>Ga0192261_1095_pt1 | contig 18642 bp, 18 predicted proteins | sample Koala_Koa23_G3_FD_131283 | JGI IMG/M metagenome (GOLD analysis project Ga0192261, IMG submission 131283) | Enriched cells from koala feces incubated with labeled cellulose particles, San Francisco Zoo, California, United States - Koala_Koa2-3_G3 ... | reverse complement strand
TACGGTACCCCGCCTGATATAATTCGTCCAGCGTGCGTCCGTAACCGCAGCCGAGATCTAAAACCGGCGCCTCCTCCCGGACATATTTTTTAAACTCGTCGGCCTGAAACGGCGTGGTAAATTCTTTCTGCCCGGAAACGACAAACAGCGGGAACTTATAGCGGAGATCGGCCGCGTGCTCAAACCGGGCGGCGTCCTGTATGTAAACGATTTTCTCTTAAATTCGGACGACAGAAACACAGACCGTTATCAACGATTTCAGGATAAGTACGGCGTATATGGCGTCTTTGAACTGCCGGAAGGCGCCGTCTGCCGGCATCACGACGAGGCGTGGATCCATCAGCTGCTCTCTGATTTTTCCACTCTAAAATATCAGCGGTTGATATTTACGACGATGAATGGCCATGAATCCAAGGGATTTTATTATATTGGCCGCAAATCATGTCAGCGGCCTTAGACAGGCGCCGGATCATAGAGACTGAAAAGTAAAGAGGGTGAAGATATGACACAGGAAGAACGGCTCGACTATCTCATCGAAACACTGGCGGCGGAACAGCCGCGGTACGCCGATTTGAAACTCCCCGCTGACAGGGGGGAGAAACGGGCGCTGCTGCGGGCGCTCTTCAACCTGCGCCCGCCTCTGCCCGCCGCCGACAGGCTGCTCGCGGTGCAGGACGAGTATCTCGCGGAGGAGCTGCGGGCCAGGGGGACAACTTTGGCGGCGGAGCTCGCGCCGCTGTCGGGGGATATCTGTCTCTGGCAGGGCGACATCACGACGCTTGCGGCGGATGCCGTCGTCAATGCCGCCAACAGCGCGATGCTTGGCTGCTTTGTCCCCTGCCACCGCTGTATAGACAACGCGATACACACCTACGCGGGCATCCAGCTGCGGCTCGCCTGCCATGAGCTTATGGAGCGGCAGGGTTACGAAGAGCCGACTGGCGGCGCGAAGATAACCCCGGCCTTCAACCTCCCGAGCCGCTATGTGATCCACACGGTCGGCCCGATAGTTTACGCCTCGCTGACGCGGCGGGAGCGCGACGAGCTGGCCTCCTGCTACCGCTCCTGCCTGAAGCTCGCGAGGGAAAATGGCTTGAAGAGTATCGCCTTCTGCTGTATCTCTACGGGGGAGTTCCGCTTTCCCAACGCGGCGGCGGCGGAGATCGCGGTGGATACGGTGCGGGAGTTCCTCAAAGAAGAGGGCGTTGGGATGAGGGTGATATTTAATGTATTCAAGGATATCGACCGTGAGATATACGCGGGACTGCTGCGCTGAGCCCGTGGAGAGGCTGAAAGAGGCGCTGGCGGACGCGGAGGCCGTTCTTGTGGGGGCGGGCGCGGGCTTTTCCGCCTCCGCGGGGCTTGTCTATACGGGGCCGCGCTTCGAGGAAAATTTCGCCGATTTTATCGCGGTTTATGGCTTTGCCGACATGTATTCGGCGGGCTTCCACCGCTACTCCTCGCTTGAGGAGCATTGGGCCTATTGGAGCCGCCATATCTATCTCAACCGCTACGCCCAGCCTGTGGGGAGACCCTACCTGGAGCTGTTGGAGCTCCTGCGCGGCAGGGATTATTTCGTCCTGACGACGAATGTCGACCACCAGTTCCCGCGGGCCGGTTTTGAGGAGGAACGTCTCTTCCGCACGCAGGGCGATTACGGCCTCTGGCAGTGCTCCGTACCCTGCCATGAAGAGACCTACGGCAACGAGGCGGCGGTGCGGCGTATGGTCGCCGAACAGCGCGATATGCGCGTACCGGCGGAACTGGTTCCCTATTGTCCGCTCTGCGGCGCGCCGATGAGCATGAACCTCCGTGTTGACGGCAGCTTCGTTGAGGACGCGGACTGGCACGCGGCGAAGGAGCGTTATCTGGCCTTTTTGCGGCGCACGGAGGGTTCGCGCCTGCTTCTCCTTGAGCTCGGCGTGGGCGGCAACACCCCCGGGATCATAAAGTATCCCTTCTGGCGGATGACGGCGGCCAATCCCCACGCGCTCTATATCTGCGTGAATAACGGCGAGGCCTTCGCCCCGAAGGAGCTCGGCGAGCGCGCCCTCTGTATCGGCGGCGACATCGCCCCGCTGTTTGCCGCGGCCGTGGGCCGCGCCGCCGGCGAGGCTTAACGGGCCCTGAAATGAGAAAAGAGACTTCTCCGCTCATTCGCAGAAGTCTCTTTATCTCTCTGTTCCGCGTGTCAGGCCGCCGGAATCAGTTGTTGGTCAACAACGCGAGCGCCCCCCGGATCTGAAGCTTGACGCCGGTCCTTATGCAGCGTTCATCCGCCTCAAACCTCGCGCTGTGCAGGGGAAAGTTTGTCTCTCTATCCGAAAAGCCGCAGCCCAGCTCGTAAAAGCAGGAGGGGCGTGCCGCGGCGAAGTATGCGAAATCTTCCGTACCCATGGTCGGCTCCGTTTTAATAATGACATTTTCCGCGCCGATCGCCGCGCGCGCCGCCGCGGCCACGGTCTCCGTCACCGTATCGTCGTTTATCAGCGCGCCGTAGCTGGGGCGCAGGATCAGCTCCGCCCGGCCGCCGAAGAGGTCTGCGACGCCATCCGCGGTCTCTTTCAGACGGCGGCGCAGCAGGAGACGTGTCTCCTCGCTGAGCGAACGCATGATGCCCGTCATCTCGACACGGCCGGCGATGATGTTGCCCTTTGTACCGCCCTCTATCTTTCCCACCGTCACCACCGCGGAGTCCAGCGGCGAAATGCCGCGGCTGGCGATGTTCTGAATCGCCGTGATGAACTGCCCGGCCATCGCCACCGCGTCGCAGCCCTCCTCGGGGTGCGCGCCGTGGCAGCCGCGTCCGTGGAGGATGAGCGTGAATTCGTCGGAGGCGGCGTGCATCTTGCCGAATTTGAAGGCCGCCCTGCCGGCGGCGATGGCGGGGTTGACGTGAAGGCCGAGCACATGGCTGACGTGGGGCACGTCGAGGCAGCCAGCCGCGATCATGCGCTCCGCCCCTCCCGTGCCCTCCTCGGCGGGCTGGAAGAATATCTTTACCATACCCGTCAGCTCCGGCTCCATCTCTTTGAGCAGGATCGCCGCGCCGAGCGCGGCGGCGGTATGGATGTCATGCCCGCAGGCGTGCATCACGCCCCTCTTTTTGGAGGCGAAGGGCAGCCCCGTCTCCTCCGTGAGCGGCAGCGCGTCGGTGTCGGCGCGCAGCGCGACCGTCTTGCCACTACCGGCCGTGCCGACTGACGCCACGGCCGCCGTACCGTCCAGCATCAGTTTATATTCGATGCCGTGCCGTCCGAGTATCTCCGCGAGGCGCGCGCAGATGGGCTGTTCCTCTCCCGAAAGGTCGGGATATTCGTGCAGTTCGCGCCGGAAGGCCGTCAGCATCGGCAGCATCCCGTCAATTCTTTTATCGATATCCATAAGCCAAACCTCCTTTAAAATTTCATTATCACCGCGGCGGCGACGAAGAGCATCATCACGAGCCACATGATACCGAAGAGTTTGAGGAAAAACTTCCACCACTTCGCGAGCGAGATGCCCGCGATACCGCACCCGGTGGCGATGCCGCAGGTCGGCCAGAGCAGGTTTGAGAAGCCGTCTCCGAGCTGGAAGGCGAGCACCGTCACCTCGCGCGAGAGACCGGCGACGTCGCCGAGCGGCGCCATTATCGGGATGATCGTCGCCGCCTGGCCGCTGCCGGAGGGGATGGCGAAGTTGATGAAGGTCTGGATGAAGAGCATGCCCTCCGCCGCGATGATCGGCGGCGTCCCCTCGATCATATTCGCCATGAAATTGATTATCGTGTCTATTATTTGCCCCTCGCGCATGACGACGAGAATCGCGCGCGCCACGCCGACGATCAGCGCGCCGAAGACGATGGCGCGGGCCCCCGCGAGCAGCTCCTCCGCTATCTTGTCGGCGCTCCAGCCGAAGATGACGGCGACCGCGATCCCCATCAGGAGGAAGACCGCCGTCAGCTGAGTGTTGCCCCAGCCCCTGTAGAGGCAGCCGTAAAAGATGAGGGCGAGGCTGGCGAAGATCACCGCGAGCGAGGCGGACTCTCGTCCTCCCATCGTCAATTTTTTGAGCTCGCCGCTGTCGTAGGAGAAGAGCGCCTCGCCGCGCGGGACGAGCGAAAGCGACGGGTCTCTCTTTATCTGTCTGCCGTAGCGGAATATCCACCAGAGGGCGATCGCCGAAAAGACGACAAATATCGCGGCGCGCACGCCGAAGCCCGAATAGAGGGGGATACCGGCGATCGACTGCGCCACTACGATGGTATAGGGGTTTGTCAGCGCGGCGGCGAAACCCACTCCGATGCCGAGCATCACCACCGCGAAGCCGAACATCGCGTCATATCCCATAGCCACTCCCACGCCGACCATGATCGGTATCATGCCGTTAAAATCGTTCCACATGCCGAAGAGGCTGGCTCCGAGCGCGAAAAAGAGATAAAAGATGACGACGACGATATTTTCGCGTCCTTCGAGACGCCGCAGCAGCGTTCCCAGCATCTTTTCAAAAGAGCCCGTCTTTATGACGACGGCGAAAGCGGCGTTGACGATGAAGATGAGCGCCACAAGGTCCGCCACCTCGATTATCCCGCGCTGGAAGGAGCTGAAAAAGCCGATGACGCCGACGGGGCTCGAATCGGTGAGATAGCGGAAAGAGCCTGGGACGACGATCTTTCTCATCGTGCCGTTCACGTCGACGGACTGGTACTGGAACTCCCCCGCCGGAATGATCCAGGTCAGCAGGCAGGCCGCCGCGACGATATAAAAGAGCAGTACGTAGGTGTGCGGCATCTTGAATTTTGCGGTCGATGGTCTCATATCTTGGTTCATAACTCCTTTTTGCGCCTCCCTGCCGGTCTATGCGCGGCGCAGCCTCCGGCCGGACAAATCTCTAAAAACAAAAAATCCAGCACAAACTAAACACCTTCCGGTGTTAATTTGGCTGGATCTCGCAGATTATATCCCCGTGCTGAGCGCGCAGGTCAACTGGCAAGGCAGTCTTATTCGGTTTTATCTGCGGGAAGCCGCTTTACGCGAGCCTCCCGTGTGCATGATTATATATTATTTCCCATCCTCGTCAACCGCCACTTTTATCTCATCCCGCCCCGTGGGCCTATGGGTGCTGAGCCAGCTGCGGTATTTCTTCACCGCCTCCATGTAAGCCATCTGAATGGCCTTCTGCGAAGAGGCGAGATAGGAGCCGCGTATGAGCTCCAGAAGCTCCCTGTCGACCTCCGCGAGAGAGCGTCCGATAAATAGCTCCTTGATAAAATTGCTGGTCGCCGGCAGCATAACCGTCACATCGAGGTCGACGATCTTTCCGCTGGCCGCCTCGACGATAAATACGATGAAGAAGTGTGAAAAGCGCGCGGTGATAGGATTCTTCTGCTGTGTCCGCGCGTTTCCTATTATGCAGAGCTTTTCGATCAAAACAAACCTCCCCTTTCATGCGCGGCGGTCTCATATTCGGCGCATAAGCGGTCTTATTATATATTGAGAACTGGGAAATGAGAGCCCGTAAAATCCCCCGCGCTGTGTGTTTAGGAGCGGTCTCGGTCTATAATTGGTTAGAGGGTTTAGATATCCTTGCTTTGGGAGGGTTTGAGCTGAGGAGAAAAATTTACCGCTTTATTGCTTTCGCCGCATTGTCCGCCGCTGTTTTTCTCTGCGCACCGGCCGCTTGGGCCGCCGCCGCGCCTGGGGAACGGGGAATTTCCGCGGACGCCGGTTTTAGAGCGCCGGAAGAGTCGCCCGAATACGGGTGGGCTAAGGAGCTTTTGCAGATGGCAGTCATGCACGGGCGGGACGACCGGGAGAAGATAAAGGAGGCGCTGTTTTGGCTGGAGAGGGGAACGGCGAAAAATTGTCCCCACGCGATGGCGCTGTTGGGCAGCTACTATCTTGACGGCGGTTTTACCGAAAGGTCGCGGCGCGAAGCGGAGCGTGACCCTGAAAAGGGGCTGGCGCTTCTCAGAAGGGCCGCCGCGATGGATGCGCCCGCGGCTCATATCGTGCTTGGCCGAATATATTTCAACGGCGGCTGCGGTGTGGCGCGTGACGCGGAGGCGGGACTCGCCCATTTTGACCGGGCTATTGCCGCCGGCAGCCGCAGGGCGGCCTGCATCATCGCGCAGTCCTACGAGAGGGGCTATTGGCTTGGTCAGGATTATCGCCGCGCGCGGGAATATTATGAAAAGGCGCGCTCTCTCGGCGAGGAGGGGCTCGACGACAGGATCTATAACCTTGAACATCTTCCCGACTACTTCTGGGGAAGCCATCTCTCCGTGAAGGCCTGTACCAAAGAAGAGGTCCGTCCCGACGTCCGGTACGTCGGCAGGAGCCTGAGGCTCAGCGGTCTTGTCGCCTCGGTGAGGAGAGATCCCGGCGGCGTGGCCGTCATTCTCAACCTGTACGAAAATCCCGCGGTCCGCGAGGCGGAATGCCGATTCGCCCCGCAGGAGGCGGCGCGGCTTGCCGGCTGCGAAGAGGGCGATTCCCTGGCGGTACAGGGTAAAGTCACCGGCTTCACCGACGGCGCTGATAACGCCGCCGGTGCGAGAGTCCTGATGGAGGATTGCTGGCCGGTGAGGGACTATTATCGATAGCGTGGACCGTGTGCGGGAAGAACGGCTTGATATATACGGCGGTGTGCCGCTCTTCCCGCGCTCTTTTATTCTTTGTAATTACCTGTATAGCGGCTGACGTACGGAATTAGATCCTTGCTGCGGACGCTCTTATTCTTTTCAGTCCATTGCGTGTAATATTTTTTACAGTCCAGTGTTATCATATCGTTGGTTCGCTCCTCCAACAGGTACGCGAAATCATCTCTAAGCCTAATTGCCCCAAATTCCCAATATACGAGCCGTACTTAATCTCAAAGGTACTTTTATCTTTGTTCAAGGTTCTACAGCCATTTTTCTGTCTTCCGCAGATGGCACGGAATGTGCATTCTTATAATTACATCATTAAAGGTTAATTGAAAAATACCCTTATTTTAGGTAAGAATCACTTGTTGCGATTTAAAAAAGTATTAGAATTTTTTCAATAGAGGCATATTTCACTATTTTCGTCTGTATAAAGAATGGAGGGAATAGAAATGGAAATGGACAAAAAGACACTTCTATTTGGCGGTTATTCCCAGTTTCCTCAGGGGACGGCGGGTCATGAGATATTTAAATACTTTGGCATCGGTTTTGTGGTTGACCCTGAGAGCGGCGAGATCGTGGAAGTCTCTTCCACGTTTCTCAGTGATCTGAGTTCCCGTTTCCTCAGTTCTGCATTTGTAGGCAAAAACATTAGGGATGGAGGTGTCGGGGCGGGCATAAAAGAATTTGAGGCGAGATATTTCTGCAAAGGTAAGAAGACGATCATCGCCGCGATAATAGAAGCGGAGAAAAGCTACTTGAATTATTTAGCACAATAGTGTAGCATGAAATAAACTTAGATAATTTTGGTACAAATCTGCTGATTTGCCTTTTAGGGAGAGCAACCCTCTCTCATTTGCAAGGGCAAGGGGCCAACAGAAATGTTGGGGCCTTGCCCTTTTGTCGTTGCGGATGGGAGGTGGTTTTTGTTGTTTAATTTTTGATTTTCACCGTAAAAAAACAATAAATGACAAAAACTAAAGGAGAGTTGCTTGATGTATGAGAAATTACCTTTGATGGTCCCGTTCGTTCTTTATCTGTTGGTTCTGATCGCCGTTAGTGTTTATACGTTCCGCTTTACCAAGACAATGGAGGGCTTTCACCTTGGCGGACGGAATTTGGGGCCGTGGGTAGCCGGTATCAGCCTTATCTTTTCCGGTTCCAGCGGCTGGATATTCACCGGTATGGCGGGGCTCTGTTATGCGGTGGGCCCGGCGTCGTGGTTTATGCACGCCGGCAATCTTTTTTTTATGCTTACGGCGTTTTTGTTGGTTGGTAAACGCCTGAGAAATTATTCCGGGGTACTCGGCGCGATAACCTATCCGGAATATTTCGTCAGGCGGGTACGCTCCGGAGGGAATATGATCCGCGGTGTCGCCTCTATGGCTGTTGTCGTATTTATGTCGGTCTCGGTCGCCACACAGTATATGGCGGCGTCAAAATCAATGGTTCCTCTTTTCGGTATTACTAATTTCCAGGCAACATTAATAACGGCGTCAGTGGTCGCCCTCTATTGCCTGATTGGCGGATTTCTGGCCGTTTGCTGGACTGATATGGTCCAGGGCATAGTTATTCTTGTGAGTTCTGTCGCCCTGTGTTCCTACATGATCTATGATATCGGCGGATGGTCTAATGTAACGCCGAAACTAGCGGCCCTTGACCCCAAACTTGTCTCCGTCAGATGGGTCACACTGCCTTTGGTCCTCTCCTATTTCACGACCGGCTTCCAGTGTATCGGCCGCCCGCATGACACGATACGTTATTTTGCCGTCAAAGATTCAAAATCAACGCGCAAGATGGCGATGATCGGGATGTTTGGCTTCCTCATAAATTACTGGACAGGTTACCTTATCGGTCTCGTTGGACGTATATATTTTCCGGACATCAATGACCCGGAGACGATCTTCGGCAGGATACTCACAAGTGTGCTGAACCCGTGGTTTTCCGGCGTGATGCTTGCCGGGCTGATGGCTCTGATCATGTCCACCGTTGATTCCTGTCTGCTCTGCGCCGCATCGACGCTTAGTGAGGATTTTTACCATACCTGCATAAACAGAAACGCATCGAAGGAACACCTGTTAAGGGTTTCTAGATTATCGGTGCTGTTAATCGCGCTGTTGGGTACGATTCTTGCGCTGAACTCAGGAGGACGTTCTGTCATGTCCGCCATGCTCTTTGCCTCCGGAGGCCTCGCCGCGACCTTTGGTCCCGCGCTGCTTCTCTCGCTCTACTGGAAACGGCTGACAGAAGCGGGCTTGATCGCCGCGATGCTGACGGGATTTTCCGCAAGTGTTGCGTGGAAAGTTGGCGGAATGGCAAAAATTTCGAGCATACATGAGAGTTGTTTCGGTTTCTTTGCGGCGCTCGTACTTGGCACTGTTATAAGTTTAATTACCAAACCTCTGCCGCAGGAGGAAATAGCGCGGGAACTTCAAATCATATCAAGGGACTACCGTGTTGAGCAGCTCAGCGAAATAGAGCGTGGATTTCAATCCGCACAATAGGAATGAGGTGTTTTTTCATGGACTTCTGCGCGTGGCTGATCGTTGTGATAGTTCCGGTGATAATTACGGGAGTTTCGGTGCTCTATTATCTGCTTGGAGGCGATGATAATGATGACATCAAAGATTAGATGCGGTGAAATAATAGATCTTGTCTCCGGGAAAAGAAGGCAAAATGTAGATTTATGGCTGATGAATGGAAAAATAGGAAGAATCTCTGAAAACGGCGGACGGATTGCGGAAGAAGAGATAGACCTTTCCCGTTTTTACGTGATTCCCGGCTTTGTCGACGCCCACAACCATCTCTGCCTTCGTGTGGGGGCGAGGCGGCTCCGATGATGGAGGCGCTTGCATATCAGGTACTTCTTGCGGTGAGGCACGCGCGTTTCGCGCTGCTTTCCGGGGTGACGACGCTGCGTGACGCGGGCGAGCGTGGATATGTCGACCTCTTTGTACGGCGCGGGATTGAGGAGGGGATCATTCCCGGGCCGAGACTTCTGGTCGCGGGGCCGGGGTTTCTCCAAAGCTGCGGCCGCCTGTGGTTTATGGGAAGGGAGGCCGGCGGCCATACCGAGGTCCGTAAAACGGTCCGCAAACAGCTGAAGGCAGGTATCGACTTTATAAGGATATTTGTGTCCGGTGCGGGTGCGGCATTCTCCGCCGAAAAAGCAGTTCCCGGCAGCAGCCGCGAAGAGATAGAGGCCGCTGTCTATGAGGCGCGCGCCGCCGGAAGGAATATCGGCGTACAGACCCACGGTGGCGATGCGGCGACATGGGCGATCGAGGCGGGCGTTGACGCTGTGGAACATGGGTGTTTCCTCACGGAAGAACAACTGCTGATGATGAGGGAGTGCGGCACCTGGCTCGTCGTCACAAGCGGCATCCAGCGGGCGATACGCGACTGCGCGGGAAATTCCGCCTTTATGCGCGAAAAGGCGGGCGCCGCCTACGCCAACTACCTGTCCGTGGTGCGGCGCGCCGTCGAGCTCGGCATCAACCTCGCCGTGGGCAACGACACGAACCATGGATGTATTGCGGAGGAGATAGCCTTTTTAGAAAGGGCGGGCATGGAGAGGCGCGCGGCGCTGCTGGCCGCCACGCTGGGAGGCGCGTCTCTCTGCGGTATTGAGGAGGAGATCGGAACGCTGGATATCGGCAAGGAGGCCGACCTGATCGCCTTTGAGCGGGACCCTCTGACGGCCGCGCCGCGGGAGCTGGTTCCGGCGTGGGTGATAAGGTCGGGAAAGGTAATGAAGAATCCCGTCGGCGTATGCTCCTGATACCTATTAAAAAGAGAGAAGGCAGACGGTACGCCGCCTGCCTTCTCTCTTTTACCGCCGGTGTCCCCGGCCTTTATTTTGCGATGAGTCCCTTTTCCCGAAGGAACTCACGTGCCACAGTTCTTGCGTCCTGGCCGCCGATGTCCACCTTGGCGTTGAGCGCGCGCATCGTATCCTCGTTAAGCAGCCCGTCCATTTTTGACAGCAGCCCTTCCAATTCGGGGTATTTTTCAAATGTATCCTGCCGGACGAGGTTCACCGCGTAGTAGGGCGGGAAGAAGTTGATGTCGTCCTCCATCAGCGTCACCTTTTGCTTGGTCAGCTGGGCGTCGGTCGAAAAGGCGTCGATCACATCCACCTCTTGCGCCGCGAGCCCACGATAACGGATACTTTCCTGCAGTCCCGTAACGGACTTAAAGTCCTTTTTAAAGCGTTTTTTCATGAGCGGCAGGCAGTCTCCGCGCTGGACGAAGCCGACCGTGCAGCCGAGCCGCAGTTTATCGGCGACGCCCATCATCTCGGATAGGGTGCGTATGCCGTAGCGCTTCGCCGTCTCGGGGCGCACTCCCATCACATAGGTGTTGTTGAAGCCGAGCGGCTTTGAGACGGCGATGCCGTGTTCCTTCATCAGCAGCTCTTTTGATTTTTCATAGACGGCCTGCGGGTCGGTGCTCGCGAAATCTAGGTGGAAGTAGTTGGGCAGGATGCTGCCGGTATATTCGACAAACATGTCAACGTCGCCCTTTTTGAGCGCGTTAAAGCAGACTACCGCGCCGCCGAGGTTAAAACGCTCATCTACCTTGATGTCGCTGTTGGCTTTGATGAGCTCGCTGTACATATAGCCGAGTATCATCGCCTCCGTGAAGTCGCCGGAGCCCACGGTGACCTTTCTCTCGCCGCGTTCGCTCAGATATCCCGAGAGGGCGGAGGCGGCGGGAAGCAGCACCAGCAGGCCGCAGAGCGCAAAGACGGCGATCTGCCTGCGGCGGCGCTTTTTCGCGGGGATATTCTGTATCTGCTCGGGGGGCAGCAGCCCCTCGGGCGTCACCGCGCGTTCCAGCTGCCCAAGCAGAAGGTCTATGCCGAGCGCCATCAGCGAGGCCGGGATAGCGCCGAGCAGCACGAGGCCGACGTTCTGTGAGTTGAGCCCGAGATTTATGAACCATCCCAGCCCGCCCGCGCCCGCGAAGGCGGCGATCGTCATCGTGCCCACCGCCGCGACGGCGGAGATGCGGATACCGGCCATAATGAAGGGCGCCGCGAGCGGCAGTTCAATACGGAACATGCGCTGCCACTTCGTCAGCCCCATGCCGCGCGCCACCTCTATCGTCTTCGGGTCGATGCTCATGATGCCCGTGTAGGTATTCTTTATGATGGGAAGCAGCGCGTAGATGATGACCATCATGATTGCCGGCTTCGCTCCGATCCCCACAAAGGGAACGGAGAAGGCCAGCAGCGCGATGCAGGGAATCGACTGCATTATATTGGCGAGGCCGATGACGATACGCGTCGCGAGCCTGCTGTGTGTGATGACGATGCCGACAGGTATTCCGATCGACAGCGAGATGAATACCGCCATGGTCGTCATATTCATATGGTCGATGAAAAGCCGCAGCAGTTCGCTGTGCTTCGCCGCCAGCAGTGCCAGGAAATCAGTCAATTACGCCACTCCTCTCTTCGGCGGAACCCTCGGGGCTGAACTGCCTGCTCAGCACGGAGAGCAGCCTTCCCTTCGTGAGAAACCCCCGCAGCCGTGAGTCGTGATCGGTCACGGGAATGACTCCGGATATGTTGTAGTCGATGGTGGAAATGATCTTTTTCAGCGAAGTATCGGTGAAGACTGAGATGTAATCGTCCGATATATAGTCGCTTATCCTGTCGTTCTCATTCTTCACATTCCGCAGGTCCGCGAGCCAGACGATGCCCCTCAGCCTGCCGTTGTCGGTGACGAGGAGGCTGTCGACGTTGTAGTGGCTCATAATATAGATCGCCTGTACCACGCTGCGGTCCTCCGTCGCCTGCACCGGCCGTTTCAGCATGATGTCCTCCGCCTTGACGAACTCGGGGTTGCTCCATAGTTTGTTCTTGCCGATGAACTCCTCCACGTAGCGGTTGACCGGGTGTTTCAGGATATCTTCGGGATTGTCGCACTGGACGACGTGCCCCGCCTGGATGACGCAGATCCGGTCGGCGAGCTTGATCGCCTCGTCCATATCGTGGGTCACAAATACCACCGTCTTGCGCGTCTGCTTCTGCAGTTTAAAGACCTCGTCCTGCAGCTCGCCGCGCGTTACGGGGTCCAGCGCGGAAAACGGCTCGTCCATCAGGATGATCGGCGGGTCCGGCGCGAAGGCGCGCGCCACGCCGACCCGCTGGCGCTGTCCTCCGGAAAGCTGGGAGGGATAAAGCCCGCGGTAACTGCCGGGCTCCAGCGCCACCATCTCCAGCATTTCATCCGTCCTTGCGGCGACGCGCTCTTCCGTGAATCCCGCCATCCTCATCGTCAGCGCGATATTTTCCCCGACGGTCATGTGAGGAAAGAGTCCCCCCTCCTGCACGACGTAGCCGATCCTCTTGGGCAGCTCCGAGACCGGCATCTCGCTTACAGAGGTGGAATCTATGAGAATGTCACCGCTGTCGATACTGTTAAGCTTGTTTATCATCTTCAGAAGCGTAGTCTTGCCGCAGCCGCTGGAGCCGATCAGGACGAAAAATTCATTGTCCCTGATGGTCAAATTGACGTTCATCAGAACGGGCTTGTTTTTATAGGATTTGTATATGCCCTTGAACTCGATCATTTTTTGTCTCCCTTCGCAGTGGTTTTATGGGGCGGACACCCCATATCCCTTTTTGCGATGCAGAGTTTAACGGAAATCATGTGAACGCGATGTGAAATAGGCGGGAGGCGCGTGAGAATTGTGTGATAAAAATAACCGCCGCCGCGGGCTACGCATACGGCGTTGTCGGTTACACGGGAGGGGTAAATGCCTCCGCGGCGCTGCGAGAGAGGCTGAACCGGCGGTGAGGGGAGGGAAACAGCTAGTATAGAGGCATAAAAAGAGATAAATATAACTGACTTTTATAGACTTTTATATTTGTCCATCACATGTTAAAAAGCTGCGGGGTTTTTCGGTAAAAATAATGGCCGCCACGCGGAGATCGTTCCTCTCCGAACGGCGGCCAAATGGCGCTAAAAACGACGGGCCCATCCCGCACTCCTGCTAAACGGAGGTGAAGAGGGCCTTTATGCCAGTCCTTTTACAAACTCGCTGAGCTTCGCGAGCCCATCTTCGAGCTCTCTTTTATTACAGGCGTAGCCGATGCGGAAGCAGTGTTCCTCGTCGAAGCATGAGCCGGGTGTTAGAAAGGCTCCCGTCTCCGCGAGCAGCTTCAAACAAAACTCTTCCGAGGGCATATCGACGTCGCAGTATAACAGTGCTGTGGTGCCGCACTGCGGCTTTACATAGGAAAATCGCGGTTCTTTTGCGACCCATGCGTCAAGGACCGCCAAATTTTCCTTTACGATCCCGCGGTTGCGCCCGATGATCGCCTCCTTAGCCTCCAGCGCGATCGCCGCGAGCGCCTCGTCAATCATGCCGCAGCTTATCGTGTCATAATCGCGGTGCAGCAGTATCTCGCGCATCGCCTCTTTGCTGCGTGTCGCGATCCAGCCGAGACGCAGCCCCGCGAGGGAGAATACCTTAGACATGCTGCCGACCGCGATCCCCTTCTCGTAGAGGTCGGCGACGGATTCCGGATATCCGTCCTCCTGAGTAAGAAACCTGTAGACCTCGTCGCATAGAACATAGGCGTCCACGCCGCGGGCGATCTCGACGATTCCGCGCAGCGTCTCCTCCGGTATCAGCGCGCCCGTTGGGTTGTTGGGGTTGTTTATGCAGATGATTTTTGTCTTTTCGTTGACGAGCGTGCGCAGCCTGTCAAGATTCGGCAGGAAGTTCTCCTCCTTTTTCAGCTTCAGGATGCGCACCTTAGCGCCGTATGACTCGGGGATCGAATAAAGCTGCTGGTAAGTCGGCATCACGGAAACCACCGCGTCGCCGGGCTCGACGAGCGAATAGAGCGCCAGGTGGTTCGCCCCCGCCGCGCCGTGCGTGGTGATGATCTCCTCCGTTCCAACGGAGCGGTAGAGGCCGGAGATCGCCGTATTCAGTTCATCCGCGCCGAATATCGCGCCGTAGGTCATGCGCCGCTGCGCGATGGTCTCGAAAAACTCCCGCCTGTCATGTTCAGCGAGGCGGAAGAGCTCGTCCAGCGTCACGGAGTCGACGCAGGTCTCCGCGATGTTGTACTTTGCCTTCGTCTCGTTGAGATTCATCCATTCTTCGACTTTGAATGTGGCTATCTTCATGTTTTTCTCTCCGTTTCCTGATAAATTTAAAGATCCAGCTTCAAATCGAGGAACCCGTTATGTACGTGCACCCCTATCCTTTTTATCGCCGCCTCGGTGTCTCTCTCTCTTATGAGTTCCAGCAGCTCGCGGTGTTCGGAGAGGCTGCGGTTATTTGAAAAGTCAAGATAATTCTCATAAAGCACCATATAGACGTCCGTCGTGTTGATTGCCGTGCGGATGTGCTGGCAGAGGATATCGTTGCCGCCGGCCTCCGCGATGCTTAAATGGAAGCGGCTGTTTATCTCCGGGTATTTCTCGGCGCTTATCCTGCCGTCGTAGACCGCCTGCTCCTCTTCGATGTTCTCCCCCAGGTGCCGCAGCAGAAGCGGTGTGACATTCGGCATCGCCTCTTCGATGCCCCATTGTTCCAGCTTGGCGCGGACCTCATAGGCGTTCATCATTTCGCGCCGCGTAGGCGAAGCGACCCAGACGCCGCTGTTGGGCACCATGCGCAGCCACCCTTCAAGCGTAAGCTTGCGCAGTGCTTCGCGCACCGGCGTGCGGCTTACCCCGATTTCCTGCGAAAGCGTTATCTCCGCGAGCCGCTGCCCAGGTTTTAACTTTTTCAGCATGATCATCTTTTTTATCTCGGAATAGGCGACCCCTGGGGCGGTCTGCTCAATAAAGCTGTCCATAATCATCTCTCCCGTGATGGTTATTATTGTATCCCATTGTATATATTGTACCTCTGTTTATGTAATAAAAACAATAGGCAAAATAGTTGACGGATGATTCTTTTTTGATTATAATACAGTTGTATCCAATAGAATACATAGGGATGCAGTAGAATTCAATAAACTTGAATAACTATATATGGAGGTGCTGTAATGAAGTATACGCGTATGCCCATCGAAAAGGAGTCGCCAGAGCAGTTCGGCTATGAGAAGATCAAGAACAATCTCACCGAAACTTCCGTCCGTGACCGCAATATCAAGGACTTGGGAATCGTACTGGACGACATCCTTCTTCCCTATGGAGACCATCTCGGAGACCCGCGTCTCAGAAAGCTTATCGCCGAACAGTCGAATATCGCCGACCCGGACTGTGTCATCATCACCGGCGGCGCGGCGTCGGCGCTATTTCTCGTCGCCTCGTTGCTGCTTGAGCCGGGCAGCCACATGATAGTCGCGCGTCCTAACTATGGCACGAATATCGCGACGCCTGAAGCGATCGGCGCGGATGTCGGCTACCTCGACCAGAAGTTTGAAGAGGGTTTCCGCGTAGATATCGAAAGACTTGAATCGATGATCCGTCCTGATACGAAGTACATCTCATTGACGAACCCGCATAATCCCACCGGCACGATGATGGGGCTGGAAGAGGTTAAGAGAGTCATCACCGTCGCAGAGAAACACAACGTATGGCTGCTTATGGACGAGACATACCGCGATATGTTCAAGGACGAGGTGCTGCCCGTCGCCGCATCGCTCTCGCCAAAGGTTATCTCCATCTCCTCGCTCTCGAAGACCTACGGCATACCGGGAATCCGCATCGGCTGGGCCGTCTGCCAGGATAAAGAGATGATGGATATGCTTTTGGCGGCGAAAGAACAGGTTTGCATCGGCGGCAGCGTCGTCGACGAATATATTGGTTTCGCCGCGCTCTCGCAGAAAAAGGAATGGATCGCAAAAAATGACGCCCTTATCGCGAGGCATTTCGCCATTGTCAAGGACTGGGTGGAGCACGAGGAATTTGTCGAATGGGTCGAGCCGCGCGCGGCCTGTACCTGTTTCCCACGCGTCAAGGAATCCGCCGGCGTCGATATCGAAAAGTTTTATAAGGTCATGAACGATAAATACGGCACCTATATCGGCCCCGGCCACTGGTTTGGCTTTGAGGACCGTTATATGCGCATCGGATACGCCTGGCCGCTCGAAGATGAACTTAAAGCCGGCCTTGCGGGAATCTCCGCGGCGATCAGAGAGGCCAGAGGATAGAGACAGAGGCCCGGGGGCCCTCACCGGCTCTCGGATCTGTCGGAAAAACTGATGGATAGATATCCTCTGCTTGAGATAGACGACAAAATTATTCGCCGCAACGCGGAAATATTACTTGGCGAATGCAGAAGGAACGGCGTCGAGCCATTTGCCGTACTGAAGGGTTTCAACGCCCTTCCCGGCATAAGTGAGGTTCTGGTCGAGGCCGGATACAAAACCCTGGCAAGTTCAAGGCTGCCGCATCTTGCGGCGGTGAAAGAGGCTGGGCTGGCCGTGGAGACTCTTGGACTGCGCCTGCCGATGCTCTCTGAAGTGCATGAGGTTGTGAAGATTTGCGATATCAGCCTCAATTCCGAACTTGATACGCTTAGAGCCCTTGACTGTGCGGCGGGCGCAGCCAGCCGCTTTCACAAGATAATACTAATGCGCGACCTCGGGGATCTGCGGGAGGGGATATTTGAGGGCGAAAGGTTTATCGAAACGGCGCTTTACGTCGAACGCGAACTTAAAAATCTTTGTCTTTACGGCGTTGGTGTCAATCTTACCTGCTATGGTTCCATTATCCCGACGGAAAAGAACCTTTCCGAACTTGCCGCGAATGCCGCGGATATCGAAAAACTCATTGGCAGAAAGCTGACGGTGGTATCCGGTGGTAACACGACCTCTCTTCCGCTTCTGCTGCGCGGAGCTATGCCTGAGGGAATAAATAATCTTCGTATCGGAGAGGCGATCGTCGTTCCCTGCGATCTTGCCGGTCAGTGGCGCTGTCCAGTCGAAGGGCTTTCCAACAGAGGGCTTGTGCTCAAAGCGGAGATAATTGAAATAGGCAGAAAGCCGACGCATCCGATCGGCGAACTGGGTACAAACTGCTTTGGCTCCCACAGCCATTACGAAGACCGAGGCGTTCGCCGGCGGGCTTTGCTTGCCCTAGGAGCCTTTGACATTGGCGATCCGGAAAAGCTCATTCCAGACGATCCGGGGATAAAGATACTGGGCGCGAGCAGCGACCACATGATAATAGATATTGAAGAAAGCGAGAATGATTACCGCCTCGGGGATATAGTTTCTTTCACGCTCCACTATCAGGCGATGCTCTTCGCCACTGAAAACCCACTCATCGAAAAACGATATGTAAGTTGATGCGGCAAATCCATTAACAGATCAAAGGAGGAGCTTATGAGCAGAATAATCAGGTATTGCATGGCCGGCTTTGGTAATGTCGGCGTAAGGTTTGCGCGTCTGCTTTTGGAAAAGGAGGCAGAGTTAAGGGCGGAATACGGATGTGAAATGCGTCTTACCGGCATATGTACCCGTTCAAAGGGTACACTGCTGAACTCCGAAGGTCTTGACCTTAAAAAGGTTCTTGCAATGAACGAAGAGGCGGGCCGCTTTGACGAAAAGGACGATGATTTTGTCCGCTGCGGCACGGAAACTATGATCGCCGCGTCGGAGGCAGATCTGCTCATCGAACTTACGACACTGTCCATCGACGACGGCGAACCGGCGGCGAGTTACATCAGAACGGCGCTTAACCGCGGTATGCACGTAATAACCGCCAATAAGGGACCGGAGGCATGGCGCTTTGACGAACTCAACGCCCTCGCTGAGGAAAAGGGGCGGATGTTCCTCTACGAGACGATTGTGATGGATGGCACGCCTGTCTTTAATCTAGTCAAAAAAAACCTGTGCGGGAACAGGATTCTTGGGATAAAGGGAATCCTGAACGGTACGACGAACTTTGTGCTGGGGGAGCTTGAGAGAGGTGGTAGCTATGAATCGGCGGTCAAAGAGGCGCAGCGCATACAGCTTGCCGAGGCCGACCCCTCGATGGATGTCGACGGCTGGGACGGCGCGGCTAAGATCTGCGCGCTGGCAAATATCTTGATGGGGG
>Ga0192261_1093_pt1 | contig 18701 bp, 16 predicted proteins | sample Koala_Koa23_G3_FD_131283 | JGI IMG/M metagenome (GOLD analysis project Ga0192261, IMG submission 131283) | Enriched cells from koala feces incubated with labeled cellulose particles, San Francisco Zoo, California, United States - Koala_Koa2-3_G3 ... | reverse complement strand
CAATTAATTCTTTAGAGATAGAGCCGGGAAGCGACGCCTGTCATACGATGGCGATCATCGTATGCGGCGCCTCCATCATAACGACGGTGCTTATTGTCGCGATCGGCGTGCTCATTGCTATTCCGTTAAAGCCTCTGCTGGAATCCCCCGCCATACAACCGGCATTTAAGTTTGTCGTGCCGGCGATATTCGGCGGCCTTGTCGCTCAAACGATACTAAAAACAGGCAAATCGGTGTCGTTCTTTATCATCGGCGTCATACTTTGTCTCCTCTTTTGCTTTTTCACAAAAATTAACAGCGCATACTATATGCTGATCGTTCTCGTTTTTTCAATAATACTCTATCTATGCGATTACAGAATTTCAAAAAAATAACAAAGAGCTCCATATAAAACCATAACGAATTGGAGGATCACATCATGGAAAATTACAAAAAGATCAAATGCGGAAAACTCTATGACGGCATACAGGCAAAGCTCCAGGAAGAGATGGAAATACTGGTCTGCGGAAAATATATAAAGGAAGTCGGACATAATCTTCCTTGTCCCGAAGGTACAGAGGAAATAGACCTCTCGCACCTCTCGGTAACTCCTGGAATGATCGACGCGCATGTTCATCCGCAGTTTTTCAGCTGGCGCGACCTATATAAAGATGTGATTTTCAATTCCGACGGATACCGCGCGCTGGCGACATACCATACCGCAGAAAAGGCCCTGCGCGGCGGTTTTACGACGATACGTTCCATCGGGTGGTTCAGGGAGTCATATGAACTTGACGTAAAGCGGGCCATCAGCGAAGGGCACCTGCCAGGAGCGCGTATGGTGGTGGCGGCACATATCCTTGCCAGCTCAGGCAGCCACGGAGATATGTCGCAGGTAGTGCGCAGCCACCCACAGCTAAGCGATTTTCTGGAAAGCACCTATGTCGGCACGGGAAACGGACCCGATTTTTTCCAGGCCGCTGTCCGCAGAGAGAAGAAGATAGGCGGAGATTTTATTAAAATAATGGCGACAGGCGGTTTTGCCACGCCAAACGACGATCCTGACGATATACAGATGAGCGACGGTGAATTCAAGGCAGTCTTCGATACGGCAAAAGAGCTTAAAATACCAGTCACCGCGCATGTTTATGGGACAAGGCTGATGCAAAAGCTGATCGGGTTCGGCATTACAGGAATGGAACACGGCTCTCTCATGGATAAAGAGACGGCAAAAATGTTCGAAGCGACGGGAACTTATCTGGTTCCCACCTTCTGTCCATACCAGGACGCCATAGAAGGCGACGAAGAGAGTATGTCGATGAAATCTCCCGAGTTCTGCCGTAAGCTCCATTTCTATCAGGAACGCCTGCGCAGGGGAAGAGAGGCCATACTTGAGAGCAATATCAAACTAGGATACGGAACGGATCTCGTCGCCGTCCACGAAAGCTACGAAAGCGGCTGGGAATACAGCGCCTGGCTGAGAAGCGGCGCAGACCCCTTCCGCGCCCTCCAAGCCGCCACAAAAAACAACGCTGAAATCTGCGGCATAGAAAAAATCGCCGGAACGATCGAAAAAGGTAAATACGCGGACATATCAGGCTGGGGCAGGGACCTTCTTAAAGATGAAAATGCTCTGCGGGACTGCTCTTTTGTAATGAAGGAGGGAAAGGTCTACCAAGCGGAAAGCTATGTCGATCTTTAAGCAGCTTTCGGTCAAATTTTAATCTGTACGGCGTAAGCCCAAAACCAAAAGGTGCTTCGGCATGACCATCTTATGCCGAAGCCCTTTCTCGATTTCCGTGGGAAGATAACAAGTTTGTGATCGATCCGCGCTGACAGCCGGAGCGCGGTACTTTCTGGCGCAATTTCTCCAGCTTCGCCTCTAAGCAAGCAGCCTTTCCGCGTTGCCGTGCAGCAGCGCCTCTTTCTCTTCCGGTGAGAGCCCCGTCTGCGCGATCAGCTTTTCATATCTTGCAAAGCCGAGTATTGGCCAATCCGAGCCGAACAATATCTTGTCCCCCGCGCCTATCGCGAATATCGCGTCTAGTATTTGGGGTTCGTAGAGCCAGGGCCAGGCGGCGGTGTCAAAATAGGCGTTCGACGTCAGCAGGCGCATCTCGGGCATCGCGGCGAAGGCCCAGAGACCTCCGCCGAAGTGCGCGAAGACTACGCGCGTCAGCGGAAAATTACGGCAGAAGGCCGCCGCCTCGCGCGCGCCGTAGGCTCCCTTGCCGGCATATTGATGGCCGGCCTGCTCCGCGGTGTGGAAAAGGACAAATTTGTTATATTCGCCGCAGATGCCGCAGACCTCCCGCAACTGCTCCGCGCACGAAAGGTCAAAGAACTGTCCGTCGGGAAAAAGCTCGCCCAGCCCCGCGGCGCCGAGGTCGAAGGCGCGCCGCGCCTCCGCCGCCGCACCGGGCCGCGTCGGAGATACGACGGCCAGCGGTACGATACGCCCGGGAAAACGGCGCGCCGCATCGAGGACGTAATCGTTCATCTCGCGGCAGAGCCCCTGGTCCCGGAAGGCAAAGGTCGTGGCAAGCGCGCTCTCGACGCCGCTCTCGTCCATCGCCGCCACCAGCTCCTCCGCCGTGCCCCATTTCTGTACCTTAGAGGCGGTCAGCAGCTCAAACCAGGGTTCGCGGGCAGCGATCTTGTCGCGCTCTTCTTTGAGAAATTCGGGGTATATGTGTACGTGGGAATCGATTATCTTCATTTTACGCGGCAATGTCAGGCTTCCACGGGGAAATAGATGATCGCGCTCTCTCTACCGCTGAGATAGTGGGCGGAGATCGCCTCCTCCGCGGCTTTTGGATCACCGTTTTCGATCGCGCTGATGATAGCTTCGTGTTCGGCGGCCATTCTGTTCGTAAATATTTTGTTGTCGTACATGAGATTTCTTCCCGAACACATTTCGTTCCACAGGCTATAAAGGCGGTCTACCATCAGTTTATTATGATAGTTTTCGTAGAGTTTTTTATGAAATTTATCGTTTATGCGGCCGATCAGGTCACGGTTACCCTGCGATATGCTCTGCCTGAGCTCTTCGTTTATCTCACGCAGGGAGACGAGGTCCACAATAAAAGGGATCTTCGCAAGCTCTTTCACCAGATATGTCTCCATCACCTGCAGTATTTCAAAGACCTGGAGGTATTCGTGGAGAGAGAGGTTACGCACCGAATAACCGGCCTTCGGCTTGTAGACCGCCATACCCTCCGCGATAAGTTTTTTAAGCGCCTCGCGTATCGGAGTCTGGCTGATGCCAAATTCTTTGGCCAAAGAATCTATGTTTATATGGGCTCCCGGCCTTAATTTATTCTCTTTTATGAGTATCCTGATTTTGTTGGCAGCTTGATCCGCCAGCGAGGTATTCGGCAAAATCGTTCCCTCCGCGCACAAAAATTATCCTGTATGCTTTTATTCTATCATGCCGCCGTTAAAAAGCGGGGACATCAGTTACGTAAAAAAGCCTGACTTCAGCCGCCGCGGTGTCAATATTAAAAGATATCAGACAGGGCGGGGCGCACCCGCAAAATGGGGTGGATCGCCGCCGTCCCGTCTATCAGACGCTGTTATTTTCCGGACAAGACCTCCAGCGCCGCGCCGGTATCGCACTTGTATCCGTGCGCGTTGAAGGCGTCGCAGAGCGCTACGGTCAGCAGCGCCATTTTCGCGGGGTTGGAGTTAACCCCCATAAGGCCGACGCGGTGGATCTTACCTTTCAGCTCGCCGAGGCCGCCTCCGATCTCGATGCTGTATTTGTCCATAAGGTATTTGCGCACCGAAGCCTCGTTCACACCCTCGGGGGTATAGTAGGTGGTCAGGCTCGGCAGACGGTATTTTTCTTCCACGACCGGTTTCAGACCCATGGCCTCCAGCACCTTCCAGAAGAGACGTGCGTTGGACCAGTGACGCTCCCAACGTTTTTCATTTCCCTCTTCGAGGATGATACGCAGCGCCTCGTTGAGCGCGTAGGTCATGTTTATCGGCGCCGTGTGGTGGTAGAAGCGGTCTTCTCCCCAGTAGCGCATTATCATGTTAAGGTCAAGATACCAGTTTTTGACGGGTATTTCGCGTTTGCTGATCCATTCGCCCATACGCGGGGAGACGGTGAGAGGCGCCAGGCCGGGAGGGCAGTTGAGGCATTTCTGGGTCCCGCTGTAGGTCATATCGAATTTGAGCCTCTCCACGGGTACTTCCACGCCGCCGAGGGAGGTGACGCAGTCCACGAGCAGGAACATCCCCGCCTCGTGCACCATCTTTGAGATCTCCTCAAGCGGCTGAAGGACACCGGTGGAGGTCTCCGCGTGGACGATGCCAACCACTTTCGCGTCGGGGTTGTCTTTGATGGCCTTTTGCAGGTCGGCGGGGTCTATGGGTCTGCCCATCGGCGACCCGACGACGACGACGTTGGCTCCGTAGCGGGAGGCGACGTCCGTCATCCTCTGTCCGAATACGCCGTGGACACAGATGATGACTTTCATCTCCGGAAGTACGGTGTTGGCCCAGGCGGCCTCCATGCCGGCGCTTCCCGTTCCCGGCATCGCCATGGTGAGTTCGTTCTCCGTCTGGAAGACGTATTTAAGAAGCTCTCTGGTCTCGTTCATGATCCCCAGAAAATCGGGATCAAGGTGCCCGATCATCGGCTCGCTCATCGCCCGCAGCACACGCTGGTCGGCGTTGGATGGGCCGGGGCCCATTAGTAATTTTTCTGTTGTTTTACGAAGCGGTAAGGTCATTCCTGCTTTAAGTTCCATTTTTGTTTCGGCTCCCTTCATTGGGTATAAAATTATTTTACCTGGTTACGGCTGGTTCGTGACAAAAACCCTGTTATTTCACAAAGCTTTTGACGATATCCACCAATATAGAGGAAATTTTCTCCATCGACTGAACGGGGATATATTCATACCGTCCGTGGAAGTTGTGTCCACCGATACAGATATTTGGACAGGGAATTCCCTCAAAGGAAAGTATCGTCCCGTCCGTACCGCCGCGCATCGGGATATAGAACGGGGCGACCCCCTCTTTTTTCATCGCCGCGGCGATCGCTTCGACCATCTCAAAGCGTCCCTCTATCGCCTCGCAGATATTCCGGTAGGTATCGGTGACGGCCACACTTACCGTACCCTCTCCGTAAACTTTATTGAGGAAGGCCGCGATCTCGTGCATGCGCTCTTTTCTTATCTCGAATTTCATCCGGTCGTGGTCCCTCAGGTAGAGGCGCATCTTTGCCAGCTCCACTTCGCCGGAGAGCTCCAGCACATGGTAATACCCCTCGTACCCCTCGGTGTGGCCCGGCGTCTCCGCGGCCGGCAGCATATTGATAAATTCGTTGGCGACAAGGATCGCGTTCTTCATCTGATCCTTCGCAAGCCCCGGATGGATGTTGACCCCCTTTATCGAGATCCTTGCCTCGGCGGCGTTGAATGTTTCATAGGCGATCTCCCCAAGCGGGCCGCCGTCGAGCGTGTAGGCGAACTGCGGGTTGAAGCGGCCCTTATCGAGAGTCTTGGCCCCCAGACAGCCGATCTCCTCATCCGTCGGGAAGAAGAGCTGGATCTCTCCATGCCTCTCCTCGGGATGTTCGCAAAAATACTGGACCATCCCCATTATCTCGGCGATCCCCGCCTTATCGTCGGCGCCGAGGAGCGTTGTGCCGTCCGTCACAACCAGGTCGCAGCCAATATAGTTTTTCAGGTGGGGAAAACGGGCCGCCTCCATGACGATACCAAGCTCCTCATTGAGGACTATGTCCCCGCCGTCATAATTTTTTACAATACGCGGCTTAACCTCTTTCCCGCTGAATTCTGGCGAGGTATCAAGATGAGAGCTGAATCCGATCGCCGGGGCATCCCCGCCGCCGTTTGCGGGAATCCTGGCGTATACACAGCCGGAATCGGAGAAAAACGCCTCGTTCACTCCGAGGGCCTTTAGCTCGCCGACGATCATCGCCGCGAGGTCTTTCTGCTTTTCCGTGCTCGGCACGCTCTGCCGGTTGTATGCCGATTCCGTGTCCACCTTTACGTACCGTAAAAATCTCTCCAACACAATATTGTCCATTGCTGGCACCTCCGCCGATCTTATTCCTTGATATAGGCAGCCATTCAACTACCTGTTTTTACCCTGATAGAGCACCTCGACCGGTACGACCTCGCTGCGGCCGCGCGTAATGGCGGAGACGATGAAGATCGTCGCGAACGAAAGGGGTACCGTGATGATGGCGCTCTTTATACCAAACGGCGACTTGAGGACGATCTCCCAGATCACCGTCGCCATACCGCCCATCAGGATGCCGCATACGCCTCCCATCTTCGTCACATTTTTGGCGAAGAGCGCGCAGACCAGCGCCGGCGTAACGGAGGCGCCGTACATCGAATAGGCATACATCTGCACCGACAGGATGTCCGGGAAGTAACGTCCCATAAGATAGGCCAGCACCGCCACGCCAACCGCCGAAATCCTGAGGAAGGCGAGTTTTTCCTTATCGGTCGCGTCTCTGTGGAAGAAGCGGTTCCAGATGTCGTATGTCACATTGGAGGAGATCGTGAGTATGTACGAATCTCCGGTCGTAACGATGAAGGCCATACAGGAGGCCATTAAGAGGCCGCCGACCAGCACCGGCATGAAATTGATCGCCAGCTGGAAAATTACCGTGTCCGGCTTGGCGAGATTCGGAAGCAGATAGATACCGGCGCTTGCGACAATAATCTGAAGTGAAAAGACCAGCACTTCGCCGATGATCAGCCCCTTGCCGGAGCGCCTTGCCGTCTCAACGTCCCTTGCCGCTCCCATTCTCTGTATCATATTCTGGTCGCCTAGGACCAGGAAGAAGATCGGAAATATATATCCCAGCGCCTGTATAACGTTCAGGCTTCCCTTAAATGAGTCTCTGCCAGCCGGAAGCCCCTTGAATATCCCTAAAAAACCTCCGTCTATCTGTCCCGACAGCACCGGCACGGCGATGATGAAAGAGCCGACGAAAAGGAAGGCGCTGAGCGCGTCCGTGTAGGCGACGCTGAACATTCCTCCGGTAACCGCCAGCAGGAGCATCAACAGCCCGCAGAGCATGACGGCGATCTCAAAATCGATCCCCGTGCTCAGATTTATGACATGCCCGGCCGCTTTGAACTGTGAGGCCAGAATGCCTATGTATCCCAAAACGATACATACCGTGGCGATGACGCGGGCCGCCGTTCCGTATCTCACTTCAAAAAGTTCCGGGATCGTGTAGGTAGTGGCCTGGCGCACCCGCCCGGATACCAGATAAAGCATGAACATCCCGATAGGCGCCCCGATAAAAATCAAAAGTCCAAAATAGGGGCCGTTTCCCCAAATAAGCCCAGCTGAACCGGTTATCGCGCCGCCGCCGCACCACGTGGCCAGCAGAGTACCGATGAGGACGACCGTCGGCAGACTTCTGTTAGCGACGGCAAAGTCGTCGGAGCTCTTGACCTTTTTCTTCGTAAGATACAGGCCTACACCCAAAACGACACAGAGATACAATACCACACAGGTGATAATTACCGGACTTGCGTTCAACATAAAATCATCCCTCCTGATTGACTTTCTGTTTCAAACTCCAGGGTACCGCGCTGTTTCAATATTCTTTATACAAAATTTGTCCGCGAAGGCGGACAAACGATTTACCTCCTTCCCAATAATATTCCACCGCACCCAACGGTGCGCTGATCTTGCCCTCTATCGGTCTTTCATGGTACGGAATTTATGGCGGTTCTTGTAACTGTATAGCTCCGAAGTATGGTCGAGATAGTATCGTATTTATATTTTATAAAATCCTATATTATTTATATTAATCCAAATACTATTACTCTATAATCCTTTTGTCAATGGGCTGTGTTGAAATATTCTTTATGGTTTTTTCAAAAAACGGGAAGACTCATTAGCGCGCCGCATATCGCCGTTTACTTTCCGGAATCTGTTTCGGTATGATATTCTATCTAAGGAAAAAAGCTTGACAGAAGAAGGGGGCTTACGGCGATGGCGGAAAGTAAAAGACAGATGTCCGATTCACTGAGGGTGGCGATGCTGCTCGCGCTTGCGGGCGGTTTTCTCGACGCCTATACCTACGTGACGCGCGGCGGCGTCTTTGCCAACGCGCAGACCGGCAATATCGTTCTCTTCGGGATAAATCTCTTCGAGGGAAATTTCATCGCGGCCAAAGATTATCTGGTGCCGATTTTCGCCTTTTTTATCGGAATAATCATCGCGGAGATGATAAAGAGCCGCTTTCGCAGTAACCGCGCCCTCCACTGGCGGCAGATCGTCGTCTTGATCGAATTCGCCGTGCTCGCCGCGGCGGCCTTCATGCCGCAGGCTTACAACACCTCGGTGAACGCCCTTATTTCCTTCGTCTGCTCTTTGCAGGTGGAGAGTTTCAGAAAGGTCAAGGGCAGTCCGTTCGCCACGACTATGTGCACGGGAAACCTGCGCAGCGCCACCGAGCATCTCTACAACTACCACAAAAGCCATGACCGCGAGGCGCTGAAAAACAGCGGCCGTTATTTTCTCGTGATCGCCCTCTTCACGGCGGGGGCCGGCATCGGCGCGGTGGTCTCCAAATTGTTCCATTTCCAGGCGGTCCTCTTTGCCGCGGCGCTGCTGCTGACGGCGGCGATCATTATGACAAAGGACCCGGAGTCGGCCAATATCTGACCGGCGGCGCGCAGCAAAAAAGCGCACCACTTACGGGATGCGCTTCGTTTTGTTTTCGGTTAAAAGATCTTACTTCAGTTCGACCTTCGCGCCGGCCTCTTCGAGCTTCTTCTTTATCTCTTCGGCCTCGTCCTTCGCTACGGCTTCCTTGATCGTCTTGGGGGCGCCGTCGACCATCTCCTTGGCTTCCTTCAGTCCAAGGCCGGTGATCTCGCGGACGACCTTGATGACGCCGATCTTGTTCGCGCCGTGCTCGGCGAGGACTACGTCAAATTCAGTCTTCTCTTCCTCTGCGGGAGCCGCGGCGCCGGCCGCGGGCATGCCGCCCATGGGCATCATCATCGCGGGAGCGGCCGCGGAGACGCCGAACTTCTCTTCGAGTTCCTTAACGAGCTCTGAAAGCTCGAGTACTGACATTTCGCTGATAGCCTGGATGAGTTCTTCACGTGTCATTGTTGTTTCCTCCTAAAATTTTTCGTAATTTAAATTTTTATGCTGCCAGACGGCCTATGCCGCCCGTGGTACTATGCCGCTGATTCTTTCTGTTCCTTGATCCTCTCGAGGACTGTGACAAAATTCTTCTGGGGGCCGGAGAGCACGGTAACGAGACCGCGAAGCGGAGCCGCGATGGTGCCCACGACCTGAGCGATGAGCGTCTCCTTTGAGGGAAGGTCCGCGAGAGCGAAGACCTGATCCTTCGTGAGGACCTGCTGTCCTCCGAGGATGGCGCCCTTGATGACAAGAGCTTCGTTGCCCTTCTCCTTGGAGAAGTCGCGGATCACCTTGGCAACCGCCGCCGCGTCGCCGTAGGAAAGGACATAGCCGTTGGGCCCGAAGTCGATCTCGGAAGCCTGGACCATACCGCATTCGCTGAGGGCTATGCGCATAAAGGTGTTCTTGCAGACCTTCATCTCACCGCCGGCCTGACGGATGAGTTTACGCACCGCGCTTATCTTCTTGACTGTCAGTCCGCGGTATTCGGTGATGAAGACTGCGTCGCTCCTTTTGAGAGCCTCTGCCAGCATATCGATATTTTCACGTTTTGCTTGTGTCGGCATTTCTGTTTCACCTCCTGATGATTATATTGTTATTCGGAAATGCCGTCTGATCCGGCGCGCATAGCGCGGCCAAATAAAAAGGCTTCCGAACCCAAGCAAGTCCGGAAGCCATAATAACTGTCATATATACAGAATTATTCTTCGCGAGACCTCGGCAGGAAATTAAGCGCAAAGGCACCTGCTGTCTTGAGCCATAGCGAGTGAATTATACTTGCTGCGCCATATTTTGTCAAAACATTTTCCCGGACATAATTTTTCCCCAAATACCGTATATATCCACATACCCCAGGGTTATTATAATATTCACGCGCCTCCGCTAAACAGCCTAATATACTATAAATCTATAATATTGCGGATATTTCAGCGGCTTCGCATAAAACAACTTGACATATACCGCATAGGGGTATATAACAAATATACCTAATGGGGGTATTTACGACAAGGGGGCCGTGAGATGAAAGATAAAGAAATTTGCGCCTGCTGTGAGAAGATGACCGAGCGCACCGAAGAGGAGCGCAAAAAACTGATCCACCGCCTCAACCGCATCGAGGGACAGATACGCGGAATTCGCGGGATGGTCGAAAAGAGCGTCTATTGTACCGACATTCTTGTACAGTCGGCGGCGGTTACGGCGGCAGTTAACGCCTTCAATAAAGACCTGCTGGCCAGCCACATCCGCAACTGCGTGGCGAGGGATATCCGGGCGGGAAAGGACGAGGTCATCGACGAACTGGTCGCAACCCTGCAAAAGCTGATGAAATAGGCGGGCGAAGGCGCTTGGATTTTATAAAGAGAGATCGGGGAGGTTTTGATAGATGAGACAATATACGGTAACCGGGATGAGCTGCGCGGCCTGCAGCTCCCGTGTAGAAAAGGCCGTTTCGAAGGTGCCGGGGGTGACCTCCTGCTCCGTGAGCCTGCTGACCAACTCCATGGGAGTGGAGGGCACGGCCTCCGACGAAGAGATCATCGCCGCAGTCCGCGAAGCGGGATACGACGCCGCGCCCAAGGGTGGGGAAACGAGCCGCGGCGCGGCGGAGGGAGCGGAGGACGAGGCGCTGAAAGACCTGGAGACGCCGGCGCTGAAAAGACGCCTGATCGCCTCGCTGGGCTTTCTCGCCGTCCTGATGTACCTCTCCATGGGACACATGATGTGGGGATGGCCTCTGCCTTCCAGCCTCGGCGACAACCATGTCGCGATGGGGCTGGCGCAGTTGCTGCTGACCGTCGCCGTCATGGTTGTCAACCAGAAGTTCTTCATCAGCGGCTTCAAAAGCCTGTGGCACAGGGCGCCTAACATGGACACCCTCGTCGCGCTTGGCTCCGCGGCGGCCTTCGTCTACAGCACCGCGGCGCTCTTCGCGATGACGGCGGCGCAGGCCAGGGGCGACGCCGCGGGAGTTATGGCTTACATGCACGAATTCTGGTTTGAGGCCGCGGCGATGATCCTCGCGCTGATCACCGTCGGCAAGATGCTTGAGGCCCGCTCCAAGGGCAGGACGACCGACGCCCTCAAAGGGCTGATGAAGCTGGCTCCCAAGACGGCGGTACTGCTTAAGGACGGCGTGGAGACCTCTGTCCCCATCGAACAGGTAAAAAAGGGAGATATCTTCGTCGTGCGCCCGGGAGAGAACATCCCCGTGGACGGCGTGGTCCTGGAGGGCGGCGGCGCCGTCAACGAATCGGCGCTCACCGGCGAAAGCATCCCCGTTGATAAGGCGCCCGGCGACCGAGTATCCGCCGCGACGCTGAACCAGTCGGGGTTCATCAAATGCGAGGCGACGCGCGTCGGCGAGGACACGACGCTCTCGCAGATCATTCAGATGGTCAGCGACGCGGCGGCGACCAAAGCCCCCATCGCCAAGATCGCTGACCGGGTCTCCGGCGTATTCGTTCCCGTCGTAATCGGTATCTCCGCCGTCACGACCGCCGCCTGGCTGCTCGCGGGAGAGTCCGTGGGCTTCGCGCTGGCGCGCGGCATCTCCGTACTCGTCATCAGCTGCCCCTGCGCGCTGGGGCTCGCAACGCCGGTGGCGATCATGGTGGGCAACGGTATGGGCGCGAAAAACGGCATCCTCTTCAAAAACGCCGCCGCTCTTGAGGAGGCCGGCAAGGTGCGGATCGTGGCGCTCGACAAGACCGGCACCATCACCTCCGGCGAGCCGAAGGTGACGGACATCATTCCAGCTTCCGGTTATGGCGAAGACGAACTGTTGCGCCTCGCCGCCGCGCTGGAACAGAAGAGCGAGCACCCGCTGGCGCGGGCGGTGCTGCGGGAGACCGGCGAGCGGAAGATCGCCGCGGCGGAGGTCTCCGACTTTCGGGCGCTGCCAGGAAACGGGCTGGCGGCGACGCTTGACGGCTGCGCCCTGCTGGGCGGCAATTACAACTTCATCAGCAGGCAGGCCACAGTCTCCGGCGAAATGAAGGCACAGTCCGAGCGGCTAGCGGAAGAGGGCAAGACGCCGCTCTTCTTCAGCAAAGACGGCGCGCTGGCCGGTATCATCGCCGTCGCTGACACCATCAAAGAGGAGAGCGCGAGAGCGGTCGGCGAGCTGAAAAATATGGGCATCCATGTGGTGATGCTCACCGGCGACAACGAAAGCACCGCGCGGGCTATCGGCGGCGAGGCCGGAGTCGACGAGGTGATCGCCGGCGTACTGCCGGATGGCAAAGAGAGCGTGATCCGCCGCCTGAAAGAAAAGGGCGCGGTCGCTATGGTGGGAGACGGCATCAACGACGCCCCCGCCCTCACAAGGGCGGACATCGGCATCGCCATCGGCGCCGGTACCGACGTCGCCATCGACGCGGCGGACATCGTTCTGATGAAGAGCCGCCTTACAGACGTCCCGGCGGCGATCCGGCTGAGCCGGGCCACCCTGCGGAATATCCACGAAAACCTCTTCTGGGCTTTCATCTACAACATCATCGGCATTCCGCTCGCGGCGGGGGTCTTCATCTCCCTGCTGGGCTGGAAGCTGAATCCGATGTTCGGCGCGGCCGCGATGAGCCTTTCCAGCTTCTGCGTCGTCACCAACGCGCTGCGGCTGAATTTCTTCAAAATGTATGACGCGGGTAAGGACAAAAAGATAAATACAGACCATAAAAAATCAAAGGAGCGGATAACGATGGAAAAGACAATAAAAATCGAAGGTATGATGTGCGGCCACTGCGAGGCCACGGTCAAAAAAGCGCTGGAGGCGCTGCCACAGGTTGAGGCGGCAAATGTGGACCACACCGCCGGCACCGCCGTGGTGACGCTGAAGGACGCTGTGCAGGACGAAGTCCTCAAAAAAGCAGTCGAGGATAAGGACTATAAGGTGGTTTCGATACAGTAGCAAATATGGGATTACAGAGAGGTTCCAGATAACAAACGGCGGAATTCCACGCTGTGTGGGATTCCGTCATTATTTTTACCATAAGATAGATAAACGCCTTAGTTTTTGTCCAACATCCTCGCTAAGCCTTCCATAATAAGATTCATATGACGGTCTAACGAGATAAGTTCTTGTGGGTTTTCATTCCAAAGGGCTTCCATTATAGAATTATGTTCCGCTATAATTCTTTCTGGCTGACGTTCCTCATCCATTGAAAATATTGATATGCGCATGATTTCATCGGAAATACTCTGCCATATTTTTGTCAAGATATGGTTTCCCACATGCTCGACAATCACTGTGTGAAAATGTAAATCTGCATGTACAAAGGCAATTGGATCGTCTTTTTGGTCCTCCATTTTTTTGATTTCCATATCCAACTTTCCAGCAAGAGCACGGCAGCTGCATCTTTCAAAGGTATCGTTCAGCGCATAGCTTTCTATCATATTACGCACGGCAAAAACTTCGTGACATCTTAATTCCGTCAATTCACTGACACGAGAACGGCAGCGATCTTCTCCCACGAGCCATCCTTCCTGCATAAGACGTTTTAACGCCTCTCTCACCGGTGTACGGCTGGTGGAAAATTCTTCGGCAATCCTGCGTTCAAGTACAAATGATCCTGGCACTCGCCGCATTTCAACTATATCGTTTTTTACCTTTTCATAAATAAAATTAGATAAATTAGTATCAATAGATTTCATTTGTATCTCCATTTATTAACATCTCATCCGTCATTGGAATAACTATTAATTATTATATCCTTTTTGGGCATAATTTGTAACGCCATTTATCACAAACTATCTTTTTTACATATATCCAGGATATATGGCATATATATTACAATCATTCTCTATCTATAATTTTTTTATTAGCGCCGCTGACAGTAGTAAAATTATACTTCATAAATTTTATATTAACTAAATTGAAAACAGGAATTTATGCCATATATCTTAATGGCATAAATTCCTGTTTTTGCTTAAAAATATTATTTTACTTAAATGGCTCGTCTAAAAATAGGAAAGTCAAAACATCATTTAAGTATCTTATTATTTACCTCAATAACCAAACTAATCCCATACTCAGCGCAGGGATGTAGGTAAAAAGAAGCAGACAAAACAACATTGCTAAAATAAACGGAACGACCGCTCTTGAAATTTTAAGCATACTGACCCCTGAAACGGCAGAGGCCACGAAAAGATTCGCACCATATGGCGGCGTTACAAACCCCGTTGCAAGAGCTACTGTCATAACAAGACCAAAATGAACAGGGTCAACACCCAATTTCAACATTATCGACAATAGTATTGGCGTTAATATAATCATAGAAGAAATATTATCTACAAAGCACCCAACAATGAGCAACAACAAATTCACTATCAGGAATATAGTTATTTGGCTTGAAGATATTGAAAGCATCCATGTGCATATTTTTATGGGAATTTGTTCCATCGCTAAAAACGCGGCAAATGACATTGATAAACCGACCATAAATGTCGTGGCGCCATTTACGAGGGCTGCATCTTTAAATGCGGCGTATATGGTCTTAAAATCCAGCTCTTTATATATGAATTTGCCAATCAGCAGCGCGTATACCGAGGCGACGACAGCAGCCTCTGTCGGGGTAAAAATTCCCCCATATATTCCACCTAAAATTATTATTGGTACTAACAGAGCCCAGAAAGCCTCCTTTAGCGTCGGCCAAATTTGGGGAGGATTAGATGTCCTTGGATAACCCTTCTTTCGCGCGGTTCTATAAGATACGGCCATGAGCGACAAACCTATGATTATGCCCGGAATAATTCCCGAGATAAACATTTCACCTACAGAAACACCAGAAACTACCCCATATATTACAAATGGTATAGAAGGCGGAATTATTACACCGATGGACCCAGCCGTCGCAGTCAAGGCCGCGGCAAAATCACTGTCGTAGTGTTTTTCTTTCATTGACGGGATCATAAACGAACCTATGGCAGAGACGGTTGCCGGCCCGGACCCTGAAATAGCGGCAAAAAACATACATGCCATGACCGTCACCATGGCCAGTCCTCCCAGAACGGCTCCGACCATCGCATCGGCAAGATTTACCAACCGCTTCGATATACCGCCATACCCCATAAGGGCTCCAGCCAACATGAAAAACGGTATTGCTAACAGCGGAAAGGAATCCAGAGCGGCAAAAGCATTTTGGGCCACCATTATAAGCGGTATCGTTCCAGTATATATTAATGCTATAACAGTAGCCAAACCAAGTGATATTCCAATCGGTATTGAGAGCGCTAGCAATAACACTAAAGAACCAAATAATACTAAAATTTCCATTTTTACACCCCCATATTACTGCCACTATTGTTATTGGAATGTATTAAGTGGAGCATATTATCAATGAGCCTTATCGACATCAAACTGCACCCAACAGGAACTGAGAGGTAAGCATATGCCATAGGAAAACGCATCGCAGGAGAGACTTGCCTACGTAAAAGAAGCATTTTTACAAGTTCAAAACCCTTAAAAGCTAAAAATATACTGAATGCCAGCCAGATAGACAGCGCGAATAGCTCGAATATTTTCTTTGATTTCTCTGTTTTTAATATATCTTTTACCACCTCTATCCGCAAATGACGATGTTCTTTTGTCGCATAGCTTGCTCCAAGCCATATTTGCCATAAAAATAGATAGCGAGCCATTTCTTCACTCCAATAAAGAGAGCTGGAAAAAAGATATCGCATAACAACCTGCCCAAAAACCAAGGCTACGGAAAACATTAGGCTATAAACCAACAAATATTCTTCTAAATTAGAAAATATTTTTCTTAACATGAAGACACCTCCTATTTTAAAGAGTCAGTGAAAAAATAGAATTTCACCGACTCTTTAATGGCATTGCCTTGACTAATGACTGTTTTTTCTTGCCAGCTCTATAAAGTCTTTGCCGCCTGGAACGCTCTTTGAAAATTCTTCATAAACAGGGGCAGTGGCCTTAATAAAATCATCTTTTTCTGCTTGTGTCAGCTCATTGATTTGCATCCCTGATTGTTTTAAAAGCGCCAACATCTCTTTATCCTGAGCTTCCGTTAATTTTCTCTGCTCGTCTCTAAATAGAACCGCCCCATCTTTCACTATTTTCTGTAAATCTTTAGGCAAATTATTAAACCACGTATCATTACAAAGGAATGTTGTGGCCGCATAAACATGACCTGTAAGCGTAGCATATTTTTGGACTTCATAAAACTTCGTCGTATATATTAACGGGATAGGATTTTCCTGAGCGTCTACCGTTTTTTGCTGTAAAGCGGTATATAGTTCTCCAAAGCTCATCGGGGTCGGATTTGCTCCCAACGCTCTAAATGATGCCATATGTATTGGGTTTTCCATTGTCCTGATTTTAAGTCCCTTCAAATCCGCCGGTTTATGAATGGGCGCCCTGTTGTTTGTTATATGGCGGAAGCCGTTCTCCGCAAACGCTAGATTTATTATCCCTAAACTAGGAAGGAGTTGGTTCAGCTTGTCACCTAATTCGCCATCCAGCGCCTTATAAGCCGAGGGTTTATCTTTAAATAAGAAGGGTAAGTCAAAAACTTGGAATCTTGGTTCAAAGCCGGACAAAACGGCAAGCGCCGTAACTGTCATATGTATAGTTCCCAACTGGACGCTTTCAATTGCTTGGCGTTCTCCGCCTAATTGCCCGTTAGGGTATATTTCCACCACCATACGTCCCCCAGATTTTTCCTCCACATATTTTTTAAAAAAATCTCTAAGGGCAATATGCTGTGACTGTGTTTCAGGAACAACAGACGCAATCTTAACAATGTATTTATCTGCCGCAAAACATGAACTTGCAAAAATTAATAATAAAAAACTGCCTATCAAAACGGTTCCCATCTTTTTCAACATACAAATCCCTCCAATAATTATTTATATTTTTGCAAAACATTTTATAACTTCACCATTTTAGTGATTTTTATTTCTTGCACGTAAAATAATTTGGGTAGGACAGCACTAATTTAATAACTGGTGGCTTTCCATCTTTGATACAACAAGTACGTTTTGTTGTCATTTATGGCTTAATTAAAAAATATCTTCATTCAAGCACAGTCGTTTTTTCCCAAACTTTCTATCCTCTCCTATCTAATCGAGATTACATTTCAAGCTTCCACCTAACAGCACTGGAATCTGAATCAGGACAGCGCGGAAATTCTCATCTTCATTCTTTGCCACCTCTCTTTATTTTAGAGCACCAAATATAATTTAGAGTACCATAATTATGAACGTAAAATTATTTATAGTCAATAGCAAAAATAAAATTTTATTTTATTGGCCGTATAGTCATAATAAAAGCATTAAATGGGAGAGGCTTTGCAAGAAAAACCTATTTGAGCCAATTTCTTAAGATTATAAATGGGTAAGATGGTTTTTAATTTATATGAACGGTTATATTCAGAAACGGATATTTCTCAAGACTGTTTTCAGGATGGGATATTTCCTATATTTTCAACTGTTTTAGCGCCTATTAAATAAATAATAAATCTTACTAATCAGAATACAAACTGCACCAGCAGCATATAGACCGCCGTGCCGCCAGCGATCGAGAGCAGCATGGCCCGCTTCCAAAAATGGAGCGCGGTGACGACGGCGATTGATATCGCCTCGGGGATGCCGTGCGTTCCAGAAAAGAGACTTACGTCTTTAAGACAGTAGACGACGAGCATACCAAGCGCCGCGGGCGGCAGCATTCGTCCGAGGTATTGTATGTACTCCGGCGTCTTTCTGCCGGCGGGGAAGATAAGAAAGGGAAGGAAGCGCGTGGTGACCGTGCCGAGAACGACCGCCGCGACCACCGCGGCCTGTTCAAAAACCGTCACCTGCCGTCACCCGCCGTTTCAAGAGGTTTTCTGAACAGCGTCAGCACGCCAAGGATCGCGGTCATTGAGGGGATGATGAAATTACCGCGGAAAAAGACGAGGCAAAGCAGCGAAAGGCCAAGCCCCAGCAGGGCGCTCCTATGGTCTCTCTCCTTCATCCACTGTTCGAGGAAGATCACTACGAGCAGCGCCGTCATCACAAATTCGATTCCCTTCGTGTCAAAGGAGAGCAGGGAACCGAAGAGACCGCCGAGCGCCGCGCCGCATACCCAGTAGGAGTGGTTGAGCAGCGTCACAAAGAAGTAGAACCATCCCCGGTCCACGTCGGGAGGCACATCGGCGGTGCAGTTGATCGAAAATGATTCGTCACAGAGGCCGAACATCAGATACCAGCGTTTCCGTCCCATGTTTTTGTATTTATCCAGCATCGATATCCCATAGAATAGATGGCGCGCGTTGACCATCAGCGTGAGCAGGAAGGCGCCGAGAGGATCGAAGGCTCCCAGCAGCAGGTTCACGGCGACAAACTCCATCGAGCCGGCAAAGATCAGCAGGCTCATGAGGATCGGGTAAACCGCGGGAAATCCGCTCGCATTCATATAGATGCCGTAGGCGATACCTAAAAAGAGAAATCCCGCGAAGATAGGGATCGTATAGGGAAAGGCGGCCTTAAAGGCCTTTTTCATCGTTTCGTCAGTAAACATCGGAATAAACACACCTCCTGCGAAAATTATATTCGCGAAAATA
>Ga0192261_1092_pt1 | contig 18718 bp, 14 predicted proteins | sample Koala_Koa23_G3_FD_131283 | JGI IMG/M metagenome (GOLD analysis project Ga0192261, IMG submission 131283) | Enriched cells from koala feces incubated with labeled cellulose particles, San Francisco Zoo, California, United States - Koala_Koa2-3_G3 ... | reverse complement strand
CCAACGCGCTCAACTCCATTGAGAAAACGGTCGAACAGAGAAACCTTCTTCTTTGTTTCGGCTGTCATTACAAAATTCCCCCTGAATATATTTTATGAATAAACTGTATAGAGCCACAGTTGATCCCACGTACGATTACGTTACCTACGTATATAAATTTACAATAGAGTCTATTGCTTGTTAAACAAAATAATTAATTATAAAATACTTGAATATTTAAAAATTGTCAATATTTTTTTATAACATGCTCATATCATAAAGGATAACAGTTTTTATACAATGATTAATAAACATTACTAAGTGAACTTTACAACTTGCGCGATACTGTTTAGAATATTTGCAAAGAGCGGAAGGTGTTTCCGCCGCAATTACGGGGAGCCTGAATTTTCAGGCTGAGAGGAGGCTGGCCCTCGACCCGATGAACCTGATGTGGGTAATGCCACCGTAGGGAGAATAGCTTGGATCAGATGACGGCTGTCCTTCTTGGAGGGGCCGTCATTATTTTTAAGGGGTGTTTTCGATGAACGAAGAGAAGAGAACGACAACGGCTAACGCGCTGATCTGGTTCGGCGCGGCGGTCTCCATCGCGGAAATATATACGGGCACACTGATGGCGCCGCTGGGAATGGCGCGCGGCATGGGGGCGGTGATCGCGGGGCATCTGATCGGCGGCTTCCTCATGTATCTCGCGGCGCTGATCGGCGGCCTGTCGGGACGCGGCGCGATGGAGAGCGTCAAGCTCTCCTTTGGCGAGCAGGGAGCGAAGTTTTTCGCGGCGCTCAACGTGCTGCAGCTTGTGGGCTGGACGGCGGTGATGATCGCGGGCGGCGCGATCTCGCTCGGCATCATCCTCAACCCGATGTACGGCACGGACAATACCCTTTGGTGCGGCGTGATCGGCATTATGATCGCCATTTGGATAATGCTCGACATGAAGAACTTCGAGCGTGTCAACAAGCTTGCGATGGCGGCGCTCTTCATCCTCACGCTGGTGCTCTCTTTCATCGTATTCAAGCGCGGCGCGACGGAGGCGGCCCGCGGCGTGATGAGCTTCGCCGACGCGATGGAGCTTTCGGTGGCGATGCCCCTTTCGTGGCTGCCGCTGATCTCCGATTATATGCGCGACGCGGAGGAGCCGAAAAAGAGCGCCGCCGTGAGCACCGTCGTCTATTCGCTGGCCAGCTGCTGGATGTATTTCATCGGCCTCGGAGTCGCGATCTACACGGGAGGCTCGGATATCGCGAAGATCATGCTTGAAGCAGGGCTCGGTATCGCGGGCGTGGTCATCGTCGCCTTCTCCACCGTTACGACGACCTTTCTCGACGCCTATTCCGCGGGTATCAGTTTCCACGTCATATTCAGCGGAATAAAGGAAAAGGCCGCGGGAGTCGCCGTCTGCGCGATCGGCACGATGACCGCCATTTTCGCGCGCTCCGACAGCTACGAGAACCTGCTCTACCTTATCTCTTCCGTATTCGCGCCGATGGCGGCAGTGATGGTGACGGACTTTTTCATCCTGAAGAGAAACCGCGCGGCAAGGCAGATCTCGCTGCGGAACATCATCTTGTGGGCCGTCGGTTTCGCCCTCTACCGCTATCTCATGACCGTCGGTAGCCCAATAGGCGCGACGCTGCCGGTGATCGCCGCGACCGTCGGACTTACCTGGCTGGCCGGCATAGCCTTACCGGAGAAATCGTAACAAAGATAAATAATTCACTTTGTAATATTGCGGCAATTCCTTTGCAATATCACACTATAAGGGCTACAATTAGGCTATAAGCACCTTATTATAGAAATTTCTCAGGGGGAGATTCCAATGGATGTAAAGAGCAAAGCATATCAGGAGCTGCTGAAGAAGCGTCCGCTGAACGTGCAGGCACGTTTCGGCGAGACGGAGATGGGGCTTGTCAGCGGGCGTGATATCGCGGCGGCGGCCAGGGAAGTCGATTCCATCGTGCTTGCGGCAAATGCGCGTCATCCGCTCGTGATAAAGGCCGTACTTCAGGCGGCAAAGAAGAAGAACGCGGCGGTGCTCATCGAGCTCGCTAAATCAGAGGCGACCTACTGCGGCGCGACCTACGACAACATTCCCGAATACGCCCTGAAGTATTCCGAGGAGATGGGACACGGAGCGGTATTCGGACTCCACGTAGACCATTACGCCATTAAGGGACAGGCCGACGTGCTGAAGGGCGTGGGGCATCTCACAAAGATCCTCAACAACGGCTTCACCTCGGTGGCCATAGACGCCTCGCACCTCGACGACTATGACAACTTCGCCGCCACCCGCGCGCTCGCGGACTGGCTGCCCTCGGAGCTCGGCCTTGAGGTCGAGGTGGGCGAGATCAAGGGGCCCGGCGAGCTTTCTACCGTCGAAGAGGCTCTCTATTATATCGGCGGCCTCAACGCCTGGCAGGTCTTCCCCGATTATCTCGCGATATCGAACGGCAGCCTGCACGGCACCTATGACCCGACGGCGGGACAGATGGAGGGCATCGATCTCACCCGCACGAAGGAGATCGCCGACGCGATCGCGCCCTACGGCGTGGCGATAGCGCAACACGGTATCTCCGGCACACCGCTCGACAAGGTATCGACTTTCCGTAAGTACGGCATCCGCAAGGGCAATGTCGCGACGCTCTTCCAGAACGTCTACTACGGAATCAAGATGGACCCGAACACCGGCAACGCGATCACCGAGGGCGGCACATACACGAAAGAGGCCGACCGCGGCATTTCGATGGAGCTCTGGGAGAAGATCGTCGCCGCCGGAGACGAGAAGGGAATGAGCCGCAAGAGCGGAGATTACAAGAAGCTCAATCTGCCCTTCTGCGATATGATCCTCGCGGAGCCCAAGCCGATCGTCGACAGGATCGTCGATGAGATGGCCTGGTGGGCGGAGCGTTTCATCGTCGCCTTTGGAGCGGAGGGCAGCGCCGACGCGGTGGCCGAGGTCATGGCGAAGCGCGTTGACCAGAACGCCTCCCCCGACCGCAAGGTTCTCGGCGAGAGGAAGAATTACACCAAGACCAACGCACCCGGCAAGGGCGGGAACGACGGTAAAAATTACGACGATTAAATATCCGCCGCGGCGCGTGCCGACTGTCTGAAAGGTACGTACATGTGGCATATCTGATCAAAAAAATAAAGTTATCGCATAAAAGCAGGTCCGCGCGAAAGATTTTCGTGCGGACCTGCTTTTCTTTTTTTAATTTTTTACTGTTTTTCGATCTTCATCTTCCGCAGCTCGCGGCGCAGTATCTTACCAGCGGGAGATAGCGGATATTCGGTGACGAAACCGATCTTGCGCGGCACTTTGTAGTGCGCCAGCCTCTCACGGCAATAGCTCATCAATTCTTTCGCCGATACTTCGGCCCCTTCATTGAGAACGATGAAGGCCTTCACAAGCTCTCCCGCGACATTGTTCTTCTCTCCCACGGCAACGGCGGCGTGCACCGCCGGATGGGCGCATATGACCGCCTCCACCTCCTGGGGATAGACGTTGAAGCCGCTGACGATGATGATATCCGTCGCGCGGTCGACGATCTTGATGTAGCCGTCGGCGTCTATCTGGACGACGTCGCCGGTGTTGAACCAGCCGTCGCGGAAGCGTTCTTTTGTATTCTTTTCGTCACGGAAGTAACCGGGAACGACGGAGGGCCCCTTCACCCACAGCACGCCCTCCTGATGGAGGTCAAGCAAATTCCCCTCGCGGTCGCGTATCTCGATCTGGTAATCGGGATAGGGGCGGCCAACGGTACCAAGTTTCTTATCCGCCTCCGTGGCGTTGACGGCGACGACCGGCGAGCATTCCGTCAGGCCGTAGCCCTCAAGGATGCCGACGCCGAGGTATTCGCGGCAGCGCGCCTCCATCTGCACATTGAGACGGTCGCCGCCGGTGATGACGTGCGTAACGCCCTTTATGTGATGATCTTTTTTCGCCAGAGCCCCGAGCAGGAAGGCCATGATCGTCGGCACCGCGATCACCCGGTTGACGCCGGCCTCCTCTATCGCCTTTATCGTGCTGTCCACCGGTACGAAACTCGGGACCACCGCCTGACGCACCCCAAAGGCCAGCGGCATCATCCCCGCCATGTTGTAGCCGAAGGTGTGAAAGTTAGGCAGCACGTTGAGGAATACCGCGTCTTCGTCCAGCAGCCCAGGAACATGTTCCTCTATCGGCGCAAGGTTGCCGAGCATGTTCGAGTGCAGGCATACCACCGCCTTCGGCAGTCCTGAAGTCCCGGAGGTGGAGAATATCACGGAAGTTTCCGCGCACTCCGGCCTGCCCTGTCTGCTCCGCCACAGCGGCAGAGGCCCTTCGAGCGGTGATGGAACGAGCGGTATATCCGACGGGAAGCCCTCGCCCGCTGCCTTTTTATGGCCCTCGTCCGTGAGGACGACGGCGTTTACATCAAGCATTTTTATCGTATCTATCAGGTTTACTGCGCCGGTGCGCGCGTTAAGAGGAGCGATCGCCCCGCCGAGCCGCCAGCAGGCGACAGAGAGCGCCAAGACCATCGGCGAGTTGGGAAGCAGTACGGCAATGCGCTGTCCCCTTCCAAAGCCAGAGACACGCAGTTTCTCTTCACAGTCGGTGATGAGCGCCTCCAGGCGCTCCCAGCTCCACCATTCGCCCTGCCACCAGATACAGTCTGATTTTTCTTTTCCCTGCCAGGCCGCTTTCAGTGCATCCTCAAGCCGGTCTGTGTTGAACCTCTTTACCATCCCTATGCCACCCCACTACGCTTTATATAACATTATTATCACAGATTTTTCTGAGTTTATCCACTAAAATGCGGCTCTTGCGGACAACTTTGACAAACATTCATCTATTCGGATATGTGGCCGCAGCCACGGCGCTCCCGCCTCCGTACGCTGGTCAGTCTTTATTTACCCTGATACGCCGCTGGAAGATACCCTTATCGTGAGCACAGTAGACGACCGCCATAGCCTTGTTGAGCGGCATATGGCTGCGTGGGTCGATGGTAAGGGTCGCGTGTGTGAGCGGCAGGTTCTTTGTCGCCAGCAGAGTATGGCGTATCGCCTCCCCGCGGAAACCGGGGGTGCTCTGGAGAGCCGACGCGATCCAGCGTACGCCGTCATATGCCAGTATGGCGGCCATAACATCCTCCGGCGGGCAGTTCTCGTTATAGAGGCTGCGATACTCCTTCAGGACGGAACGGATCGGCGGATCGAGCGCCGACACCTCGTTCACCCACCAACTGCCCTTCAGGGCCTCCCCCGCGTCTGTATAGGTCTTATCGGTAAAACCCTCACCAAGGATGGTATCCAGAAAACCGGCCGCGCGCGCCTCCGAAACGATCTTCGCGGAGTCCTTTCCCGTTCCCGGCAGTATCAGAAGGTCCGCCCCACTCTCGAATATCGCCCGCATCGCCGCATCGTGACTACTCTCTTTTTTACCGTTATAGGAAAGCTCCGCGACAGTCTTGGCGCCAAACCCCACGGCCCATTTGCGCGCAGAGAGGTAGGTCTCTTCGGATAATTTATCAGATGAGTCGTAATAGAGGGCGATCTGTTTCTTATGCAGCGCCTGTGTGGCAAAATAGGAGAGCACCTTGCCGCGCGCTTTCGCGTCGTTCACGATGCTGAAGGTATAGAGATAGGGCAGCGCGGCGTCCATAAGCTCCTCTTCAGCAGGCGGCGTCGGCGAGATAACGATGAGCGGCGCCTCGATGCTCTCGGCTAGCCGCGCTATCTCCGCAACGTTTCCGTTGTTGGCGCCAAGCATCATTACAAGGAAGCTCTTGTCCTTCATCGCTTTTTTGACCGAGGCTACCGCCTTCGCCGGATCCCTGGGCAAATCGAAACCTACTACTTTAAGCTTATATTCCTCGCGCAGCGGCCCCTGAATATTTATACGCTCGACCGCAAGCTGCGCCGCCCTCAGCTGCACATGTGATAGGCGCGCCTCCGGGCCGGACATCGGGGCGAAGAAGGCGATGCGCAGCTCGTCGCCGACAGGAGTACGCTGGCTGCCGATCTGGAAGAAGAGCACGCACAGCACCAGCATCGCCGCGATCAGAATTACGCCGTTATAAAGAGATTTTTTACGCATCCGCATCGTTCGGGGCCGGTTTGAGATGCCGCCGGATATCCTCCTAAGATTGCCAGGCGTGGCGACAAACCCCTCTCCCGCGGGACGTTCATCTTCATATTTATCGGCTACGGCGCCGTTTATCAGGGCCGCGACCTCTTTCGACTGTCCCGCCGTAAATCCAAGCTGCTGGCACAGACGTTCTTCCTGTTCCCCATCCAGAACCGCCTTTGCGGAATTGGCACGCCAGCCACACTTGAGAAGATACCTGAGGGCAAAGGTAAGATGAAAGGCCTCCTCGGCCTGCTGCGCGCAGCGGTCCTCAAGAAACTGTGACAGCCTGTCGGGGTCTTCCAGTATGTTTATTCCATAGCTATCTATCAATTCGGACAGTACATCACGAATGTTTTCGGACATCATTCCACTCCTTATCTTAATATAAATAGTATACAGCATTGGAGTTCATAAATGAATTTCATTAATTGTAAAAACGGCCCCTTGGTGATAAGGTATAGCTGAAACGAGGTGGAGAACGACATGTATAAACGTATCCCGGTGGCTGTTCTGTTTTTTTCGCTGCTTTCAGCCGCTTTTTTTATCGCCTCCATGAGTTGGCGCGTAGATTCTCTGGAGCTCCTCGACGACAGCCGGAGGGTGCTTTTTTCCGTGCCCATGGCGCTGGGACAGCGTTTTACGACGACATATATCCACTCCGTAGAGCTGACGCCGGTGGAAGATGAATATATCGTGCTCGGCGGGAAGATATGGACATGGCAGGAGCGCGTGAAATCGTCAAACGCGGGAATGCCCTGTTTCAAACCCGACAACGGCTGTTATATCAACACGAAAGAATGGCTGATATTTCAGGGCGGCCGCCAGTCGTGGGACCATTATTACCTTCGCGTCGGCAACAAGACCTTCGGCCTCAATAAAATGGAATTGGCGCCATTCGGCACAACGTGCTTGTTCAAAATTTTCCCCGGAAAACGTCTTACTGTAGCAGTAAAAAGCGGTCCTATGCTCTTTACAGAGCTCTATAAAACGGAGGCCCTTTACGAACCGCTTCCACAACAGCGGCTATTCTCGTCCTACAGGTAGAGGTTCACAAGAAAGAGGGCGACGCCGCAGTATGAAAGGAGAAGATATGGTGAGGACTTCCAGCCAAGCGGCAGACGCTCCCTCATCTTCATATAGGCCGCCCTTATCGGCGGTATTACCACTATTTGTACTATAAGGACCTTGAACCAGAAAAAGGCAAAGTCCGCGGCGTACATCGGAATACCGGCTAGCCTAAGCAGCAGCCCGATGTTTACCGGGACAAAGATCGCCGTTATTATCGCCGGACAGAGCGTCGAGCGGACGGCGTCATAGACCTCAAACAATGAGATATATTCCGTAAGTTCCGTCTGCCTTACCTTGCGGCAGGGAGAGACTACGGCGAGAGAAAAGAAAAAGAACACCAGTCCGATACGCCCCCAAAAATTCGTTACAATCGCAAGGGGCATCGCAGCATAGGTGTTAAGGCAGAATATGCTTCCAGGCACGCCGATATTTATCACAAACCAGGCAAGCGTGATAATAACAAGCAACAACGCTACCGTAAACTTGAAAAGTATATTTATCTGGTTTATGTCTATGGAAAAATATATCTCTTTTGAATATTGCTTGAGTCCCCTGATATAAAAATTCTGCGCCAGAATCAGCAGCGACACAGCAATAAGAAAGCCGCCCCTGACCGAGAAAAACTGAGGCAGCGACCCCATCGGGATAAAAAAGTAAACGGCAATGAGGAAAAGACACGAAAGGTAGAGCGCGCGGGGAGCTTTTTTTTTCTCATGGCGTATCTTTCCTTCGATAAACCGCTTGAAAGGGGAAAGGATCGGCTCCCTTTCACTGTCACTGATATTGAACACCGCGTTTTCTATGCCCATAAATAAAAGCGTGATGCTGATTATGAGGTAGACGAAGGCTGCCGCAGAAAACGGCATAATGATGAAGTTTATCAAGATGTCAATTCGCTCCTTGATTTAATTTATACAGAAACTGCGGCAAAAATACTATAACTTCAACATATTTTACGGCAAAATCACTAGCCGCCGCGGCGCATTTACCATATACTTTACATAGCTACAAAAAAGAGTCTAAAAAACAACAATTTTCCTTGTTTATGATTATATTACCAGAATAAAGGACAAAAATCATCAATAAGGCCTAATTTAAAAAAATGCTTAAAAAAAGAGCCGCCTTGAGAGGCGGCTCAGTGAATCTAGAATCTCGATCTTACTTAATAAGTCCCTTTTCCTTGTAGAACTTCTCTGCGCCGGGGTGCAGAGGAGCTGTAAGTCCGTCAAGCGCGCCTTTAAGGGTGATCTCTTTACCTTTAGCGTGGACCGCAGCGATATCCTTAAGGTTGTCAAACATAGCTGTCAGGAATTCATAGACCTGGTCGGCGGGAACTGAATCGTTGGTGATGAGGATCGCCATGACGGCCGGGGTCTTAGTCTCTTTGTCGATTCCCTTGTACGTATTCGCGGGGATCGTGCTTGCCACGAAATAGGGATATGCCTTGTGCAGCTTCGCGAGGAATGCGTCGTCAAAGCTCAGAAGGTCGACGTCTTTCGTCGTGGTGAGGTCCATGATCGAAGCGGTCGGGTAACCGGCAACGACGAATCCGGCGTCGATCTGATTATCCTTGAAGCGGCTGGTAGTGGCTGCAAAGTCGAGGAAATCGGCCTTTTTAAGGTCTTTGTAGGTAAGTCCGGCAACCTTGAATATCGCCTGTACGTCGCCTTCAACGCCTGAACCGGGGGCTCCGACGCCTACGCGCTTGCCCTTAAGGTCGGCGATGCTCTTGATACCGGCATCCTTAGCGATGACTACCTGGATGTGCTCGGGGTAAAGCGAGGCTACGGTGCGGATATTCTTAAGGGGCTTGCCCTGGAACATCAGCTCTCCGTTGTACGCCCAGTAGGTGATGTCGTTCTGCACGAACGCGATTTCAATACCCTTTGTGGCGATGAGGTTCACGTTGGCCACGGAAGCATTTCCGGTCTCAGCCGTGCACTGGATCTTTCCGCCCTTGGTGACAGCCGCCGCGAGGGCTCCGCCGACCGCATAGTAGGTGCCGGTCGTGCCGCCCGTCGCGATCGACATATAGGTGGGCGCCGCCATAGCGACGGTGGTAAGGGAAAGCGCTGCAAGAAGTGCTACAAGTGTTACGATGATGCCTTTCTTCATTTTTGTTTCCTCCCCAAAAAATTTTTTTTGCAATGCGGGCTCCTAAAAGAAGCCCGCTGATCGCCAACTATAATACTCTTTTTTCCAACAAGACTCAACACAAGACCTGAGTTCCGGCTGGAACCGTGAAAAGGAGCTAGGCCTTTGCCGCGTTTCTTTTGGCCTTTGCGGTCTGTACGATATAAATCACGGCCAGCACCGCCAGCCCCGCCAGGTCGGAGGTCGTCCCAGGAATCAGAAGTCCTATCGCTCCGCCAAAAGCCAGGATACGCATGTACCAGGCAAGATGGGCTTTGAAGAAGCCTATCGAGAACATCGCGAGCAGGAATACGCCGATCAAGGCCGTGCAGATCGCCTGCACCATTACCATCGGCACCACGTCGATGAAAAGCAGCATCGGGTTATAGACGTAAACATACGGCACAAGGAATCCGGCCAGCGCCAGCTTGAAGGCCGTTACACCCGTCTTCATCGGGTCGGAGCCGGCAATACCGGAACCGGCGTAGGCAGCCAAAGCTACCGGCGGCGTCAGGTCTGCCGCGATACCGAAGTAAAAGACGAACATATATGCCGCCATCGCGGGAACGCCAAGCTGGAAGAGCGCCGGGGCCGCCATGGTGCTGGTGACGATGAAGTTCGCCGTCGTCGGAAGTCCAGTACCAAGGATGATGCTCGCGCACATCGTAAAGATGAGCGTCAGTATCTTGCTGCCGCCAGCCGCCGTAACGATCGCGCCGGCGATGCGCAGGGCAAGGCCGGTAAGCGTCCCCATACCGACAACCATACCGACCGTGGCGCAGGCGCAGGCCACGCCGATAGCGCCGCGCGCTCCGGCCTGGAAGGCCTCGTATATTCTAACCGGCGTCAGGCGCGTCTCTTTGTTGAGCCACGAGAGCACGAAGCTGACAAGGATGCCGTTAAAGGCCGCCTTCAGCGGCGTGTAGCCGGCAAGAAGGAAGTAGATGATCGCGATAAGCGGGATAAGCAGGAATCCCTTTGATTTAAGCAGCGGCCATATCGGGGGCAGCTGCGACCAGGGGATACCTTTGAGTCCGAGACGGCAGGCCTCAAAGTGAACCTGAACCATGACCGCAAAGTAGTAAAGCAGAGCGGGAACTATCGCCGCGACGGCAACCTGGATATACGGCACGCCGAGGAACTGCGCCATGATAAAGGCGCCCGCCCCCATGACGGGAGGCATGATCTGGCCGCCAGTAGAGGCGACCGCCTCGACTGCGCCGGCAAAGTGAGGTTCGTAGCCGACGCTCTTCATGAGCGGGATCGTAAACATACCAGTGGTACAGACGTTGGCAACGGAGGAGCCGGAAACGGTCCCCATCAGACCGGAGCTGACGATGGCAACCTTCGCGGGACCGCCTGTCGACCAGCCGGCGAGGGCCATCGACAGGTCGATGATGAACTTTCCAAGGCCGGTCTTTTCAAGCACGGCCCCGAAGAGGATGAACATGAAGACAAAGGTCGACGATACCTCGAGAGGCGTCCCGAATATCCCCTCCGTACCGAGATACATATGGTTTACGATACGCGCTACGGAGAAGCCTCTGTGCGCGAGCATCTGCGGCATGTAACGTCCAAAATAACAGTAAAGCAGCGCGATGATCGCAAGACAGGGAAGGACCGGGTTCGATATCCGCCGCGTCGCCTCCAGCAACGTCGCGATAAGGATGAATCCCATTACAAGATCCGTCGTGGTAGGCAGCCCGGCCCTCGTAACAAGGTCGTTAAAGAAGAATACGAGATATAGCGCGCTGGCAACCCCTAGCGCGGCAAGGATAAAATCATAGAAGGGTATGCCGCTTGTCTTTGACTGTTTCGACGTGGCCGGATAGAGAAGAAAGACCAGTGCCAGCGTAAAGGCCAGATGGACGGCACCCTGCATCTGGGCCAGCAGCAATCCGAAGCCTGAGGTGTAGAAGTGGAAGCATGACATCGCGACGGCAAGCAAAGCCACCATCTGTCCCTGCCAGCCGGTAAGCGCTCTGAAACGCGCCTCCGTGTCGTACTTGCGCATAAGATCTTCAAGATCGATCTTTGCGTTTTCCTCCACTTGATCAATTATTTTTACTTCTGTTTCACTCACCAAAAATTCCTCCTCCGTGGAGAGTCTGAGACATATACGCGGTTACACAAAACGGCAAGTATTTACATACCAAACAATAAAATAAATTCCTGATTAATCAAGATTCTATACTTTTTTATGCAAATAGCTGTCGTTCCGGTAAATAATAAAAAGTCTCGTCAATTATTATATACTTTTATTAGACAAGTATCAACAATCAGCTTTCTAAATATTCCACGGCGAGACACAGCTATCATTATAAAGATACAATGCCGGAGAAAAAACATTAGCTCCAAATCTGTATTCTCTCCGGATATTCTCTTAATAGCTTAAATAAAAAACTAAATATCCCATTTTCTCTTCATTATAATTCAATCCTACATGTTATTTTTGTTTCTGTCGCCTGCCAGAGTTTGGCAGGCGACAGAAATCCAAAGATTACATCTGGTTTGTGACGAGGGATACTTACCTTTTCTTTCTCTTGATAAAGAGCGCAGGTAAGGCAAGAAGCGCCATCAGACCGGCGAAGCCCGAGTTACAACCGCTACTGCTACCACCATTTGACGGCCTTGGCGGTGTAACGTTATCCGCCGCAACAAACGTTACAGGCGACGTAAATTCAGCATCACGCTTGCCATCCTTAATGACAAAAAACCCTCGCGTTTCTGCTGCTGTATCTATATAACGGTTTTTCTCATCAGCAAACTTAGGCATTATAGAGGAAACCTCCGCAGTTGTCATGTCATTCCCTGCTGTATCAGCTACCGCTATGTAAGCGCTGAGGTAAATATTATCACTATACTGTGATGTTCTCTTAAAGAAATAGAGAGATTCCTTGCCTTCTGGAGCCTCTAAAGCTACAGCCTTACCATCAATCATCACATAGAATTTGAAGGTTTTGAGTAATGTTGCTACGTCTGCCGCTTTAAGCGTATTTCATGTTTCCTGAGAAGCTCCGATAGAATCAGGTGTAAGTTTCATTTCAAGGCGCAGCGGTAATATCAGATCTTCGGAGATGCTGTCAACATTGAGATATATACCTCCCTGTTCATGACCAAGGGCAATGTAATCAGAACGCTGCGTACTGGTCAGATTGGATTTAAATACAGGGATGTTAAATTTAGTTGCAGCGACAACCTTAGCCCCGTCAAATATAACTTCATTACGGGCATCCTGATACGTACCAATCGTCACATCAAGCTGTGCCAATTCTGAACGCGAGGAATCATAGCCATCAAAATCAGCCTTGACGATCTGTGCCCCGGCTGTTCCAGGATATCTCGCGAGAGCAAGGAAACCATCTGTATATAGCTGGGTCATTTGTACCGCACTGTCTACCGTCATACGCTCATTGGGAGCGTGCCACCAACGTTCATTTCCAGGAATAATCGCACCGTATGCTATCTGTTTGCCATAATAGTCGCTGGCAAGAGTACCTCCGGTAGTTCCGAGCGGCGTTGCATTCTTGAAAATTTCATCGGCGTCATCAAAACCTGGCTGCTGAAGGCCAAACTGATAGGCCTCAAACATTGTTTTTACAAGAGGTGAATCTGCGGGCGCGTAAAGTGTTGGAAGCCCTGTTGGAGGAGTCATACTGCCAGTTTTTGTCCATCCCTTATCAGTGAATGCAGTAACATGCGCCATCCATTTTGCATTAGATTCGTCCTTTGTCTCCCAAAGAGAACGCGTATAGAGACGTGCGGTAAACTTGCCTGTGACAGGATCATACGGCGATGGGAAATACTTTTCTCCGCTAATTTTATCCGTATCGCTGTAGCCAAGAGCGATAGTCATCATTTCATAACCAGTTTTAGGATGCTTACCGCCACAGCCGAGATTGTAGCCGCGAACATCTTCAACTCCGTCTGGTGCAAAGAAGAATGAAAGATTTTCCGCGACCGTTTTAACTTCAAGGCCATCCGGCAGAGCCTTTGAAAGTCCATACATCATCCTCACGTAGGCGTTGCTGCCGTATGCGGGAGTCGGAGTCTCCATTGCTTTTTTAGTATCAATTGTTATAGTAACGTTCTTACACCCATAATCATTTGCAGTTGAGTAATCATATTTAAAATCCTCTACCTCCCATCCTGCGTTTACAATCGCAAGATTGAACTTGGCCTGGAAATCCATTCTCTCTTTATCACCATTACTACTAGTCGAACCCACTGCATCGTCTGGAATTCTGAGCGTAAATGCTGCGCGAGACGGCACCATAACTCCGCTTCCATATATTATGTGTTTGATCGTTTTATCAGTTTCAGGATAATGGGTAACATCAAGTTTTGTATCCAATAGGCTAAAGTCTTTCCCGTCATCTATAGAAATATCTTTAGTAAAGTCACAGTTCCAAGAGACTGTGTTACCATAAATTACAGGGAAACGTGAATCGGAGGTAAAGGAACCGACAGGCATCTCTTCCTGGTGGCGAAGTTTGTAACACCAATTATCATAAAACGAAGAGGTCACGCCTCCATCCTGCGTTGGCGTGTATACCCCGTTTTTTAACGGTATTCTCCTGTTACTCGGACTGTTGTCCTCAAATCCCCCCATTACGACACGAACACGGCGATCAATAGCATAACCGCTGTCCATAATAGCTTTAGCGCCAAACAAAGTTGCGAGGGTAGGACCGCTATCATCCTGAAGACCGCAGCCGTACATCCATCCGTCTTTGATGTAAGGAGTCCAGGGCGATCTTACCCAACGCGGCATATTCGAAGTACTGACAGAAGCCGGCGGAGAGTCAAGGTGACTAAGAGCCATGACCATTTCCGGAGCATCCGGGTCTCCAAACTCTGCATAAACATACATGGCATCATTACGCTGTACTACAATAGGAAAACCAAGACTTTTTGCAAGATTTTTCGCATAATTGAATTTTGCGGCTTTGCGGTTTGGTTCAGTTGGATCGTTCCAATACACCACATCTGGAGTTTCATTAACGTATTCTGAGGAACTATAGGAAATCGTATCGTACTTTACTCCACCTAGAATAGCATCAACGAGCTGATCTTTCATCTCGGACACGGTCTGGTGCATCTTCTGGCTTTCTTCCGGCGTTACGGAAGCCCCTGACCATGCAAAATCAGCGTTAGAAACGCCTATTCCAATAGTCGCAGTAGCAACCAAGGCAAGTCCTGAAAGTATTGCTGTTTTCTTTGCTAACCTGAACAATTTCGTCTCCTCCTTACTTTTGTCGAACAAACAAAAAATAGCATAATAGACATAAAAAGCAGGAACTATACATTTATCTAATTCTATTTGCAGGCAACACCTCCAGACATGTAAAACGAGTACTTCGAGCATACAAGAACACACATAGAGCACCCGCCAAGAATGAAAAAATGTCAGGCTATTGCTTATACAAAAAATTAAATTATTACTTGTAAAAAAACTATTTCAAAACAATTGGGTTTCGCGCATTATGTCTACAATGTCAATATTTACATTTGAATATTTCAAAATATTTGGCATGCTTCCTTGGACTCGAAACCTTAAAATTAATAAAACAAAGCACTAAACTCTATGCACGGAAAACTAAGGGCAAACAGATTGGGATTATTGCTTAGCAACACCTCCAAACATGCAAAACGGGCATCTCTGTTGCATAGAAAAAATGCAACAGAAACACCCGTTCTACGATATTCGGTGCTAGATTACTGTGTAATTTTGAATTCTTACTATATAAATAATTACTTAGAAGGACTGACTGACTGACTGACTGACTGACTGAGCGTAGCACATTATATTTACAATGTCAATACATATGCTTGACTTTTTCAACATATCAGCTACACTCCATCATTCAGAAATGTTTTGATGTACATATAATACTAACCTATAATTTTTTACAAGACTATCTACAAAATAATAAGTATAGGATATACTACTTTATGCACGGAGTCAATCAGTTTTATTAACTGAGGGCAATTTTTCATAAAATTTATATTTTATATCCTTAATTTGATTTTTCAGCATAAAGGAGATTATTATGGAAAATATTAGCCATAAAAACAAAAAACTATACATTTTTATTATTATTACTGTATTAATAATAATTATTAGTGGCTATTCCTGGATAGGTAAAAGTGCTATTCAAAAAAACTATATTATTTTTCAAGAAGCACAACAACTTGAAAAAAACAAAGAATACAGTAAAGCTATTGGTAAATATGAAGAGGCCGCAACAAAAGGAGACCCGGCTTCGCTTGTTGCACTTGGTAATATCTATTACTATGGTAAGATCGTGTCACAGGATTACACAAAAGCCCTCGGTTATTTTGAAAAAGCGGCAAAACATAAAAATGCCGAAGGGTATAAAAACCTTGGGGTCATGCACCAGTCAGGATTTGGTACAACAGTAAACTTGAAAAAAGCATATGACAGCTATCTTATGGCAGCAAAGTTAGGAAACAGTGAAGCTGAATTTAATCTTGCATCAATGTACATGAGCGGTTTCGGTGCAAGTCAGGATTTTAAGGAAGCAATGAAATGGTTTGAAAAATCCGCCGCTCAAGGAAACAGTAACGCAATGTGCCAGATAGCCTATATTAAAGGTATCGGCTTAGACGGAAGCAAAGGTAATATGAAACTCGCGATGGAGTGGTACAAAAAGGCTGCCGAATTGAAAAATAGCGAGGCTATGGTCACTCTTGGAAACATGTACTGGATGTCCTATGGAGTAAAACAGGATTATAACGAAGCTTTCAAGTGGTACAAAAAAGCAGAGAGCCTTGGTTCACAAGAAGCAATTTGTAATATTGGGCTGATGTATGAAAACGGATTTGGCGTAGAAAAAAACATATCTAAAGCTTTGTCATTTTATAAAAAAGCCGCCGATATGGGAGATTCCGTAGCACAAAACCACTATATGCGGCTAAAAACACAATAACAAACTAAGGAGACTGGCATCATATATCAACGCTAGCCTCCTTTTTTAACTATTTACAATTCCGAGAAGAAACGCCATTTACCTATGGTAAAAATAGTTTTATGCTTTCGTTTCCGCGAAGAGCTTCTTCTCCTTAATTCACTGAATAATATAGATCAGCGCCAGGACTGCGATGTCGGAGATCGTGCCAGTGATCATCAGCCCTAAGACTCATCCAAAGGCCAGCAACCGCATATGTCGTTTGTCTTGGATTGCCTGTTCTACGTAGCCGGATAGAGAAGAAAGACCAGTGCCAGTGTAAGTACCAGATGGACGGCGCCCTGCATCTGTGGCAGCAGCAGCCCAAAACCCGAGGTGAGAAATGGTAGCTGGACATTGCAACGGCAATCGGAGCCACATCTGTCCCTGCCAGCCGGTAAACGCCCTGAAACGCGCCTCCGTGGCGTACTTGCGCATAAGACCTTCAAGAACGATCTTCGCGTTCTCCTCCACCTGATCAATTACTTTTACTTCTGTTTCACTCACCAAAAAATCCTCCTCAGTGGAGAGCCTGAAACATATAAATGGTTACACATGAGCGGCGTGTATTTAAATACCGCACTAGAAAAAACAAACTCTTGATTAATATTCTCAAACGAGAGGCGACAATCGCCGCCACTTGTACAGGAGACAAAAAAACACAGATATACCGGAAATATCTTTTATCGTTCTTACTTCTGTAGCCAGCATGAAGGAAGGATTATCCTATATTTTATTCGATAATGTAAATAAAATATAACGATAGCGGCTGATTATATATAAATCGCATTGCCGCATTGGTATCTGAGTTCACAACAACTATAATTCGGCAAAAAAAACCCTATCGCCTGCATAAGTTCGGCAGGCGATAGGGCAGATATCAACTTTTGTTATACCACGTAATAACTACCGTTTCTTTTTGACGTAGAAAAACAAGGGCATGGCAAGAAGAGCCATCAGTCCTGCGGCCGCTCCGGCGTTGCATCCAGATGAGGATGACGAGTGGGATGCGGGGCCGTCCGCGTGAGTTCCGGCATATTTAACCAGAGCGCCAAGCACGGCGTTGCACAGGTCCTGATCGACATCCACGCCGCGGGTATCTTTCAGCGCGTCACGTTCCGGATGCCACTGTACCGCGAGGGCGAACAGGCTGTCGCGGTGCTCTATTGCCTCTACGATACCGTCGGAGGAGTAAGCCGCTATCGTCAGTCCCTTGCCCAGCTTTTCCGGGTTGGTGGCCTGATGGTGCGCCGTAGCGACCAGATCGATCGAGGTGTCTCCGATGATATCATACAGCCATTTCGAACCAGTAAGTATGCCTATGTTCTCCCCTGATTTAAGGTTATGATAGCCTGTGCCGCCGCTGTGGATCAGGCCGTCTATCTGGACACGGTAATGCGGGTGTTCCTTACAATCGGCGGAAACATTAACATATTTTTGAGTCTCCTCATCCCATTTGTTATACCCCTTATCTTCAAACACACCGGTAACACGGCTTTCATCGATCTCACCGGCGATAACCTTCTGTCCCAGATAGTAGGGGATATCCTGGATCAAACCGCCGCCCATCGCCACGTTAAAACCCTGCTCGCCGCGGCAGACCGCCAGCAGAGGGACGTCCATGGCGACAGCCTGCTGCATCAGACTGATATCCGAAGTATCGCGAGCGTCATTCCATCCGCTTGATCCGTGCGGCGTCTGCTTTTCACCGTAAAGCGCGGGGTTCCAGTCTTCCCCACCTGTCTCGAAGAGGCCGTTAATCTTGGACAAAACCTCTTTAGCCTCCTCAGCGCTCTTTACCTGCGGCAGGAATACGGCGAAAGCTCCGTTACGCTCAAAGGCCTCGGCAAATCCTTTGTAATCCGATCCTATCTTATCGCTTTTCCAGGAGATACCGACCACTGGACGGGTACGGACCTTCGTGACAGTGACATTTGCGATCTTACCACTGTCATCGATGGCAAGATCGGCGACAACCGCTTTGCCCAGCGTACGCTCGCCGGTGTCGGTGCTTAAAACTGCCGCCGGGGCATCCGGCACTCCCATAATTTCCTTCAGCTTTGCCACCGTGTCAATACCGTTGCCGCTCTTATCAACGACCTTCGCGCCGCTGACATCGGCGGAGTAAACGACATTGTATTCAAGTATAGCGCTTTCATTGATAGAATAAAGCTTCGCGCCGTTCAGCGTTTCCGCCGCCAACGCCGATAATGGCAGCACTGACAGCATCATCAGTGCCACAAAAACAGATAGGAACCGTCTTCTCATTCTTCATAACACTCCTTTTCTTTTGTTAGGACCAAGCTTACTAAGAACCCAACCACACAAAATCAGCATCGAAAGCTCCCCTGCCGACAACGGCTGCTGTCAAAAAGACAGGCATGAATAGGGTTAACACTTTCTCTGCTGAACCAAACGTTTTATCACCTCCCGC
>Ga0192261_1088_pt1 | contig 18895 bp, 15 predicted proteins | sample Koala_Koa23_G3_FD_131283 | JGI IMG/M metagenome (GOLD analysis project Ga0192261, IMG submission 131283) | Enriched cells from koala feces incubated with labeled cellulose particles, San Francisco Zoo, California, United States - Koala_Koa2-3_G3 ... | reverse complement strand
TGCCGGCCTCATCCGTTGCGTCGACCACCGGTTTTGCTACGGCCGATTCGGCGGTCTGGCCAGGATTGTCGATCTTGGTTCTGCTGATTCTGACCTTCCAGTGCGGATGTGCCGGTTCGACTTCGGGGGGGATTAAGTGCGACCGAATGTGGCTGATGTTTAAAACCATCAAAGCTCAGATGTTGAAACATCAGCATCCCAATGCCATTATTCGGGTCAAAATGAATGGCGTCATCCAGGAAGACAGTGTGGTGAATACCGCCATGTTGTTCATTATTTTTTATATTTTGATCGTCGTGTTAGGCACTATTTTGGTAACGGCCTTTGGGGTGGATCTGCTGACGAGTTTCGGAATCGTGGCGGCCAGTATGGGTAACGTAGGTCCGGGATTCGGCGAGGTGGGATCGATGGATAATTACCACATGTTACCGGTGGCCGTGAAGTTTATCTGTACGATCATTATGTTGTTAGGTCGTTTGGAAATATTCGGATTTTTACAATTGTTTTTGATAAAATGGTGGAAGTGAGAAAGATATCGGTACTCAAAGGAGTGTTTTGTTTGGCGTTGGGTCTCAGCGTATGGATGACTCGTGCGCAGGAGCGAGTTCCTGTTCCCGGGATGGAAACAAACGCCCAATATCGGACTTTGCTCGAACAGGAAAAACAATTGAAACATGTGCAGGATTCGATTGTGGGATTGATGGATGCTGTTCGGAAATCGTATGCCTCCGATGTGGCAGGACGTCAGCAGTACGCTCAGCAGATTCTGGATATGGAGAACGAACTGTACGATGTTCGTAATCGTATCGGGATGGTGGTCAATGCGATCAGCAACCTGGAACAGGAGTATATCATCGGCAATATGAATGCCTCGTCGATGGGTCCGTCGGCAACGGCGCGTCCCTCGGCAGCTCAACCTTCGAAGGGGAATGTCGCTCAGAAGGCCAATTTGGTCAATAATGACTATTTTAAGGAACAACTTTCCGATTCGGATTATCAGGCCTTGATGCAAGCCCAGCAGCAAGAAACTTTGCCGTTGGAGATTATATCCACGTATATTGTCAATTACAAAGTGATGGACAGTCTGGCTCGTATTTACGAAAATGCGGAACGTGTCGAGGCTGAGGATGCCTATACGAAACTGCGAACGCTCGGTTCGATCAATGAGCGTTTGTCGGATTCGTTGAAGCACGTGTGGGAGTATATATTTGATAATAAAACCTATATATATAACTATTTGCTGGACAAGATGAACGAGAGCGACTTGTTGGCCGATTTCGAAAGTCAGTTCCAGCGCATCAATCAACGGATTGCTTCGGCGCGAGATACCGTGGCTTCGGAAGCGGTGTATGCCTATCCGTTTCGTAAAAAGTTAACGTTGGACTATGAATATGCTTTGGCCGGTTTGCTCGGATATACGCAGGCACGAGATTCCATTGCTCGTGTACAACAATCGGTATCGACACTTGATTTTGCGTTCTCCGTCATAGACCCGCAGCCGCGCAATTTTATTGAATACAGTAAGATCGAACGTTCGGTCCCTTCGATTTATAATACACGGAATCCGATTCCGGAAGCGGAGATTTTCCGTTACGGAACGGTGTATCGGATTCAGTTGGGGGTTTTCCAACGGATGCAACCGGTGTCGATTTTCCGGAATGTGCATCCCCTCTCTTATGATAAACTCGAAGACGGACGTTATCGCTACTGTGCGGGAGGGTTCCGTGAGTTGAGCGAGGCACAAGAGGCGTTGGCTGAAATGAAGAAGATCGGCTTCCGTCAGCCGAAAATTGTCGTATGGCGTGACGGAGTTTTTGAGTCGCTGGATGAAACGGAGGCTTCAGATTCGGAGGGCGGTACGTTTTATCGCATTGAAATCGCTGGTGAAGGAGATGTGATGAGCGATCGTGTGAAAGAGGTGATCGAAACGACTGTTCCCAGCAAGGAAATCTCTCGGGCGGTTAATGCAGAGGGACATTATATCTATACGGTCGGGACGTTCGACAGTCGGGAAACCGCCGAAGATTTAGTGGCTCGTTTATCGGGACTGGATGGTATTTCGGCGAAAATTCTGACACTCGAACAATAGATTGTCGTAAAAAATCGCTATCTTACCCTACCTTGGTGATCGCCAGGGTGCGATAAGAAACGGAACCCGTATGTGGTTAATCATTATACTGATTCTTGTAGGATTGCTTTTGTTGGTGGCGGAGTTGGTGCTGCTGCCCGGAATCAGTGTGGCTGGGGTCGGTGCATTGCTTTCTTTTGCCGGCGCTATCTTCCTGGGTTACATGTATTACGGATTTTGGATCGGCTCAGTGGTGCTGACGGCGGTGGTGCTTTTGTCGATGCTTGCTGTCGTTGTTTCTTTACGAGCCAATACATGGCGACGTTTGTCGTTGAATACGACCATCGATGCCACAACGACCCCTACCCCTGAGCAACGGGATATTCGCATCGGTCAGCAAGGGGTGACTCTGACTCGTTTGGCCCCGATGGGTAAGGCGTTGTTCGGCGAAGTGACCGTGGAGGCAAAGTCGATGGATGCCTATATCGATCCTCGCCAACCGGTGGAAGCCATTGCTTTTGATAATACGGTGGTTATTGTGCGTCGTCTCGGAGGACGTCAAGCGCTGAAATCCCATTTAAATCAATAAAAACAGGTTGTTATGCTAAGTTACGGATTGTTGGCAGTAATTGCTTTTGTAGCGATTGTGCTGCTATGGTTCATTTTGTATTTTATTCCGATCGGGCTATGGTTTTCCGCTTTGGTTTCCGGGGTGCGGATCAGTTTGTTGCAGCTGGTACTGATGCGGTTTCGGAAAGTGCCCCCTTCGGTGATCGTCAATCAGTTGATCGCTGGGACGAAAGCCGGACTGAATCTGGCTGCTAACGATCTGGAAGCTCATTTTCTGGCCGGAGGTAATGTGCCGAATGTGGTGACGGCGCTGATTTCGGCCCAGAAAGCCAATATCGCCCTCGATTTTCGGATGGCTGCAGCGATCGATTTGGCGGGCCGTAATGTGGCGGAAGCCGTTCAGATGTCGGTTAACCCTAAGGTTATCAATACGCCTCCGGTAGCAGCTGTGGCCAAAGACGGGATTCAGCTGATTGCTAAAGCTCGGGTAACGGTGCGTGCCAACATCAAACAGTTGGTCGGCGGTGCCGGTGAAGATACCGTTTTGGCTCGTGTGGGTGAAGGGATCGTCTCGTCGATCGGGTCATCGATCAGTCATAAGAGTGTGTTGGAAAATCCGGATTTTATTTCACGGGTGGTGCTGGAGAAAGGATTGGATGCCGGTACGGCCTTCGAGATTCTTTCGATTGACATTGCAGATATTGATGTAGGTAAGAATATTGGAGCCGTGTTGCAGATGGATCAGGCCAATGCCGATAAGAACATTGCACAGGCCAAAGCGGAAGAAAAACGAGCCATGGCTGTGGCCATGGAACAGGAAATGATGGCCAAAGCCCAGGAAGCCCGGGCGAAAGTAATTCTGGCTGAGGCCGAAATACCTTTGGCTATTGCCGAGGCTTTCCGTAACGGAAATCTGGGTATTATGGATTATTATAAGTTGCAGAATATTCAGGCTGACACCAAAATGCGTGAAGGTATTGTGAAAACCGGGAAAACGACTAAATAAGAAGGAATGATGAAACGTCTGTCTCGCAGGGAATTTCTTTTGACGGCTGCTATCTCGGCAGCTGCAACCGCAACAGCTATAGCCGTTCCGTCGGTGGCGAATGCCGCCCTAAAGGAAAAGAAGTCCGGGAAATCCGGTCGAAAAATTCATTTGAAAAAGGATGCTGTGATTCTGTTTCAGGGAGATTCGATCACCGATTATGGGCGACGTCGTGAAGTGACGACTTTCAATTCTCCGGAGGCATTGGGATATGGATATGCGAGTCGGATTGCCTCATCTTTGGCCTTAAATTATGCAGCGTTGACGCCTCGTATTTACAATCGGGGGGTCAGTGGCGATAAAGTATACCAGTTGCGGGACCGTTGGCAAACCGATTGTTACGATCTGCAACCCGATGTGTTGAGTGTCTTGATCGGTGTTAACGATTTCTGGCATGCGATCGAAGGACACTATGATGGAACGCCGGAAGTGTATCGCCGCGATTATTTGGCTTTGATGGAGCAGACGCGGGACCGTTTGCCGGATACGCAGTTGGTGATTTGTGAACCGTATGCCATCAATGGCGTAAAGGCTGTGACGGATGCCTGGTATCCTCAATTTGATGAAATACGGGCCGCAGCCCGGGAAGTGGCCGATTTGTATGCCGATGTGTTTGTTCCTTTTCAGTCAGTGTTTGATCGTGCGTTGGAGGTAGCTCCAGCTTCCTATTGGACAGCTGATGGCGTTCATGCCAATTTAGCGGGTAGTCAGTTGATGGCTCATGCTTGGTTAGAAGCGACAGGTTTATAGTTTTACGATGATTTGGAAAGGCTCTTCTATGTAAGGGCAGACCCGTTATAGAAAAAGTGCAACAGATTTATTAGAAGTCTGTTGCACTTTTTTATTGTCGGTTTATATAAGGAGTGCATGGCTCATGAACGCCATGATGTACTTGACAGCGAAGCCCCTCATTTACCTTTGTCTTAGAAGGCGATGTTGCCTTTATTAAAAATTTTAGTTATGATCATAGGATATTTACGGGTCAGTACCGGCAAACAGCATCCGGCTAATCAACAGGATGAAATCCAGCGCTTTGCCATGGCCCAAAATTGGACGATCGATGTTTGGGTGACGGAGATAGTCAGCGGTAAAAAGCGGGAGCAGGATCGTAAACTGGGTTTATTGCTTCGAAAAATGAAACGGGGTGATACGTTGGTGGTTACAGAGATATCTCGTTTGAGCCGGACGCTGACGGAGATTATGTCCATCATGGGAAAATGTTTACACAAAGGCATCAATTTATACACGACGAAAGAGGGGTATGCGTTTGATAACTCCATTAATAGTAAGGTCCTTTGTTTTGCCTTTGATTTGGTAGCGGAAATCGAGCACAATTTGATTTCTATGCGTACCAAAGAGGCGTTGGCCTTACGAAAGGCCAATGGAATGGTGCTGGGCCGAAGGAAAGGAACTTATACGAGGTATAATGTATTAGTTGAAAATCGTTTGCGAATCATTCAAATGCTTCGTCAGGGATCCTCCATTACGGATATTTGTAAATATTATGCTTTGTCGCGCGATACGTTTGATAAGTTTCGAAGGGCTTATCCGTCCATTCAGCGCGCTATCCTTGATAAGGAACAGCAAAGGATCAATCGATTAAAAAAAAGAATGATAGAACGAAAGCGTGATTAAAATAGGGCGACAAATTATGTCGTCCTATTTGTTTAAATGTTGGTTAATTCGTTAGTTGTTATATGCGAAATTAAATAATAAATGCCGAATTGCAAAAAATTAATTTAATATTTTTCTAATTAGTTACTTGGAAATTATTTGTCTCTTTTTTTTGGGTTTTATAGCACCCTTTTATCCGCACCTATGTTTAGACCAACGAATAAAACGGGTTTCTCCATGAGACAGCTCTATCAAGTATCTATCTTGTTCTTTTCCATCATGTTAGTTTTTACAGGCAGGGCGCAAACCCCGTCGTTTTTTTCTGAAAAAGGAGAAGTTGCGCAGGGAGATACCGCGATTTTTCGATTTGCTCCAGGGAGACAAATGTTCTGGTATGACTATCAGGGAAATGCGGAATCTATTCGGATGATGTCTCAGTTGATCAGAACGTACAAACCTTCTATTGAGTCAGGCAATATTAAAGTCCGGGTTTTAGGATTTTGTTCTTCGTATGGTTCTGTGAAAGAGAACCTGATGGTGGCAAAGGATCGCAGCAATCAGGTGAAATCCTATTTTATCGTTCACGAGGGCCTGAAAGAACAACATTTTCGTACGACCAATTCTACACGGCGCTGGCAAGGACTGAAAGATGTGATCGCCGTGGCTTATTTATGGGAATCAGGCCGTTCGTCAGGGGAACCCCCTACTCTCCCTTCCCCGTCTGCGGATCTTTCAGAAGAACAACCTCTTGTAGTGTCTGATTCTCCTACTCCGAATGATCGTTCCGTGGAAGCTGTGCCTGAAATCACTCAGCAGGATCAGGCGAACTCCTCTGCCGCATCTTCCGTATCCGGACAAACTGCTCCCCATTCTTTGGAAATAGATCCAGTGGTCGAACAGGATCATTCGTATCGTTGGGCAATTAAAACCAATGTGGCTTATCTGGCTGCGACGGTAGCCAATTTAGGGGTGGAATTTGGGGTATCTCCTCATTTTTCGATCGATCTGCCTGTTTTGTATAGCCCTTATACCATCGCACGGGATTATCGGTTGCGGTTGTTGGTCATTCAACCGGAATTGCGCTATTGGTTACGGGAACCGATGCATGGTCACTTCTTTGGTGTGCATCTGAATATGGGGGCTTTCAATATTTCCGTCGATTCGAAAAACCGTTATCAATCCCCCGATGGGTTTTATGGTATAGGTCTCAGTTATGGTTATACGCTGCCGTTGTCCCGTCATTGGGCAGCTGAGTTTTCGCTCGGAGCCGGATATGTCCATACGAAATATGATGTCTATTACAATATTCCGAATGGGGCTCGTTACGAAAAGGGTCAATCATATAATTACTGGGGCCTTACGAAGGTTGGGATAGGTTTGATGTATCGGTTCGGTAAATAAGTTCAGAAAGAGTTATGAAAACAAGATTCGCCTATATAGTTGGGTTGGTTGCTTGGTTGGCGGTGAGCTATGACTCGACGATTTTGGAATTTCCCGAGCATGAAGGTGTCGATCCGACGCTGGTTCATGTGAATTTGACGTTTGAAGTCGATCCAACGATTGAGCCATACACTACGACGCAGGCTCTTGTCAAATCAGACGGGACACCAACGCATGATGTTCGTTGGATGATCGAAATATTTCAGGATGAAATAGATGGAGAACCTGTAGAACGTCGGCTTCTGAGTTGTGATCCGGATATGGAAGGTCATCATGTGATTGACGCTTCGTTTGATCTGCATGCGGCGAAATATCATGTCGTGGCTTGGATGGACTATGTGGATGACGGGTCGACGGATGATAAATATTATATGATTCCTTCGCTTTCCAACATTGGGATTCCTGAAACGGAAAGTTATATCGGGGACGAGGATTATAAAGATACTTATGTAGGGAATCAGGAACTCGATCTGACGGGTTATCGCGAGGGTTGGAATCAGACGGTGGAACATACGGTGATGCTCGAACGACCCATGGCTAAAATCGAGTTTATTACGACCGATATCGATAAATTGGCTGCAGAATGGGCAGCCCAGAATCGTATGAAAGGTACGAAAACGAATGACGTGTTGGCTGATCAAATTGATGTGTCGTCCTGGCAGGTCAAGGTTGAATACGGAGGTTATTTTCCATCGAGCTTCAATGCCTATACGAATAAGCCGAATGATGCACGTGAAGGGGTTTCTTTTATGAGTACGATGACTCCTTTGTCGAGTCAGGAGGCGCGTTTCGGGAGTGATTACATCTTTGTGAACGGCTCTGAATCGGCGGTGAGCGTGAATCTGACGATTACGGATGATCAAGGGAAGGTGCTCAATGAAATTCAAGGCATTCAGGTACCGATTGTTCGGGGTAAATTGACCAGTGTGCGTGATGAATTTTTGACGCGCAGTTTTACGCCGGGTATTGGTATAGATCCTGATTTCGACGGAGAAATCAATATTGTAATTCCAGATTAAAAACAGTGACGATGAAGACTCTTCGATATGTATGGTCGGTTTGGATGACGTTGTCGTTGATCTTTTTGACGGGTTGTCAGGCCGATCCGGAAGAAATACCGAGTGAACCCGCGGTAACAGGTCGGGTTTTCGTACGTCCTCAGGGAGCTTGGGAAAACGAATCGGCATCGAACGGGGCCCCTGAAACGAAGACCGTAGATCAGGAGAAGCTGACTTATACTTTCGAGGCGTGGACGCGAGGACCTGAGGCGAAGTGTGTCTTTCAACAAACCGCGAGCGGCAGTATGCAGGAAGGGGTTCAGTTGGAGATATCGTTAATTCCCGGAACCTATGATTTTTTGTTTTGGGCGGATTATGGAACGGGTCACTATCTCACGACAAATTTGAAACAGGTTCAGGTGGTTACGACTCCTTACCAGCCGGGTTCGCGGAATGATGCCTTTTCCTGTGCGCTCGAACAGGTGACGTGGGATGGAACGACGACCTGTCAGGCAGTTTTAAAACGTCCTGTCGCGAGAGTGAAGTTTTTTAATGCTGAAAATTTCAGCCAGGCCAAAACTGTTTCGGTGGTTTATGGTGGATTGTATACAAGTTACAACGTGCTGACCGGTGAGGTGTCCGATCTCCGGACGTTATTGACGGTCTCCTATCCGGAGACAACGGTAGGTTCTTCGCAGATTGGAGAAGATTTTCTTTTTGTACCTGCAGAGGGATCGTCGCTTTCCTTTTCCATTGCGGTGGGTAATGTGACGAAAGTGGTTGATCGAGTTCCGTTACGAGCGAATTATAGTACGAACATATCCAGTTTATTTTAATCTGTATTGTTGATGATGAAAAAGCGACTATTTATCAGCCTCTGTTTAGGTTTACTTGTGGGCCTGACATCGTGCCAGAAGGATGAAACACCTTTTGGCGGTCAAAGTTCGACATCGACTTTGACCGTAAACATTCCACAAGGCATTTCAACGCGTGCCGCAGCCGATTACGGTCAGGGCACTCAGATTAACCGCTGTATCTTGGAAATTTATCAGGCCGGTAAACTCTATGGCGAACGTCAGGTGCAATCGGTGAGCGGTAGCCAGGTGACTTTCTCTGAATTACAACTGGTAGCCTCTCAGACCTACGATTTTGTGCTGTGGGCTGACTGCGGAGACGGTACGGCCGATAACGGCGATGCCTATTACAATACGGCCGACCTGAGCATGGTTACGATGAACAAAGCGTATACCGGGAATGATGATGGATTCGATGCCTTCTATGCGAAAGAAACGTTTAAAGTGGAAAGCAGCTTTTCGAAAGAGATCACGTTGAAGCGACCGTTCGGTCAGTTGGTGGTAAAGACCCATGATCTCTCCTCGATTCAACAGGAAGAACTGAAACCGACCGATGTAAAGGTTTCGTTCAGTTCGGTTCCGACGATGTTCAATGTGTTGACGGGAGAAGCCAGTCGGACCCAGGCCGTAAGCTATACGGCAGGCATTGAAGATGTAGCGGCCGGGGAGTTGACGGTCGATTATATTCTGGCAACCCCGGAACAGGCAGAACTGGCCGATTTTACGATGACCTTCCTCAAGGAGGATGGTACCGAAATTACGACCAACGAAAGTTTCCGGAATATTCCCATTCGTCGCAATTACCGTACGAATGTTTCGGGGAATCTGATCACCAAATCGGGAGAACTGACAGTAACGCTTAGTCCCGATTTTGAATCATTGGATTATTACTGGGGCGACGAATTAATCGCTGCCGCTACAAATGGCGGAACGATTACCCTGCAAAATGATGTTGTCTTTGATGAAAATACGCCGGCTTTGGTTGTCGCACCGGGCAAAACACTGGTCATCAATTTGAATGGTCATGAAATCATCAGCAAAGACAGTAATAAAGATGGGATCATGGTCAATGGCGGGACCCTGATCATCAATGGTGAAAATGGTGGCGGTGTTAATGCCAATGAGGGCTATTATGCTATCTGGGCTGTAGGTGACTCTAAGGTAACGATCAATGGTGGAAATTATGTGGGCAATGGGTCCTGCATTCAGGCGAAAGACAATGCGCATATCGAAATCAATGATGGTTATTTTAAAGTGAACCAGCCTTTCAACGGAGTCTATTTTGTGTTGAATCTGCAGGATAATAATCCCAATACCATTACAGTCAAAGGCGGAAAGTTTGAAAATTTCAATCCGGCTAAGACCGGAACGGAACCGGCCGGTGTCAGTGACAACTTTGTAGCAGAAGGCTATTCTTCGGTGAAGGTCAGCGATACTCCGGCTCCTAACGGTGTTTACGAAGTGATTCAGGGAATCGGTGTGAGTAACATGGACGATTTGCTGACGGCTATTGAAACGCTGAGTACGCAGGGAGGTGATGTGGTGATCGTTGAATCTGCCAACATTGATATTTCTGCTCTCGGGACGGCATTGGAGATCAACTATCCGACGACCATTACCATTGATGGAAACTTAACTTCCAGTGTGGAAGCAGTCCAGATTGTGAATAACAGTGAATTGACCCTCAAAGGAACCGGGAAAGTCGATATGGCCCGGCGTATCGTAGAAAACAAGGGCACGTTGACCGTAGAGGGGGGAACCTTTACAACCTCTGTGAATAATGGCGGAACGGCGTTTTGGAATAACGATCCGAATGCCGTTATGACCTTGAATGATGTATCTGTGGATGCCAGTTTCTTTGCAGTGGCTGGTTCCGGCGAGATTCATATCAATGGTGGACATATCAAATCAACCTCTTCCAATAAATATGGTGCTTGGGCTTATTGTATCCGAGCTCAAGAAGGAGGTACGATGACCATCAAAGACGCCGTAATTGAAGGCGTACAAGGATGCATCGCCTCAATTGAAAATTCTCACGTCACATTGGACAATGTACAAGTTTTTGCCAAGAATTCGGAACCGGGCAAACAGGATGCCTTTTACGCCATATATGCCGCTTCGTTGGGGATTATCGAAGTGATCAGTGGCGAATTCTATTCGGATCGTACACCTTGTGCCTTAGCTTCCGACGATGATCAGTCGGGAGCTCCGCTCGGAGGATTTGTGTTAAAAGGCGGAAAATACAGCTCTTATCCCAAAAATGACGACGGATCGATCTGGCAGCCTGAGGCCGGGTATCGTTACACGGAAACCGGTGATGGAACCTATCCGTATGCCATTGTGATGGAATAATAAAATATAAATAGACTTAAAAACATCCGGGATATTTCGAATCATAAAAATCTTCCCGGATGTTTTTATATTAAGACGATAAAATATCTTTGATAGGATTCACATTCATCGGGCCAGACGCCTCAACACCAACGCCGAACGACAAACATTGTACACCTTCAAGCGATGTCGGAACTCTCCATCACCATCTTTTTGAGTGTAGGTAAACGCCGGTTCGTGCATATCTACCCGACCATACCCACCGAAACGTTTCTCATCCGTGGAAAGGATAATGCGATAACGTCCCGGCCGTAAAACCGGCAAAATATAGTCCGGAATACTACGATTCGGATGCCAATTGAAAATAAAAACCAGATCGTCGTGACAGAAGACCACCGTCTGGTTGTCAGTATCCATATTCAGATTGTAGGCAAACCCGCTGCTCAAAACACCATACCGCCGAACCAGGGAAATCATCGCCCGGTCGAACGCACCCAAATAACTGTACCTCAGGAATCCGTTAGTCGAGAGGCTCCACTGCCGACGCGCATGAGCATAGCTCCAACCGTTGCCCTCACGCGGAAAATCGATCCATTCGGGATGACCGAACTCGTTGCCCATGAAATTGAGATAGGCCTCTCCGGCCAACGAGATCGTAAACAACCGGATCATTTTATGCAGAGCCATTCCCCGATCGATGATCAGATTCTCGGCCGCCCGGTTCATATCCGTATACATCTGCTTATCCATCAGGCGGAAAGCAATCGTTTTATCGCCTACCAGCGCCTGGTCGTGCGACTCGCAATACGCCACGGTCTTGACATTCCCCAGGCGATTGGTCATCATATGCCACATTTCCCAGATATTCCACTGTTCGTCCGGCACCTCCTTGAGCAGTTTAATCCAGAAGTCAGGCACGGCCATTCCCAGCCGATAGTCGAACCCCACGCCTCCATCCTCGATCGGCAGGCACATACCGGGCATACCGCTGACGTCTTCGGCAATGGTCACAGCATTCGGTCGAAAATCGTGAACCAGTCGGTTGGCCAAAGTCAGATAGGTAAGGGCATCGTCGTTGATATCCGTAAAATATTTACTCCGATCGTCGAACTCGGTGTATCCATGGTGACGATAAATCATCGAAGTCACCCCGTCGAAACGGAATCCATCGAAATGGAACTCGTCCAGCCAATATTTGACATTCGACAACAGGAAATGCTGAACCCCATCCTTCCCGTAATCGAACAGTTTGGAGTCCCAATAAGGCTGATTGCCTGCCTCACCCGGCGGAGAATAGAGATCGGTGCCATCCAGCTCGTTCAGTCCTTCGTTGATATTTTTCACATAATGGGCCTGCACCAGATCCATCACCACCGCCAGTCCCATCGAATGAGCTTTCTTGATAAGGGCTTTCAACTCCTCGGGTGTACCGAACCGAGAGGAAGGTGCAAAAAAATTGCTGACATGATAGCCGAAACTGCCGTAATAGGGATGTTCGGCCACGGCCATCAACTGCACGGTATTGTACCCGGCCCGTTTGATCCGAGGCAGAACATGACGGGCGAACTCGCGATACGTCCCCACCCCTTCCTTTTCCTGGGCCATGCCCACGTGACATTCATAGATCAGCAAACTGCCCAGCGAAGCGATATTGAAATCATCTCCGCTCCAATCGAACGGTTCGGGTGGAGCCCACAACTGACCGGAAAAGTCTTTGGTTCGTTCGTCCTGAACGACTCGCCGAATATACGCGGGAATCCGTTCCAGAAATCCATTCTGTCCGTGTACCAACATTTTGACCCGAGAGGTATGAACCAGGCCCGGGAAACGCTCCTGCGGCAAAAAGATCGACCATACCCCATCGGGTCCCTTACTCAACGGCAGAGAGGTCCGCTGCCAATCGTTAAAATCCCCGAACAGATAAACGTCCTGAGCCGCCGGCAACCACTCCCGAAACCACCATCCTTGCTGCAAAGGATCGTACTGGAACCCAAAATAGAGATACCCGTTGGCATAATCGACAATTCGACCGGCCGACCGTTCGATGGCCGCCAACTTCGCCCGATAGCGATCATAACGTTCCTGCATCTGATCGGCCACCGGCAGCAACCACTCGTCCTGCTCCACAATAGGCAACAATTTTCTATCCTCGCTCATAGCCACTTGATTCACCCCGAAAACAGGGCATTTTTATTATATAAATGTACGGTTTATTTCTTTCCCATCCAAAAATGGTTATCTTTGTCCTGCAAAAAATTCCAAAGGGCAATCCCCACTGAAGTATCGGAAAATTTTGTCTCGTATGATCCGGTAAAAGAAATGCGGAACCCTATGTTAATCCAATAACCTAACCTAAAACACCTCTCATGTTCAAAGGACAACCCAAAGGACTTTTCGTTTTATCGCTGGCTAATATGGGTGAGCGCTTCGGCTATTACACCATGTTGGCCATTTTTGTACTGTACATGCAGGCCAAATTCGGTTTCGGAGCCGAAATGGCCAGCACCATTTTCGGCTCTTTCCTGGCGGCCGTTTATTTCCTGCCGCTTTTCGGCGGACTGCTGGCCGATAAAGTGTTGGGATACGGGAAAACCATCGCTTTAGGGATCGTCATCATGTTCTTCGGTTACTTGCTGCTGGCTATTCCCAGCGGCACAGGAACTGCTGCCATCATTACCATGTGCGCCTCCCTGCTGCTGATTGCCATGGGGACCGGTTGTTTCAAGGGCAACCTGCAAGCTCTGGTCGGCAACCTGTACGACGACCCGAAATACAGCGCCAAACGTGACTTGGCATTCAGTATTTTTTACATGTGTATCAACATCGGGGCCTTTTTTGCACCCTCGGCCGCCGAAGGCGTATCCAACTACTTCCTGGCCAAGGACGGGTTTACCTACAACGCCGAAATTCCCGCGTTAACCCATCGTTTGGCCGACGGCACCATCAGTCAGGAAGGGCTCAAAACTTTCGCTGACCTGGCGGCCCAGCAAGGTCATCCGGGCGCCGATCTGGCTACCTTCGGACAACAATACATCGATTCGCTGAGCACCTCGTACAACTACGGATTCGGTGTCGCCTGCCTGTCGCTGATCGTTTCGATGATCATTTTCCTCGCTTTCCGCCGTCTGTATAAAGCCGCCGACAAAACCGAAAAACAAAAAGCCAGCGAAAAAGGACAAGCTGCCGTGACGGAACTGACTCCTCAACAGACCAAAGATCGTCTCGTTGCGCTTGGGCTGGTTTTCGCCGTGGTGATCTTCTTCTGGATGGCGTTCCACCAGAACGGACTGACGATGACCTGGTTCGCCCGAGACTATACCGTAAAATCCGTAGCCGGATTCGATCGGTTCGGATTCTCCCTGTTGACACTGCTTCCGTTTGCAGTCGCCTTCTACGGTATTCTGAACCTGTTCCAATCAACGACCTCCCGCGGAAAATGGATAGCCGCCATCGTAGCCGTTGTCGGACTGATTCTCTCTTACGTCGCCTATGCCTCCTTCCCGGCAGAAATGTCGATCACCCCGCAAATTTTCCAACAATTCAACGCCTATTTCATTGTACTGCTGACACCGGTGACCGTCGCCTTCTTCGCCTGGCTGGCCAAACGCGGCAAAGAACCGCTGGCTCCCCGCAAGATCGGTATCGGGATGATCGTGGCTGCCCTCGGTTTCGTGGTGCTGACGCTCGGATCGTTGGGTCTGCCCTCCCCGTCATCATTGGCCTCGACCGGTGGTGTCAGTCCTACATTGGTATCTCCCAACTGGTTGGTCGGCACCTATTTCGTACTGACCATCGCCGAGCTGTTCCTTTCTCCGATGGGTATCTCCTTCGTTTCGAAAGTGGCGCCTCCCAAATACAAAGGGTTGGCTCAAGGCGGCTGGCTGGCTGCCACCGCCATTGGAAACTACCTGGTCGCCGTGATCGGATACCTGTGGCTGAAAGTCGATTTATGGATTCTGTGGGGGATATTGGTGGCCTGCTGCCTGGTATCGGCCGCTTTCCTCTTCTCGATGATGAAACGCCTCGAAAAAACCACTTCCGAAGCCTAAAAATTTACCACCGTTATAGAAAAGGTTGCGACCTGAAGGTCGCAACCTTTTTTCATGAAAAATCACTACCTTTGGTCACATAAAATCCGTTTCCATGACCAAACTCACGTTTCTGGGTACCGGCACCTCTCAAGGCGTACCGGTCATCTCCTGCGGATGCTGGGTCTGCACCTCGGCCGACAGCCGTGACAAACGCCTGCGTACTTCCGCACTGATCGAGACCGAAGGAGTAACCTTGGTAATCGATGCGGGCCCCGATTTCCGACAACAGATGTTGCGGGAAAACGTCAAACATATCGACGCCATTCTGCTCACCCACGAACACAAAGACCATACAGGAGGGCTGGATGATGTTCGAGCCTTCAACTATACATCGGGCCAACCGGTAGACCTTTATGCCGAAGAACGCGTCCAAAAGGTGATCAAAAAAGATTTCGACTACGCATTCGCCCCCAATCCCTACCCGGGAGTGCCGGAAATCACACTGCACACGATCGACGAACACCCGTTTCAAATCAAGGGGGTCGACATCATTCCGATACGAGGGCGCCATTTCAAATTGCCGATTCTGGGGTTTCGCATCGGGAACCTGGCTTACCTGACCGACTTCAACCACATCTCGCCCGAAGAGATCGAAAAGATCAAAGGAGTGGATATTCTGGTCGTCAATGCCCTGCGCAAAGAGCAACACCTCTCCCATTTCACCCTGAGTGAAGCATTGCATTTGAGCTATCTGGTCGGCCCTCGGCAGACCTACCTGACCCATATTTCCCACCAGATGGGACGTCAGGCACAGGAAGAACCGGCACTGCCTGAAAATTGCCACATGGCTTACGACGGTCTGAAAATCGAAACCCGCGACTAAATCCACCGTCTCGATGGAAAAATTACTGCTGATTACGCCCCCCTTCGTCCAACCGAATACACCCTATCCGGCCACAGCCTACCTGAAGGGATACCTTACACGACAAGGAGCGGAGGTCGAACAGGTCGATCTGTCGATTGAATTACTCAATCGAATTTTCTGTCGCGATTTTTTGGGCCGGGTATTCGATGCCTATCCGGCTTATCGGGCCACGCTCGAACGGCCCGATGATAATCTGGAACATATCTACGCCCTGGCGCCCCACTACCTCGACACGATCGACAGTGTCATGCACTTTCTCCGATGCGGCGACACGACGCTCGGCACATTGATTGTCAGCGGCGACTTTCTGCCGCAGGGCAAACGTTTCGAAGCCACCGAAGATCTGGCCTATTTTTTCGGTTCACTGGGGACAACCGACTGCGCACGTTTCCTCTGTACACTGTATCTGCAAGACCTCAGCGACCTGATCCGGGCCGTTATCTCGCCCCATTTTGAAATTGTCCGCTACGGAGAGCGTCTTTCGTTGTCGATTCCGGTCTTCGACCGCCTGGAAGAGGAACTCATCCATCCCCGCAATCTGATCGAAGAAGAGATGGTTCAACTGCTGGAAGCTCACCTGACAACTTTCCAGCCCTCTATGGTAGGCTTTGCGATTCCTTTCCCGGGCAATCTGCTCTCGGCTCTCCGCTGCGCCCAATACATTCGGGAACAACACCCGACCCTCCGTACGATTTTCGGGGGCGGATACCCATCCACCGAATTGCGGCAAATGACCGATCCGGGCCTCTTTCGCTACGTGGATTACCTGATTTTGGATGACGGAGAAGGGCCGTTGGAACGGATCCTCAAAGGCGAAACTCTGCTCCACACGTATACCGCCGAAGGCTATCACGCAGGAACCGGATCGATCACCCACGAACAGCGGGGTTGTCCCGATTTCAGCGGACTGCCTCACGATCACTATTTTTCGCTGAGCGAGGTTCCCAATCCCATGCACCGTCTCTGGAGCGACGGCCGTTGGAACAAGATGATGATCGCTCACGGATGTTACTGGGCCCGATGTGCTTTCTGTGACACCTCGCTCGACTATATCGGCCGATACGAAAGCGTTCCGGCCCGATTGTTCGTCGATTGGATGGAACAGGTAATGACTCAGACCGGCAGTCGGGGCTTCCACTTCGTCGACGAAGCGGCTCCGCCCAAATTATTGAAAGAAATTTCGCTGGAAATCCTGCGCCGAAAGCTGAAAGTCAGCTGGTGGACCAATATCCGATTCGAAAGCCACTTTACGGGCGACCTGACCCAACTGATGGCAGCCGCCGGCTGCATTGCCGTATCCGGAGGACTGGAAACGGCTTCCGATCGGCTGCTGAAGCTCATGAACAAAGGAGTAACGATCGAACAGGCGACGCTGGCCATGCGCAATTTCCGCGATGCAGGCATCATGGTCCATACCTACCTGATGTACGGATTTCCGACGGAAACCCTGCAAGAAAGCATCGACGCATTGGAGGTCGTCCGTCAGATGTTCCACGCCGAACTGATCGACTCTGCCTTCTGGCACCGCTATGCCATGACCGTACACAGTCCCAGCGGCCGGGAGCCGGAACGTTTCGGCGTAACCCGCAAACATCCGGACTGTCATCCGTTTGCGAATAACGAAATCGCCTTCTCCGGAAAATGGGGATATGATGTCGACCGGGTGGGCGAAGCCTTGCGGGAAGCCTTGGCGAACTATCTGGTCGGCAACGGTCTGAATCGCCCGGTACACAAATGGTTCGCCGGGAAAGAAGCCAAACCGACTACGGTGGAAGACACCCTGATCACCGATCAGTTAATCAAACCCGACGCCGCACGACTCTACCACGAAAAGGCTCGGGTAGTATGGATCGGACTCCCTCCCCAGCGGACCGAACAAGGAATTGTCCTGCACAGCCATTCCGGCCGCAAAGCCCTCTCATTTTCTGCGGCAGAGACCGATTTCCTGATGGAGATTCTCACCCGCACGGCCGACCTCGACCGGATCATCACGCTGGAAGAGATCAAAACCCTATATGCCCGATACAGCGACGAACCGTTTCTGGTGTTCTATCACGCCAAGAAATGGGACATTCTGCGCACATACGGTCTGTTACAAATTTAACCATCCGCCCGACGGGTGACAGTTTCACCGGTCTCGGGCCCAAACATAAAACTCATGAATTTCAAAGACAAAGTCGTTGTCATCACGGGAGCCTCTTCCGGCATTGGAGAAGCCCTGGCCTACGAATTCGGCGCACAGGGAGCTCGCATCGTCATGGGCGCCCGCAGCGAAAACAAACTGGCTCAAATTGCCGAAACCCTGCACGAGCGCGGGATCCAATGTGCCTTCCGGGCGACAGATGTCACCCTCGAAGCAGACTGTCAGGCATTGATTGCCCTGGCGGCCGAACGTTTCGGAGGAATCGACATACTGATCTGTAACGCCGGCATCTCCATGCGCGCTCTATTCGACGACGTAGATTTACAGGTTCTCAAACGACTGATGGATGTCAATTTCTGGGGAACTGTCTACTGCACCAAATACGCCCTGCCCTATATCCAGACGGCTCACGGCACCATCGTCGGTGTCAGTTCCGTTGCCGGGCTGCACGGACTGCCGGGACGCACGGGCTATTCGGCCTCAAAATATGCCATGGAAGGATTTCTGGAAACCATCTGCATCGAAAACCTCAAAAAGAAAGTACACGTCATGATCGCCGCTCCCGGGTTTACCGCCACCAACGTTCGGTTTTCCGCATTAACGGCCGACGGTTCTTCCCAGGGCAGTTCTCCTCGGGAAGAAGGCAAAATGATGACGGCCCAGGAAGTCGCTCACCGCATCGCCAAGGGGATTGCCCATCGCAAGCGTCTCTTGTTGATGGAATTCAACGGTCGTGCCACCGCTTTCATCAAAAAATTCGCTCCGGCGCTGCTGGATCGTCTGTTCTACAACCACATGGCCAAAGAACCCGATTCGCCATTCAAATAAATATAAGCTCGGCTCAGACCCTTCGGTCACAAAACCATCCCACATGCC
>Ga0192261_1089_pt1 | contig 19036 bp, 22 predicted proteins | sample Koala_Koa23_G3_FD_131283 | JGI IMG/M metagenome (GOLD analysis project Ga0192261, IMG submission 131283) | Enriched cells from koala feces incubated with labeled cellulose particles, San Francisco Zoo, California, United States - Koala_Koa2-3_G3 ... | reverse complement strand
GTATTTTGCTGACTGTTCATGATCTTTTGCTATTTAAAATCGTATCTGCCACATAGAAGGCCGACATCAACGAGACTCCCGCTCCGCAACCTTCCTGTACCGGATGGAAGCCCGACAAACCGGCCCCGATCCCATAAAGATTTTCCAAGACGACTCCTTCTTTCATCACCCTCAGCTCGGCATCCGTCCGCAGACCGAAGGTCTGATAATTGTGAGCATCGAAAAAGTGCAACGTATACCAGGTCGAACGATCCGGGGTGAACACCGTGTCGGCCCCGAAAACCGGCTCCACAATCCGATCCGGAGTAGCGACCAACCCTTTACTGAAAAAACTGCCCGTGGCCAACACGAAATGATCGGCTTGTAACGGAATATTGCCCTGATTAGCCGTATAAACCTGTTTCACGCGGCCGTTTTCCAAATCGCCCGAAAGGACCGTATCGCCTAAAAAATACTCCCCGCCCAAGGCCCGGAAACGAGCTTGCAGGGCTTGTTGGGCTTTGATCCCCGGAATCGAAGGAGGCAACGTAGGCAACAAATAAAGCGGCTTATCGACTTTCGCCTGCAAGGTTTGGAAGGCATCGTCGCGATTGAGTCCGATGATGGCCGGCAGAATCACCGCTTCGCAATCAGCAGCCGTTTCCCGAATCTTGGCGGCCAAGGCTTCCAGATTCCGGTCATGATCGAACACCCGGGCGATATTGGCCGAACGCATTTCACTCGGATTCTTCCGGACACGTTCCAGGTCCGGACAGTTGATCGTGCCGAACCGACACGTGATCTTATATTTCCGGAACTCTTCAGCCACAAACTCCGGATAAAAATCCAGAAACCCTTCCACATTCACGATACAAACCTGACGGAACGGGAATTGTCCCAACGCCTCCGTCCGCAAATACCCCTCCAGGGTCAGCCACGTCGCTTTGGCCTTTCCCATCGGCGTAATCCGGAAATGGTTCCGATGCTCGTCTCCGACCACCGGCAATCCCGCTGCCCGCAAAACCGCCGGCACCTGCTGCGCATAACGTGCACAGCGTTCCGCCCCGATCCGGACATACGGATGTTCGGGCTCGAGCCGTTCCAATTCGGCAATACCTGCCATCGGATCGGACACCGACTTCCCGTCCGGCATCCGACTCAGCAGATCGAACGATCCCGAAGAAAAATGAAGCGCACTCTGCCCCTGTGAGACAATCGCGCAACGCTCACCGGCCTCGGCCAAACGGATCCCGCAGACCATACCGGCTAAACCTCCACCTATAATGACTGTATCGAATTTCATTGTACTGCTGTTTTTTCCGTTTCGTCCGACAATCCGCACACACTCTCATACACCCACGTCGTATATTCACTTTCCCGCAGGGTATCCCCCCACGCAATGGGAGCCATTCCCTTCCAGCGTTCATTCAAAAACGCCACCAGATCGGCTTTGGCTTTCCTGGCGCAGACGGGATCCTTTTTCCCCATCAAACCGGCTGCCCGACAGGCACACAATTCGCCTTGACAGGTACCCATACCGACCCGGGTACGCCGACGCAAATCGACCAGGTTATTGACCGCCAGATTTTCCATGGCGTATTCGACCTCCCCGATGGAAACCTCTTCGCATTCACACACCAGGCTATTCTGAATCGAATCCCGATCATCGATCCGTGCTGCCAAATCACCATGACGCGAAATCGCCGAACGACGTTGAGCCACCGGTTTACGTCGATTTTTCTTTTCGGTCTCCTGCTGACTCTCTACCGAACCCGGCAAAGGCAATTCGGCCGTACGACAAGGCTGATCGATTCCGAGTTTACGACACACCAAATCGGTCGCCCACTCGGCCATCAACCGATAAGTCATCAACTTGCCGCCCGTGATCGTAATAAAACCTTCCAAACCGTCACGCTGAGCGTGATCCAGCAGAACAATACCACGGCTCACCGTCCGTCCGCTGGGATCATCATCTGAAGCCACCAATGGACGAACCCCAGCATAAGCCCGCAAAATTCGGGTATAGGCCAATTGGGGCGACAATTTTTCGCCTTCCCGCAACAGCAGATCCACCTCTTCGGGCATAATATCCATATGATCGATCTGATCGTAAGGCACCTTGCTGGAAGTGGTCCCGATCAGGGAGATCGTATCCCCGGGAACCAGAATATCCGCATCGGCCGGTTTCCGACAACGATTGAGCACCAGATTGTTCACCCGATGACCAAAAATCAACAACGCCCCTTTTGCCGGCAACATATTGATCGTAACACCTACTTTCTCCGCGATGCCGTGACCCCAAATACCGCCGGCATTAACCACGACCTGCGCATAAAATTTTTCTTCACGATGGGTCCGGTGATCGTAAGCCTTCACTCCGACAATCCGATCCTGCTCCCGAATAAACTCCATCACTTCCGTATAGGTCCGGACCTCCGCACCGTGCGCTTTCGCATCCAAAATATTGGATGAAGTCAGGCGGAAGGGGTCCACCGCCCCGTCCGGCACACGCACAGCGCCGATCAGCGCTGGATTGGCCGCCGGTTCCAGTCGTTTGGCCTCCTCCGGATCCAGCACCTCGGCCCGAATACCGGCCCGACGACAGGCCTCCACAAAGACCGACTGATATTCCAGCCCATCTTCGGGCAATGAAATAAAAAGCCCGTCGGTCTCTTCCACGCAATGCGCCGCGATCTTGCGCAAAATCATGTTTTCCCGGATACACTCCTCAGCCGACTCCTGATCCGTCACTGCATAACGGGCACCACTATGCAACAGACCATGATTTCGGCCGGTCGCTCCGGTAGAAATATCGGAGCGCTCCAGCAGCAGAGACTTAATCCCCCGTAACGAGCAGTCTCTCGCAACTCCCGCTCCGGTAGCTCCACCGCCGATGATAATGACATCGTAGGTATTCTCCATAAATCGACAGATTAATTTTCAGCAAATATAACATTTATTTCATAAAACAAATAAAACGAAACAAAATAATTTCATTTTATTTCATAAATCATCAAATCAAAACTCGAACACCCACAAACATCTAAAAAAGAAAACAAAAAATAAAACAAAAAACTTTTCGATCGAAACTTCATTTCACTCACCATTTCCCTTGAAAAGCACTTTTCGATCCTGCATTCCGCCTCCTTTTCTCCCCACCTCAAAGATCGTTGCATTCTCCGCCCTTTCCCATCTCTTTCAACATCGTTTTCCATTGCCCCCACAAATTCCTCGCCTAACCGATCCTTCCCTAAACACAAATTATCCTCCTCATTGTCCATTTCTTTCTGATCAATACCCATTATCTGTCCACCGCACCTTCCTCTATGGGTTTTTGCCTCAGACATAATAAAGATTTAGTCTTTTTATGCTATATTTGCATACATATTAAACAGATAATAAGCAAAACAGAATACAACATAATCTGTTTCTTATACAACCGTAGAATTTGAATGATTAACCCGATAGAACTCAGTCGCGTTGAAAAGCTTCTGTTTGCATCAGCCAAAATAGATAAAACCCGCTTACCCCTCGAAGAAGTGACTCAATGCTACGAATTCCTGCAACGATTCTCTTCCGAAAAGGTCATTTACGGTATCAATACCGGTTTCGGCCCCATGGCCCAATGGCGCGTCGACGACCGCTATCTGACTGACTTGCAATACAACATCATCCGCAGCCATTCCACCGGAGCCGGAGAACCGCTGCCGGACCTCTATGTTAAAGCCGCCATGATCGCCCGACTGGGAACCTTCATTCAGGCCCGTTCAGGCATACATCCCGAAGTCGTCGAATTGCTCTCCGAGTTCATCAACCGGGATATCTACCCATTCATTCCCGAACATGGCAGTGTCGGAGCCAGCGGCGACCTCGTCCAACTGGCTCATATCGCCTTGACTTTGATCGGAGAAGGCAAGGTCCATTACCAAGGGCAATGGCGCCCCACCCAAGAAGTACTGCAAGAAAACAATTTGAAGCCCATGCAGATTCACATCCGTGAAGGGCTATCCGTCACCAACGGCACCTCGGTCATGACCGGTATCGGGATCGTCAACCAATTCTACGCCGAACGGCTGTTGGATTGGGCTACTCTGGCCTCGGTCATGATGAATGAAATCGCCGCTTCTTACGACGATTTCATGGCTCAGGAGCTCAATGAATGCCGTCGTCAGAACGGGCAACAAGTCATCGCCCGCCGCATGCGTCAACTGTCCCAAGGAGGACAGTGCATGCTGAAACGCGAACACGAATTATATACCAGCGCTCACAGCGAACTCAAAACCTTCGACAACCAACACAAAGTACAAGCCTATTATTCGTTGCGTTGCACGCCTCAGATTCTGGGTCCCGTCTACGAAACGTTGCAAAACGCCCGGCGCGTTTTGGAAGCCGAACTGAATTCGGCCTGCGACAACCCGATCGTCGACCCCGTTCACCAAAACGTCTATCACGGAGGCAACTTCCATGGAGACTACATCTCACTGGAAGAAGACAAGGTCAAAATCGCTATGGTACGCGTAGCCATGACCGCCGAACGCCAATTAAATTACCTGTTCCACGACCGGATCAACAACATTCTGCCGCCGTTTCTGAACCTCGGAACCTTGGGCCTCAATTACGGCATGCAGGCTTGTCAGTTTACGGCCACCTCCACTACCGCCGAGTGCCAGACCCTGGCTATGCCCAATTACGTACACAGTATTCCCAATAACAACGACAACCAAGACATTGTCAGCATGGGCACCAATTCGGCGCTCCTGTGCAAACAGGTGATCGAAAATGTATTTCAGGTAATGTCCATTCATTTCATCGCGTTGGCACAGGCCGTCGACTGCCTCGGCATTCAGACAAAACTCGCTCCGACCTCCCGACGAGTCTATGACGACATTCGGAAAATCGCTCCGAAGATCGTCCAAGACGCACCTTTTTACCCCCAAATTACAGAAGTCGAAGCCTATTTGAAAAACCACCCTTTAAACCTGCAATAGTCAACCATGAAATACGCATTGATCACCGGAGGTTCCCGCGGTCTGGGACGCGCCATCAGCCAAAAGCTCGCCGCACAAGGCTGGCCGATCATTCTGAACTATCGTTCGGATGTGGCGGCGGCGGAAGAGACTCGCCAACAGATCGTCGCTGCCGGCGGAACGGCTGAACTTCTTCCTTTCGACGTTTCCCGACCCGAAGCCATCGAACAGGCATTGGAACAATGGCAGCAAACTCATCCGGATGACTATATCGCCGTCTTGGTCAACAATGCCGGCATCCGTCGTGACAACCTGATGGTGTTCATGCAAAACGAAGAATGGCATCAGGTGATAGACACCACCCTCAACGGTTTCTTTTACCTGACCCGACGCCTGCTCAAAGAGATGATGACCCATCGTTGGGGACGGATCGTGAACATGGCTTCCCTGTCGGGCATCAAAGGACTGGCCGGTCAGACCAACTATTCGGCGGCCAAGGCCGCCCTGATCGGAGCGACCAAAGCCCTGGCTCAGGAGGTGGCTCCCCGCAAAATTACGGTCAATGCCATCGCCCCGGGCTTCATCGAAACCGATATGACCAAAGAGCTCAATCAGACCGAACTCAAGAAGATGATTCCTGCAGGCCGTTTCGGAAAGCCTGAAGAGGTAGCGGCGCTGACGGCTTTTCTGGTATCGGACGACGCCGCTTACATTACCGGCGAAACGATTTCAATCAACGGAGGTTTATACACTTGATAAAACAAATACATGGAACGACGTGTCGTCATAACAGGCATGGGAATCTGGTCGTGCCTGGGACAGAATCTCAACGAAGTGGAAACATCGCTGCGAGCCGGGCGCTCGGGTATCGGCGTCGATCAAGATCGTCTCGCCTATGGATACAGATCCGGTCTGACGGGAATCGTCCCGCGACCCCAACTCAAAGGTGTCCTCGACCGCCGTTTGCGGATAGGTCTGTCGGAAGAGGCCGAATATGCCTACATGGCCGCCCGACAAGCCTTCGAACAGGCCGGCATAGACAGTGAGTATCTGCAGAACGAAGAAGTCGGCATCCTCTTCGGTAACGATTCTTCCGCCAAACCGGTCATTGAGGCCGCTCGCATCATGGATGAGAAACACGACTCGGCCCTTCTCGGTTCGGGATTGATCTTCCAGTCGATGAACTCCACGGTGACCATGAACCTGAGTACGATCTTTCACCTGAGAGGTATCAATTTCACCCTCAGCGCGGCCTGCGCCAGTGGTTCTCACTCTATCGGAATGGGCTATTTGCTGATCAAACAAGGTTTGCAAGAGAGCATACTGTGCGGTGGCGCCCAGGAAGTCAACTACTATTCGATGGCCACATTCGATGCATTAGCCGCCTTTTCGGTCCGCATGGACGAGCCCACCAAGGCTTCCCGACCGTTCGACCGCGACCGAGACGGATTAATCCCCAGCGGGGGTGCTGCCGCTCTGGTGCTCGAAGAATATGAACACGCTCTGAGACGCGGAGCTCCGATACTGGCCGAAGTCTGCGGCTATGGCTTCTCGTCCAACGGAAGCGGCATTTCGCAACCCAGCGACGACGGATCGGTCATCGCCATCCAACGGGCCCTCGACAGCGCCGGGATGCAGGCCGAAACGATCGATTACGTCAATGCGCACGCCACATCGACCCCTCAGGGCGATCAATTCGAAGCCATCGCCCTCGATCGGGTTTTCCACGGCACCCACGCCCTGATCAGTTCGACCAAATCGATGACAGGTCACGAATGCTGGATGGGCGGAGCCAGCGAAATCGTCTATTCAACCCTGATGATTCAACATAATTTCGTCGCACCCAACATTAACCTGGAAAACCCCGACGAATACGCCGAAAAGTTGAATCTGACGCCCGTTACCGTTGAAACCGAAGTCAACACCGTGCTTTCGAACTCTTTCGGATTCGGGGGCACGAACAGCGCACTGATTATTCGAAAAGTCAAATAACCCGACTATGAAACTCTTCCCCGCTCTGGAAAAAGAATACACCCGCGAGCATCGTTCGGCCCGCGACGCCCAACGTCTGGCCCAGTTCATCGCTTTCGGACCTGTCATTTTTCAGGTCTCGCGACTGATGATCAAATTCGGGATTCTGGATCTATTGCGGAACAGCGACGAAGGTCTAACCCTCCCTGAGTTGGCAGAAAAGACTCAGCTCTCGACTTATGCCCTCGAGGTGATGCTCGAAGCCTCTCTTTCCATCGGCACTGTACTGGTCGATCCGAAGAGCGAACGGTTTTCGCTCTCCAAAACAGGTTGGTTTTTATTAACCGACCCCTCCACACGCGTCAATATCGACTTCAACCACGACATCAATTACGAAGGATGGTTTCATCTGGAAGAAGCGCTCAAAGAGGGGCGGCCGGCCGGACTGGAGCATTTTGGCCCTTGGGAAACCGTTTATGAAGGTCTATCCCAGCTTCCCGAACCGGTCCGCAAAAGTTGGTTCGCTTTCGATCACTTCTATTCAGATCACTCTTTCGACGAAGCTCTGTCGATTCTGTTCAAACGACCGATCCGTCACCTGCTCGACGTGGGCGGGAATACCGGCCGATGGGCCTTGCGCTGTGTAGCTTACGATCCGCAAGTGGAAGTAACGATTCTGGACCTGCCTCAACAACTCGAACTGATGCGCGAACAAGTGGCCGGTCAGCCCGGTGCCAACCGCATTCACGGCCACGGAGGTAACCTGTTGGATCCGGACATGGCTTTCCCGACCGCCCCGACGTTCGAGGCGATCTGGATGAGCCAGTTCCTCGACTGCTTCGGAAAAGAGGAAATCCGCTCGATCCTCGAACGGACCGCCCAAGTCATGTTTCCGGGAACCCGCCTCTATATCATGGAAACATTCTGGGACCGCCAGAAATTCGAACCCGCCACCCTGTGTCTGACCCTGACCAGTCTCTATTTCACGGCCATCGCCAACGGAAACAGCAAAATGTACCATTCCGAACAGATGCAACAGCTGGTCGAAAGCGCCGGGCTGCAGGTGGAAACCATCCACGATTTTCTGGGTTGGGGACACAGCATTATGGTATGTAAAAAATAACTCACATCAAGGATATGGAAAGAAAAGAAATCGAAGAAAAAGTCAAAGCCTTCCTGATCGACGAATTGGAGGTCGACGAAGAAAAAATCGCCCCGGAAGCCCTGCTCAAAGACGATATCGGCATCGACAGCCTGGATTTCGTGGATATTGTCGTCATTGTCAAACGCACTTTCGGTTTTAAGATCAAACCCGAAGAGATGGCCGACGTCAAAACCCTGAACGACTTCTGCGACTACATCCAAAGCAAAGTCGGCGACCAATAAACCTACAGGCATGACGGCCGAAACGAAAATCGACGCCCTGAACGAGCCCGCACACGAAGCCTGGCAAGGTAAAACCGACGGCCATCCCTGGATGTTGCGTTTGCTGATCGGACTGTTCCGACGGATCGACATTCGTGTACTATATCCCGTCATGGCCGTAGTCACCTTCGGCTACCTGTTCATCCATCGGAAAAACCGGAAAGCCATCCAACGCTTCTTCCGCGAACGACTCGGATACGGACGCTGGCGCACGCTCTGGGCAGTATATGCCAACCACTATCGTTTCGGACAGGTTATTCTGGATCGCTTCGCCGTATATGCCGGACATCGCTTTCAGGTCGACATCGAACACAACGAATACTACCGGGAACTGGTCTCCCGACCCGAAGGATTCGTGATGGTCAGTTCCCACATCGGAAACTACGAATTGGCCGGCTATGCCCTCCACCCCGAAGAAAAGCGCTTCTACGCGCTGGTCTACGCCGGAGAACAGGCAACCATCATGCAAAACCGCGCCCAATGTTTTGCCGGGCACAACATCGAGATGGTCCCGGTGAAATCGGACATGTCGCACCTGTTTGTCGCCAACCAGGCACTGATCGAAGGAAACATCGTCGGCATGCCGGGTGACCGGACCTTCGGATCAGCCAAAAGCGTCGTCTGCGACTTTCTGGGAGCTCCGGCCCGATTCCCGTTAGGACCATTCGCGTTAGCCGTGCAACGGGACGTCGCCCTGCTTTCGATTTTCGTCATGAAAGAGGATGTCAAACACTATCGGATTTTCGTGAACCGTATCGAATCCGGCCATTCAGACACACCCAAACGCGTCCGTATGGAACAAGCGGCTCAAAACTTTGCCCGACAATTGGAAACGATCGTTCGCCGATATCCGACTCAATGGTTTAACTACTACAATTTCTGGCAATAAGTCCATGAATTTCGAAGAAATCGACATACTCGAACTGCTGCCGCAACGTCCTCCGTTCATTCTGATCGACCGGCTCGTCCACTTCGACGAACAGTGGACCGTGACACGTTTTACCGTCCCGCAGAACCATATTTTCTGCGAGGAAGGCGTACTGCAGGAAGCCGGGCTGATCGAAAACATCGCACAAACCTGCGCAGCACGTATGGGGTACATCAACCTGCTGCATGCCGAATGCGTCAAGCTGGGTTTTATCGGAGCTATCCGTAACCTGGAGATTCATCGTTGCCCCCGTTGCGGCGAAACCCTGCGAACCGAGATCGAAAACCAGGAAGAGGTCTTTCGCATGATGCTGGTACAGGCCACCGTCCGATCGGACGACGAAATCATTGCCACGGCCCAAATGAAAATCGCCCTGAGCGAAATCGACGCACAAAATTGACCGAAGATGAAAAGCGATAAGAAAATCACCAAAGAACTGGTCGCCTCCAAAGAATTCGAAGTCCGTTTCAGCGAAGTGGATTCGATGAACATTGTCTGGCATGGTTCCTATTCGCTCTATTTCGAAGACGCCCGGGAAGCGTTCGGCGCACAATACGGATTGGGCTATCTGGATATTTTTGGTCAAGGATACTATGCCCCGCTGGTCGAGCTCTCCTTTCAATACAAAGCCCCGATCATCTATGGCATGCCCTGTCGCATCGACATCCGCTATCGTCCCACCGAAGCCGCCAAGATCGTCTTCGACTACGAAATACATCACGCTCAAACCGACCAACTGTTGGCCACCGGTCACAGCGTACAGGTATTCATGGACAAAGAGTACCGATTGGTCTGGATCACACCGGAGTTTTATGCGAAATGGAAAGAACGCTGGAACATGAACTGATCGTCAAAGAGGGCGACAATCTGCTCACTCCGCTGGGACTGACCACTGCGGAGACCTACCACGCCGTCAAGGCGGGGCAGAGCGCTCTGCGCCTCTATGAAGGGGTATGGGGCCTGCCCGAACCTTTTGTCGCCTCCCTGCTCGATCGTGAAACAATCGGCCAAGCATTACTCGAACATTATGCCGCCGATGAAGTAGAGACATTCACCTTTTTTGAGAAAATAGCCATCCTTTCCGTTTCCCGGGCCCTGGAGACGACCGCCGTCGATCCCGGCTCGGATCGCGTACAATTCTTCCTGTCGACTACCAAAGGCAATGTCGCGCTGTTGGAGCAAGAAAACCGCTATCGCACCGATGTGCTCCCCGATTATTCGGCTCAACGCATCTGCGATTTCTTTCACAACCCGAATCCTCCGATCGTCGTTTCAAATGCCTGCACCTCCGGTCTCTGTGCGCAAATTGCCGCCATGCGCGCCCTGCAAAGCGGCCGTTGCGACCACGCCATCGTCATCGGCGCCGATCAGCAATCGAAATTCATCGTGTCAGGCTTTCAGTCGTTCAAGGCCCTGTCACCCCTCCCCTGCCAGCCTTTCGACCGTGATCGCACCGGACTGAATCTGGGAGAGGCTGCCGCCACCGTTATTTATACCCGACGCCCGATCGACGAAATCGGACCCCATACATGGATCGCGTATCGCGGAGCCATCCGCAACGACGCCAACCATATTTCCGGCCCCTCCCGAACCGGTGAGGGTTGTTACCGGGCTTTACGGACCGTCATGCAGGATATATCATCCGACGAACTAGCCTTCCTCAACGTTCACGGCACAGCCACGCCCTACAACGACGAAATGGAAGCCATCGCCATCGATCGGGCCGGTCTGGCCGACATTCCGGTCAACGGGCTGAAAGGCTATTTCGGCCATACCATGGGCGCCGCCGGCCTGCTGGAGACCCTCCTTTCCATGCAAGCCATCGAAGATCACACCATTTTGGGTACCCGAGGATATGCTCACTGCGGCGTATCACGTCCACTGCATCTCTCCGCCACCCATGCAACCACCCATCGGAAAAGTTTCATCAAATTACTCTCCGGCTTCGGAGGGTGTAATGCAGCCCTGCTGTTCAGACAAGGAGGTGGATTATGCTGACGATACAATCCTGGGTTCACCTCTCGCCGACAGGAGCCTACCTCGAAGGGAAGGCGATTCCTCTGGCCGAATCAAACGATGGGCTGCTGAAGCGACTCTATCGCCAATATGTCGGCGATTATCCCAAATTTTTCAAAATGGATCCCCTCTGCCAGCTGGGATTCATGGCTTCGGAACTGTTACTGCAAAAAACATCGGATCGGTTCTCTCCCCGGGAGGATCGGGCAGTCATTCTGTTCAGTCAGAGCGGCTCGTTCGCCAGCGACAGCCATTACCAACAAACCATCGCTGACCCCAACGACTATTTTCCCAGTCCGTCGGTGTTCGTCTATACCCTGGCCAATATCGTAACCGGCGAAATCGCCATCCGAAACCACTATTTCGGCGAAACGTCCTGTTATCTGCTCAATCGAAACGAGATAACCACGATGGTCGCCACCGTCGAAGATTCATTCCTCGACCCGCAAACCCGGTCGGCCCTGTGCGGCTGGGTAGAATACGTCGATGCCACCCGCTACGAAACAACCCTTTTTCTGGTCGGTTCCGCCCCTTGTCCCGGAAAGCCGACCTGGGATCAAGATACCCTCCACTCATTGATTAACTTTTAAACACATACCCGCCCATGGAAACATTAATGGTCGAACTGAAAAACGCAATTATCGAAGCCCTGAACCTGGAAGACGTCAAACCGGAAGAGATCGACAACGATGCCCCTCTTTTCGGAGAAGGACTCGGACTGGATTCGATCGACGCTCTGGAACTGATTGTCCTGATGGAGAAAAAATACGGCATCAAACTGAAAGACGCTTCGGAAGGTCGCCAAATCTTCCAAAGCATCCATGTCATGGCCGACTACATCGCCCAACACCGCACCAAATAATCGTCCCGCATGGAAAACCCGATCTGGATTACAGGAGCCGGCATCGTTTCCGCGATCGGCTTAAATAAACTCGAGGTACTGGACGCCCTGCTTCAGGGGCGATCGGGGATCGGTCCTGTGCGCCATCTGCGCACCGTACATACCGACCTTCCCGTAGGCGAAGTCCCTCTGAGTAACGACGAGCTGCAATCCCGATTGGGAATTCCTTCCGGCACCCCGATTATCCGGACCGCACTGTTGGGTATGTGGGCTTTGCAGGAAGCCCTGCAAGACGCCCGCATCGATACCGAATTATTGTCAGACACGGCCTTTATTTCGGGAACGACCGTCGGAGGAATGGATAAAAGCGAGCAATACTATCCGGACTTCCTGAGCAACGACTCCCGAAACGAATACATCGCCCTGCACGACTGCGGCAGTTCGACGGAACTGATCGCCGATCATTTCGGCCGGTTCGGTTTCGTCGCCACCCCATCGACGGCCTGTTCTTCGGCGCTGAACGCCATCATCGCCGGAGCCAACCTGATCCGAAGCGGTCTGGCCGACCGGGTTATCGCCGGAGGCAGCGAATGTCTGACGCGATTCCATCTCAACGGGTTCCATGCGTTGATGATCCTCGATTCCCGTCCCTGCCGACCATTCGACGCCTCCCGGGCCGGGCTGAATTTAGGAGAAGGTGCGGCTTACATAGTATTGGAACGTCCTTCAACAGCACAGGATCGGGGAGTCGAACCGTTAGTAACCCTCGACGGTTATGGAAATGCCTGCGATGCCTTCCATCAGACGGCCTCTTCTCCCGACGGAGAAGGCGCCTTCCTCGCTATGCAGGCAGCCCTGAGCGATGCCGGTCTCACCCCTGCCGATATCGATTACATCAACGCCCATGGTACCGGAACCCCAAATAACGACAGCAGCGAAAGCGCTGCCATGTTCCGGCTTTTCGGCGACCTCGTTCCGCCCGTTTCATCGACCAAATCGGCAACAGGCCATACGACCAGCGCCTCGGGCGCCATCGAAACCGTCATCTGTCTGCTGGCCTTGCGACACCAGTTCCTGCCGATCAACCTCAACTGGAGCGAGCCGATGGAAAACGGCCTGATTCCAGTCCGAGACAGTCGACCGTCCCGGGAAGTTCGTCATGTTTTGTGCAACTCGTTCGGCTTCGGAGGGAACGACTCTTCGTTGCTTCTTTCTAAATGGCAAAAACCATGAAACCCGTCTACATACAAGCTGCTGAACAAATTTCCCTGCAACAACCGCTCTGTGAAGCGTGGATGTCGGAGCCGAACGTGTACGACGTACCGTATGCCCGGGCGATAGATCCGGATTTCAAACAGTGGCTCACACCGGTCGAAAGCCGACGGTTGGGCAAAATCCTCAAACGCGCCTGGGTCACGGCCCAAAGCCTTGCACGCAAAACCGGCGTGGAACATCCCGATGCCATTCTGGTCGGAACTGGATTGGGATGCATGGAAAACACGGAACGCTTTCTCGAAGCCTTGTGCCGGGACGGAGAGTCTTTATTGAGTCCGACTCACTTCATGCAATCGACCCACAACACCATCGCCTCGCTGCTGGCATTGCGATCTCATACCCACGGTTACAACATCACCTACTCCCATAAGGACGTTTCGTTCGATCTGGCACTGCAGGATGCCTGGATGCAGTTCCGGATGGGCAAAATCCGTACCGCCCTCGTCGGCGGATACGATGAGCTGACCTCCTCCTATTTCACCCTGCTGGAACGGATCGGCTATATGGGTGGTTCGCTGCCCGGCACCGGATCCGAAGCCGCTGCAGCCCTGCTGCTCTCCACCGAAGCCGACCAAGGCTTATGCGAACTGGCTGCCATGCGGATGCTGTACCGTCCCACAGAACAGGAACTGGACAAAACCCTCCACGAACTGTTGGAAGAGGCTCATCTCAGTCCGGAAGCGCTCACGGCCGTCATGACCGGCGTCATCGGACGAGAAGCCCATGACGTTCCCTACCATCGCTTCACCCAACAGATGCTTCCCGGTGTACCGACCCTCAGATACAAACAATGGTTCGGCATCAGTTATACGGCATCGGCCTATGCGGTCTATGCAGCGGCTCACTGTTTGGATAAAGGATTCATTCCGGAAGGTATGTACTATGGAAATACCGCTCCTCGTACAGGTCGTCCCCAAGCTCTGCTGCTGCTCAACCAAAGCGAAGGCAAACAATATTCACTGATCATTCTTCGTGCGTTATGTGGACATTGATTCCGTTGGCCATCTTGCAATCGGCCCTGTTGGTAGCCTGCCAACTGCTTCAGAAAATGGCGTTGAATCGTGCCGGCGACTTCTCCTGGAGTTGGCACTGGTTTTACCGTTTCTTCGCCAATTTCTATATGATCGGCAGCGGACTCTGTTTCATCGCTACGGCCGTCTGCTGGCTCTATATGTTGAAACGTTTCCCCTTCAGCACGGTCTACCCGATGCTCAGTCTCGCTTACGTCATGGGCATGCTGGCCGCCATGATCTTTTTTCACGAACAGATTTCGCTGACCCGCTGGATCGGAATCGCACTGATTATCGCCGGATGTATTTTCATCGCTAAATGATTCGATTATGCAACTGATCAAATATCTTCTCGTGGGATGCCTGCTCTGCATGGGAAACTGGCAAACGACCCGGGCACAGAATCGGAGCACCGAGACCCTGTCGACCCAGGAAATACTCTCGGCTATTGACCGGACGACCTCTGCTATCAAAACCTTGCGGTGTGAATTCACGCAAACCAAAGAACTTTCCATTCTTCGCGACCAAATGGTCTCGCACGGCGTGATGTACTACCAACAGGAGGGCGGCAAACTGCATTGGGAATACACCTCACCCTACCGTTACACTTTCATTCTCAACGGGAAACAGGTTCTGATGCGCTCGCCCGGACAGACTCAGGTTGTCAACACCTCCGACAACCGCATATTTCAGGAGATCGCACGCAACATCATGAATAGCCTGACCGGTCGCTGTCTGACGGCCACAAACGATTTCCGTACCCAAATACGCACCGAAAACGGAACCTGGATCGCCGAATTGACCCCTATCCGACGCGAAATGCAACCCTTTTTCACCCAACTTCGTCTGCATTTCGACCCCAAACGTCAACTGGTCATCCGGGTCGAAATGATCGAAAAAAACAAGGACCGCACCATCATCGATTTAAAAAACATACAAACCGACGTTCCCCTTGATGAAACGCTTTTTACTCTTCATTAATCTGTGGTTAGCGACAGGATGGGTTTCCGCCCAGCCCCGTGAATCCTTGAGCCCTGCACTCGAAGGTGAACGCACGGAATATGCCGTTTCCTTACAGTTCAAAGAGGTTCATCTCTCGGGAATCTGCATCATGAAACGTATGGAAACCGAAATCGTCGGTTCCTGGTTAAACGAATTCGGGATTCGGGCATTCGATTTCCGGTACGCTCTTTCCAACCATCGGATCGAGCTTTCGAATTTGCTCGAAACACTGGATCGATGGTACATCCGCCGGGTCTTGCGACGCGACTTAAGTCTACTGCTGACTTATGGAGATCAACCGTCCACCAACCCCATCCGAAGCCGGCGTATCGAACATCCCTCAACCGAGCTCTGGCTTCTTCACAATGACCGACACCACATAACGTACCGATTTTCTCGACTAACGAAGTAACAGCGACCGAAAATGAAACTACTGAGCCACCTCTTTTTTCTCGAAGAAGAGACCGAAGAACGGGGTCTCCGTCGCTACCAACTGCGACTCAACCCCCAGCACGAGATTTATCAGGCACACTTCCCGGGCAATCCGATCACTCCGGGAGTTTGTCTCATTCTGCTGGTTTCTGAACTGCTCGAAAAACAGACCGGTCGAAAATTGGCATTGAAACAGGTGGTCAACGTCAAGTTTCTGCATGTACTTTCCCCGACCGAACACACCCACGTCGAAGTTTATTTCCGGTCCATCGAGCAGGATGGATCACACTATAAAATCAAGGCCGTTCTGCAAAACGACGACCTGACCTTCGCCCAACTTTCGATGATCTATGTCGATGCAACAGAAGCCCGATAAACAGACTCCGACGATACGCCTCTGCGCCGTCATTCCGACGTACAACAACGCCGGAACGATTCTTTCTGTTCTCGAGCGGACCTATCGCCTTATTCCCGATCTGATTGTGGTCAATGACGGTTCGACCGACGACACGGCAATTCTTTTGGCTCAGGCTCCGGTGCCTGCCACCGTGACTGGTTATGCCCCGAATCGAGGCAAAGGATATGCCCTGCGAACCGGATTTCGTCAGGCCCGCGCACAGGGATTCACCCACGCCTTGACCATCGATGCCGACGGGCAACATTTTCCGGAGGACATTCCCCAGCTACGGGCTGCCGCTGAGCGGAAACCCTCGGCCCTGATCGTCGGCAGTCGTCCATTGGTTCATCAAAACATGCCACGCGGGAACACCTGGGCCAATCGATTTTCCAATTTCTGGTTCCGGCTGCAAACCGGCCAGAACCTACCCGACACCCAAACCGGATTTCGAATCTATCCGCTGCAACACATCCGAGGAGAACGCTGGATGACCGCCCGATACGAAGCCGAACTGGAACTGTTGGTCGCTTCAGCCTGGGCCGGCGTGGAGCTGTATCCGGTGACGGTCCGCGTCCACTATCCGGAAGATCGCGTCAGCCATTTTCGCCCGGTGCGGGATTTTCTGCGCATCTCGCTGCTCAACACTCTACTGTGTCTGCTGGCCCTGCTATACGGCTGGCCCCGAAAACTGTTCAGAACCCGCCAACGATGAGTGCCGCTATCCATACATCCGAAGCCGTTCCGTTGACGCTCAAGCGAATCGCCTACTCGCTGTATTCTCTGCTCTTTCTGTGCGTCAACATGTTCCTGTGGATTCTGCCCGCCACGTTTTTCTATTTCCACATCGGACGGACTACCGAGAAAAAACGGCTGCGGCTGCATCGTTTCATCTGCTGGGCCTCCGATTTCGTCATCCACCGCGTACCGGGAACCACCTTTACCTGCTATAATCCATCGGGCGAAACCTTCGAAAAGCCGGCTCTCATTCTCAGTAACCATCAATCCCACCTCGACCTGATGTGCCTGCTGAGACTGACCCCTAAACTGGTCGTGCTGACCAACGACTGGGTGCATCGCAACCCGATCTATGGCTTACTGATCCGTTATGCGGAATTCTATACCGTTTCGGACGGCCTCGAAACCAACCTCGATCGATTGGCCGATCTGGTTCGGCGCGGCTATTCGATCGTCGTTTTCCCCGAAGGGACCCGTTCTCCGGATTGTCGCATCCAACGCTTTCACCGAGGGGCATTCTACCTGGCTGAAAAACTGCAACTCGATCTATTGCCGATTTTTCTCCACGGCATCGGACATGTCCTGCCCAAAAACGATTTTATGCTCCGAGAAGGGGCCATGTACACCGAAATCGGATGCCGCATTCCCTACAACGACCTCCGTTACGGCGAAGATTTCAAAGCCCGCACTTCGAACCTCCGGAAATATTATATCCGCCATTACGCCGAAATCTGTTCCGAACGCGAAGGGGCCGATTATTATGCCTGGTACGTCCGTCAGAAATACCGCGCTCAAGGACGTAAGATCGGCCAGGCCTGCCGTCGAACACTCCAGCAACATGCAAATTTCAGAACCCTCATCGACGAGGCTCCTGACGCCCGCTGCATCCGCATCGACCACTGTTCCACCGGAGAGTTTGCCCTGCTTTATGCTCTGGTCCGTCCGCAAACCGAAGTATATGCGCTGGAATCCGATCCGAAACGTCTGGCCATCGCCCGCCAAGCCTGTTCTCTGCCCGACAATCTGCATCTGTCGGCGGACGAATCCGGTATTCCCGTTCCTGACATCCACTATCGTCTCGACGACAAGGGATGTCCGACAATCCTATCCGATCACCATGTAAACTTCCCCGCCGTATGAAAAAACAGTGTGTCATCATAGGAAGCGGTCTCGGAGGATTGTCCTGTGGGATTATGCTGGCCAAAAACGGCTACCAGGTTACGGTACTCGAACAAGAGCACCAAATCGGAGGCTGTCTGCAATGTTTCCGCCGGGGAAATGCCAAATTCGAAACCGGCATGCACTTTATCGGCAGTTGTGATCCGGGGCAGGTTCTCGACCGGCTGTTGCGCTATCTAGAGGTGCGGGAAGATCTTCCGCTGAGTCGGATGGATCCCTCCGGATATGAAATCATCTCGCTGCGGGGAGAACGTTTCCGCTTTGCCCAAACCCGTCAAGCCTTCATCGAAGAGTTGTCCGACCGATTCCCGGCCGAACGCTCCCATTTGGAAGCCTATTTCGATCTGGTCGAACGCATTGCCCGGGCATCGACCCTGCACGCCCTGCAGGAAGGAGGCACCGATCTGGCCATCCATACCGAATACCAGCAAAAAAGCGTCAACGAAGTCTTGGAAACGTTGATTCCCGATCCGCTGCTGCAAAATGTTCTGGTAGGCAACTTGCCGCTCTATGCCGCAGAACGCAATCGCACCTCTTTTGCTACCCATGCTTTCATCACCGACTTTTACAACCCCAGCTCCTTCCGCATCGTAGGGGGTAGCGATCGACTCAGCGAGGCTCTGGCACAAACCCTTTCTCGATACGGAGGGAAAATCCTCACCCGGCAAAAAGTCGCCAAAATTCATTGCAACTCCACCCGGGCACAAGCCGTCGAAACCACCGACGGGAATCGTTATCCGGCCGATCTGGTCATTTCCAGCACCCACCCCAAACGTACCCTCGAAATGCTCGATACGGAACTCTATCTGCAGCTTAAGGAAAACAGTGTCCCCTATCAAAACTATAACTTCTATGGCTACCGGAGCGATTCGCCCTGGG
>Ga0192261_1087_pt1 | contig 19199 bp, 23 predicted proteins | sample Koala_Koa23_G3_FD_131283 | JGI IMG/M metagenome (GOLD analysis project Ga0192261, IMG submission 131283) | Enriched cells from koala feces incubated with labeled cellulose particles, San Francisco Zoo, California, United States - Koala_Koa2-3_G3 ... | reverse complement strand
GAAGCCGACACTTCTATGGTGCGATACAGCAAACTTTTCCGGGATACGATTCCGATCTCTCGGGTCATCGCCTTATCACTTCCATTGCCCGGATTTTCGCAGGTTTACAACAAACAGGCCTGGAAGGTTCCTATTTTATATGGAGTGACGGGAACCTTGGCCTATTTCGGCTTCCAGCAAAACAAACAGTATATCCGTCTGAGAGACAACTTCGAAAATCTGCAGGCCACCGGAACCGACCGTTCGGTACTCAACCCCGTACAACGAGAAATGATCGTCAAAAATACCACCCGCTCTTTGTTATTCGTAGGAGCCATCGCCTCCTATATGTATTTTCTGGGAGACGGGGTCATGAACTATAACGGACCGGCCACCGATGCAAAAAAAGCCACTACCCTATCGATGATCTGTCCGGGAGTCGGGCAAATTTATAACCGCAGTTACTGGAAAACCCCCATCATTGTGGGAGCTTTCGCCACCATGGCTTACGTCATCGATTACAACTCGAGAGGATACAACCGCTATCGTCGTACCTACCAACTCCGTACCGACGGAAACGACAATACCGTAGATGAATTCGCCAACCAAAGCTGGGTGACCGAAGATTATCTGAAAACCCTGAAAAATAACTTCCGACGCAATCGGGACCTGTGTATCATCATTACAGCCGGATTGTATATCCTGAACGTCATCGATGCCCATGTGGATGCCAACCTGAAAGATTATGACATTAGCGACGACCTGGCGTTTAGCGTAGAACCCACTCTGATGCAATACTATACCCGAAACAATACGCCCGCTAACGGATTGGGGCTATCCTTTAAACTTAGATTCTGATGATCATGAGCAAATTAAGGTATACCCTCGTTTTAACTCTTCTGAGTACACTGAGCCTCTCCACACTGTCCGCCCAGATGATGGCTCGTGTCGATGAAGAAGAATTGGAGGAACGGCTCTCCTGGGAGTATCACACCGTTTCCGAACCGGAAGAAGACGCCCGAGACACTTCCGTTAAAACTACCTTCGAACTCCGTTATACCCCGATTGCTTATGATTCATTAGTGGCCGACTGGAAATTCAGATACATGGATTCGATCCAGAACGATTTTATCGACGATTACATTAATCTGGATACGACTCGTTACCTTCAAGCAATCGGCACGGTCACGGATGCCGAATATCGCCGCCGGTTGAATAGTTTGGTCTCTCCGATTCATCTCCCTTACAATGAAGTGGTTCGCAAATACATTCTGGCCTATACGACAACCCATCGAGGCATTACAAAACGGATGTTAGGCGAATCGAAATACTATTTCCCGATGATCGAACGAGAATTGGAACGTCAAGGCCTTCCATTGGAATTAAAATTCCTTTCCGTGGTGGAATCGGCCCTGAATCCGACGGCCGTCTCACGGGCCGGTGCAACGGGACTATGGCAGTTCATGCTGAATACCGGTCGTCATTACGGTTTGGAGATCTCCTCCATGGTAGATCAACGACGTAATCCCGAAGAAGCAACTCGTGCCGCTTGTGCCTATCTGAAGGAACTTTACCATATTTACGGAGACTGGACCCTGGCCATCGCTTCCTATAACTGCGGCCCGGGCAATGTCAATAAAGCCCTCCAACGTGCTGGAAACAATGCCAAAACTTATTGGGATATTTACAATTACCTGCCTCGTGAAACACGCAATTACATTCCTGCTTTTGTAGCCCTGAATTACGCTTATAATTATGCCTCTGACCACAATATACAGGCGAATGACCCTACGGTTCCATTGGTGACTGATACCATCGAAATCAAGCAAAACATGCATCTGGAACAAGTTTCTTCGACATTGAATATTCCTATGGAGCTGCTCCGGATACTTAACCCCCAATATAAACTGGATATTATCCCCGCAGCGGTCAAACCCTATCCGTTGACCTTACCTCAGCAGGATGTGTGTCGTTTCATCGCACACGAACAGGAGATTTACGCCAAAGACTCGATCTACATGAATAATCACCTGCGTAAAGACGGAATGGTGAAAGATTCGACGGATTGGGCACACACTCCCCTCCCCGAACCCAAATATTATAAAGTGAAAAAGGGAGATACCTTGAGTGCCATCGGCAAAAAATATGGAGTCAGCGTCAATCAGCTGCTAAAATGGAATAAATTGGCCAGCGCCAATCGACTGCGTATTGGTCAGCAGCTTAAAGTTTCGGCACAATGACCTCTTCACAAGATACGATCGTAGCCATTGCTACCGGCCAAGGCGGAGCGATTGCCATCATCCGACTGAGCGGTCCCCAGGCCATGGAAATAGGAGACACTCTTTTTCATAGCAAATCAGGCGAACGTTTAGCCCAACAAAAAGGCTATACGATTCATTACGGCACGATTCAGGATCAGGACCGAACCATCGACGATGTCCTGATTTCGGTTTTTCATGCTCCCTATTCCTACACAGGAGAGGAAATGTTGGAAATATCCTGTCATGCATCGACTTATATCCAACAGGAGATATTGCGTCTATGTCAACGCTATGGAGCCCGGGCCGCTCGTCCCGGAGAATTTACGATGCGGGCTTTCCTGAACGGGAAAATGGATCTTTCTCAGGCCGAAGCCGTTGCCGACATCATTGCTGCCGATAGTCGGGCTTCTCATCAATTGGCTACCCGTCAAATTCGAGGTGGTTATTCAGAAGAGTTTGCTCAATTGCGCGCCCAGTTACTCCACTTGGTGTCCTTGTTGGAACTGGAACTGGATTTCTCTGAGGAAGATGTCGAATTCGCCGACCGAACAGAGATTGGTAATATAATGAATACCATTGCACTTAAGGTTTCTCGTCTCAAGAATTCCTTTAAGTTAGGGAATATTCTCAAAAACGGGGTTCCTGTAGCCATTGTCGGGAGCCCCAATGTAGGGAAATCCACACTGCTCAACGCTCTGGTCAATGAAGAAAAAGCGTTGGTTTCCGATATCGCAGGAACGACGCGTGATGTAATTGAGGACACCGTAAATATCGACGGGGTTCTCTTTCGTTTCATCGATACGGCAGGAATTCGAAAAACCGACGATCCTTTGGAGAATTTGGGGATTGAACGTACCTACCAACGTTTGGATCAGGCCGCCATTGTGCTTTTAGTAATCGATGCGCGAGAATCCATTGAGGCCATGATGCCCCAACTCGACACGGTTGACCTGCGTACCGATCAGAAAATCGCTGTCATACTCAATAAAGCAGACCGTATCGACAACCAAGAATTACAGGAAAAGCTGCAAATTCTACAGGAGAAGACACGTTATACGGTTTTAGGGCTGTCGGCGAAACTCCAGCTTCACATGGAAAAGCTGGTGGCGTTTTTAAAACAGAGCGTTAATTTGGATGCTTTACAAGGCGAAGAGATCATTGTATTCAATGCCCGTCATCATCAAATCTTAGCATCCGCGGAATCTGCGCTTATTCGGGCGCGTCAATCACTGACAGATCAGTTGCCTGGCGATCTGCTGGCACAAGATATACGTGAAGTACTTTATTATCTGAATAGCATCACAGGTACCGAAGAAATTACTTCGGATGATGTTCTCCACAACATTTTTTCTTCTTTCTGCATCGGAAAGTGAAGCAAGGAAATCTGAAGTCAAACAATGCGCAAATAAACCGCTAATAAAGTCAAATAATCATCTATCAATGAATGATTAAAGCCTCCTATTCGGAGGCATTTCTTTTTACATACGTTGTATTTGATTTGTCGATTTTTTGTTGTTAATTTGTTGCTCGAAATAATTTGAGCAACAAAAGCAACAAATATGGGAGCAGTAAAAGAACCTATCCGCCTCCGGAAGCGGACGACGCCGACGGGCAACGTGTCGTTGTACCTTGACATATATTTGAACGGCAAGCGGTCGTATGAATACCTGAAAATGTATCTCGTCCCCGAAAAGACAAAAGCCGACAAAGAGAAGAACCGGCAGACTTTGCAGCTGGCCGAAGCCGTCAAAGCGAAACGGATTGTCGAATTACAGAACGGCGAATTTGGGTTCAATGCAGCGTATAAACTCGAAACCAATTTTCTTGATTATTACCGGGCGATGTGCGAAAAGCGACACGGTAGTACAGACAGCAATGGGAATTGGGGGAATTGGCATAGCTGCCTGAAACACCTCGAACGATATTGCAAGCCGAACACCACGTTCAAGGACATTACGCCGGAATGGATAGAGGGTTTTCGGGAGTATTTGGATAAGACCGCCCGTTGCAGGGATAAGCGCAAGAAGATAGTAACGGACGAGGTTTCAAAGCCGTTGTCGCAAAATTCCAAAGTAAGTTATTTCAACAAACTGCGGGCATGTATAAATCAGGCGTTCGACGACCGCATTATGCCCCATAACCCTTTGCGTGGTATCGAGGGGTTCAAAGCGGGGGAAGCGGAACGATGCTACCTCACCCTTGACGAAGTAAAGGCTATGGCTGCGGCGCATTGCAAATATCCGGCTTTGAAAAAGGCGTTTATGTTCAGTTGCCTGACAGGAATCCGCAAGAGCGACATCGAAAAAATGCAGTGGAAAGAAGTCCAACAGCACGGGGAGTTCACCCGTATTATTTTCAAACAGAAGAAAACGGGCGGACAAGAATACCTCGACATCAATCCACAGGCGGCCTCCTACTTGGGGGAGCGAGGTAAGCCCGACGACAGAGTATTCGTCGGCTTTAAATACAGTTCTTATATGATAACGGAGTTAAGAATGTGGGCGGTTCGTGCCGGTATAACAAAGGACATCACCTTTCATTCCGGCCGGCATACTTTCGCCGTTTTGATGCTCGACCTCGGAGCAGAAATTTATACCCTGCAAAAATTACTCGGACACAAAGAGATTCAGACCACCCAAATATATGCCAAAATCCTTGACAAAAAGAAGCAAGAGGCAGTGTCGATGATACCGAATATCTTGCCAGAAGAACCCGACAAAGAATAGCGGCTACGGCGTTTTCCTGAACATTTCTCCCTGCCCCGTTAGCAACCAATGGGCGGACACGCCGTAATCTCTGACAAGGTACACCAGCCACGGTAATTGTGCGCTATTCTGCGTGGCATTGGGATTTTTCGCTTCAAGGGCATTCAGGTTCCACCGGTTGATATTATATCGGTCGGTAAACGTCTTTTTCCCTCGTATCACCCCCTTTGCTTTCAGGGCGTATAAAGCCTCGAAAAATCGGGCTGTTATTTTTTCGTTTTCGCTTTGCTGCATATCTTTTCTGAATGGGCGTTTGCGGCCTTGAATTTTGCGTCTATTTTATTTTCTCGTTCCTGTAATAATATTTGCCATTTTGCAACCAATTCAGGGCTGAAATCGGGCTTTTTGTGTCCGATAACTACCAACTCGTAGTCTCGCAACTCTTCAGGGGTCATTACAGGCATATATTTCTCAATGTCGAGCAATGCAAGCATATTTTCGAGCATTGTTTTCCGAATGTCCGCGTACTTGGGTTCTTCAATCATATCTCCCTCGCCGGTCAGAAACCAACGGGCGTTGATGTCGGGCAATTTCGATACGATTGTCATTACCGGCGTAATTCCGAAATTTTCCCCTTTTAGCAACTTGGCAAGATATTGAGGCGTCCAGCCCAACAAATCGGCAAACTCCCGTTGTCGCCCGCCTGTTTTATATTTGATTATTTCGAGTAACCTTGTATTCATAAATTTCAATATAACGGTACTTTATATCGGATTTGTCCGAATTCTATTATCCTGCAACGGCAGAGGTGGCATTGCCTCCCTGCTGGGCAGGCATTTTTTTGCCTTCCGCAATTTGCTGTTTCAACAAGGCAACCAACTCATCTATCTGCTTGTCCTTGCTTTTCAGGCTTTCTGCCTGCGTTTGTATCACCTCCCAAACATTTGCCGGAATAGTTACGACACTCGTTCCCGCCTCCACGGAGTTAAGCATATTACCCTCGCCTGTCATTATCCAAACTTCGTTTATATTCCTATCGACAGACGCCAATTTCTGCACAAATCTTTCCGACAAAGGCACTTTCCCATTTACTATCTGTGAAAATGAGGACTTTGTATAGCCCAACTTCTCGGCTAATTCTCGCTCGTTTTCGGCGTATTCCATAAAAACGAGCCAATTTACCACCTTTTTAACTCTTTGTGTCTCTGTCATTTGCAAACAAACTTAAAATAAAATCGCAACTTTGTGTCGAAAATTTTGTTTGAAATCGAAACAAAGTTTATATTTGCACACAGGTTTTAATAAAACCGCATTCAAAAATATGAAGAAAAATTTGAAATCGAAAATAAACCAAACAGTAAATGCAAAAATAATGGAACAAAAGGTTTTCAAAACGGCCTATCAAGAGGAACAAGAAGCCAAAGATATGGCTATCTACAACGAATGGAACGAGTTAATGTCCGTTCCCGGACAAAGCGCAACAGGCGTAACCCAACATTTGATGCAGAAGTACAACATCCATTCTTCATCAACTATTTGGGTTATGCGTAAAAGAGCCGAAAAACGGCTTAAAAGGGAGGGCAAATTATGAGTACAAAGTTAAGCCCCGAAGCTGCACGAGCCAAGTACGAGTACAACAAGAAATACCAGCAACGGTATTGGGAGAAAAAGGCTGCGTCAAAACGGACGGCCGCCCAACAGCAGATACAGACGGAACCGGTTTCGGTTTCCCGCAATGGTATGGACGACCAACGGTACATCACGGCTCTCGAAGCCTCGAACAAAACACTCAACAGCGAAAATCGACGGCTCGTGAGGCTTTTGCATAACTATCAGAAAATTATCGCTCAATCAACGGTTGCGGCTCTATGAAAAAGGACAAACAGACAATCGCAAAATATGCCCGCCTGTATGCAATAGGCTTATGGGGAATCCTATCCATCATTTGGATTTCCGGCGAACCAATAGACGATATGGCTTTGGGGAAATTCTGCTTACTTAAAGGAATTGGACTGGCATCGCTGGGGTTATGCTGCCTCGTAGGGAAAAGGCTCGATAAAGCAGGGCTGCTGCCAGATATGGACGATGAAAATGATTGTGAGATATGAGCTGTCCGGTATGTAACGGATACCCCGGTTGCCCAAGTTGCACACCGGAACCTCGAATGATAACCTGCCCTGCCTGCAACGGAACGGGCGAAATCTACTACAACGAGAACGGAGACCGAATCTCCGAGGAAGAATACGCCCTGCTGCCTGCCGATGCAAGAGAGGTTGAAAGTTGCGAAGAATGCTACGGGGCAGGTTGCATAGAAGATATTTACGGACTTGATTATGACTAACGCAATGAATGACAAAGATAAACAACACCGCTCGGAGGAATTTCAAGAGCTGACCTCCAAAATAGACAGGCTCGAAAAAATAGCCCTATTGGGAGCAAAAAACGTCCTGACGATAGATGATGTTGCCTTAATAACGGGATTGACGAAAGGACACATATATCGCCTAACAAGCGGGCAAAAAATCCCACACTACAAGCCCAACGGACGCACCCTCTATTTTAAGAAAGAGGAAATCGAAAATTGGATGCTGCAAAACAAGATATTGACAAAGACCGAGATTGAAATTGCGGCCACCACCTACACGGCAATAAACAAAAAGAAGTGAGTTATGAATAATAGCCTCAATACAGCGAAAGCACGCATCCGGGCAGCCTTTGAATCTGGAATCAGGATGACAACTGCACAGGGAAACCGTATCGGACAAACTGTCGATTTCCGAAAGATTGTATCGCTCCTAAAAAGAGATGGATTCGACATACAAAGCTATTGGAACGAAAAGGATGGGCGACGTTGGAAAACCTACTACCACCAACACCCGCTGCCGCAGAAAGGGACACGCATAAATGAATTGGGGCAATCCAAACTTTTCCTATAAATAACGATTGAACAGGTGGCGGAATGGATAGACGCTAAAACCGCAAAAGCGATAAGCCCGTAGCCGGGAGATGCCGAGGATGCGGCGAGTATGGTAGGCGATACATTCGGGTTCGACCCCCGACCTGTTCACAAGCAAAGCCCGAAGCTGTAAGAGGGCAAAAAAATCAGCAATTATGAGTGACATAATCGAAATCAAACAGGCTGATATGCTACAAGCAATCAACCGGGCGGAGGTAGATATCCAAATCTCCACCGCAAAGCAGTACCCTCGTGATATTTACGGGGCGTTGAACAACATCAGGACAATCGCCACTCTCGACAACTCTACGGCCGAAGATTGTTTCTATGCCCTGCGCCGACAGGGAACACTTATCGAGGGCGTATCGGTACGCCTCGCAGAAATTATAGCCGGAGCGTGGGGAAATATGCGGGTACAAACTCGCATTATAGGCAACGACGGCAAGACTATCACGGCACAGGGCGTATGCCATGACCTTGAAACCAACCTTGCCGTTTCGGTCGAAGTGAAACGCCGTATCACAGACAAAAGCGGCAAAACCTACTCGGAAGATATGCAGGTTACAACCGGCAACGCAGCATCGGCAATCGCTTTCCGAAATGCAGTTCTGAAAGTAGTTCCCAAAGCCGTAACAAAACGGGTCATCGACGAAATCAAACAGGTTGCGCTCGGCAAGGCCATAGACCTCGAAACCCGCAGGCAGAATATGATTGCCTACTTCGGCAAACTGGGCGTATCGCAGACGGACATCCTCACCTACTGCGGCGTGAAACGTATCGAGGAAATCACCAGCGAAATGGTGTTCGAGTTGAGCGGTCTGAAAAACGCCATAAAGGAGGGCACAACGACCGTAGCCGAAACATTCAAGCAGAACACCGCCGACGCAGAGAAGTTGGCCGAGGACGCTCGAAAACAAGCCGAGGCCAAACGCCGCAAGGTGGCAGAGGCTGCCGCCGCAGCTACGGCTGCAACACAAGGTGGCGGACAACCCTCCGAAACATCGGAGGCCGTGAATCCCGAAACAGGCGAAGTAACAAAAAAATAACCGCTCGAAAGAGCATAATTCAATATAACAATGGATAACGTAGAAATCAAAAAATCGAATCTCGAAGCAGCGTACAAACAAGCTGACGACAACACGAAAAAACTGCTCGCCACATTGTTCGGCGATGCGGTAACAACCAAAGACGACCGCCCAGTAACGGAGCGTATCAAGACGTTCGAGGACGCAATGGCTGCACTCGACAGCAACCACCCATTTGTATGCGATTCCCGAGCGTTTTGCGCCCAATCCGACAACATCAGCCCTGATATGCTGGCGTATCTCAAACTCCGCATCATCTGCGCTGCCTTAAACGAGGGCTGGGAACCACAGTTTACAGAGGATGAGTGGCGGTATTATCCTTGGTTTTACCTCTACACACAGGCGGAACTCGACGACATGGGCAACGGGGAAAAGCAGGAGCGGCGAATGATTGACACCGCTGACTATGTAACTGAATATGCGGGCTTCGGCTCTGCGAATTCGAATTACGCCCCCTCGGATACGCATGCGTACTTCGGCTCTCGCCTTTGCTTGCGAAGCAGCGACCTCGCCATTTACTGCGGAAAGCAGTTCATCAACTTATGGGCTGATTTCTACCTGATTAAAAAGAAATAAAAACAATCATCGGGGATAGGTTTCGGTCTATCCCCAAATTTTACAAAACAATGAGTACAACAATAATACGCCCCAAAGACAGAGCCGAATGGCTCGAATACCGCAAAGACGGTATCGGTAGTTCCGAAGTAGCGACAATCCTCGGCCTCAATCCGTGGGAAACTCCTTACCAGCTATGGAGACGCAAAAAAGGGCTGGACGCCCCCAAAGACGAAACCTTTGCGATGAAAGCCGGGCATTATCTCGAAGATGCCGTATCGCAGTTTTGGGCTGACGCAACAGGCCGAGAGGTCATCAAAAGTTCAGCCGGAGATTGGTTGTTCAAGAACAACGAAAAAGGGTTCTTGCAAGCCTCCCCCGACCGTACTTATTGGCTGGACGGCCACCGAAACCCGAACAACAAAGGGATATTGGAGTGTAAAACAACCCAAATGTCAATCGACCCCGACGACCTGCCGAAGCATTGGTTCTGCCAGGTTCAATACCTGCTCGGAGTTTCGGAATTTAAGCAAGGTTCGCTGGCTTGGCTCTGTTCCGGCCGAGAATTCGGGTACAAGGACATCGCATTTGTTCCGGACTTCTTCGGATGGATGATTGAGGAGGTTGAACGCTTTTGGGTTGATAACATCATCGGAAACGTGGAACCGGATGCGACTACCGTTACGGACGTTATCACGAAATACGCCCGCCATACGGAGGGAAAAATCATTGAGGTTAGCGATGACATCCTCTCGGCCTGCAATCAACTGAAAGTGGTAAAAGCAGAACTTGCCAAACTCGAAGCCACCAAAGAAGAACTCGAATCGAAAATCAAAATGGGCTTCGGGGATGCAGAAGCCATCAGTTACGGAGGCCAAACCCTCGCAACGTGGAAAACGTCCAAAGACAGCGCAAAATTCGATAGCAAGGCTTTCGGGAAAGTCCACCCCGACCTTGCACAAGAGTTCACGAAGATAGTACCGGGCACACGCCGATTTATCCTAAAATAGAGGGAATGTATGCAATATCAAACCAGCAGCGAGAGGAAATTATCAAACTTCTCGCTGCTTTACAGGACTTGCCCGGCAAAGATACCAAGACTATCAATATCAAACGCCGAGCGGTCATACTGACAAGGAAGTTGAACAATAAAAAGCAGATAGACAATGACACCAAATGATTTTTTAGAGCAATTATGGAAGTATAAACTGAACAGTTAAATTTTCTTCGCTCAAAATATGATTGTATTATAATCATTTTATTATTTTTGCAAAACCAAAAGTAACAGATTATGAATAAGAAAGAATATAGCACTGTATATGGGTGGGAGTGGCCGAAAGGCCTCCCTACGCTCCTGTTATGCGTGGTAGCCCTAAATACGGTGCTTTTTAACACTATACGGCTATGATTACGTTACGTTCCAATCAATCAGAGCCGATAAACAAGGCGATTGCATTCTTCAACGAAAAGAAGCCGAAACCGAGTTTGATAGTACTCCCCACAGCGTGGGGAAAATCAATCCTTACTGCTTTCGTTGCGAAGAACTGCTCGGATAAATTGCTCGTTTTACAGCCCTCAAAGGAGCTGTTGGAGCAGAACTACAAAAAATACCTATCGTTATGCGGGTTCGTAACCAACGCCGGTATCTACTCCGCATCATTCGGCCGAAAGGACATCGCACAAATTACCTACGCCACTATCGGCAGCATCAAATCGCTCGGGGCGACATTCAAGCAAATGGGCTTTACAAAAATGCTCATTGATGAGGCGCATCTATATCCCCGTGAATCCGATAGTATGCTCGGCAAGTTCCTCGAAGAAAGCGGGATTACACACGTTCTCGGTATAACGGCCACGCCTGTCAAATTACAAACCAACCGAGACCTTGACGGCAACACCTTTTCCAAACTCGTGATGCTTACCTCCCGCAGCAAGAAAGGCAATTTTTTCAAGGACATTATCCACGTCGGGCAGGTTCGGGAAATGGTAGAACTCGGATTTTGGAGTAAACTCGTGTATCAGGCTGCCGATTTTGACGACAGTATGCTCGTGTTCAACTCCTCCAAATCCGAATACACGGAATACAGCGTTCAACAGGCATACAATGCCAACAACGGCGCAGGTGGCATAATCGACGCACTCGACAACAACAAAGACCGCAAACATATCCTCGTATTTGTTCCAAGCGTACAGGACGCTATCGACCTATCGCAACGGTATGAAAATTCAGCCGTGATATACGGCGATATGGATAAGCGGCAACGGGATTTCGTCATATCGGAGTTCCGAGCCGGACGCATACGGGTAATTTTCAACGTGCGGGTGCTTTCAACGGGCTTCGACTACACGGGGATAGATTGCATTGTTCTCGGTATTTCAACGGCCTCAATCGCCTTGTATTATCAAATCATCGGGCGTGCTACACGCATCGACGAGGGCAAACAGGACGCCCTCATTATCGACCTCGGCGGCAATGTAGCACGCTTCGGCAAGGTCGAGGACATCACATTTGAACGGGGAAAAATATGGAGAATGTTCGGCAGCGGCGGGAAGCTGTTGAGCGGCATACCTATCAGCGACATCGGACGGGTAACGAAACAGGACGTGGACGCTATGGATGCCTGGCAAAAAGCTGTTATCGAGGTCATGCCTTTCGGCAAGTATAAAGGCGAGCGCATCGCCGACATTCCGGCCAGCTACCGACAATGGTGTTTGGCAAATTTCGAGTGGAAAGCCCACAACGAAAACCTCCGGCAATCACTCTTAGCGACACTTAAAAATTAAGGATATGGCAAGACCCAAGAAAAATAATGCAGAGTATTTCACGCATGACGCCGATATGCGGAATGACGTGAAAATAAAGGCTCTCCGCCGTAAATTTTCCCACACAGGGTATGCCGTATGGAATTACCTGTTGGAAACACTCACCGACAGCGATTTTTTCGAGGTTGAGTGGGAGGAAATAAACATCGAACTCCTTGCGGCGGATTATGACGTATCGGTTAGCGAGCTGACCGAAATTGTTGAATACTGTGTAAAAATCGGGTTGTTGCAACGGGCAGGGAATAAACTTGTTTCCCGTGCCCACCAGCAACGGTTCGCCTCTTTACTCGCCAACAGAGAACGGAAGCGCATTTCCGACAACCAAAACGCAGGCGCATTGAATAATGGCGGAGTTATGGCGAGCCAAAACCCAGCCGAAACCGACGAAACCGATGAAAGTGGCAACCCGAAACAACATAGTAAAGGAGAGGAGAGCAAAGGAGAGGAAAAGAAAGGAGAAATAAAATATCCTTATCAGGATATTGCCGACCTGTGGAACTCGATATGCAAGAGCCTCCCGAAAATATCGAAGCTATCTGACCCTCGGCGGGCGAAGATAAAAGCCAGGCTTAACGAGTTCGGCAAGCCCGAAAGTTGGATGCCGACCTGCGAGGCTTTGTTTGAGGCAGTCGAGGCATCCAGCTTCTTGCGGGGCGAAAACAAATCGAATTGGCAAGCGACATTCGATTGGCTGTTCAGCAACGGCACGAACTGGGTTAAGGTCATGGAGGGCAACTACGCCAACAAAGGCCAGCAACACAAAACCGGTTCCACTTCCCTCGGCTGTGATGAACGCATCGAGAACGGACGCCGGACGTATGGGTCGGGAAAGGTTACAATCCCGATGAACGCTCCTCCCCGTCCGGGCGATAAATACGCTTGGGATAGTTCAACGCAAAAATGGGTGCTGTTATGATGCGGTGGAGAGAGTTGGGAATAGAAATCCCGTACAATCGCACGAGCGGCAACATCAAGACCTACTGCCCTCAATGTAGGGACAGCCGCCACAACAAACGGGATAAAAGCCTATCGGTGGACTTGGCGACAGGTGTATTCAACTGCCACTACTGCGGGTGGGCAGGCTGCGCCGTCGAAAAAGAGCAGCGGTGGGACAAACCGTTTTACAACCCTCGCCCGCTGGCTCGACAGAAGCCCGAATACAAAAAACCCAAACAGACAGGCAATACTGCTATGAGCAGCAAGGCCATTGCTTGGTTTGCAGGGCGGGGTATCAGCAAAAAGACGCTCGAACAAATGCGGGTTACGGAGGGTATGGAATGGATGCCACAGAAAAACGGTCAGGCCAACACAATCCAATTCAACTACTACCGCAGGGGCGAATTGGTAAACACGAAGTTCCGCACGGGCGACAAGTGTTTCAAAATGGTATCGGGGGCAGAATTGCTGCCATACAATATCGACGCTATCAAAGGGCAAAAAGAGTGTATCATAACGGAGGGCGAAATGGATGCCCTTTCGTTCATTGAGTGTGGCCGTACCGACGTTGTAAGCGTTCCGAACGGGGCAAATGCCAACCTCTCTTACCTGGACGATTATATCGAGGAGTATTTCGACGACAAAGATACGATTTTCATCGCATCGGACACCGACACCAAAGGCGTTATCTTACGGGACGAGTTGTTACGGCGTTTCGGAGCTGACCGCTGTCGCATTCTCGAATATGGGGAGGGATGCAAGGACGCCAACGAGCATTTGATGAAGTTCGGACGGGATAGCCTGCTGAAATGCCTCGACGATGCGCCGGAGGTAAAGGTAGAGGGTATTTTTACGGTTTCGGACTTTGAGCAATCGCTGGACGCCATTTTTGAACACGGCTTGCAAAAGGGCGTAACAATCGGGCACGACAATTTCGACCGGTTGTGTTCATTCGAGACCAAACGCCTCTGCATCGTAACAGGTATTCCGGGCAGCGGTAAATCGGAGTTCATCGACGAAATTGCCGAACGGCTCAATATGCGGTACGGGTGGAGATTCGCATATTTCAGCCCCGAAAACGCCCCGCTCGCCTATCACGCATCCAAGTTGATAGAGAAGTTTACCGGCAAGAAATTCAGCAAGGAAACGCTTAAATTCGGGGAATATCGGCTGGTAAAAGAACACCTCGAAGATAACTTTTACTTCATCAGCCCAGCAGATAATTTCCGAGTAGATACAATCCTCGAAAAAGCCAAATTCCTCGTCCGGCGGCGGGGCATTAAAGCCCTCGTAATTGACCCATACAACCGATTGGAGAGCCAACAGGGAAACCGGAATGAAACGCAGTACATCAGCGAACTGCTCGACAAGCTGACGAATTTCGCTCAAATCAATGACATCCTCATAATTCTGATGGCGCACCCGACCAAGCAGCCGAAGAACAAAGACGGAGTAATTGAAGCCCCGACGCTGTATGACATCAGCGGCTCGGCCAACTTCTACAACAAAGCAGATTTCGGCATCGTGGTTCACCGGAACCGCCTTGAAAATACGGTCGAGGTTCACGTTCAGAAAGTCAAGTTCCGACACCTCGGAGAGTGCGGGACTTGCCTATTCAAGTACAACATCAACAACGGGCGGTACACACCGTTCGACGGCGCAAGTTTCGACGCTATTGCATGGGACAATACCAACCACCTGCAACAACACCAACAAGAGCTGTTGGAGGAGGCATACCGCAGCAGCGTGTTTGATTTCCGAGACGACGATATGCCGGACGACGATTGCCCATTCTAACAATATGGAAGCGAATATAATATATAACATTGACTGCCTTACGGGGTTACGCAATCTGCCCGACGATAGCATAGATTGTTGTGTTACCTCCCCGCCGTATTTCAACCTGCGGGATTATGGAGTGAGCGGTCAGATCGGGTTAGAGGATACGCCTGAACAATACATTCAAAAGCTGGTCGGCGTATTCCACGAGGTAAGGCGGGTATTAGCCCCTGCGGGAACATTATGGGTAAATATCGGGGATTGCTATGCTGGCAGCGGAAAAGGGGCAGCAAACTATCCCGACAATGCCATGAAATACAAACAGGGGACAAATCGAGGGACTGTCGGGCGTTCGGCCATAGTCAAGAAATTCGATGGCTACAAGAGCAAAGACCTCATCGGCATACCTTGGATGCTGGCCTTTGCGTTACGGGCGGACGGCTGGTTTCTGCGGCAGGATATTATTTGGGCAAAGCCTAACCCCATGCCGGAAAGTATGAAAGACCGGTGTACGAAATCCCATGAATATATCTTCTTGCTCACCAAATCCCCGAAATATTACTTCGACTGTGAGGCTATCCATGAAAAAGCCGTAACAAGCGGCACAATCCCGACAAATGCACCTCGCTACGGCGGTAACAAATACACGGCTACCCCCGAAAAGTTTTACCGGACAAAAAGCGGCAACGCATATATCGACAGGGAATTTCGGAACAAAAGAGACGTATGGACAATCCCGACACAACCCCTGCAAGAAGCGCATTTTGCGACGTTCCCCGAAAAATTGGTGGCTGACTGCATTTTGGCCGGATGCCCTGAAAATGGAATCGTCCTCGACCCATTTATGGGTTCCGGAACGACGGGCATAGTCGCCCGAAAATTCAACCGCAAATACATCGGGTTCGAGTTGAATCCCGAATACATACAAATCGCCGACAAACGACTGAAAAAAGAACTCGGATTATTCATTTAACCTCAATAACAGTATGAAAACGTATGTAATTACACTTTCAAAGCGGTTCCCAACCGGACATAATCGGGCTGGCGAGCCAACACATTTTTGGGAAAAATTCATTAAAGGCCGAGATAACTACTCGTGCATTTACCGAGATTTTTGGGAAACTACGATTCCAAAAATCCACACGATACGTGCGAACTACCCACTTTGGAAGAAACGTATCGCCGAGGTTGAACGGGGTGAGGCTTGCCTATCAATCCGGCAATGGACGGGTAAACCTTATCGCAGCAAACAGGTTGAAATTGCCCGGCTGACAAAGGAGGACGGCGTGGGAATCCAACGGCTGGAATTTGTGAACGGCAAACTCGGGCTGCCTCGTATCGGAATTGTGTATCAGCGAAAAAACGAAATTGCTCTGAACGACGGTTTATCGTTCGAGGATTGGGAGAATTGGTTCAAAAACTACGACCTCGCACAGCCTATGGCAATCATCCACTTCACCAAATTCCGCTACTGATATGAACACACAAAAAATGATTGAATGGATAGGCACTCACAATGTCGGCATTTCATCGAGAACAATGTGGTGCGGATTGATGGGTGTTGGTTCCGGTTCGGCTGGAAGATTCGACATACCTCACGATGCCGACGACTTCTCACGCTGCTATGACCTCGTAACATTTGCAGAGGTTTCACCGGCTTATGACCTGCCCCGCATTTGTGAAATTTTTCCTTGGTACAAGCCCATTATAGACAGTTGGGAAACGCTCGTTGAGTTGTATGAAAAGCAGGATTACAAGGGCGTATATCATTTGCTGTCGAGCAAGCATGCCGAGGTTATGCGCTTACAAGGATACGAGAAAAAACAGAGCGGAATTTGGATAAAAAAACAATAGACTATGGCAACGACAAAAGAACATATAATTCAGTACTGCAAAGACCACAATTTCAAACTCCGAGAGGAAGATTTCGACGGCTCTATTCATCAGTACAGCAAATATCTATCGAAAACCATACTCCTGTTTATCGGCGTATCTGACACCATGTTGAATGTCGGAATAATAGTTCTCGATACGCAGCAACAAGTTTACAAAAAAGATACGACACTTCCCCTCACGCTCATTGAGCCGAGCTATTGGCGGCTCCATTTGAGTACAATGGTTCACGACGTTGTGGCGGCTGTTTTCGACGAAATGACCGGACTCGGTTTTAACCCTAAAAAATGACGCCCATGAAACTGCTCTATATCGACTTATTCTGCGGGGCGGGCGGAACCTCTACTGGCGTTGAGAACACTCGGTACGAAGGCCGGCAATGTGCAAAGGTCATCGGATGCGTAAACCATGACGCCAACGCCATAGCCTCACACGCAGCCAATCACCCCGACGCTATGCACTTCACGGAGGATATTCGGACGCTGGAACTCTCCCCGCTGATAGCCCACATTGCCAAAATGAGGGAACAATACCCCGGCGCATTCGTCGTGTTATGGGCGAGCCTCGAATGTACGAATTTCAGCAAGGCCAAAGGCGGGCAGCCCCGTGATGCCGACAGCCGGACGCTGGCCGAGCATCTGTTCCGGTATATAGAGGCTATCAATCCCGACTACATTCAGATTGAGAACGTCGAGGAATTTATGAGCTGGGGCGACCTCGACGAGAACGGGAAGCCGATTAGCAAGGATGCAGGGCGGTTGTATCAGCAATGGGTGGCGAACGTATGTGGATATGGCTATCGGTTTGCACACCGCATACTCAACTCTGCCGATTATGGGGCGTACACCTCCCGCCGCCGGTTCTTCGGCATCTTCGCTAAAGGCAACCTCCCGATTGTATTTCCCGAACCGACACACAGCAAAGATGGAGCGGCTGGGCTGTTCGGCCGGTTACACCGCTGGAAACCCGTGCGGGAGGTGTTGGACTTTTCGGACGAGGGAGAGAGCATCTTCGGGCGTAAAAAGCCGCTCGTCGATGCAACATTAGAGCGGATATATGCAGGGCTGATAAAATTCGTTGCGGGCGGCAAGGAGGCATTCATGGTGAAATGGAACAGCATGAGCCGCACGGGGAAATATCAGGCTCCGGGCATCGACGAGCCGTGTCCGACTGTTGCAACGCAAAGTCGGCTCGGCGTGGCGCAGGTGAGTTTCCTTTCCAAGTATTTCGGCGGTAGCCCGGAGGGTAAGAGTATTTCGGTGGAGGAGCCTGCGGGAGCAATAACCACACGAGACCATCACTCGTTCATCACGGCCTATTATGGCAACGGACACAATCACAGTATAGACGAACCGGCTCCAACGGTAACGACGAAAGACCGGCTCGCATTTGTTGATATGCAGTACGGGAACGGGACACCATGCGACATCGAAACCCCTGCTCCGACCGTTACCACCAACCCCAAACACCAACTCGTTACCTGCAAACGGCACTACCTGATGAACCCGCAATTCCAATCCGCAGGTGGTTCAGTCGATAATCCGTGTTTCACGCTCATCGCTCGCATGGATAAAATGCCTCCTTACCTCATCCAAACGGAACAGGGCGAAATGGCTATCATTATCGAGCAGAACGACACCCCCGCAATGGTAAAAATCAAACAATTCATGGCATTATATGGCATTATCGACATAAAAATGCGGATGCTTCGCATACCGGAACTCAAACGGATTATGGGTTTCCCCTCCGACTATGTTCTCGTCGGGACACAGGCCGCCCAAAAGAAATTCATCGGTAACGCAGTGGAAGTCAATATGGCACGGGTGCTCTGCGAGGCTCTTTGCACCCGACTGATTGAGGACGACATCAAGCCAATTCGGGCGGCTGCATAACCAAAACGAAACGCAAATAAAAAAAACGCACTATAAATCATCGAATTATGAAAGTGAAAGAAATCATCAAGTATCTGCACACCTACCAAAAGTGGCGGCGAGGGGCTGACCTACCGATGCCCAACCCCAAAGAATTGGGGATAGCGATTGACGGGGCTATCCGTGAACTGCGGAATTTTCAACGTCTTAAAATCAAACTCGACAAAAAAATCCCCAAATGAAATGCCACTACATCTACACCGAAGACGGCGAAAAGGTGCTTATCCCATATTGTTGGCCGGTAGTTCTTTCGGGGGATATGTCGCAATGCACTTGCCGCCCTGAAAAGACCTTTG
>Ga0192261_1085_pt1 | contig 19356 bp, 12 predicted proteins | sample Koala_Koa23_G3_FD_131283 | JGI IMG/M metagenome (GOLD analysis project Ga0192261, IMG submission 131283) | Enriched cells from koala feces incubated with labeled cellulose particles, San Francisco Zoo, California, United States - Koala_Koa2-3_G3 ... | reverse complement strand
ACACTCTTTCGCCATCGGACTGAAAGGAGCGCCGGACCTGGCTGCCGCCCGTCGGGTCGCCGAACACCTCGGCACCGTGCATCACGAAATCCATTATACTTTACAGGAGGGATTGGATGCCCTGCGCGACGTGATCTACTACCTGGAAACCTATGACGTCACCACGGTTCGGGCCTCCACCCCCATGTACCTGTTGGCTCGGGTAATCAAATCGATGGGGATCAAAATGGTTCTTTCCGGCGAAGGAGCCGATGAAATTTTCGGCGGTTATCTCTACTTCCACAAAGCCCCTGACGCTCGGGCCTTCCACGAAGAGACGGTTCGCAAACTCAGCAAACTCCATCTGTACGATTGCCTGCGCGCCAACAAGGCGCTGTCGGCCTGGGGCGTCGAAGGACGCGTACCCTTCCTCGACAAAGAGTTTCTGGATGTCGCCATGCGCCTGAACCCCGAGACCAAAATGGCCCGTGACGGCAAAATGGAAAAATGGATTCTGCGCAAAGCCTGTGAAGACCTTCTCCCGGAATCGATTCTCTGGCGACAGAAAGAACAGTTCTCGGATGGCGTCGGTTACGGATGGATCGATTCACTGAAAGACCTGACCTCCCGTGCGGTTTCCGACGAACAAATGAAACACGCTTCCGAACGCTTCCCGATCCATCCGCCGCGCAACAAAGAAGAATATTACTACCGTTCGATTTTCGAAGAACATTTCCCGTCGCAGTCCGCGGCCAGCACCGTACCCTCCGTACCCTCTGTGGCCTGCAGTACGGCGGAAGCATTGGCTTGGGATGCCTCTTTCAGCGGCCTCAACGAGCCTTCGGGACGAGCCGTAAAAAGCATTCACCACCAGAGTCTTTAACTGACTTACACGACTCTTCACTCTTTCAAAATAGAAAGAAAGTACAGAATCGCCCGCATTTTTTTCACAGAAACGTTGGCGAATTCAAATATATTTCTGAAATTTGCAGCCGGAAATCAAATTCCTACAGCAGCTTCAATAGCTCAGTTGGTAGAGCATTTCATTCGTAATGAAAAGGTCGCCGGTTCGAACCCGGCTTGAAGCTCTGAAAAAGCAGGTACCATTAAGGTACCTGCTTTTTATTTTTCCGGGAAGCTCTCCCTTTGACTCCGCCGGTCATCCCGACACGCACTATCGTTTCCACAAATAGTGCAAATAAATTTCAAGAGAGGATACAATCATAAAACCATCTTGGTTCCATTTCAAATAATCTGGCGTTCCCTAATCCAACATACTGAAACTAAGATATTGCACCGACCCGAAGGGATATTCTGCAACATACAATCTCCGATCACATTTTGCCGCAAAGAGACATTTCTGACAGAAATTTCAAAGCTCCCAACAGCCCATATACACAGTTTACGACCCGACTCAACAAACGAACACCCGACCAACATTGGCCGGGTGCACACTTCAAATCTATTTTACCTAAAAGGGTTGAATTTCAAAACTTAACGCACCATTCCTTTATTTTTACGACCGTCGATATAGATATACAACGGTTCCGGGAAGCGTACATGACGCAAATACTCATTTTTAAACACGGCCGGCATCGCATCCAGACGAGCCTGATCGAAATACCCATCCCCCATGAAAGGATTGAGCGTCAAATAACCGGCCCCGAACGAAATCAGATTCTGGAAAAAGTGGGTTCCCTGACTCGGTTCAACCCGAAAGTCTTCCAAGCCGCACTCGACAATCACCCGGGCCTCGGAGATATCGGTCCAACGTACCGGAATTCCCAACCAGGGATCGCTCGACCCCCAGCGTCCGGGCCCGACCAACACATACAAACGCTGTTCGGCCCGTAATCCGGTATTGAGTTTACTGATCTCCGACGCAATCTGGCGGGTCTGCGCCTTATCGAACGCCTCCCTGCGCACATAAATAATATCGCTGACTCCCTCGATCGCTCCCAGCCCCAAAGCGCTCTCGGCATAAATCAGGGCTTTGGAGGTATCGACACTATCCCAATCCAACGAACACCCGTTCTGACTATTCACAATGGGCCGTATTTGCAGAAAATTAAAGATACGATCCTCACCGTAAGGCACATCCATATTGACCGCAAATTCGATCTCCACCGGAGTGCGCATTTCCTGTTCGCCCATCGCCAACAGGTCGCTGAGAATTTCAGCCAACGGCAAAGTACCGTATTTCAGAATCTGCGAAAAAGTGATGATCTTACGCCCTTCCTCAAAACTACTGTCCGAAATACGCTGATTCTGCATATCCCAGGTCGAAGCCACATAACGCAGATTGCGGAAATGACGCACTTTGTTGATCTCGAATCGCTGCAGGTTGATCGCGTCATCCAATGAAGTTTTAAACTCTTCGGGCTTGAGGTTCAGCGCATACATCTCGCGTTGGGTATCCCGCAGAGCCATTTCGGGAGTCGACAGCTGCAAAATACTCTGCGGATGCTTGGGCGAAAAACGTAGGGTCAATCCCCCTTCGACCACCATTTTCCCCAATCCGAATGCCAGGTTTACGATACCGTCTTCGGGTCGTTCGTCCCCAATCGGATAAAAATTCAACGAACGGGCCACCCCGGAAATCGTCGGGAAGAAATAACCGCTGTCCTCGCTTCCGCAAACATCCTGAATAATAACGGCCATCTTCTCCTCGCTCAGCAGATTGGAAGAGGCCTGAATATAGGCCCGGCTCGATGCGAAAAACACCGACGCATACACACTCTTGATGGCCTTGCCCAACAGACGCAACATCTGGTCTTCGTTGGCGGTCAGCGGAATCATATAGGTGGAATAAATCCCTGCAAACGGCTGATAGTGCGAATCCTCCAATTTCGAGCTGGAACGAACGGCCAAAGGGCCCGTCGCATGCCGGATGTAGGCCCGCAAATCGGACACCAACGCCTCGGGCAAACGCGAGCTGACAAACTCCGAAAGAATCTCCTCATCGCTCACATCAGCCCCGATCACATACTGCAGGCCGTTCTCCTGAATAAACTGATCGAAATAGTCGGTCGCCACCACCACCGTACGCGGCAACATGATCTTTACCCCTTCGTACTTATCCAACAGGTTGTATTTCTGCAAGACGTTGTTCACGAAAGCCAGTCCCCGGGCTTTGCCTCCCAGCGATCCCTCCCCAATACGCGCAAACCAGATGTAGCGGCTATAGGTATCGGGATTGAAACGCGCCACCACCCCATGCCCTTGCAGAATCCGATAATCGGTGATCGCATGGACAATGAAACGTCTCAACTCATCGGTCGTATCGAAATGGGTGTGACTCGTTTTGCGGAGCAGGTTCCCCAACGAAAACAGTCCCCGTGAAAACATCCATTTGGACAGACGGTTACGTTCGGCATGGTAAAGCAATACCTCTTCCGGAATATCCATCACCAGATGCTGCATATCCTTCAGATTCCGGGCTCGTCCGATCACGGTTCCCGTATGCAGATCCTTGAACACAAAATCCCCGAAGGCAAATTCCTGACTGATGTAGGCTCCCAGCTCCATCAGCAGTGTTTTGGAATACTTCACGATAAAGCCGACCCCCAACTCTTCGGCCTTCTGACGCATGCTCTCCTGAGACGATTGCAACAAAAAGGGCATATTCGGATCGTCATTCTTAATCAACCGACACAGATCGATTCCTGCATCGAGTTTTTCGCTGGAAGCCGGATCGTTTTTATGCAGCACGAAACCCACATCGGAGATCACTCCCAACAGGTTTTCCTTGTATCGTTCGTACAACGAAACCGCTTCTTCATAATTGGTAGCCAGGAGAATTTTCGGCCGGGCTCGTTTCCGCAACATCTGCTGCTGTTCATTGAGCGCTTCCTTACGAAATTCGGCGCTCTGCTGCAAAACCAGTTTGTAGATGGCCGGCAGATAGGTGGAATAATAGCGGATCGAATCCTCCACCAGCAAAATGGATTGCACCCCTACCCCCAAAATATCGGCCTCGGCATTCATCCGGTCTTCGATCAGTTTGATGATCGCCAAGATCAGATCGGCATTTCCGTGCCAACTGAAGATGTAGTCGATCCCCGAACGGTCTTCGGCATCGAGCCGGCGATAGAGGTCCCGCGTAAAATGCGTGAGCAGAACGACCGGGATTCCGGGTCGTTCGTTCTTGAGCTGCGTCGCAAAGTGAAAAACATCCAACTCCCCGACATTGAGCATACTGATAACCAGGTCGAAATCATCGTGATTGCGCAACAGATCCAACGCTTCGGTCGAGGTATTCACCCGGGTGAACGAAGGCGGATTACTCAAATTCAGGTCGAAATATTCGCGATTGATCTGGCCATCGATGCGTCCATCCTCTTCCAACGTATAGGCATCGTAGCTGCTACAAATAAGCAACACCTTGCGAATACGTTTCTGCATCAAACTGGCGTAATTGATCCGCGAGACGGGCTGATAGATTCGATTGGATTCCATAGACAGAGGGTCTTCTCATTCAAAGGTTTGCCGGCCGGCAAACCACTCAGACAAAGCTACACAAAAATTTACCGTTTTTTTGATATTTTTTAATAATTTAGTTGCGACTCCGCTCGCTTTCGCGTAAATTTGTTGAAACCTGAAAAAGACCTAAATTTTCCTTTTATGAGTTCAAACGCCAAACTGGTTTCTCGTTCGGTGCTCGTACCGTTCATTCTGGTGACCAGCCTGTTCTTCGCCTGGGGCTTCGCCAACGACATCACCAATCCCATGGTCAAAGCCTTTTCCAAAATCTTCCGCATGAGTACCACTGACGGAACGCTCGTGCAACTGGCTTTCTACGGGGGCTATTTCGCCATGGCTTTCCCGGCCGCCCTTTTCATCCGGAAATACTCCTACAAATCGGGCATTCTGGTCGGTCTGGCCCTCTATGCCATCGGCGCCCTGATGTTCATCCCCGCCAGCGAAACCGGGCTCTATTTCCCGTTTCTGATCGCCTATTTCATCCTGACCTGCGGACTCTCCTTCCTGGAAACCAGCTCCAACCCTTATATTCTGAGCATGGGCGACGAGGCTACCGCCACTCGACGTCTCAACCTGTCTCAGGCCTTTAACCCCATCGGATCGTTGCTGGGCATGTTCTGCGCCATGAACTTCATTCAGGCCCGCCTCAATCCCATGGATACCGCTGAACGAGCCCAACTCTCCGACGCCGAATTCGAAGCCGTCAAAGCCGCCGACCTCGACGTACTGATTACCCCCTATGTAATCGTTGGATTGGTGATTCTGGCCCTGTTCTTCATCATCCTCTTCACACGTATGCCCAAAAACGGCGACAAAGACCACTCGCTCAACCTCGGAAAGGTCCTCAAGCGGATCCTGGCCATCCCGCGATATCGTGAAGGAGTGGTCGCCCAGTTTTTCTATGTCGGAGCACAGATCATGTGCTGGACCTTCATCATCCAGTACGGCACCCGTATCTTCACCGCCCAAGGCATGGACGAACAAGCCGCTGAAGTGCTCTCCCAACAATACAACATCGCCGCCATGGCCATTTTCTGTGTCAGCCGTTTCATTTGTACCTTCCTGATGAAATATATCTCGGCAGGACGACTGCTGATGATTCTGGCGGTGGCCGGATCGGCACTGACCCTCGGCGTGATCGGTTTCCAGGATATCACAGGACTCTATTGTCTGGTGGGCGTTTCGGCTTGTATGTCACTGATGTTCCCCACGATCTACGGCATTGCTCTCGAAGGTCTGGGCGACGACGCTAAATTCGGAGCCGCCGGCCTGATCATGGCCATTCTCGGAGGCTCGGTCATGCCTCCGCTACAGGCCGCCATCATCGATCAAGGCACACTAATGGGATTGCCGGCCGTCAATGTCTCCTTCATATTGCCACTGATCTGTTTTCTGGTCATTATCGTGTACGGATATCGCAGCCACACGATCCACCAGAAAAAAGTCCCCTCCGAAGCCTCGGTTTAACCGAAATATCCCATGACACACCCTTGCTTGACACGAATCATCTGCCTGTTGTCGCTGCTGTTTACAACGACCGCCTGTGAACGCCGTCAGCATGCCTCAACCGATCAAATACCTACAACGGAAGAAATTATGTGGAGAAAAGTATTCAACCAACGCCTGCCCCTGCTGGGACATCGCAACTGGATTCTGGTCGTCGACCAGGCCTTCCCCTTACAAAGCGCCCCCGGCATCGAGGTAATCGACACCCAGCAACCCCTCAAACCGGTATTGGGTGAACTGCTCCGGACACTTGACGCGGCCGGGCACATCAAACCGATCATCTACACCGACCTAGAACTCAACTACCTGGACGAGACGATCTGCCCGGGCGTCGAAGCGACACGAGCCGACATGAACGATGTACTGAAAGCCTATCCGATCCACACTTTCCTGCATGAAGAAGTCTTCGCCAAACTCGATCAGGCCTCGAAACTATTCCATGTCCTCGTTCTGAAAACCACCTCACGCATCCCTTATTCATCGGTTTTCATCGAGTTGGACTGCGGATACTGGACCACGGAAGCCGAACAGGCCCTGCGCGCCAAAATGAAAGACGCCAAAGGCCAATAGACTCCTGATCATCAGGCCGAGTTCCGTACGAACGTTCACCATCCCCTATAAAAAGACCTCTTTCTGATCACAGAAAGAGGTCTTCTATTTCTTACACGGCAGGGGCTTTTCGGTCCACAAATTCCTCGTCGCCCGCCAACTCTCAGGCCAACGAGTCAATTTCCTTCAAACACGCCCCTTCCCGATACAAAACTTCTTCTTTTACACCAGGCGACGAATCAACTCTTCCCGATCGCCATACAAATAATCGATCGGCGCGATTTCAATCATGGTATAGGCTCCCGGCCGCTGCAACATGGCCGCACGAGCTGAAGACACCAGAATCTGAGCCGTCAAAGCCGGATTGTTGATTTTCATATTGAATTCAAAGAGCTGATTTTGGGTTTTGCCCGAGACTCCTTTGCGGGTCAGATTCACCCCATGCCCCATATCCAACAAATCCTGCACACAAGGTACCTGTTGAACATGCGTTTCGTCATGCACGAAATAGTCATCGGTTTTAATCGCCTGAGCCACCTGTTCAAATGACGCCCCCGGTTCCAGCTCCACATAAACCATCCGGCGATGAATGCCCGTTCCGGTCGGGATCGTCATCGACAAAGCCGCTTTCACGCCCGGAACCGCTTTGACCGCTACCGTATGCCCCATACTCATCCCCGGACCGAAGTTCGTATAGGTAATCCCTTTCGGAGCACAAGCTTCCAACAAAGCCCGAACCACCGAATCACTTCCCGGATCCCATCCGGCCGACATAATGGCCACCGTTCCATGTTCCTTGGCAATCGCATCCAAATGGCCACGTACTTTCGCAATATCCGTATGAATATCGAAACTATCCACGGTATTGATCCCCTGAGAGAGCATCGTCTTGGCATAGGCTTCTGCACTCCGGGACGGAGTACACAAAATAGCCACATCGACCTGCCCCAATTTATCCACCGAGTCCACCACCCGATAAGACGACAGTTCGGCAGGCACCTGACGGGCATCACGCCGTACCACACCGGCTATTTCAAAGTCCGGAGCCACTTCCAAGGCTTCCAACACATACTTCCCAATATTCCCATAGCCTACTACGGCGGCTTTCGTTTTTACCTTCATACAACTAATTGTTAAATTTATAATGCGTTTGTCTATTTCCTGACACAAAGGTACCCTATCCCCTCAAACAATCCAACAAAAAATAGCAGGAATATCATTTTTTTTTATACTTTTATTACTACTCTATCGCTCACCTAAACTTTTTGCACTATGAAAAAACATTTGATTATCACTTTAAGCCTCATTCTATCTTTCGGAGGCCTTTCTGCTCAGGAATCTCTTTCCCTAAATGTAACGAACGCAAAAGGCAAGTCCCTGGGATCCAAAGCCTTTGTCTTTTTAGCCAGCGACCCACTCGGACAACCCCTCGACCGCAAAGACCCCCTCATCCTACATCCCATTCCAAACGACACTATTTTCATCCTATCCGGCAGCTATTTGGGGAAAATTCCTTTCAACTCCACATTAACCACCACCGAATTGAACGTTACTTTCAATAAAGATGCCCTAAGTAATGCGGTTACGGGCGAAAAATACCAAGTGGAAAAATTACCGCCTTTTGACCCTAATAACATTGCAGGTTCTCGCGACATCAGTGTTTATAGTGATTTAAAATCCCTCATTCGAGGCAAATTTCCCAACCTACTCATTCGTACTGATCAGCGAAACAGTACGGACTATCTAGTTCTGACCACGGATCAAACCACCCCCATGCTTATTATGGTAGATGGTATTTCGATGGAAAGTTTCTCTCATGCTAATGACATCATTGACGTTAAACAAGTCAAAAGCATCAAAGTCAAACGTGCCGATCCATTGTACGGATTCCGCGGAACAGGCGGTGTCGTAGAGATCACGCTGGTAAAAGGAGGCGATATCTAATCCTTGTTCGGTCCATGGATACAAAGAGGGAGGCTATTGAAGCCTCCCTCTTTTTCCTTTATGCATCCCAGCCCAACACCTCGAATCTCTTCACCCCAAAAGCAACCCAGAGCTTTTACTTCTATTCCACTGCATCCAATAAAATTTTATCGATCAACTCTTTCAGTGTTTCTTTCGGCAGAGCCCCCTGCACCATTTGAGGTTTCCCTTCCATCGGCACCAACAATAAAGTCGGCACACTGCGGACCGAAAATAACTGCGCCAATTCCTGTTGCTGATCAACGTTCACTTTGTGCACATAAATTTTATCAGCATATTCTTCGGCCAGCTCTTCCAGAACCGGAGCCAGAGCCTGGCATGGGCCACACCAGGTAGCATAAAAATCAATCAACGCCGGCTTATCACCCAAATATTCCCATTTATCGGGATTTACTTCATAATTAACCACCCGGGTCAAAAAATCGGATTTTGTCAATTCGGTTGTTTTCATAATGACTCGTATTTTAGTCCATCTTCCGCCAGTACGGCTTTATCGTTAGTACGACAGCGGATCTGACTTGACTCAAACACAAGTTCTGTGCCCCGATTGAACGATTTGCACTTTCCGGCATCGATTTTCACGAAAACACGACCCCACGAGAAAAAACCACTCCCCGAAAGAGATCGATCACCCCACATGAATATCCCAGCCAACCAATATCAAAATCCATTGACAATCAAACATCAATCAATATAGGCTCCCGGTTTTCAAAGCTATATTTCTTTCATTTTTCTGTCTAACCCTTCCGGAAAAGCGACAAAAAATCAGAAAAAAGAAAGAAATCATTTGGGCGATATAAAAAAACTACTTATCTTTGCACCACCAAAAACGGAGATTCGTTAGCTCAGCTGGTAGAGCACAACACTTTTAATGTTGGGGTCCTGGGTTCGAGCCCCAGACGGATCACGAAAAAACCTGATAATCAAATATGATTATCAGGTTTTTTATTTTCAGCTACCGGAATTATCTCCCCTTCATAAAACTGCGTCGATTGATTGGGAACAAGCCATACCTCAACCTCTGTTTGAATGCAACACTTCTACTAAAAACACCTTGTTTAATCGGAACAGCCATACTTCAAGAGCCAAGAACTCTTCCCTATCGAAAAACAAAAATCGGACAGTCCTATTTCAACGCTTCCAGAAGTCCATCTGCCAAATAGCGATAAACACTGATAGCACGGGCCTGAAAGAGAGGAGCTAACAAACCTTTCACCTTCTCAAATTCAAATTCACACAACACAGCGCCCGTCTCCTGATCGATAAGCTGCATCGTTCCATTGATCAAAGCGCCTCCAGCTTTCCGGCTCATTCCCCAGAACATGCCACCGGCATTACCGACATTCATCGAAGTCACATAAACCTTCAAAACATAATTCGCATTTTCATCCGATCCGGACAAAGTCATTTGGATTTCACTCGGGCGTTTTTCATTGAAATAAGTAATAAAACTCTCATGTCCACGATCCACATCCTCCTTGAACTTTGCATATTCCTCTTCACTTTTGTTTCCATAATAAACGTCCGCCGGCTGATCCTTTCCGTCTATCAGGGTTGTATGGTCATCTATAATAACATAAGCCACACCTTCCTGCCTAAATACAGAGGGATCACCTTGAACCATTTTAACGGGATTGGCAGCCTGTAAGACAAAACCACTCAGCAACAAACACAGCGTAATGATGACTTTTCTCATATCACATATGGGTTAAAATTAGACACCGTACCTAATGATCCGACGATCCAAAACCATCTCAGAGAACCCCCTTCCACAAACTTTCTGCAGACTCCGTTTCCACTCAGACCGAACCGTTACAGGAGGATATTTTCACCTCTTTCCTCCGCTAAAAATCCATATATCAAAGATATAATAAAAAAGGTAAAAGCCAAATCTTCCACACAGACAAACACAAAACAAAGTAGACCCAAAGCCCCTCACCTCCTCCGGTCTGGAAATAAAACAAACAGCCTTCCGACTCCTTCCCGAACCGAGGAAACCCCAAAACAGACATTGCTCTGAACACAGTTCCGTATCTGAACAAACCAAAATCACACAAGTCCTTTGCGACCTTCTGAAAAATGCATCCGATCCAACAACACCGACTCCCATTTTGTAATATTTTCAAACCAGCAATCGCAACAAATCAAGCATCAGCAGATATACAATCTCATCCCCAAAAGCATCTTTTCCACTCTCTGGAAGATGCAAATGATATCGCCTGAAATGACCCCCAATAAATAAATTGATAAAATAGCTGCTTTTTAGAAATTTAATCTTATTTTTATCTTTGCAACAGCCTTCGGGAGAGGGATCATTTTCATTATTTCAAATATTTGTTATATTTGTTGCCGTTACGGTTATGGGTAACAGACATATTTGAACACTAGAAAGTGTTTCGCTTTATTCTCAGAGATAAAATCTGGTAAATTTTATGAGCAGGAGAATAAGACGACCTCTCTCACGTCATATTCCATTATGGCGTGGGCTGTTGCTTATTTTACTGCGCGGGTTTACCAGAGCCTTTCTCTTAAAATAAGTGAACAGTCCCACGCTTTCTTTTTAATTATCACAACCTTTTTTGTTAGGGACTGACAGAAGTCAATACACTTTTGTCGTGAAAACACTCATATCCTCCCTGCCCTGCTGTAAAACAAGCCGACCAGGAAGCGCGCATATCCCTATTGATGACCAAAGTGCCCACTTCCTTTTTTCCATATACACCCGTCTTAACAAGAATGGGGTGAATCTACAACGTTTCTCCGATACACACTCTCTGTCGTCAAACGACCTGCTCAATCAGACAATGGGCCAACCTTTCCCTTACGGTTCCCAACGTTGTATTTTTTTCACACATCACCTTATATCACTTTTAGCCAAAACAACGATCCACGTCCGCTGTAAACAGAACGCCGGTTTGAATCATTGAAACGGACAACAACACGGGAAACTCCAACAGCCCGTCGATTCAAAAACAACCGGCCTCGCTGCTTATATAGGCTGACCCACACCCGGATCTGCCTCTGCACCATAGCAACCTAACTTCCTTTTGTGTATTAGACGAATATGAGAAGAATCGTTATCATAATCCTTTTTTATTTATGCGCCGTCCAACTATATGCGCAACAAAATACCGATCGTGATATCCCTCCAGGCATCTACGGTTCCGACAATACGCTCAGGATCGGACAACATCCTGACAGTTTGCTGGTTATTATCGGTCAATTCATCACTCCTGTCATTTTCGAGGTGAATCAATATGCGGTAGAAACGACTCCTCAACTCGAGGCCGTCGTCGACTCGATCCGAAAACAGCAACACGACCTCGCCTATATATGGATCGTAGGAAGTGCCTCTCCTGACGGTTCTTTAGCCTGGAATCAAACATTGGGACAATATCGGGCGGAAGCCTTATCTCGCTACCTGGCCGAACAGACAGGAGTTTCGGCCCACCTGCTGCACACCTATAATATTGGGGAAGACTGGAACTCTCTGCAAAAAGTACTGAAAACGAAGCCTGAATTTCCCAACCAAGATCGTGTAATGAAAATCCTTGCTGAAAACCAGGATGCAGCATGGCGCAAACAGGCTATTCAAAAAATCGACCAAGGGAAAACCTGGCGAAAATTGATCGACGAGCTCTTTCCTCCGTTAAGAAATGCCCGTTTGGCTCTTATCTCCACCTACCCCAAACTGACACCCGTCGTCTCATCCCAGTCTCCCTACCAATCATTGCAAACAAATGCCTTCAATAAACCCATCGCAGCAGAAAAGGTGACACTACTTCCGTCGGCTCCGATCCATCCGTCCGAAGGGAACCAAACCTCGAATTGGAAAATTGCAATCAAAAACAATCTGCTTTTCGATGCCCTATTGGTCGCCAATCTTGGGGTGGAAATCAGTCCATGGAAACACTGGTCACTCGACCTCCCGGTGTGGTACTCTCCCTATAATATCTCCTCGACTCGCAACATCCGCTTATTGGGTATCCAGCCTGAAATACGCTGGTGGCCCCAGGAAGCCATGAAAGGACATTTCATCGGATTGCACACCCATGTACTCGGTTTCAACATCGCCCTGAATGATTATGCCCGGTACCAAGACCCCAATCATGCGCTTTGGGGAATGGGTTTGAGCTATGGATATGCCTTGTCTTTAGGCAAAAGCGAGCATTGGGGATTGGAATTCAATCTCGGGGCCGGGTTCGCCAAATATCAATACGACGCATATCGCAACGAACATAACGGACCGAAATTCAAATCGGGTTCCGATTGTTATTGGGGAATTACCCGGGCAGGCATCACACTCTCCTATAAATGGATACTGTCACATAAAAACCGGAAAATCTGACTGTCATGAACTCTCACTGCATATACTCTGGTTTGCTCTGCGGCATGGCTTTGTTATTGCTGGCCTGCGATAAAACCATCCATCAATATCCCGGACCCGAAGAACCGGAACAACCCACCGAAACCGTCGTACTCATCGAACTGAATGTCGACCGGACCCCTCCGTATTATTACAAAGAATTGAACTACGACAACCAGGGCGGATACGTAGAAGCCTCTCTCGAACCCGGAATTGCGGAAGAATATATCCCAGACGAACGACTCAGTCTGCGCCTGATCACGGAACTTTATCAGGTTTCCTCTTCGCTCGAACGTATTGCGACCGAAAAATTGATCGAACGCCGTGAAATTACCGTCGACCGTCTCAAACAGGCGCCTCAGGATACCCTGCAATTCCATGTGCCTCCCGGAACTTATCGGGCATTGACATGGGCTGATTATGTACCTACTCGTAACCAAACAGACTGGCATTTCGAAACGCCTTCCCTCGATGCCATTCGGGTGAAAGTCGACCATAAACCCCAGGTGAATCACCATACCAGCTCAGGCGCCGGATCGTGCAATTTTTCCATCGACCTTGACAATCAAGGAAACAGTCTGCCCCGGCTGCTCGACGAAACACGGGCCGAACCCGATAACACCACGGTCGTCCCGGTGTACCTGGAACGCGCGTCAGGACGCTTCAAACTCTGGGCTACCGATCTGCAAGATTTTCTAAAAAGCGGCCATCACATCGAAAATCTTCGCATCAAAATCATTTACAAACAGTACGTCAGTGCCGGATATAATGTCGATACACAAGCTCCTAACCATTTTGTGCAAATGAACACCATGGAAACGACGCCCACAACCCTTCCCGGTAACGGAAGCGTTTTGCTGGCCTATGATTATGTACTGACTTCAAGCGATCAGGAAAATCATGTATTGGTCGACATTTTTATCTATGAAGGCGACCAGGAACTGAATCATTATCAAGACGTCACTATTCCGCTACAACGGAACCGGGAAACCGTGGTCAAAGGACCGTTCCTCACGAAAAAAATCGGAAGTGGAGATATCGGCATCGAAGATGATTTTGACGATGAAATCGTCGTAGTTATTCCAGATTAAACCCTCTATGTCAAATCAACCTAAAAAATACGATTATGAAAAAATTATGCACGCTTTTACTGGGATGTATGGCGGGATTGTATTTCTCCGCTTGTTCTCAACCGGAAAACCCACCAGGGTCTAATTCTCAGGGAGATGTTATCCGAATCCAACTCGATGCCCCCGAAGCCCTGCAACAAGTCCGGAGTGTAACCGGGACCAACAGCGCACGGGGAGGACTCACCAATGTGGACTGGTCGAAATACGACCTGCGTTACCAGATTGCCGTCTACTCGAATGACGGAAACACCTTGCTGTTGGCCCCCCAATCCAAAGTGTACGACACGTACAGTCCGGCGACCTTCGAATTCCGGCTGACACCTAACAACACTTACAAATTCGTCGCCTGGGCCGATTTCGTCGCCCAAGGCTCCTCCGAGGATTTACACTACAATACGAGCGACTTCTCCAATATCTCGATCAAAACGGAAAACGATCGGGATAAAACCATCAACGACGAAAGCCGTGATGCCTTTTTCGTCACCAAAAATATCGACATCACCCAGACGTTCGACGAATCGTTGACCCTGAAACGTCCCTTTGCGAAAGTACGCCTCGTGACAACGGATTGGGATGAGAACAATGATGCGATCGCCAAACCGGATCATTTCATCGTAAAATATCACGATTGCCAACGTTTTTCCGGACTGAATGCCGTCAGCGGCACGGCGATCGGCGAAACGAGTGCCGATGCCTCGACCGCCTATACGGCCACGATCGCTACGGATGAAACTGGAGGGAAATTCTATGCCGAAGGATACGATGCCAGCTCCTCCAATCGCACCTTGCTCGTCGACTATTTGCTCGCCACTCCGGAACAGACGACCATCCATTTCAACCTCGACATGCAGGCCGGAGGCACATCGGTCATCAGCCGGGACTTCACGACCGACATTCCCATTCAGCGGAACTATTTGACCACCCTTCTCGGCAATCTGCTCTCGGTCGGAGGATCGGTAACGATCGATATCGATGAAAATTTTGACGGCACTGAAAACACGGTGGAGGTGAAAGATCCCAAGTTCATCACCTATACGGCTACCCAAGAACTCGATTACCAAGGCTATTTCGGAGACCGTTTTTGGGGCCCCGATTGCGAATTCATCGACGAACTATGTACATATGACGCCGCGACCGGAGAAGGTAAATGGGCCTATACGGGAACGATTACCTATGTAGAATGGAGTGCCTTCAGTAATGAAACTCGTTTGCGAAGCATCATCTTGCCGGAAGGGATCACTCATATTGACGAGAGTGCCTTCTACTACAGCGGACTCGAATCCATTACCCTCCCCGAAAGCCTCGAAGAAATCGGCCAATTGGCTTTTAAAAATACGAATTTAAAAGAAATCGTCATTCCGGCTAATGTAACTACCTTAGGAAGTTCGGCCTTTGAATATGAGGACTCTGGACTTTCTTCTCTGGAAAAAGTCGTTTTCGAAGGAAACAAGATTCAAACGCTTAATGAACTCACCTTTAAAAACTGCAAAAGTTTAAAAGAAATCAATCTGCCGGAAAGTTTGAAAACCATCAAATACAATGCCTTCCTGAGATGCTATGCCTTGGAAGAGATCACCATTCCCGATGCCGTAACCGTCATCGACAAAAAGGTTTTCAGTCAATGCAGTGCCTTAAAGAAAGTAACCCTCGGCACACAGCTCGAATCCATTGGGAACAATGCATTCAATGAATGCTAGGCCTTAGAAACCGTCATATGCCCCGATGAAACCCCGGCTACTTTAGGTAGCGGAGTCTTCCCCGTTTCAGACAGTTGGGGTCCCTATACCGCCAATTACAAAATTTATGTCCCGGATGCCCAAGTCGAAACATATCGAACTGCCTGGCCTGCATATTGGGACTCGACTTCATGGGTGCCGACGAAAGTGATCTATCCGATCAGCACCATGCCGACAGAATAAAACTCCTTGAACAACCAACAATGCTTTCCCAGACTCTGCAAAACGGAGTCTGGGAAAGTTTATTTTACAGCCCAGTTTCCTGAACGACTCCGTTCTTAACCTGCCCTTCGAACTGAATCTGATGACGCCGGAATCACATATTCCTCTGTCAACCTATTCGGCCGAAATACTCCCATAGAATTCATCGGTCTCCTTTTCTCATAACCCTACGCCATCACCACAAAACGACAAGAAACCAGCCTTCCCACCCTTCTACTTAGATGCGCTGCGTTATTCCTTTTTGCCTATATATTGTTCCAAAAAGGCAGGGCTGGAAATATTGAACATTTTGTCATACAAAAAGAGAAGCTAAAACTCGCCCTAAAAGCTTATTTTTGCGGCAGGAAAATCATTTTACGCCCATCTATGCCTCCATATTCCCAAGTTCCAAAACCATAACACGACGCTCCATCCTAACATTGTATTGAATCAGTCCGAGAAAAATTTCCCGCAGAACTTCATTTTCACACACCGTTACCACCTATCATCCGTCACTGCAACACGCCCCATGAAAATTCAAATCTCCCCACAATACCAAACCTTGAGTGATTTTATCCGTTCATTGACGAACCCGCTCTTTTTCGAACAGCAGGGAGAAATTTTGCATGAAGGCCGGAATACCATCAAACTGTTTCAATGGAAAGATCAACGATTCGTCGTCAAACGTTACGGACACATCACCTTAATGAATCGTCTGATATACGGGACACTCCGCCACAGCAAAGCCAATCGAGCCTACCACCATGCCATCCTCTTACGCCAACGGGGAATCGACACTCCTCAAGAGGTTGCCTTCTTGGAAATCCGCCGACATGGACTGCTCCACCAGAGTTATTTTGTGTCAGCCTACTCCGAGTATTTATCCTTATGGAGCGTGACCGAACATTACCTCCAAGATCCGGAATCCCAATTTATCGTTCACGATTTATCCGCATTTCTATTCAAGCTCCATGAAGCAGGAGTTCTACATAAAGATTTAAACATCGGGAACATTTTGTATCAGCATATCCGTCCGCACGAATATGTTTTCCAGGTTATCGACACCAATCGTATGACATTTCACCGACATTTGTCCATCCGCCAACGCTTAGACAATCTGCGCCGATTATCTTGCCCTGTCCCCGTATATCTGGATATACTCGACCGATATGCCCACCTAATCTCCTCGAATACGACCGCGATACAACTTAAAGGAACAATGTTTCGACTCTTTTTCGAGATGCGCCAACAGATAAAACAAGGTGTCAAAAAAGTATGGAAAAAGAAAAAAAATGTCGACTCTTCAAAAAACATTCAACCATGAAGGATATACTCTTGCCCGTTTTATGACCTCAGATTGAATAGCCATTATGAAGGATCCTGTTAGTCAAAAAAATGTAGTCACATTGATCTCATCCGCGAAACGACACGGATATTCACTATCTTTGCCCCGGCTACGGATCGGATCAATGAGTCCCCCAATGATCCCTTCCCCAAAATTGCAAAAGCACTTTCACGGAGAATTGACAGGTCGTACCATTGTCGTTTGGGAACTCTCCTTTAAACCCAACACCGACAATATCCGCAAAGCACCGACCATCATGCTGATCGAAAAGCGGCTGGCAACCGGATGCCACAGAAAGCAAAGGACCAGGAGGCAGCCATGCAACCTACCCAATAGAAATGGGGTTCGGATTTTCAGGTGAGCGACAAAATATATGCGTCTTCGTCGAAGCCGGACCCTCATCACCATAACCGAATGGCAATTTTTCTGACAACCCGACAAGCAACGGCCGGAACATTTATAACCGACAGGAACCAAAACAAATTGGTTTGATTTATTATCGTATCGGACAGACCATGAAAACACTGATCACAGGAGCGGCCGGATTTATCGGTTACCACCTAACTCGCCGGTTATTAGCCGAAGGCCATGATATCGTCGGCATCGATTCGCTGAACGACTATTATGATGTGAGGCTCAAATACGCCCGACTGGCTGAACTCGGTATCCATGCCACGTCCTTAACCTATGGCACTTCCTATCGTTCCGAAAACACTTCGGCTTTTCAGTTTCGCACCTTGCGACTCGAAGACCGTACGGCCCTCGAAGAACTGTTCTCTGCCGAGTCCTTCGACCAGATCATCCATTTGGCTGCGCAAGCCGGGGTCCGCTATTCGCTAAAAAATCCATACGCTTATATAGACAGCAATGTCTGCGGATTCGTCAACCTATTGGAGTGTGGACGCCGACATCCCCTCCGACACTTTCTATATGCATCTTCAAGTTCGGTCTACGGGGGAAACACCAAAGTTCCTTTCTCCGAAGAGGATGACGTTAATAAACCGGTGTCGCTCTACGCAGCGACGAAACGCAGCGACGAATTGATCGCTCAGGTTTACGCACAATGTTATGGCATGCCACTCTCCGGATTACGTTTCTTTACGGTTTACGGACCGTGGGGCCGGCCGGATATGGCTCCTATCCTCTTCTCTCGAGCCATTTTGGCAGGAGAACCAATCAAAGTGTTCAATTATGGCCATATGGAACGTGACTTCACTTACATAGACGACATTATCGAAAGTGTCGTACGCTTGATCGAATGCATTCCGTCAGGACCCGTTCCTGCTGAAATTTATAACATCGGAGAAGGAAAACCCATATCTTTGATGGAATTTATCCATACCCTTGAATTAGAACTAGGTCGTACAGCCACGCTGGATATGCAACCCATGCAGCCAGGCAATGTATCCCGAACTTGGGCCGACACCACAAAACTACAACAAACCATTCATTTTCAACCACATATTTCATTAAAGGAAGGCATACACCGCTTCGCACAATGGTATCTTTCCGATCAGAATCCTCTACATGCATAAATTTCCCAGGATGAATCACACTGCTGAATATGATTTTACCATCATCGTTCCCGTTTACAACGAACAGGATAACATCGCCCGACTGGAAGAAGCCTTTCAACACTATCTATCAATAGCCAGTCGCTCCACCTGCGTACTGTTCATCGACGATGGTTCGACGGACGACAGCCTGAATCTGATGAAACAGGTTTGCAGCCGTCACCCCCAGTTCTATTACCTGGCTTTCGCTCGCAATACAGGATTGAGCGCCGCCATCAAAGCCGGTATTGATTATGCAGAATCTCCCTTGATCGGCTACATCGATGCGGACCTGCAAACCTCCCCCGAAGACTTCGAGCGTCTGCTACCCTATTCGGCCGACTATCAACTCGTCACGGGTATCCGGGCCCAACGTAAAGACACCCTCTTCAAACGTTTTCAATCCAAATTCGCGAACTCTTTCCGCCGAATGATGACTCATGATGGGGCCACCGACACCGGCTGTCCGCTCAAAGTGATGCAAATCGAGGCTGCCCGACGCATTCCTTTTTTTAAAGGCATGCAC
>Ga0192261_1079_pt2 | contig 19466 bp, 15 predicted proteins | sample Koala_Koa23_G3_FD_131283 | JGI IMG/M metagenome (GOLD analysis project Ga0192261, IMG submission 131283) | Enriched cells from koala feces incubated with labeled cellulose particles, San Francisco Zoo, California, United States - Koala_Koa2-3_G3 ... | reverse complement strand
CTACGGGCGCGCCGGTACGCCGCACTGCCCGAAGTGCGGCCGCGAGGTGCACCGTTACAGCGTCGACGAGATAATCGACCTTATCTATCAGGAATACGACGGCAGACCGCTGGAGATATTTTCCCCGGTGGTCAAGGCCAAGAAGGGAGAATACCGGAACCTGCTGCTCAAGCTGCACCAGCAGGGGTATATGCGCGCGCGCATCGACGGCACGCTCTACTGGCTTGAAGAGGCGGTGGAGCTGGACAAGAAGCGGCGGCATACCATTGAGTGCCTCATCGACCGCATGCGCGTCAAGGAGGAGAACCGCTCGCGCCTAAGCGAGGCGATAGAGATGGCGCTCAAGCTCTCGGACGGCTTTATCCTGCTCGTCTCCGAGGGAAGCGCCGACCGGGAGCTTACGGAGAAGTATATCTGTCCCGAGTGCCAGATCAGCCTTCCCGATATCGAACCGCGCCTCTTTTCGTTCAACGCGCCCTTCGGAGCCTGTCCCGACTGCGGCGGTCTCGGCTTTCACTCGCACTTTTCGGCGGAGCTTGCGGTGAACCCCGAGCTGCCGCTCGGCGATGGCGGCTTTATCCCCTGGAAGAGCATGAAATATATGGTGCATAAGGCGGAGAAGCTCGCGGAGAAGAAGGGCTGGGATATCGGCAAACCCTTCAAAGAACTCCCGGAGGCGGTGCGTCAGGAGCTGCTTTACGGCTCCGACGAGGTCCTTGAGCTCACATTCAGCGATAAAAAAAATGGCGACTGGGAGTACAACGGTAAATATATCGGCCTTATTCCCTGGATCGAGAAACGCTATAACGAGACCGAATCGGAGAATTACAAAGAAGAGCTGGGGCGCTATCTCGTGGAGGACGTCTGCTCTACCTGTAAGGGCATGAGGCTCAAGCCCGAGGCGCTCGCCGTAACTCTCGGCGGTTATAACATCGGCGAAATAACGGAGATGCCGATCGACGAGCTAATAACGGTGCTAGACGAGCTCAAGCTCGGCGAACGGGAGCAGAAGATCGTCGGCATCGCGCTGGTCGAGGTGCGCAAGAGGCTCTCGTTCCTCAACGACGTGGGGGCCGGTTATCTCAGCCTCTCGCGCCGACACCCTCTCCGGCGGGGAGAGCCAGCGGATCAGGCTCGCCTCCCAGATCGGCTCGCAGCTGACGGGCGTGCTCTACGTGCTCGACGAGCCGACGATCGGACTTCATCCGCGCGATACGAACCGCCTGCTCGACACTCTGAGGGCGATACGCGACATCGGCAACACCGTGCTCGTCGTCGAGCACGACCGCGACACGATGGCCGCCGCCGACCACATTCTCGAGCTTGGCCCCGGCGCGGGAGAGCACGGCGGCGAGCTGATCGCCAACGGCAGCGCCGAAGAGGTGATGCGCGGCGATTCCAGTACGGCGCTCTACCTGCGCGGCGAGGCCGACGGCACCTGGCGTCCTCATCCGGAGCGCAGGAAGCCCTCCGGCATGATCAAGGTGCGCGGCGCCAGGGAGAACAATCTCAAGAAGCTCAATATCGATATCCCGCTTAATGTATTCGCCGCGCTTTCGGGGGTATCAGGGTCCGGCAAGAGCACCTTCCTCTACGAGGTCCTTTATAAGGGGCTGCGCGGAAAGTTTGACAAGGACTACCGCGAACGTCCCGGCAAGTTTGAATCGGTGAGCGGCTACGAATCGCTGCGCAATATCGTGCTTGTCGACCAGAGCCCGATCGGGCGTACCCCGCGCTCCAACCCCGCGACCTATACGGGGGTATTCACACCGATACGGGAATTTTACGCCGAACTGCAGGAGTCCAAGCTGCGCGGCTATCAGCCGGGACGCTTCAGCTTCAACGTGAAGGGCGGACGCTGCGAGGCCTGCAACGGCGACGGCGTGATCAAGGTCTCGATGCTCTTTCTCCCGGACGTCTATGTAAAGTGCGACGTCTGCAAGGGACAGCGGTATAACCGCGAGACGCTCGAGGTCCGTTACAAGGGGCTTTCGATCGCCGACGTCCTCGATCTGACCGTAGACGAGGCGATCGAGCACTTCTCGGGTATACCGCGCATCGCGAATAAATTGAAGGTGATACAGGAGGCGGGACTTGGCTATATCAGGCTGGGACAGCCCGCGCCGACGCTCTCCGGCGGTGAGGCGCAGCGCGTGAAGCTTGCGACGGAGCTCGGCAAGAAGTTCCGCGGCAACACTCTGTATCTGCTTGACGAACCGACGACCGGGCTGCACTACACCGACGTCAAGAAATTGCTGAAATTGCTCCATAAACTTGTCGAGCAGGGAAATTCCGTGCTTGTGATCGAGCATAACCTTGACGTGCTGGCCTCCTCGGACTATATAATGGACCTGGGGCCGGAGGGAGGCCGCGGCGGCGGAAGGCTGATCGCCAAGGGCACGCCGGAAGAGGTGGCGCGCGCGAAGGGGCCGACCTCCAAGTATCTGGCGCAGTTTTTTGAGGAGATGAAGAGGGGTCATGACGAACGATAACAGAAGAAGAGGACACGGCCGCGAGGAGAGGGCTGACAAGAGGCCGGAGGGCGCGCCGGCGGGCGATATCTGCTGGGGACGCAACCCGGTGATCGCGCTGCTGGAGGGAGACCCCGAACGCTGCATGAAGGTGCTTCTCGCGAAGAGCGCCCAGCCGCACATAAAGGCGAAGATCACGGAGCTCTGCCGCGCGAACGGGATAATATTCCAGAACGTTGAGAGCGCGGCGCTCGACAGGCTGACTGACGGTGAGAACCATCAGGGAGTCGCGGCCTACACCGCGCAGATGAAGCTGTGGGAGCCGGAGGAGCTGCTCGCCTCGCTGCCGGCCGCGCCGTCTCCGGTGCATATCCTTCTCTGCGACCACCTGCAGGACCCGCATAACCTCGGCGCCGTCATCAGAAGCGCGGAGGCCGCGGGCGCCGCGGCGGTGATGATCCCGAAACGCGGCGGCTGCCTGCCCACCGGGACGGTGGTGAAGACGAGCGCCGGCGCGGCGCTGCGGCTGCCGGTCGTGAAGGTGGGCAACGTTTCGCAGACGATAAAGATGCTGCAGGAGGCGGACTTTTGGGTTACGGGGCCGGCGATTGCATCGCGGATCTCATGGTCCGTCGGGCGGACTTTTGGGCTCCGGGGCTGGCGATGGAGGGGCGCGAGACGCTTTTCCGCGGGGATTTGCCGCCGCGCAGCGCCATCGTCGTCGGCGCGGAGGGCGAAGGCCTGGGTAACGCCGTGGCTAAGGCCTGCGACGATATCCGCTTCATCCCGATGCAGGGAACGACCGGCTCGCTCAACGCCTCCGTCGCCGCGAGCATCGCGATGTTCGAGTGGACGCGGTCGCGGGGCGCGGAGCTTAAATAAAAAATTCCTTTAAAAAGCCGTAACGCTGCCGGCGGAGCTGCCTCCGCCGGCTATTTTTATTTCATCAGTTCCATGTGTTTTTGCAGCGCCTCGGCGCTGCGAATGCAGATGTAGCCGTTGATCTGTTCCAGCAGCGATATATCCCGCAGCTCCTTGAATTTCTTTGAGACCGTCACGCGGTTCATGCCGAGCATGTCTGCGATCATCTGCTGGCTGATCTTCTCGGCGATGAGAATCTTTCCGTCGTAATCCGCGCCGTAATGTCCCATAAAAATCTGCAGCAGCCGGCATATCTTCCATTCAGCTGATTTCTGCTGCCCGTAGCGTATCTGCCCCATCGCGGAGAGAAATTTTTCCGCCATTGATTTGCAGATGTCCATTACGATGTCGATGTCGTGCTTGAAGGCGTGTTTCAGCGCGCATTTATGGATGCGCACGAGCGTAGAGGGCGCGGCCGTCTTGAAGAGGACGGGGCTGGGCTTGTCTACCAGCATACATTCCTCAAGAAAGACGGAGTTTGGCTCCATGAAGCTGTACACGCGCTGTTCGCCGCCGAAGGTAAGTTCGTAACAGATGACGCGCCCCTCCTTCACAAGATAGCAATATTCCGGCACCTCGTCTACTTTGTTAAGCTCGTACCCCTTGCCCACATGAATGACCTCTCCCAGCGCCTCAAGCCGCGCGATACCCTGCGGCAGATAGTAAAGGTGGCGTATCTGGTCGTCACGTATCCCGTCAATGGCATCATTATTTTCTCCCACCGCCATCCACCCCCCGTACAACGAAGATAGCATTGTATTTCTGACTACACAAGTAGCCAAGGCTGCTTATCCCAATATTTTTTTGCTTCTAAGATAAAAATGCAGCGCTCACGGGAGAGCCTGGGAAAAAGATATACGATCAAAAAGGGAGGAACAGAAATGACTTTGCCAAATTTTAATTATATAGCCGCCAAAAGTCTTGAGGAGGCCTCGGAGCTCGCGGCCGCGCAGGCCGGCAGATGCGTGCTGATGGCGGGCGGGACTGATGTGATCCTGTTACTGAAGGAAAATGTTTTGAGGGGCGTGGAGAGCGTCATCGACCTGAAAAATATCCCCGGTATGGACGGGCTGGAATTTGTCGAGGGCGAGGGGCTGCGTATCGGCGCCCTTACGAAGCTCTACGCGATCCATAACTCGCCGCTGGTGTGCGAAAAAATGCCTGCCGTAGCCGACGCCGCGCACTATGTTGCCTCAACGCAGATCCGCCGAAAGGGGACGATGGCCGGCAATATCTGCAACGCCTCGCCCTCGGCCGACACCGCTCCGATACTGGTGGCGATGGACGCCTCCGTGTCGGTTTACGGTAAAAACGGCGAACGGGTGATACCTGTCGGAGAATTTTTCACCGGTGTAAAAAGGAACTGTATCGACAAAGCGGCGGGAGAGATCGTCACGAGGATAAATATCCCCGAGCTAAAGCCGCAGGAGGGCTCCGCGTATTTTAAGCATTCGGTGCGCAAGGCGATGGACCTGGCGATCATCGGCGTCGCGGCCTGGGTAAAGATGGACGGATGCCGGATAACAGACTGCCGCATCGCGATGGGCGGCGTCGGTGTGACGCCGCTGCGCGCGCCGGAGGCGGAGAGGCTGCTGAAAGGCAGCGCCGCCGACGATGATCTGTTGGAGAGGGCTGGTCTAGCCGCCTCGCGGGAGTGCAGCCCGATCTCCGACGTGCGCGCCTCCGAGGAGTATCGGCGGGACATGGTGCGCGTCTACACGAAGCGCGCCGTTAAGAGAGCGCTTGAGACGCTGAGGGCTTAGGAACGGAGGTTTGCGAAGATGAAGAGGATCATAAATTTTAAACTTAACGGCGAGAACGTCGAAGAGCTGGTGGCGGACAACATCACGATGGTCGATTTTCTGCGCCAGCAGATGCACATGACGGGGACAAAACGCGGCTGTGAGGAGGGCGAGTGCGGCGCCTGCACCATCCTGCTTGACGGCGCGGCGGTCGACTCCTGCCTGATGCTGGCCGTCGAGGCCGACGGGCGTGAGGTCGTCACCATCGAAGGCGTCATGAAGGATGGCGTCCTGCATCCCCTGCAGAGGGAATTTATGGATAAATGGGCCCTGCAGTGCGGCTTTTGCACGCCCGGCATGATAATGTCGGCTCTTTCGCTGCTGCATGAGAATCCCCGCCCGACGGAACATGAGATCCGCGATGCAATCGCCGGCAACCTCTGCCGCTGCACCGGCTACACGAAGATCGTCGAGGCGATCGATTCTGCGGCGAAGATACTGGAAAGGCAGGCGAATATGTAATGGCGATGAAATCAAAGGAATATTACTCCGAAATCGAGAGCGTTTATAAAAAACCCGAAGACTATGAGCTTGCCGGAAAAGGGAACGCCTATGTGCGCGTAGACGCCGAGGCTAAGGTGACGGGGCGCGCCGTCTATACCGACGACGTAGACCTGCCCGGGATGTATTACTGCAAGCTCGTTCACAGCCCGTATGCGCACGCCGTCATCAAAAGCATAGACTTTACCGAGGCGCTCAAGCTGCCAGGCGTGAAGGGGGTGCTCACGGGGAGCGATTTCCCCGAGGGGCATAATCTCGGCAACCCCGAGGCCTTCAAGGAACTGGCGGACAAGGAGCCGCTCTGCCGTAAAAAAGTAAGGATGATCGGCGACGAGGTCGCGGCGGTCTGCGCCGTCACGGAGGATATCGCCGCGGAGGCGGCGGCGCTCGTCAAGGTGGAATATGAGCCGCTGCCGGTCATCCTCGACCCCTTTGAGTCGATGCAGCCGGAGGCCGAGCCGATACACTATCCGAACACCGGCAACCTCTCGATCTTTACGACGATGAAGGCGGGAGACCCGGACAAGGCCTTTGCGGAGGCCTATTACACCGACAGACATTACTACAAGACGCAGGAGATGGTCCACGCCGCCATCGAACCGCACGGAGCCGTGGCGAAATATGAAAACGGCGAATGGACCGTCTGGACGACGACACAGGGCGCTTATGTGAGCCGTTTCTGGATCGCCTGGGGGCTCGGCGTTCCAGAAAGCAGGGTACGCGTCATCAAGCCGATGGTCGGCGGCGGTTTCGGCGGCAAGCTCGACGTCTTCGCCCATGAACTCTGCCCCTGTAAATTTGCGCAGATGACGGGACATCCCGTGAAGTGCGTGCTAAAACGCGACGAGGTTTTCACCTGCACGCGCACGCGCCATCCGATATCCTTTGAGATCGAGACCGCCTTTACCAAAGAGGGAAAGATGCTCGCCAAGCGCTGCAAGCACATCCTCGACGGCGGCGCTTACGGCGGCTCGGGCATCGCGGCGAACACCCTTTCGTTGATTTGCGCCACCTTCCCCTATAAGGTGGAAAATATCGACATGACGGCCAGACGCCCCTACACAAACCATCCGGCCTCGGGCGCAATGCGCGGCTATTCCGCCTGTCAGGTACACTTTGCCCACGAAATCCACATGGACGAGGTGGCGAACGCGCTTGGGATAGACCCGCTTGAACTGCGCCGCAGGAACGAGATCACTCCCTATTACACAGGGCCCACAGGCCTTGAGTTTACCTCATGCAAGTTTGACGAGTGCCTTGTCGCCTGCGCCGACGCCATCGGCTGGGCGGAGAGGGACAAGTTTTTCCCCAGAAGCGGCGAGGCGGTCGGCCTCTCCGGTTCTGGCTTCATGTCGGGAACGGGATTCCCCGTACTTGTTACGCCGCACTACTGCTCTGCCTCCACAATCGTCCGCCTCAACCGCGAGGGCTACGCCGTAGTCTTCTGCGGCGCAAACGATATCGGACAGGGCTGCGATACGGTGATGACGATGATCGTCGCCGAGGAGCTGGGGCTGCGTATGGACGAGGTGAAGCTTGTGCAGTCAGATACTACGACGACGCCGTGGGACGCCGGCTCCTTTGGCTCGCGCGTCACCTTCCTCGGCGGCAACGCCTGCCGCCGCGCCGTCGGCGACGCGAAGCTTAAACTGCTGTCGCACTGGGCGGAGGAGTGGGGCTGCAAGCCCTCTGATATCAAGATGAAAGACCACCGCGTATTTATTGAGGGAGACGCGGAGAAGAACATCTCCTATAACGAGGCCTGCTTTGGCTACGAGGAGAGGAACTTTGGCCGCTGCGTTGCCGGTGTCGGCTCTTTTGCGCACGAGGGCGACAAGGACATCTATGTGAAGAACGTAGGCAACTACGCTCCGGCCTATTCTTTCTCAGCTTCGGCGGCCAGGGTGAAGGTCGATATGGAGACGGGCTGCGTAGATCTGAAGGATTTCGTCTTCGCTCACGACTGTGGCCGCGCGCTGAATATCCGCGCCGTCGAGGGGCAGATCGAGGGTTCGGTCCTTCTCGGCTTTGGATTCAGCTGTTTTGAAGAATGCGTATACAGCAAGGACGGCAGGCATATGAACCCCAGCTTCCGCGATTACCGCTTCCCGACGGCGCTCGACATGCCGCCGGTCAAGACGATCATTTGCAGCGAGGCCGATCCCGAAGGGCCGATGGGTGCGAAAGAGGCGGGCGAGGGCAGTACCGCGCCGGTAGGTTCGGCGATCGGCAACGCCGTAAACTATGCGACCGGCCTGACGCTGCGCGAACTGCCGATAACGCCGGAGCGTATCTGGCGCGCGCTGAAGGAACGTGAGCGTACGGGAGAGACGGCTTTCGGCGCGGAGGATCTGCGCGGCAAGTTTGCGGCAATGCCGCCGCTGCCCGAGAGAAAATAGACCGGAGGGGCCGGTTTTCAGGAGATGGAGAGAGCGATGGACAACAAAGAGTGGGAGGTCAGCGCCGCTCAGATCAAAAAGGCGCACGGCTATTCAACGCCGGACGGCAGCCGGCGGCTCGGCGAAACGGCGCGCGAGGCCGCGGCGCTGGCGCGGGAAATACTGCGCCTCTCACGCGACGCTCTGCTCATCAATCTGCGTTTTCTGGAATCGGCCCTTATAAAGTTCATACCGGAGAATGACACCGTCACGGCCGAGATGGCCACCGACGGACGCCTTCTCTATTACAATTCCGTGCATGTCTGCCGCCGCTTTCAACAGGGGCGGCGGATACCGGCGCGGGATTATCTTCATATAACGCTGCACTGCCTCTTCCGTCATCTTTTCGTCGGGGCGAAGGTAAATCCCGATCTCTGGGATCTCGCCTGCGATATCGCGGTGGAAAACGTCATCACCGGCCTTGGCATTAAATCGCTTTACTGTGAGCGTGAGGAGCGCCAGGCGTGGCTGATACGCAAACTGCGCGGCGAGCTGCCGCATCTCTCGGCAGAGCGCGTCTATCGCTGGCTGCGTGAGCAGAGCTTTCCCATTATCGAATGTGAGCGGCTGCGCGCCGATTTTTACGCGGACGACCATAAGATATGGTACAAACTGCCTGAGCTGGCCTCCGGCTCCGGCAGGGGCGAGGTGCGGGATAACGCCGTGCCGCAGGATGATGAAAAGAGTAACTCCGGCAGCCTTGAGGATCAGGGGGAGGAGCTCCCTCCGCCGGTCTCCGGGGAGGAGGAGGAATCAGCGCAGGGAGGCGGAACGGCCGCTGAAAAAAAGCCCGGCGGCGAGCGCGGCGACAGCGCCGCCCGCTCCGGTGAAGAGGAAAAAAGCCACGAGCCGGCGATGGCTCCCAAGGAAACGGAGGAGATGTGGCGGGAGATAGCGCGCCGTATCGAGGTGGACCTGGATACCGTCTCCAACAGCTGGGGTGAAAATGCCGGCGGCCTCACCCAGACGCTCGCCGCGATAAACCGCGAGAAATGTGATTACGCGGCTTTTCTGCGCCGCTTCGCGGTGACCGGAGAGAATATGGAGGTCAACGACGAAGAGTTTGACTACATTTTTTATACCTACGGACTCTCTTTATATAAGCGGATGCCGCTCATCGAGGCGCTCGAATACAAAGAGGTGCGGCGGGTGCGTGAATTCGTCATCGCGCTCGACACCTCGGAATCCGTCGCGGGAGAGCTGGTGCAGAAGTTTGTGGAGAAGACGTGGAACATCCTCAGGCAGACGGAAAATTTTTTTACGAAGGTAAACGTGCACATCATCCAGTGCGGCGCGCGCGTGGAAGAGGACGCGAAGATTACAAGCCAGGATGAGTTTGAGGCCTATATCGGCGGCATGACCCTCAAGGGTTTTGGAGGCACTGATTTCAGGCCGCTATTTGAATATGTGGACGGGCTCATAAAGAGGCATGAATTTACCGCTTTTAAAGGACTGATCTATTTTACCGACGGTTACGGCGATTTTCCCGCGATGCCGCCGGATTATGAGACGGCCTTCGTCTTTATCGACCAGGGGCGCAGGCCGCCCGAGGTTCCCGTATGGGCTATGCGTCTGCTGCTCGGCGAGGATGAGATAGAGGAATTGCGAGTGGAAAATCATCGGCGATGAAAAACGACGATTTTGAGATAAAAGAGGGCGTGTTGGTCAGGTATCTCGGCGACGGATATGCCGCCGAGCTGCCGCCGGGGCTGGCCGCCGTTGGCGAAGGGGCTTTCCGCGACTGCCGTTCGCTCCATGAGGTCTATATTCCGGACGGCGTAACGGAGATAAGAAAAGAGGCCTTTCAGTGGTGTGTGAATCTGCGGCGTGTTACGGCTCCCGAAAGTGTCTCCCTGATAGGGAGGGATGCCTTTGCCGGCACTCCCTACTATAAATATTACAGCGAAAATGAGACGGACTGGCGCGAAGATTTTCTCTTCATCGGCAGATGTCTCGTCAAAGCCCGGCGGAATCTGCGCCGCGCGGAAATCCCGGAGGGAACGGTGATGATCGCGGCGGACGCCTTCGCGGAGCGCGTGCTGCTGGATGAACTCTCGATTCCGCGGAGCGTCTCACTCATAGACTGGCGCGCCTTCGCCGACTGCACTGGGCTCTCCCGCGCGCACATACCAGCCGGTGTGAGGACGATCGGCTGGCACTGTTTTAAAGGTTGTTCGCGGCTGTGTGAGGTCTCCTTTGAGGAAGGCACGAAAGATATTGAGAACGGCATCTTCGCCGGCTGCCGCAGCCTGCGCCGCGTTGAATTTCCCGCGAGCCTGAAGATGCTTGGCGGCTGGGCCTTTTTTGGCTGCGGAAATCTTGAGGAGGTTAGTTTCAGAGGGGAACTGGCGGCGATTGGCGAGCGCACCTTTTCCGGGTGCGGCAATTTGTGCCGCGTTGAGCTGCCCGACTGTGTCGAGGTGATCGGCGCGGACTCCTTCTGTGACTGCACAAACGTACAGCTGCGGCTGCCGGGTCGTCTGAGGCGGCTGGAACGCCGCGCATTTTCCGGCGCACGCAGTCTTTCTGAGCTGAAGCTGCCGCCGTCGCTGGAATATATTGGCGAGGGGGCCTTTAACGGCTGCCGGAGCGTCGTGAGCGCGGCGCTCCCCGCAAAGGTGGAAGAGGTTCCCGACTATGCCTTCCGCGACTGTGAACTGCTGACGGAGCTAACACTGGAGGCTGGGCCGCGGCGGCTGGGAGCCTGCGCCTTTTACGGCTGCCGCAGCCTGCGCGCGGCTGTTATCCCTGAGGGCGTGAGTGAGATAGGCGAGCGGGCCTTCGCAAATTGTCAAACTTTGGAAAAGATCAAATTGCCCCGTTCGCTGAGAAGTATAGGCGAGCGGGCCTTTGCCGGCTGTCCCAACTTGCGGGAGGCGGAGATGCCAGAGGATATCGCGGAGATTGGCGGCGGTATCTTTGAGGGCTGCGGTATGCTTGCGGACAAAGAGGGGTTCGTGATCGTGGACGGCATATGCTACGGCTGTCAGGAAAGTCCCTTTGAGATATCTCCGCCCACGGGGGTCCGCGTCGTGGCGGGCGGCGCCTTTTGCGGCTGCGCGGAATGCCGCGCCGTTATTCTGCCTGAGAGCGTCGAGCGCGTGGGGAGCCGCGCCTTCGCCGGCTGCGCGAAGCTGCGGCGCGCAGTCCTCCCGCAGAGGGTGAAACAAGTCGGTTCCGAGGCGTTTTCAGGCTGTGATTCGCTCCTTGTTTTGGAGGCTCCCGGACTTGCGCCGCTTTCTTTTGATGAAGAACGGCTTCGGCTGGCGGCGGCGCTCGGCTTCTGCGGTGCGGAGGAGCGTTATTACGGCGAGAACTGGCGTCTTTGGGCACTCTGGGCCGCGGAAGAGAGAGCGCCCCTTATCACCGCCGCCATTGACGACGGCCTGGCGGAGGCTGCCGCCTATTTCACGCGCCACGCGTTGCTGCGGGCGGCGGAATACAGGGCGGCGCTTGAGCGTGCGCAGCGAAAAAATGCGATGGAGATCGTCGCGCTGCTGCTGGCCTACGGAAACGACAAATTATCCGGCGAGGATATCTTTGCCGGTTACTCTTTAGACGGCTGACCACGTATCGCAGGGAGGTATTTTTTTGAACATAGCAGAGGCTAAAGAACAGATAAAGAACGCGATGACCGCCTATTTTACCAGGGATGAATTCGGAGCCTACCGCATACCGGCGGAAAAGCAACGCCCCATATTCATGATCGGGCCGCCGGGCGTCGGCAAGACTGCCGTTATGGAGCAGATCGCCGCCGAGCTTGGCGTCGGGCTTGTCTCCTATTCGATGACCCACCATACACGGCAGAGCGCGCTGGGGCTGCCATATATCACGACGCGGGAATTCGGCGGAGAGAAATACCAGGTATCGGAATACACGATGAGCGAGATAATCGGATCGGTCTACCGTCTGATGGAGGAGACGGGGGTGAGGGAGGGCATCCTATTTCTCGACGAGATCAACTGTGTCTCGGAGACGCTCGCCCCCTGTATGCTCCAGTTTCTGCAATACAAGGTATTTGGGCAGCACCGCATTCCCGCCGGCTGGATCGTCGTCACCGCCGGCAATCCGCCCGAGTACAACAAATCGGTGCGCGATTTCGACATCGTGACCTGGGACCGGCTCAAGCGCATCGACGTTGAGCCGGATTACGAGGTATGGAAGGCCTACGCGGAGAAAAAGGGCGTCCATCCCGCCGTCACGACCTATATCGCGGCGCGCAGAAAAGATTTCTACAAAGTCGAGAGCACCGCCGAGGGCAAGCGTTTTGTCACTGCGCGCGGCTGGGACGACCTCTCGGAGATGATGCGCCTTTGTGAGGAAAACGGGCTGGCCGTCGATGAAAAGCTCATCGGCCAGTATTTGCAGGAACCGCGGATCGCGAAAGACTTCGCCATCTACTACGACCTGTTCAACAAATATCGCAGCGACTATCAGATCGAGGCGATCTTGGCCGGCACGGCGGAAGAATCGGTGCTCTTCCGTGCGAGGCAGGCGAAGTTTGACGAGAGAATTTCCCTGCTGGGGCTGCTCTGCGACGCGGTGACGGCGGAGATGCGCGGCGTCTGCGGAAGCGAGGATATGCTTGAGCTGCTGACCTCCGAGCTGAAGAGGCTGCGCGGCCGATTGGCGCAGGAGGAGGGCGGCGCCGAGGAGATAATGGAGCGGCGGATCTCCGGGCTGCGCGAGGAGCTTGAAAGGGGAAGGCGGGCATCTTCGCTTTCGGCGGCAAAGCGACAGGCGCTGATGCGCGTTATCGCCGCTCTTGAGGAATACCGCGCCCTTATCGTCAAAAGCGGAGCGGCGGAGGGCGGCGCGGCCTTTGCGCTGATCAAGGAAAGATACGCGTCGTCAGTGGCGAAGCTCAGGGAGGAGGCGGCTGCGGTCCGCACGGCGTTGGACAATGTATTCGACTTTTGCGGACGCGCCTTCGCGGAGGGCGACGAGATGCTGCTCTTCGTTACGGAACTGACGGCGGGTTATTACAGCGCGCGCTTTATCGGTCACTACGGCTGTGATAAATATTATCTGCACAACAAGGCGCTGTGTTTCCAGGAAAGGGATCAGGCGCTGCTTGACCGTGTCAATAAACTTGACTGGACGATATAGGAGGGGATAGATGATGGGCGACATCCATGAGAAAACGGCGGAAAAATATTTGACGATGATAGACGAGGAGCGCCGCGCCTTTATCCGGGCGGAACACGGGCGGCTGCAGCGGATAATCGGTGCCGAATATTGGGAACCTCGGGAAGAAAAAACATATTATTTTCATTGCGGCGCGGAGGGGGATATCCTGCCAGCCGATCCCTACGAGCTCAGCCTTGACGAGCTGGCGGCGCTGCCTCATTTTGAGATGCGTGTGGAGCGTCTGCGTACATACAGTTATCTGGCCTTCTTCCAAATGTATCCTCGCGATTCGGAACGTCTGTCTTTGCTTGCCAAACTCCGGAGCCGGCTGGCGGAGGGGCTTCCCTGTGCAGAAGAGGAGCTTGAGGAGCTTGACGGAGGGCATGCGGATTATCTGGAATGGAAGCTTGGCAGTCCGGTAGAGGTGATCATGCCGGAGACGTGGAGGGCGGAGAGTCGTGCGGATTCTTGAGAAAACGGCGGAGAGCGGCACGCTGAGCGTCGCGCTGCTGATAGAACCGGAGGAGTTTTGCGCCGCGATGGGCATGACCGGCGAGGGCGGACGCGGCCAAAATTCTGCCTCTGGCGAGGCGGAGGCTGTGTTTGACGAGGCTTTAGCCGCCGCCATTTCCGCGGCCTACGGAAAATTTATTGCGGCGGAGGGGCTGCGCACCGTGGGCAGGCCTGAGGTAACGGAGATATCTTCTCAGGCGGACGGAGGCCTGCGTTTCAGTGTGAAAGTCGGCCTCTATCCAAAGGTGCGCCTCGGAGCCTACAGGGGGCTTCAGATAACGCTTCCTCCCGAGGCGGGGGAAGATGAATTTCGGATGGCGGTGCTTAAAGAGGCCTGTAAAGGGATCACCGGCGCCCCTACGCCGGAGATGACGGACTGGCGGCTTGAGGCGATGGCGGCGCAGGAACGTCTCAACGTTTCACAGGATGCCGTCTATCATCTGCTCGCCGACGTCGTCTGGCTTCTGCGGGAGACATATCTTGCGGCGGGGATTTCCCGGCAGCCGGCACAGATAGCTTCCGAGGCGCTGGAGGTGATGCTGGAGACGGTATCAGACGGCGCGCCGTCAGCCGAGGTTCTTGGCGGGCAGATGCGAGCTCTTGCGGAGCGCTATCGAGAACTGCCGGACAATTTTGATGATAAATTTGATGAAATATTAAAACGCCGCGCCGCCGCAAAAGGCAAAATGACGGCGGAAGAGCTTGCGGCTGAGGCTTTCAACGCCTGGCTGGGATCTGTCGGGCTTGATGAAAAGAGATGGCGCGCCCAGCGCCGCGCCGAGGCGGAGGAGCTTGCGCGCTGTGACCTTATGCTGGAGGCGGTGGCCGAGGCTGAGGGGCTGACAGCCTCCGAGGATGATCTGCTGGCAATGATTGCGAAGATCGCCGCCGGCTGCGGGATGGCGCCGGAGGAGGCCGCGGCGCGGATCGACGCGGAACCGCTGCGCCGTCAGATAATGCGGGATAAGGCCTGCGGATTGTTGGTCTCGGCCGCCGTGCGGAAGGATGGCTGAGAAATGAGACATGGGGCTGAGGCGCTGGAGCGCGAAGAGCTGCGCGGGCTGATGCGCGCTTTTTGCCTTCCGTCGCTTGCCGCCAGCCTCGTCACCGCGCTCTACAACATCGTAGACCAGATATTCATCGGCCGCGCGCTCGGCGTCGCGGGCAACGCTGCCGCCAATGTGGTTTTTCCCGCCGTTACCGTCATTACTGCGCTGTCGCTGATGTGCGGCGTCGGTTCGTCCGCCGTCATGAACCTTGCCCTTGGGCGCGGAGATAATGAACAGGCGCGCCGGGGCGTTGCCGGCGGTTTTGTGATGATGGCAGTCTGCGGCATGGCCGTGTCGCTGGCGATGCTCTGCCGGACGGTGCCGCTGCTTCGTCTCTTCGGCTGTACCGATACGGTAATGCCATACGCCGCGCCATACGCGCAGATAACGGCGTTCGCCTTTGTCTGCGCGATGATCGGCGCTGCGGGCCCCTTCCTCGTGCGCGCCGACGGCAGCCCTAATTACGCTCTCTGCTGCACTGCGGTGGGGACGCTGCTGAACCTTGCGCTCGACGCGCTCTTCATCAACGTCTTTGCGTGGGGAATTGCCGGCGCGGCGTGGGCCACGGCGCTGGCGCAGACGGTGAGCGCCGCCATGGTTATCCTCTATCTGCCGCGTTTCAGGACCCTGCGCCTGAGAGCGGCTGACTTTCTTCCTGATTTCAGGCTTTACGTTCGCATTGCCGCACTTGGCGCGGGTCCGATGTGCAACTTTTTCACGCAGGCTGTCGTTCAGGTATTCCTAAACGCCGCGCTGAAAAAATATGGCGCCTCCGCGGCCTGCGGCAGCGACGCCGCGCTCGCCGCGGCGGGTGTGGCCAATAAGGTGAACACACTGGCCGCCGCCGTCGTCACCGGGCTCACTAACGGGATGCAGCCTATCGTCAGCTATAACTTCGGACGCGGAAGCTACGCGCGTGTACGGGAGGCCGGCATCATCGTTGTGAAGCAGGTACTGGCGGTATCATTCTGCATCTTCCTCTGCTACCAGCTGCTTCCGCGGCAGATAACCGCGCTCTTCGGCGTGGGAACTGAGGCATATTTCGACTTTGCCTCCCGTTTTTTCCGTATCTTTATGATGTTGATTTTTCTCAGCGGGCTGCAGAGCTCCGTCGGGGGATTTTTCTCCGCGCAGGGAATGCCGCTTTACAGCATATTCATCTCCGTTACGCGCCAGCTGATCTTCCTGCCGCCTCTTCTGGTGCTTCTGCCGCGCCATTTCGGCCTCTCCGGCGTCCTCTGGGCCGGTCCTGCCGCCGATATAGCGATGGCTGCCGCGGCAGCCTACCTGATGGCCCGCCGCTGCCGCCGGCTGGAGGATATGCAGCGTGCCGCTGATTATGCAAAAGAAGAAATTGATGCTACAATAACGCAAGCTACATGATTATTATGGAGGTGTTTGAACATGAGCAAAGAAAGGTTTCTTATTTCGTCGGAATCGGTGACGGAGGGACACCCAGACAAACTCGCAGATCAAATATCCGATGCGGTGCTTGACGCCATTCTCGAAGCCGACCCGATGGGGCGCGTGGCCTGCGAGACGCTGGTATCGACCGGACTGATAGTGGTCGCGGGAGAGATAAGCACGGTCTGCTATGTAGATATTCCGAAGATCGCGCGCAAGACGGTAAAGGATGTCGGCTACACGCGCGCGAAGTATGGCTTCGACGGGGACACCTGCTCCGTCATCACGACGATAGACGAACAATCTCCCGATATCGCGCTCGGCGTCGACAAGGCGAAAGAGGCGAAGGAGCTTTCGGATGACGAAATAGACGCCATCGGCGCGGGCGACCAGGGGCTCATGGTAGGTTATGCCTGCAACGAGACGGAGGAGCTGATGCCGCTGCCAATCTCGCTCGCGCAGAAGCTGACGCGCCGCCTCTCCGAGGTACGCAAAAATAAGACGCTGCCATACCTGCGTCCGGACGGCAAGAGCCAGGTGACGGTGGAGTACGTGAACGGCAAGCCGCTGCGTGTCGATACAGTGGTCATCAGTACCCAGCATCACCCCGCGATCGACCAGAAGCAGATCGAGGCGGATATTATAGAGCATGTCATTAAGCCTGTCATTCCCGCACAGCTCATCACGACAAAGCCGCGCATTCTCGTCAATCCGACGGGGCGCTTTGTGATGGGCGGCCCGCAGGCCGACAGCGGCCTGACGGGGCGCAAGATAATCGTCGATACTTACGGCGGCGCTGTGCCTCACGGCGGCGGCGCCTTCTCCGGCAAGGACCCGACGAAGGTGGACCGTTCAGGGGCCTATATGGCGCGCTACGCGGCGAAGAACGTCGTCGCTGCGGGGCTTGCCGACGCCTGCCAGATACAGGTGGCCTACGCGATCGGCGTTGCGAAGCCCGTTTCGATAATGGTAGAGACTTTTGGCACGGGAAAGATAAAGGACGAGGAGATCACACAGCTGCTGCGCGAGAACTTTGACTTCCGTCCCGCGGCAGTCATCCGCGACCTGGATCTGCGCAAACCGCAGTACAAGCGTCTGGCCGCCTACGGACATATGGGGCGTATCGACCTTGATCCGATGCCGGCCTGGGAGCGCACGGACAAGGCTGAGACGCTCAAACGGGCGGCGGAGCGTTTCGCGTAAGTTTTTAAGAGAATGTTTGGGCGGCGCGATGCCGCCCCTTTTTGATTTTCAGCCTTTATGCGGCCTGTCTTTTCCTATCTCTCGCACATAATATTTCCTCAGCACTGTCCGGCCTGTGGACGGCTTGCCGTGCCGTACTGCCCAGACTGTCTGAGTGGCGCGGCGAAAGAGGCGCTGCCGCCCTTCTGCGCCGACTGCGGCGGCGCCTACGGCGTCGAATGCTGTTATGACAGCGTGCCATGTTACGCTGCCGCCATCCATGACGGAGACGCGCGCAGCTTTATTTTAGCCTTGAAGTATAAGAATATGAGGCCGCTCGGAGAGGCGATCGGGCGAGAGATGGGGAGGCTGTTTCCACGGCAGGAGGCTGACTTGCTGATCCCGCTGCCGCTTCACGCGGACAGCCGCCGCGCCTTCAACCAGACGGAGCTGATCGCGCGCGGAATATCCTCGCGGTGGGGGACGCCGGTCGGCACGAGGCTGCTCAAATGGCGCGCCGGCAGCGGAGCGCAGACGGAGAAGCGGGGCAGAGCGCGCCGGGCGCTGAGCTTCGATTCTTTCGTGGCTTCGCCGGAGCTCACGGGAAAAAGCGCCGTTCTTGTGGACGACGTATATACGACCGGCGGCACCGTGCGCGCGGCGAAGTTCGCGCTGCAAAGGGCGGGAGCCGAGGTAAAGGCGGTCCTCGTCTGGACGCGGCGGGTTTCCTCCCCTGAACATCCCGGAGCGTGGCCGGAAGATGGGGAATATTGGTTATGAGCAAAGTTTGTTATAATAGGGCGTGCATAATAATAGAGGATGAAAAATAGGCTGAGAGAGCAGGACAAGGGGGACAAAATATGCTTCGCAGAATCGGGGTTTTGACAAGCGGTGGCGACGCGCCGGGGATGAACGCCTCAATACGCGCCGTCACGCGCACGGCTTTATTTCATGGACTGCAGGTCGTAGGCATACGCCGCGGTTATGAGGGACTGCTTGAAGGGGACTTTGTCCCCTTGACGCGCAGCTCCGTCGGCGGGATCTTGCTGCACGGCGGGACGATGCTTCGTACCGCGCGCTGTCCGGCCTTTATGAGGCCGGAGGGGATTAACGCAGGCGTTTCCAAGCTGCGGGAGAATGACATAGACGCGCTGGTGGTGATCGGCGGCGACGGCTCTTTCCGCGGAGCGAAGGAACTTCACGACCGCGGCGTCCATGTGGTGGGAGTCCCCGGCACGATAGACAACGATATGGCCGGCACCGACTGCACCATCGGATTCGATACGGCCTGCAACACCGCTCTGGAATGTATCAGCAAGCTGCGCGACACCGCCTCAAGTCACGACCGGATGTTTATCGTCGAGGTGATGGGACGGCACGCCGGTTTTCTCGCGCTGGAGACGGGAGTGGCCTGCGGCGCGGAGTTCGTGCTGATTCCCGAGCTGCCGGTGGACCTGGAGGCGATCGCGAATAAGATACATTACGCCAAGCAGCGCGGCAAAACGCATTCGCTGATCGTCCTTGCCGAGGGGGTCATGTCTGCCTCGGAGCTGGCGGAGAAATTGAAGGGGCACTGCGATTATGACCCGCGGATAGTCGTCCTCGGACATCTGCAGCGCGGCGGCGCGCCCTCCTGCTTTGACACCGTTCTCGCCTCACGCCTGGGAGCGGCGGCCGTGGAGGCGCTGATCGACGGCAAACGCGGCATGATGGTGGGGAGGACTAAGGACGAGATTGTGACCGTGCCGCTGGAAACGGCGTGGACGCAGCACCACCCGCTTGACTCGGATATGCTGCGTCTGGTGGAGACACTGAGTATTTAGATATTTGACGACGCCCGTCTGCCGCCGGAAATAACGTGGCGGCAGTTCACCGCACCGCATTTGACCGTTATCAAATGGAGGAGATACCGTGACCGCAGATATGGTTCTACCGGAAGCCTATGCTAAAAAGCTCATATCGCTTGTTTCACGTGACCGAGGAGGGCGCGGCGTCTCCAAACTTTACCGGAACTCTTTGGGTAATTTTGATCCATCTGTTCCACCAGTCTCTGAT
>Ga0192261_1083_pt1 | contig 19635 bp, 14 predicted proteins | sample Koala_Koa23_G3_FD_131283 | JGI IMG/M metagenome (GOLD analysis project Ga0192261, IMG submission 131283) | Enriched cells from koala feces incubated with labeled cellulose particles, San Francisco Zoo, California, United States - Koala_Koa2-3_G3 ... | reverse complement strand
CTGATCGAGTGCTTTGCGAACCGTCGGGCGAGCCAATGCATACTCCTGACACAAGTCATGTTCCGAAGGCAGCAGATCGCCCGGCACATAACGGCCATCGGCAATAGCCCGACGCAATGTTTCGTACACTTGTCTATAACGGGGTATTTCTTCCATATTTCGTTTCTTGTTCAGGGGCAACCCCCACATGGCGAGATTTTTCCATCCATTCGGAGGCCTTCTCTCCGACCAAAAATAAAGAAAGATTCCGGGGCCTGCAAATTTTCAAGGCACAAATTTGTATATACAGGTTTTCAACTTGTAAACCCTCATAAATTTTCTATCTGTCTGATTCTGTGCAAATATTAAATTTTTAGCAAAAAACTTGTTCATCTGAAGTTAAAAATGTATTTTTGTGATATTCTGCTTTCAGCAACTAAACCTCAAACAGTATAAAACCTAATTTATGGCTACCGTAGTAATCATGCCGAAACAGGGTCAGTCCGTAGAAAGCTGCATCCTGACCGAATTCAAAAAGAAAAAAGGCGACACCGTCGCCGAGGGCGACATTCTGTTCTCGTACGAAACCGATAAGGCCTCATTCGAAGAAGAAGCCAAAGTCAGCGGAACGGTGTTGGAGATATTTTTCGATGACGGAGACGAAATTCCCGTACTGACCAATGTCATGGTCATCGGTAACCCGGGTGAAAGCACCGAAGAGTTCCGCCCCGGCGGCGAAGCCCCCGCAGCGGCTGAAGCTCCCGCAGCACAACCTTCAGCAAGCGCTGCACCGACCGCAGCTCCGGCAACGGCTGCCGCATCGGCTCCCTCGGCTCCGGCCACAGCACCCGCCACACCGGCTTCGGGCATTTCTCCTCGAGCTCGCGTACTGGCTGAAAAAGAAGCCGTAAATGTCAGCACCCTCAACGGCACCGGTCCCAAAGGTCGTATCATTGAACGCGACGTACGCGCCGCCATGGCCGCTACGCCCAAACTCACACCGCTGGCCAAAGAGATCGCCAAAGAAACCGGAGCGGCTGCTCCCGCCACGGGAAGCGGTCTGGCCGGCATGGTCAAAGGAGCCGATATGGGCGCACTGAAAAACACCGTTTACAGCAGCGACAGTGAAATCAAACCGCTGACCAACATGCGCAAACTGATCGCCAAGGCCATGCACGCCTCGTTGCAGAATTCGGCCCAGCTGACCCACCACCTCAGCGCCGATGCCCGTCGCATCCTCGAACTGCGCGAAAAGGTGAAAAAAGCGATGGCCAACGGGTATCCCACCAACATCACCCTCAACGACATGGTTTGCCTGGCCGTCATCAAGGCCCTCAAACAGTTCCCGCAGGTCAACTCCCACTTCCTGGGCGACAGCATGCGCCTCTTCTCGAAAGTACATCTGGGGCTGGCCGTCGACACCGAACGCGGACTGATGGTTCCTACGGTCAAGAATGCCGACGACCTCTCGATCCAGGGACTCTCCAACCAACTCAAGGAAGTGGCCGCTGCCTGCAAGAAGGGCGCCATCGATCCCGATTTGCTCTCTCCCGAAGCCGCTTCGTTCACCGTATCGAATCTGGGCAACTACGGAGTAGAAATCTTTACGCCGGTCATCAACCTGCCTCAGTCGGCCATTTTGGGTGTCAACACCATCGTACCGCGGCCTAAAGATTTGGGCGGCGGCGTATACGGGTTCGTTCCCCACATCGGATTGAGCCTTACCTACGATCACCGGGCCTTGGACGGCGGTGAAGCCACCCGCTTCCTCAAACAGATCGCCATCGAAATCGAAAACCTCGACTTCGACATCTGATTTTCCGGTCATTTCCAACGCATAAACAAACTCAAACCAATAAAGTAAATGATTGATTTAGCGATTATCGGCGGTGGGCCTGCCGGCTATGTAGCCGCCGAACGCGCCGGAGCCAAAGGGCTCAGCGTCGTGCTTTTCGAAAAGAAAGAATTGGGGGGAGTATGCCTCAACGAAGGGTGCATTCCTACCAAGACTTTACTCTATGGAGCCAAAGTTTACGATACGGCCGTTCACGGCGACAAATACGGCGTATCGGTAGAGGGCGCCACGTTCGACTTCAAAAAGATGATGGATCGCAAAAACAAGGTGATCCGTAAACTGGTCGGCGGCGTGGGGGCCAAAATGAAAGCCCATCAGGTCACCGTGGTCAAAGGGGCCGCTCAGATTATGGGCCGCAGCGCCGAAGGCATCGAAATTCAGTGCGAAGGCCAAAGCTACAAGGCCGCCAACCTGCTGATCTGCACCGGTTCGGAAGCCTTTGTTCCACCCATTCCGGGTCTCAAGGAAGCCGGGGACGTGATCCTCACCAACCGCGAAATTCTCGCGCTGAAAGAACAGCCCAAGAAGCTGGTCATCATCGGCGGGGGTGTGATCGGGATGGAGTTCGCCAGCTTCTTCAACAGCCTGGGCACCGAAGTGACCGTCATCGAAATGCTGCCCGAAATTCTGGGCGGTCTGGATGGTGAAATCAGCCACATGCTTCAGGAAATCTACGCAAAAAAAGGCGTACAGTTCCACCTCTCCTGCCGCGTGACCGAAATCAAAGGCAACGAGGTGATTTATACGACTCCTGACGGCAAGAGCGAATCGGCTTCGGGCGATAAGATTCTGGTGAGCGTCGGCCGCCGGGCCGTCACCCAAGGTTTCGGGCTGGAAACCCTGGGCGTAGAACTGAACCGGGGCGGCATCAAGGTCGACAACAAGATGCGCACCAACGTACCGGGTGTTTATGCGGCCGGAGACGTAACGGGCTTCTCGCTGCTGGCCCACACCGCCAGTCGGGAAGGCGAAGTGGTGGTCAACAACCTCACCGGTCGGGCCGACCAGATGCGTTACGATGCCATTCCGGGTGTCGTTTACACCAACCCCGAAGTAGCCGGTGTAGGGCTGACCGAAGAAGCCGCCCAGAAGAAAGGCATCGCCTACCGGGTGGCTAAACTGCCCATGGCTTATGCCGGACGCTTCGTGGCTGAAAACGAAGGCGGAACGGGTCTATGCAAAGTCCTTGTAGGCCAGCAGTACGGCGAAGTATTGGGCGTACACATGCTGGGCAACCCGTGCAGCGAAATGATCTACGGCGCCTGCATGGCCATCGAACAGGAGATGACACTCGAAGCGATGCAGGAAGTGGTCTTCCCCCACCCGACCGTTTCGGAAATTTTCAAGGAAACGATTTTCTCCTTCGAATAACCTGTCCGTACATTTACGAAACCTAATTCCATAAACCGAAATTTCAAACAAAATGCCTAAATCACAATACGTCGATCCTAAAGAGATCCGCAAAGCCGGAGAGATCACCTTTAAACCGATTCCGGTCAATCAGTACAACAAAAGCGTCAAAGACGAACTCAAAGCCAAAAATTTCACGGAAGAAGAGCTGAAAAACATCTACCACGACATGGTGGTGATCCGCGAGTTCGAAACCATGCTCAACCTGGTGAAAACTACCGGCGGCTATAACGGTATTGCCTACAATAACCCGGGTCCTGCCCACCTGTCGGCCGGTCAGGAAGCCGCTGCCGTCGGTATGGCCTATACGCTCACCACGGACGACTTCATCTTCGGGTCTCACCGCAGCCATGGCGAAATTCTGGCCAAAGGGCTCCGGTCGATCGCCATCCTCAGCGATGCCGAACTGGAAAAGATCATGAATGAATTCTGGAACGGAGCTACACTCAAAATCGCCAAGATGGGTTTCCAGGGGACGACCAAACAACTCGCCCGTCGCTTCCTGCTCTACGGGGCCATGGCCGAAATCTTCGCCCGCGTCACCGGGTTCAACAAAGGCTTGGGTGGTAGTATGCACACCTTCTTCATCCCGTTCGGGATCTTCCCCAACAACGCCATCGTGGGTGGTAGCGGGGACATCGCCGTCGGCGCAGCCCTCTACAAGAAAATCAACCGCAAACCGGGGCTGGTCGTAGCCAACATCGGCGACGCCTCCATGGCCTGCGGTCCGGTATGGGAAGGACTGGTATTCGCCGCCATGGACCAGTTCAAACAGCTCTGGGAAGGCGACATGAAAGGCGGTCTGCCGGTGATCATCAATATCATGGACAACCAATACGGGATGGGGGGTCAAACCCGCGGCGAAACCATGGGTTATGACTTTGCTGCCCGCATCGGTGCCGGTGTCAACCCCGAACAGATGCACGCTGAACGCGTAGACGGTTACAATCCGCTGGCTGTGATCGACGCCTACCGTCGCAAACGCGCTGTCATCGAACAAAAAGACGGTCCCGTTCTGCTGGATGTCGTCACCTACCGTTACAGCGGCCACTCGCCCTCCGACGCCTCGTCGTACCGCACCAAAGAGGAAGTGGAAGCCTGGATGGCCGAAGACTGCATCGAAGCCTACGGCAAACAATTGATCGAAGCCGGCATTGCCAAACAGGCCGATCTGGATGCCGTATGGGCCGATGTAAAAGAAGTCATGACCGACATCTTCAAACTGGCCATCGACGAAGAGCTCTCTCCGCGCATGGACCTGCACAAAGAACCCGAACTGCTGGGCGGCATGATCTTCTCGAACGGTTCGGTCGACTCGATGTCCGACGCCACACCCGAAGTCAACCACCCGATGTCCGAAAATCCCCGCGTACAGCAAATCGCCAAAAAAGAACGTTTCGCTACAGACAAAGACGGCAAACCCGTTTCGAAGATGAAACAGTTCCAGCTGCGCGACGGGATATTCGAAGCGATCATCGACCGTTTCTACAAAGACGCCTCGCTGGTGGCCTACGGAGAAGAAAACCGCGACTGGGGCGGTGCATTCGCCGTATACCGCGGTCTGACCGAAGCGCTGCCGTATCACCGTTTGTTCAACTCGCCCATTTCGGAAGCCTCAATCATCGGAACGGCCATCGGATACGCCATGTGCGGCGGCCGGGTCATCCCCGAAATCATGTACTGCGACTTCCTGGGACGTTGCGGAGACGAAGTCTTCAACCAGCTGCCCAAATGGCAGGCCATGAGCGGTAACATTCTCAAGATGCCGGTAGTCGTACGTGTGTCGGTCGGTTCGAAATATGGCGCTCAACACTCGCAGGACTGGACGTCATTGTGTGCCCATATCCCGGGACTGAAAGTGGTCTTCCCCGTTACGCCTTATGATGCCAAAGGGTTGATGAACGCCGCCCTGCAAGGCACCGACCCGGTCATCTTCTTCGAAAGTCAACGTATTTACGATATCGGCGAACAATTCCACGAAGGAGGCGTTCCCGAAGGCTACTACGAAATTCCGATCGGCGAACCCGACATCAAACGCGAAGGGAAGGATATCACGATTCTGACCATCGGGGCTACGCTCTATCGGGCTCTGGAAGCAGCCAAAACGTTGGAAGAAAAATACGGCATGAGCGCCGAAGTGATCGATGCCCGTTCGCTGGTTCCGTTCAACTACGAAAAAGTGCTGGCTTCGATCAAAAAGACCGGCCGCATCGTCATCGCCAGCGACGCCAGCAGCCGTGGGTCATTCCTCAACGACCTGGCCCGCAACATCACCGAGCTGGCCTTCGACGAGCTGGATGCGCCTCCCGCCGTATTGGGTTCGCGCAACTGGATCACACCGGCCTACGAACTCGAATATGCCTTCTTCCCGCAGCCGTCGGACTTCATCGACATCATCCACGAAAAGATCGTCCCGCTTCAGGGTCACGTTCCGACCGCCAACTTCACCGATGCCGAACAGATCCGCCGCGCCAAAGAAGGCGTTTAATCCCTCAACCCCTTTTCGAAGTATGACCCCTCGCGGGTCATACTTTTGAAAAGAGGTTTTGTCTCTACCTAACCTAAAACCTGAACTTATGTGCGAATTTTGTAACCATAGCGCTATGGAGGTGAACGTCAATGCTCACCTCCATACGCCTTATTCGTTCAGCTCTTTCGAGAAGCTGACCGATGCCCTGGACATGGCCCTGAAAGAAAACGTTCAGGTCGTCGGAATTAACGATTTCTATACCACCCGCGGTTACGAACAATGGGATCACGAATGCCGTCGCCGGAGACTCTATCCGCTGTTTAACATCGAATTCATCAGCCTCAACAAGGAAGACCAGGCCGCCGGCATCCGCGTCAACGACCCCAACAACCCGGGTCGCACCTACCTGAGTGGGAAAGGACTCTATTGTCCTCCCTTCCTACCTGAACCTTACGCCAGCCAACTGGCCGAGGTCGTAGAAGAAACCGACAAACAGGTGCGGCAGATGTGCGACAAACTCAACGATCTGCTCCGCGCCCATGAAGCCGGCTTCGAACTCGACATCCAATGGATCGAACAGACTCTCACCCAGGGATCGATCCGTGAACGACACCTGGCCAAAGCACTGCGTCTGGTGGCCACAGAGCATTTCCAGAACGACAGCGAACGTCTGCTGGCCTTTTTCGAGAAAATTTTCGGAGGTCGTCCCCTGCAGGCCGATCTGAACAACGTCGCTGCCGTAGAAAACGAAATCCGCAGCAAACTGCTCAAGGCCGGAGGTCCGGCTTTCGTCGCCGAAGACCCCAAAGCCTTCCTGCCGATGGAAGACGTACGGCGCATCATTCTGGCCGCCGGAGGAATCCCGACCTATCCGTTCCTGGCCGACGATGCCAAAGGCAATTTCACAGACTTCGAACAGGACGTCAAACAAACAGCCGCCATACTCAAAGGACGCGGCATCTATTCAGTGGAATTCATCACCACCCGCAACAGTATCGAAGTGCTGGAGGCTTACGCCGGATACCTGCACGAACAAGGATTCGTCGTCACGTTCGGATCGGAACACAACACCCCGGCCATGGAACCCATCTTACTGTCGGCCCGGGGAGGTCGGCCTCTGACGCCCAAGCTCAAAGCGATCAATTATGCCGGAGCCTGTGTCGTAGCCGCTCATCAGGAAGCTCTTCGACAAGGGTTGGAAGGTTATACCAGCTACGAAGAGATGCCCTCGCTGGCTAAACGAAACCTGTTCATTCAGGAAGGGAATCGTCTGATCCGCTCCCTGATCCGGTAATTTACCATCCACTTAAACCAAGCAAACATATCATGAAAGAAATAGAACAACTGATTGCCATTTCCCAATATTACGGCCGCGACAGCCGTTATGTCATCGCCGGAGGCGGAAATACCTCCTTCAAGACGGCCGACAAGCTGTGGGTTAAAGCCAGCGGCCATGCTCTGGCTACCATCACCGAAGAGGGATTTGCCGTTCTCGACCGGGCTAAACTGAACGTTATTTCCGAAAAAGAGTACCCGACCGATTCGGCCGCCCGCGAAGAAGCCGTCAAAAATGATCTGGCCGCCGCCTGTATCACCAAGGATCGTCGTCCGAGCGTCGAAACCTCCCTGCACAATGCCCTTCAGGCCCCGTTCATCGTCCATCTCCATCCCACGATGGTCAATGCCCTGATGTGTGCCCAGGACGTGGAAGCCGTCACGCAAAAACTGTTCGGCGACAGCGTGCTGTATATTCCCTACATCGACCCGGGCTATATCCTGTTCAAAGAGGTCGAAAAACGCATCCGGGAGTATACCGCTGCGCAGGGACATGAACCCGCCGTCATTCTATTGCAGAACCACGGCATTTTCGTCGGCGCCGAATCACCCGAAAAAGTGCAGGCCCTTTACGACGAGGTCTTGGGTAAAATCGAACAAGCCCTGACCGTCACACTACCGACCGGCGAAAAAGCAGTATGCTCCTGTGCCGCCGAAGTCATTCCCGCCCTCCGCATCTGGTGCAGCGCCGGTGGTCCCGACAAAACCCTTAAGGTGGTCAACAACGAACTGATCGACTACTTCACCTCGTCAGCCGAAAACATCGCCAAAATTTCGAAACCCTTCTCGCCAGACATCATCGTATACTGCAAGTCGCAATATATCTATATCGACGCTCAGGGTCCCGAAGCTATCCGAGAAGCCGCTCAAAAGAAAATCGCGGACTATATCGCTCAAAACGGTTATGCGCCCAAAGTTATCCTGATCAAGGGGATCGGGCTGGTAGCCGTGGGCGACAACGCCGCCGGAGCGAACATCATCCAGGAAGTTTATCAGGATATGATGAAAATCGCCTATCTGTCGGCTTCGTTCGGGGGAGAACACCCCATGACCCAGGCGCAAATCGATTTTATCGACAACTGGGAAGTGGAAAACTACCGCCGTAAAGTGAGCGCCGGAGGAGCCGCCGGACGGGTCGAAAACAAGATCATCATCGTGACGGGAGCCGCTCAAGGTTTCGGGGAAGGCATTGCCCGCTGCCTGATCGCTCAGGGAGCCAACATCGTGGTGGCCGACCTGAACGACACCGTGGGTATGCAGACCGCCGCCAACCTCAACGCTCTGGCCAAAAGCAATCGGGCCATCTTCGTCAAAACGAATGTTGCCGATCTGGACAGCCTGCGCAATCTGGTACATGAAACGGTTTGTGCCTTCGGCGGGCTGGACGTTTTCGTCAGCAACGCCGGGGTATTGCGTGCCGGCGGCATCGACGTGATGACCCCCGAAAACTTCGAATTCGTCACCAAGATCAACTACAACGCCTATTTCTACTGCGTGAAGACCGTCACCCCGGTGATGAAACTCCAGAACAGCTGCGATCCGCAACGTTACGCCGACATCATCCAGATCAACTCCAAGAGCGGTCTGCGCGGTTCGAAAGCCAATTTCGCTTATGCCGGCGGCAAATTCGGCGGCATCGGACTCACCCAGTCTTTCGCGCTGGAACTGGCTCCCGCCCGCATCAAAGTCAATTCGGTCTGCCCGGGCAACTTCTACGAAGGTCCGCTGTGGAGCGATCCGGTCAACGGACTGTTTGTGCAATACCTCAAAGCCGGTAAGGTTCCGGGCGCCCAGAACGTCGAAGACGTCCGCAAATACTACATGGCCCAAGTCCCGATGCAGAAAGGAACCGGCCCCGAAGATGTCACCAAAGCAGTGCTGTACCTGATCGAACAGACCTGCGAAACGGGACAGGCCGTACCCGTCACCGGCGGTCAGGTGATGCTCAGCTAAGGGCAAACGAAAAGAAAATCGGTACTTTTCCGGACGAGATACCGGAAAATAGAATTAATCCGTATATTTGCGCCAGCAACGGGCGTAAATATCTTAACGCTTAACTTTATGAAAACAAAAGCTGTAAGATTATATGGCAAGGACGACCTCCGGTTGGAGGAGTTCCAGTTGCCGCCCATTCAGGACGACGAGATTTTGGCTAAAGTGGTCTGTGACAGCATCTGCATGTCCTCTTACAAAGCCTCGCACCAGGCCGACATACACAAACGTGTACCGCGGGACATTGCTTCCAATCCGGTGATTATCGGGCATGAATTTGCCGGTGAGCTGGTGGAAGTGGGAGCCAAATGGCAATCCAAATTCAAACCCGGATTCAAGTTTTCCATCCAACCTGCCCTGAACTATGAAAAAGGTCCGGTCGGTGTACTGAGCGCTCCGGGCTACTCCTATCGCTTTATCGGAGGGGACGCCACCTATGTGATCATTCCTAACGAAGTGATGGAACAGGGCTGCCTGCTGGAATACAAAGGCCGCGGGTACTATCCCGGTGCCCTGTCCGAACCGCTCTCATGCGTGATCGGCGCCATGCACGCCAACTACCACACCACCCCGGGCTCCTATGTGCATCAAATGGAGATCAAACAAGGTGGGAATATGGCCATTCTGGCCGGTGTAGGTCCCATGGGGCTGGCCGCCATCAATTACGCCATCCATCGTCCCGATCGTCAGCCCAAACTGCTGGTCGTTACCGACATCGACCAGGCCCGTTTGGATCGTGCCGCCTCATTGTACACCCCGGAAGAAGCCGCTAAAAACGGCATCGAACTGAAATACGTCAACACAGGAGCCATGAGCGATCCCGTCGCCGAACTGCGCAGCCTGACCGGCGGGCAGGGGTTCGATGACGTATTCGTCTTCGCACCGGTGGCTCCAGTCGTACAACAGGCCGATGCGATTCTGGCTTTCGACGGCTGTCTGAACTTTTTCGCCGGCCCGGCCAAAACCGACTTTACGGCCCCGTTGAATTTTTATAATGTGCACTATGCCTTCACCCATATCGTGGGAACCAGCGGCGGTAACACGGCCGACATGCAGGAAGCCATCCATATGATGGGCGAAGGCCTCGATCCGGCCGGTCTGGTCACCCACATCGGGGGTCTGAACGCCGTGATCGACACTACCCTGAACCTGCCCTCGATTCCGGGCGGCAAGAAATTGATTTATACGCATATCGACATGCCGTTGACACCGATTGCCGAATTCGCCGAACGCGGTAAAACCAATGCCGCATTCAAAGCCTTGGCCGAAATCTGCGATCGTCACAACGGGTTGTGGAGTGTGGAAGCAGAAGAATATCTGCTCGCCCATGCTGCCGAAGTGAACGATTAAGGAGAAGGGAATCGGTGCCTGTGATTTTTTAGATGAAGCCTATAAACCTGATTGAAAACAATCATAAACAACCATCCGGCCATAAACCGGGTAAAACTCAATCAAAAAAGTCATGAAGCAACTAGACACGAAACTGATGCACCCCGCAGAGCAGATCAAAGTGATCATCGGGCGTATCTACCGCAGCGGGATGACGACCACCTCGGGCGGTAACGTCTCCATCATGGACGAGAGCGGCGATATGTGGATCACGCCCAGCGGCATCGACAAAGGCTCCCTGACCGAAAAGGATATCATGTGCGTCAAAGCAGACGGTACCATCATCGGTCCTCACAAGCCGTCGTCGGAGTATCCCTTCCACAAAGCTATCTACCAAATGCGTCCCGGCATGAAGGCGGTGATTCACGCCCATCCGCCCGCATTGGTTTCGTTCAGCATCACCCACAAGATTCCCAACACCAACATCATTCCTCAGGCACGCCGTATCTGCGGTCGCATCGGATTCGCTCCGTACGACACTCCGGGTAGCCAGGAATTGGGCAAGAAAATCGCAGCTGAATTCAAGAATCATCCCGACTACAAAGCCGTCATCATGGAAAACCACGGTGTCGTACTGTGCGGGGAAGACCTGATGGACGCTTACCAGCGTTTCGAAACCCTGGAACTGTGCGCCCGCACCGAACTCAACGCCATGGTACTGGGTCAGCCGACCTACCTGACCGAAGAACAGATCGGCCAGCACGAAGCTTCGCTGCCCACCGACTATCCGCACTTCATGGGCGTCACCTATCCTTCGGACGAACGGGCCATCCGCACCGAAATCGTGAAAATGGTACGTCGTGCCTGCGATCAGGGTCTGATGATCAGCACCTACGGTACCGTATCGGTACGTTGGCGCGGGAATGACTTTCTGATCACCCCTCCGGGCAAACCGCGGTGGGACATCGAACCTCAGGATATTGTTCAGGTGAAAAACGGCATGGTCGAAGCCGGCAAGATTCCGAGCCGTTCGGTTGCCATGCACCAGGCCATCTACCAGAGCAATCCGAAGATCAACTCGATCATCCTGACCCAGTCGCCCAACCTGATGGGCTTCTGCACCTCGGGCGTCAAATTCAACGTCCGCACCATTCCTGAAAGCTGGATCCTGTTGCAGGATATTCCGATTATCCCTTACGGGCTGCAATACGAAGATCCGCTGGCTATTCCCGAAATGGTAAAAAAAGTGCCCTGCCTGTTGCTGGCCAATGACTCGGTATTGGTAACCGGTGATCAGCTGCTCAACACATTCGACCGTCTGGAAGTGGCTGAATTCAGTGCCAAATCGCTCATTATGGCCGCTCCGATCGGAGAGCTCAAACCGATCAACGACCAACAGGTAGAAGATCTGCGCGTGGCTTTCCACGTGGGAGAATAAACCGCTAAAATCCGTTTCCATGCAACTGATTCTCAGTCCGTGGAATCTGCCCCAGTGCAACTGTGCGCTGGAAGAATACCTGCTAACAGAACGTCCCGGTGACGTTCTGTTGCTGTATATAAACCGTCCATCCGTGATCGTGGGGCGTAATCAGACACCCGAAGCCGAGGTCGATCTGGATTATTGCCAGCGAGAGGGCATTCCCGTTCTAAAACGCCTTTCGGGCGGGGGAACGGTCTATCACGACGAAGGAAATATCAACTATGCCTTCTTCGGAGATAAAACCGAGACCCCGATCCTCGACCGCGATTTCAGCACACCAGTCATCCGGGCCTTAGCCCGATTGGGTGTTTCCGCCCAGGTGGGTCCCCGCCGGGAACTGTTGTGCGACGGGCGGAAAATATCCGGCACCGCCTCGCACATCACCCGTCACCGATGGTTGTTCCACGGCACACTGCTCCACTGCACCGATCTGCAACGACTCGACCGTATCCGTCAAGGGGACCCGACACGACGCGGCAAAGGGGTCGCTTCGGTGCCCAGTCCGGTGGTGAATATCTGTCAGTATAGCGGGACGGATGAATCGACGGAGGATTTCTTCAAGCGCCTCACCGACGTTTTCTTACAGCAATATGAACTCAAGACCCCTACCCTGCTGAGCGAAGCCGAACAAACCCTCGTACGTCAACGAGCCGAACAACGTTACGGTTCGTTCTAAAGGGCAACCAACGGTCTGAACGCTCCTAGAAAAACACGCATAGAGAAAGGGCTGCGGAAATCCGCAGCCCTTTTTTTATACCGTCCGATCGGGAAATTACATCAAGGCCGGAGCCACATATTTGGCCAACAGATAACCTCCGCCCAACAGCCACACATAGAGAATCGAGGCCAATAAAAACGGTTTTGCCCCGGCTTTTTTGAACTTTTCGAAATTGGTTTCGGCACCCAGCGCCGTCATGGCCATCGTCAGCAAAAAGGTATCCAAACGTTTGATAAAGGCAATCACAGGTTCGGGTAACCACCCCAAGGAATTGAAGGCAATCACAGCCAGAAAACCCAACGCAAACCAGGGAATCGCCACTTTTCCGGAACCTTGTTGTTGCTGTATTTCGCCGCGCTGACGAGCTTTACGAGCCCGCAGACGAGCGATCGACCAGCTGATCACCAACAAGGCCGGCACCAGCATAATCACCCGTATCATCTTCACGATAATCCCCACATTCGAAATCTCTTCCCCCATCGCGTTACCGGCACCCACCACATGGGCCACTTCGTGCAAGGTCGAACCGGTATAGAGACCCATTTGTTCCGGCGTCAAATTCACAATTCCCTGTTTATACAGCACCGGATAAAGGAACATGGAAATCGTCCCGAAAATTACGACGGTCGAAACGGCCACGGCCGTTTTATAGGGTTTGGTATGAATGGTCGCTTCGGCGCCCAGAATCGCCGCAGCTCCGCAAATCCCGCTGCCTACGGAGGTCAGCAGAGCAATTCCTCGATCCATATGCAACAAACGACCGATCCACACACCTCCATAAATCGTTCCGGCTACAATAATCGCATCGATCAGGATGGCCGGCAAGCCCACTTGCACGATATCCTGAAACGTCAGGTTGAACCCATAAAGGATAATCCCCACCCGCAACAGGCGTTTGGAACAGAAGAGAATTCCCGGCACCCAAGTCGACGGCAGACGATTGCGCAAACTGTTGGCATAGGCCATCCCCAAGACAATCCCGATAATCAGCGGGCTGAGCGAAAGACCTTTTATAAAAGGGAAATCACTGATATAAAACGCGGCACAGGAAAATAGGGCGATCAACAACACGCCGTGCAACATATTCCCCTGTTTTTCATTCAATTTCATATTCATAACCATTCCATATTCATGATCAATACGGCGCAAAGAAAAGAAATATTTCTACCAATCAAGACACTCAAATACTTATCATCCATAACCAAAAGTTATCATCCGTATTTTCTTTTTCCTTCCGCGTCCGATTCGGCACAGGTTTTGAATTTTCATTTTTCGTCTCTTCCTTCGCCCCTCAGAAGCGACTACCAGTCAATATTCCGATCAGTTATCGGGAATAATGATTTCCTATAACATTATTTCCCGAAAAGACACTATCTTTATAGGCGCAAATTTTAAGATAATTCCAAAAACAATACGTTATGAACTTTCTCACGAACGACAAACTGACCATCGTCGGCGCAGCCGGCATGATCGGTTCGAACATGATCCAAACCGCCATTATGATGGGTCTTACCCCGAACATCTGTGCCTACGATCCCTTTGCTCCGGCCCTGGAAGGCGTAGCCGAAGAGATGTATCACTGCGGTTTCGAAGGAATCAACCTGACGTACACCAGCGATGTAGCTGAAGCCTTACGTGGCGCCAAATACATCGTTTCCTCGGGTGGTGCCGCCCGTAAAGCCGGTATGACCCGTGAAGACCTGCTCAAAGGCAATGCCGAAATCGCCGCTCAATTCGGAAAAAATATTCAGACCTACTGCCCCGATGTCAAACATGTCGTAGTGATCTTCAACCCGGCCGATATCACGGGGCTGATCACGTTGATCTACTCCGGTCTCAAACCCTCTCAGGTCAGTACGCTGGCCGCTTTGGACAGCACCCGTCTGCAAACGGCTCTGGCTCAGCATTTCGGCATTGCTCAGGATAAAGTAGTCAACTCGCGCACCTATGGTGGACACGGCGAACAGATGGCCGTTTTCGCTTCAACCACCATCGTAGACGGCAAACCGCTGAGTTCGCTGATCGGGACGCCGGCTCTGACCGAAGAAAAATGGGCCGCCATCCGCCAGCATGTCATCCAAGGAGGGAAACGCATTATCGAACTGCGTGGTCGCTCATCCTTCCAAAGTCCGGCCTATGTTTCTATCGAAATGATCCGGGCCGCTATGGGGGGTGCTCCGTTCCGTTGGCCGGCCGGCACGTATGTGGACGAAGGCGAATTCCGCCACATCATGATGGCCATGGAAACCACCATTGATGCCGAAGGGGTTCACTGCAAATTACCGCAAGGCACTCCGGAAGAACTCGAAGCCCTGCGCACCAGCTACCAGCACCTGACCCATCTGCGCGATGAAGTGATCGAAATGGGTATTCTGCCCGCCATCGACGAATGGTCGAAGATTAACCCCAATTTGAAATAATCTTTTCGACTATACCAAAAATCCCGAACAAATACGTTCGGGATTTTTTATGCACGGACATCAAGACATCGATAGGTATCTCCTGTTCTACTAAAAAGGCCGCATCTTAACGGGATGCGGCCTTTCTCATATTACCTTTCCGGACTATTCCAGGTAGAAAAGTTCGGGCAGAGGAATCGATACAGGAGAATTGTCGGGGTTGGTTTCCATGATATCGGCCATGTAGTCCCACCATTTCTGCACGATGGGCGTAGGACCCAGGTCCTGCGAGGTTTGTTCGCCTTCGATTTTCTGCACGGCAAACAGGATGTTCGTTTCCTTGTCCCAGAAAATCGAGTAGTCGTACACTCCCGAATCTTTGAGCATTTTCACCAGCTCGGGCCATATTTCATTATGGCGTTTTTGATACTCGGCTTCGCAACCGGGTTTCAATTTCATTTTAAAAGCACAACGCTGCATAAGGATCTATTTTTAAAAAGTAAAACCAATTTGTTCGTTTTCAGCCAGTCGTTTTCTAGAACGAGGGGAAGAAGACCGAAATGATCAACAGCAAAATCCCGCAGCACAACACGGCGATCGTCTTGCCCGAACTTCCTTTCCACTCTTTGAGAACGATGCCCCAGAAGTTACTGAATACGATGTTCAGTGACATGAGGATACTCCAGCTGAAGGCCACCAACATCGTGTTATCGGCGATAAAGCTCTGCCCCATTCCCAGAAACAGGAACTGCATGTACCACAGCGAACCGCCCAACAACGAGAAGAGCAGATTGCTGACCAGCACCGAACCGCCCACGGTACGATATTCGTGGAACGATTTGTTCTTACGGAACAGATACACGCAATAGATGAAGTTGGTCAGGAAGCCCCCGAACATCACGAAGATATGGACCGGGCTGAACGACAAAAGTTCCGAACAACCGTTGGCGATCGCGGCATCGGCGATGGGTTGTCCGGCGGCCAAACCGTAGTTCATGCAGGCACTCATCAGACCGGCAAAAATGGCGATGATCAACCCTTTTTTCAAAGCGAATTCCTTGACCGCGGCTTTCTTTTCTTCGGGGCTCATAGCCTTGTCACGCAACGAACCGGCATAACCGATCACCGCAATACCGGCCAACGAAATAGCCACCCCGATCAGCAGGGCCCAACCCCCGGGCGTCGTGAAAAGATTTTTCCCGGCCACGATCGGCGGGATGATGGTCCCGAAAGCGGCACAGAAGCCGGCCGAAACGGATTGGCCCAGCGAAATACCCAGGTAACGCATGCTCAACCCCCAAGTTAGACCACCAACGCCCCACAAAGCTCCGAACAATACGGCCAGCGCCATGGCGCTCACCGGCGCCGAAGTCAGCACGGTGCCCAACGCATCGAAGGGAACGGCATACAACGTGAAAACCCACGGCAAAAGAATCCAGGAAACAATCCCCTGAGCGATCCAGTAGGTTTCCCACGACCAATTCTTAATCTTGTTGATGGGCACGTAATAGCTCGATCCAGCGAACGAACCGATGGTCATCAGCAAAATTCCAATTAAAATACTATTCATAGATTCAGTAGATTAGGTAGTCGTTTCAATACGGCGAAAGCGCCGTCCTCGCGGAGCGACGCTTTCGCCCGATCATTATCGTCTCTCGTTTATCGTTTCGAGGTAACGTCCTTTTCGTACTGTTCGATGGCAGCGATGTACTCTTCGGCCACGGGCGTTCCGTTCTTCAGGCAGAAGTAGTCGTACACAGCCGACCAAGGCAGGCTCTTGGCTTCTTCCATCAAAGCCAAGCGCTGGAAATATTTGCCGGCAGCTTCGTTTTCGCGCAGTTTCTGGATCGGCGAGAGCAGAGCCTGCAAGAAGGCTTTCTGCGTAGCACGGCTACCGATCACATAGGCCCCGATACGGTTGATCGAAGCATCGAAGTAATCCAGCCCGATGTTCACGCGATTCAAAGCATCGGCCCATACGATTTCCTGAGCCAGCATAGCCACGCTGTCGTTCAGAATCACCACGTGGTCGCTGTCCCAACGTACCGGACGACTCACGTGCAGCAGTACTTCCGGCGTAAAGAGCAGCATCGAGGAGATCTTGTCATAAGTTTCTTCGGTCGGATGGAAGTGACCCATATCGAGGGTGGCCATCAAACCGTTCTGGACGGCATAACCCATATAGAATTCGTGCGAACCTACGGTGAAACTTTCGAGACCTACCCCGAACACTTTGCTTTCCACCCCGTCTTTTACATTCGGGCATTTTACAGCAAAGATCTGATCCAGCGAATCTTTCAACAGCGAACGATACAGGTAACGGTTAGCCGTGAGGTCTTTCGACCCGTCATGGATCCACAGGTTGTGGCAAGCCTTGCTACCGAGCTGTTCACCCATGGCTTCAGCGATCTTACGGCTGCGGATGGTGTGTTCGATCCAGAAATCGCGGATGCCCTTATCGGGGTTCGACAGCGACAGGTCGCCGCTCTTGGGGTGCGAGAAGCTGGTGCTGTTGAAGTCCAGTTTCATGTTGTTGGCTTTCGCCCAGTCGATCCAGCTCTGGAAGTGTTTCACTTCGATCTGGTCACGATCTACTTTCTGGCCGCCGAAATCGCCATAAATAGCATGCAGGCTCAGACGGTGGTTCCCCGGAATCAAGGTTTTGACCTTTTCGATATCTTTACGCACTTCATCGATATTGCGGGCCTTACCGGGATAGTTCCCCGTAGCCTGAATCCCGCCGGAGAGTTGTCCGTCGGGGTTTTCGAAACCCGTCACATCGTCGGTCTGCCAGCAGTGCAGCGACAGGGAAATGTTCTGGAGCTGTTGGAGCGCCTTGTCGGTATCGATACCCAGCTCGGCATAACGTTCCTTGGCTGCCTCGTAGGCTTTGATAATCTGTGCTTCTTTCATCGGTTAAATGATTTAATTTTAAGTTTGTATGGTTTTGATTGTTTAGTCGTACACGTTACTGAATCAGCAGGTGTTTGATCTTGGCATAGGCTTCGTCCCAGGCGGCAGCTTCTTCCGGCACGAACGTTTCGGTTTCGACCGCTTCGGCAATCATGTCGCGCATCTGCTGCAGGGAGTTCACATAACCGGCCGCCCGAGCCTGCAACATGATGTTACCGATGGCTGTGGCTTCCGACGGGCCTGCCACCACCGGCAACCCGATGGCATTGGCCGTAAACTGATTCAAGAGTTTGTTTTTAGAGCCGCCCCCGATGATGTGCAATTTTTCGATGGGGAACGGAGCCAGTTTCTGGAATTTACCCAAAATATCCTTGTACTTGAGGGCCAGCGATTCGAAGATGCAGCGAATCAGCTGGGGATGGGTTTCCGGAACGGGCTGACCGCTGCGGGTGCAGAACTCTGCAATCGCGTTGATCATGCTCTTGGGGTTGGCGAACGAAGGATCGTCCGGATCGATAAACGAACGGAAGGCTTCGGCCTCTCCGGCCATCTGGACGATTTCGGGATAACTGTATGAAACACCCTGTTTTTTCCACTCCTTGATGCACTGTTCCAGGATCCACATCCCGGTAATGTTCTTCAGCAGACGGGTCGTTCCTTCCACCCCACCTTCGTTGGTAATGTTCAGGGCAGCAGTTTCTTCGGTGATCACGGCATCTTTCACCTCGATCCCCATCAGCGACCAAGTTCCCGAGCTGAGGTAGGCAAATTTTTCGTCTTTGGCCGGAACCGCAGCCACCGCCGAAGCCGTATCGTGGCCGGCTACAGCCACCACCGGTACCGGACCCAGACCCGTATCGGCAGCCAAGGCTTCACGCAGCGGACCGATCACCACACCCGGTAAAATTACCTCGCCGAACAGCGAAGCCGGAACGCCCATTTTTTCGAGCAACTGAGCTTCGATTTTCTTGGTACGAGGGTTCAACAGCTGCGAGGTCGAGGCAATCGTATATTCGGTCACCCGTTTCCCGGTCAGCATATAACTCAGGGCATCGGGCATGAACAGTGCCTGTACAGCTGCATTCAGCACCGACGAGCCGTCCCGCTTCATGGCATAAAGCTGATACAGACTATTGAAATTCATCACCTGAATCCCGGTCAATGCATAGACTTCTTCGCGAGGCATCACCTTTTCGAAATATTGTTCGGGAGCCCCTTCGGTATGGGTATCGCGGTAGGCGTAGGGCAACCCCAGCAACTGACCGTCCGAACCCAGAAATGCGAAATCGACGCCCCAGGTATCGATCCCGATGGAGGTAATCGGCGTACCTTCCTTGGCGCAGGCGATCATGCCTTCACGCAAGTGTTCGTAGAGTGAGAAAATATTCCAGTAAAAATGGCCTCCCAATTCCATAATCTGATTGGGGAAACGGGTCAACTCTTTCATATGGAGTTTGCCGTCGCGCAGCGTACCCAAAATGGAACGACCGCTGGTCGCCCCCAGGTCAAAAGCCAAAAACGAAATTTCTTTCATCCGTTACAATAAAATAGGTTTTGATTACAAGCATCCCACCGCCTCCATCGGACTCGGACCAGCAGGTCGTCGGGCCGATTCTCAGGGAGTTTCCGGCTCTGGGACATTGATTTAGGGCGAACCTGACCGTTTTTTACAGATATCGGTCTCTTTTCAGGACGCCTGCTATCACTTGACAAATATAAATAAAACCCTCCGAAATTCAAACCCAACGCCATTTT
>Ga0192261_1080_pt1 | contig 20230 bp, 20 predicted proteins | sample Koala_Koa23_G3_FD_131283 | JGI IMG/M metagenome (GOLD analysis project Ga0192261, IMG submission 131283) | Enriched cells from koala feces incubated with labeled cellulose particles, San Francisco Zoo, California, United States - Koala_Koa2-3_G3 ... | reverse complement strand
TAAAACCGCAGGCCAGTTCGCCATGCGGCATCTCGTCCAGCACCGCACGGTAGCTGTCAAGGTCAGAAACTGAGAGAGACTTTAAAATCACCACGATGTCGATGTCGCTGTCCGGTGCAGCCTCTCCGCGGGCATAGCTGCCCTGAAGGCCCACAAAGAGAAGCTTTTCTCCATAAACGCCGCGCAGTCTTTCCGTCAAATCAGAACTCCACTTTTCAATATCAATGGTCATCCGGTCGCCCCTCCCTCCTGACAAATCTGCGATATTTACAGCCACAAAAAACGCAGTTGCCCCTAAAGGTAACTGCGTTATGCCTTAAAAAATTGGCAGTCCCAAGGGGATTCGAACCCCTGCCGTCGCCGTGAAAGGGCGATGTCCTAGACCTCTAGACGATGGGACCGTCAAAGTGGTGAGCCGTCCGGGACTTGAACCCGGGACACCCGGATTAAAAGTCCGGTGCTCTGCCAACTGAGCTAACGGCTCAATCAAGTATCACGAGGAGATATTATACAGCATTTTAGGATTTCGTCAATATATCTCCCGAAAAAAGTTCCTGCCTTGTCAATTGCAAAAGTAAAAGCGCCCCCAAAGAGAAATGAGTGTCGCGTTAACTTCTGCAAAAAAGACAAGAGAACGCCAGTCGCATTAACTTTTGCGAGGGAGTATGATCATAATATCTTTAGCCGCCCTGTCTTTTGAATGGAGTGTTCGCCATGAATTGTTTTTCTCACTTGTCACTCTCCGATAGGATAAAGATAGAGAGCAGTCTCAACTCAAGGAGGTCTTTTAAGACAATTGCCGAGGTTTTAGGCAAACATCCTTCGTCTATTTCTCTTGAGATCAGAAAGCATTTGCAGAGGAAAAGGACGGGCGGCGCCGGACAGTGCTTCAATGACTGTGCCAAACGCATGGGATGTAAACGTTCCGGGCTTTGTAACGTGAAGGGAGACTGTTTTAAGAGGTATTGTCATTTTTGTCTCAAGTGTTCTTCCGTATGTCATGAGTATGAACATATGTCATGCCCCAAGCTCTCCCGGGCTCCCTATGTCTGTAACGGATGTGTCCAGGTCAGGTTCTGCAGTCTGGAGAAGTCTTTTTATGAGGCCGAATACGCCCATAAGGTGTCAAGAGAGGTCTTAAGCGAGTCCCGCGGCGGGGTCTCAGTCGACGAAGATGAGATAGTGCGTCTTGACGGTATCGTCTCTCCCTTGATAAAGCAGGGACAGTCTATTTATCATATTTGCAGCAGCAATAGAGACGTTATCATGCGTTCTGAAAGAAGTATCTATAATTATGTGGAAAAGAAGCTTTTGAGCGCCGTTAATCTTGATATGCCCAGAAAGGTCAGATATCGTCCCAGAAGAGGCGTCAAAGAACATTTCAAGGTTGATAAGAGCTGTCGTAATGGAAGGATGTTCTCTGATTTTACAGAGTATCTGAAAGACAATCCAGACGTTTCTCCAGTTCAAATAGACACGGTCGAAGGTATCAAAGGAGGCTCCGTCTTGTTGACCGTCCACTTTCTCAACACGTCGTTCATGCTGGCCTTTCTCCGCGGCGCCAATACCGCACGCTCCGTGTCCGATGTCTTTGACGGACTTTATTCCCTCTTGGGCATTGAGAGCTTCAAACTTCTCTTTCCTGTGATCCTCACAGACAATGGAAGTGAGTTTTCCGCTCCCCTGGCACTTGAAAAAGATGCGGGCGGCATACGGCGATGCCGCGTATTTTACTGTGACCCGTCGTCTCCGTTCCAAAAGGGCGCTATTGAAAACAATTATGAACTGATACGCCGCATCATTCCCAAAGGAAAAAGCTTCAACGGACTATCTCAGACTCAGGTACAGCTTATGATGGACCATATCAACTCGTACAACAGAAAGAAGCTGAACGGAAAGTCTCCGCACGATCTGTTCAGCTTCCTTCACGGCCCTGAGACACTGCAAAAGCTCGGAGCCACTAAAATAGCGCCAAATGAGATTAGACTATCACCGTCTCTTCTGAAATAAGCGCTAACAGAAATAACTATAACACGACATAGGCGGCAGAAGATACAGATAAAATAAGAAAACACGGGTTGCGATAACTGCTGCAAAAAACAGAGACAATTCGCTGCCTTATGTTGTTGTGCCCTAAAATGGGGACATAAATGGGAAAAACTCTAAAAGCGGCGGATATTTAGATACAAATACTAAATATCCGCCGCTTTTGGTATCTGGTATTTTATATTTGTTTTTATACTGTGTGGCAAATAGCTTTGGTGGTCTCGGTTACTTCTGCAAACTTGCGATTACTTTTGCTATTCACCTTTTTTGGCGGTATGGCGGAGCTCCCAAAAAACTGAATATGCCCGCCGGCCCGCCTCCGGCAAAGCGTCGGCGGTCTTCGGGCAATAAAAAATCCGCATGCGGTAATAACATGATACGGAAATTCTCTTAGAGGAAAAAGAGCCTCGCTACGATCACCAGCGTGATCACGATGTTCACACGGATGGAGTATATCTCCTCTTCGCGCGCCCTTTTGGCGTCAAAGGGCTTTTCATTGCGCGAGGCGGCGGGAAATCCCCTTCTCGGCCACGGAAGGAGCGCCGGGACGGTCTTTTTATAGGCGATATATTCGGAGCCGAATTTATCCTCAAGAAATTCCTCCTCCGCCGGTATCACTACCAGAGAATAAAGCAGCAGAAATGCGACGACAAAGGCTCCGACCCAGCCCCAGCTTACCATGAGAGACCATCCGAGCCCCATTACGGCGTTTCCTGCATAGAGGGGGTTTCTGACCCAGCTGTAAGGCCCCCAGGTGATCAAGACGGGAGCGCCTATCACCTCCGTACGGTATTTTGGGATAAAACCTGCCGCCCAGAAACGCAGCATCTGCCCAGCGATCACAAGCAGCAGTCCGACGGTGAACCGTACGGCGTTAAACTCTCCCGGAAATATCAGTATCCCGGCGGCGAAGAGTCCCCAGAAAAGTCCCCTTCCTTTAAATGCAAGCGAGCTTATCTTTTTATTTATCTTCATCTTCCGACTCCTCTGTATTTTCTATCGCCTCATGTTCCGCGATTAGGACTTTATTTGCCCCGCACCAGCCCAGCATCCGTACCACGATAAAGGTCCCAAGCGCGACGCCGGTATATTCAGAGAGCAGACGCCAGGTGACGGCCATGACACCGGCCACGCTCCAGGGGACAAAGAGCCCGAATACCGCGACGGCTCCGCCCTCGGCCGCCCCGCTCGCGCCGGGCGTCGGCACAAAATAGAGCATGAAGAGCAGCAGGGATTCCGCGAGCAGGCATTGGATGTAATTTACATTGAAACCGGCCGCCTTGATGAGGCAGGGCATAATGGACATATATACGATCAAATGCACTACGGCGAGGATGATGGAGAGCATAAGCCACCACTTACCGGTGGAGGTAAAGAGCTTGATGTTCGTGTTATAGGCGTCGATCTCCCGGCTCACCCAGCGCACCGCGTGAAGCAGGTATTTGGATTTCAGGATACCGACACGCTTGATCCAGACAAGGATGGCGTTGACCCAATGCTTTATCCACTGGGGACGGATCACACTGACTACGAGCAGGAAAGCGCAGAAGGCGATGAAGATCACGACGTAGCAGACATACCAGCGCATGTATACATATTTCCGAAGCATTTCCGGGTCGGCCAGAAGGGAAAAGGGAACCACCAGGGCGAGCAGGAAGAGTATCTGCAGGGTGCGTACCAGCGTTATCGCCACTGATTTCCCGACGGAAACGCCGTCTTTATAGAGCAGGTATATCTGAAACGGGCCGCCGCCGCTCTGCATCGGCGTGATGGCGCAGCCGAAGTAGTTTATCCAGACCACGGAAATCGTGGACATAAAGGAAAGTTTTTCACCAGCGGCACGCGCGAGGGTCATAAATTTACAGGCGTCAAACGTCCAGCCAAGGACGACAAGCCCCGCGGCACAGAGCAAAAGCTTCGGGTCCGCGTTTTTAAGCATTGCGAATGTCGAGGCGTCTATACTCCAGAACAATACTCCCGTTATTGACAATATGACTATTATTACAAATATTGAGAAACTTTTTTGGACGGTCAAAATCTGCCCTCCCCGGTAAACAACAGCATCTATACTACCATATGCGAACTATTTTAACATAGGCTGCACCGCGGGAAGCGAGAAAAATTCTTCCGCTATCTGCGGCAGCCCCTCCCTCCAGGCAAGCGCGGCCGCCTTGGTACGGTCTGTCAGGTCAAGTTTTTTCAGCATGTGGCTGACGTGATTCTTCACGGTCTTCTCCGAAAGTATCATCCTCTGGGCGATCTCTCTGTTCGTCAGGCCGTGGGAGAGCCAGTAAAGCACCTCGCGCTCACGCGGCGTTATCTCGCCCAGCGGGTCGCCGTAAAATTCGTCATCATCCTGCGGCAGGGCCGCGGAGAGAATATCTTTGCTTATATAGCGTTCGCCGCGCGCCACGGCGCGAAGCGCCTCCATGAACTCCGCAAGATCGGTACCCTCCGGCATGATACCCACGCTGGAACTCTCGCTCGCAAGGGAGAATAGTTCGGCGGTGGTATCCTTCACGATAAAGAGGATGTGCATGTCCTTCAGACGGCGTTTCACCTCGCGCAGTATCTGTACGACTCCAGGATCAGGACGCAGCTGATGGATGACCATCACGTCCGGTTTGGCGGCGAGTATGCTGCGAATGGCGTCGGCATCGGTCTCGTCTCTCGTCTCTATCTCGAAATCGGCTTCCTGTCCAAGCACAAAGCGAAGCGCGTCGGTAAAGAGTGAGTTTGTATCAGCGAGAATTATCCTACTTTTTTTCATGCCGCCATCCTTTCCGCTCATTATGAGACAATCTGTGATAGGATTATAAATTATATATATTATACCAGCCTAAAAGGAGGCATTTTCCCTGAAACAGGATTTTGAGGAACTCTATCCCTTATCAAAGAAGTTGTCACGCTTCACAGGAGAAGCCATAAGGGATTATAACATGATACGCCCGGATGACAGCATCTTGATCGGACTTTCAGGGGGAAAAGACAGCCTTTTACTGGCGCTGGCGCTGGCAATATTGAAAAAACGCAGCCCCGTGCGCTTTTCGCTGCGCGCCTGCCTCATAGACCAGTCAAACGGAGCGATGAAGCCGGAGCGGCTAACCGAATATATGGCGGCCCTCGCCATACCGCTGATGATCGTAAAACATCCCACATATCAGATCATGAAAGAGCGCGAAGAGCGTTCTCCCTGCAGCCTCTGCGCGAATATGAGGCGCGGCATCCTCGCGAATCAGGCGAAGGAGCTCGCCTGCGGCGTCATCGCTCTCGGCCACCACAAGGACGACGCGGCGGAGACGGTGCTGATGAACCTCTTTTACGGCGGGCGCTTCAAATGTTTCCATCCGCACCTCTATATGAGCCGCACGCGTATACGCGTCATCCGCCCCCTAGTTTACGTTGAAGAACGGCAGATAAGACTGGAGGCGGAACGTCTCTCGCTGCCGGTGATCAGCTCCTGCTGCCCCTACGGCGACAAATCCAAGCGCAAGAGCACGAAGGAGATCGTCGCCGCGCTCGAAAAAGAGGTGCCGGAACTTAAGAGCAATATCGTACACGCGCTGAGGCACCTCAAAGAAAACGAGAGCTGGCCAGCGGGGATGCTTAACGAATAAATCTTCCGCCGCGGCCTTACACCTATCGGTTAGCAGCGGCTCTGTTCCGTTCATACTGAAAGGTTATCCCATTGACACAGGATATATAAGAGTTAAAATAATATTATTATTTTAACTCTTATATGAGATAAAAGGTGTATGCCGATGCCGGAGATAAAAGATGATATCCTAAAGAGACTCGATGATTTGGATGAATTGCTCAGTTTAAACGATACACACAATGATGATCTGCTCATGGCTATTATCGTGGGCGGCGCGGCGATGTTGGTAATGGGATATATAGACAGGGCTACAAAAGACATAGATTTTATTGAAGTATCACGCGAGGCAGAAAAATTTTTGCCGGATTTTGACATCAACACAAACGCGGCAGCATATCTCTCCTCCTTTCCCGACGATTATGAAGAACGGCTTAAACCGCTGCCAGTCGGCGGAAGAAAAATAAGGTATTACGCGGCATCGCTGGAAGATATAGTTATCTCTAAAATCAATTCGTACCGAGATAAAGATATGGAGGATATAAGGAATCAAGGTGTTATAAAGGCTCTTAACTGGGATCTGCTTGATAAACTTGCCGGAGAAAAGATGGCGTATGCGCTTAATGATACTCAGAGAGCGATTTTCAAATCGATGTACGACGCCTATCTTACAGAAAAACACTCTAAATGAAGGGAGGCGGAGGATAATGAGGGAGCCGTCATTCAAATGGTTTCTGAAAAAATATGTAAAGGCGCTTTCGCGCTCCGGAAGTACGGGAGTAAAGACTCTTGTACGCGAAGCCATGTCGGATAACCAGCGGCTGCGCGAGCCGTTATATTTATATGCCCACCTCTCGGGCTGGGTGCCGGCGCTTCTCTCCGCCATCTCGAACGACGAGGCGCTGTATCGTGAGTATTCGCGGATATATGAGTTTTACGGAGACGAGGCAGAAAAACTTATCTCCGACTTGGAGTCGGGGCGCGGTCCCATGAGCAGAGAATATTTTAAGGTTTTTTCGTCATACGCCGCCGAACGCAGCACACGTGAGAGGGAAAATCACATGAAGTCCCTGATAAGGGAACGGGTCTTATCTCTTAAACAGGAAAAAGGCCTCTCCAACTACCGGATATTCAAAGCATTGGGACTCAACCCGGGAAATGTAAATTCGTACCTGAAAAACAACGACGTTAACAAGATCGGGCTGAATACGGCGAGAAAAATATACTCATTCGTCAGCGAATACTGAAAAAGAGCTCCGGCACTGAACGAAATCAGCAGGCTGAGACCGTTGCGCCGGCTTTGCCCTCCGATATCATCCCGTGCCGCTTCTTTTACTAAACTATCTTGCCCTCTTTGATATATTGCCACAGAGCGTCCCTCTCTACGGAGATGAATTCCCCCGCGGCAAGCTCCTTCAAAACGAGATTGCCGATCTTGCGGCGAAAGAGGCGGCGGACGTCGTTGTCGAGCGCCCTGGCCATCAGGCGTATCTCACGCTTGATCCCTTCGCCCAGCACCACCTCGAACCAGCATTGGAGCGGCGTGCGTGCCAGACGGCGCACAGATATCGGTTTAAGGAAATGTTCCTCGGCCTGCACTCCCCTGCTCCAGCGGATGAGACGTTCCTCATCCAACGGTTTGCGCAGCTCGACCTCGTAGGTCTTTGTAAAGCCGTTACGCGGGTGGATCAGCTCCTGTGAGAATATACCGTCGTTTGTAAGGATGATGAGTCCCTCGCTGTCACGGTCGAGCCGTCCTACGGGAAAGAGCCGGAAGCGGTCCAGCTCCGGCGGCAGGATGTCGATCACGGTGCGCTCACGCGAGTCTTCGACAGCGCAGAGCACTCCTTTGGGCTTATGAAAGATAAGATATCGCTGCTCCACAGGCGCGACAGCCGCGCCATCGAGCTCCACGCGGTCCCCGGGGGCTACCTGCCGCCCCGGCTCGTTTACGGTGACGCCGTTTATCTTTACCCGTCCCGCGGTTATATATTCTTCAACCTTACGGCGCGCCCCCGCGCCGCACATCGCCAGATATCTGTTTAAGCGTACGCTTTCGTCACTCATCACTCTGCTCCATCTCTCCCTCTTCCGCCGGAGTCTCCCCTATGGCGGGAAGTTCCTCGTCGTCTTCGTAGTCCTCGCGCAGCTCCTCAAGCGTCGGCAGAGCGCTGATGCTCGAAAGGCCGAATATTTCTAGGAATTTATTGGTTGTGCGGTATCGCCGCAGGGATTTTCTCTTGTTCTCGCGGCGCGGCCTGTCGATGAGGCCGTTTTTCAGCAGCGTCTCGACGACGCGGTCGCAGCGCACGGAACGTATCTCCTCAATCTCCGCCATCGTGATAGGCTGATTGTAGGCGATCACCGAAAGGGTCTCGAGCGCCGCGCGGGAGAGCCGGATACGCTGCATTGAGAGGTAGGCCGAGAAGCTCTCCACCGTGTCGGCGAGGTCGGGGGCGGTCGCCATCTGCCAGCCTCCAGCGAGGTTCAGCAGCGTCAGCCCCCGGCCCTTCGCGTAACTGTTCTTTATCGCGGCGACGGCGCGCTCCACACGCTCCAAAGAGACGCCCAGGTGATCGGCCATCGTCGCCGCCGAGACGGGCTGGGGCGAGACGAAGAGCAGCGCCTCTATCTGCCGTTCAAGAAACCCCATATTTTCGTTTTCTTCAGTCAGCGGCAATCTCAACACCTCCAAGTGTCTCAGTCTGGATTATATGCACCATACCGAGACGCGACATCTCCAGCAGCGCCAGCAGGGTGACGATCAGCGTTTTAGGGTTGCGGTCGGCGAGCAGCTCCCGCAGAGACAGCCTGCGCCCGCGCACGATCCGCAGCAGCTCGTCCATGCGCTCCTCTATCTGCCGCTCCTCGGGGACCGCGTCTGGTATCTCATCCCAAAGCATTGTATCTTCGTCGTACTCGGCGGCGCGTGTCCGCTCCTCGTAGAGGGCCAGTATCTCCCACCATTTCGAGGCGAGCGTCTCAAGGTCGCCGATATCGTAATAGTAGTTATCCTCTTCGTCCGTCACGCGCAGGAAACAGCGCTCGCGCCGCTCCTTCGCGGCGGCCAGCCAGCGCGCCGCGGCGCGGAATGGCCGGTATCTGCGGATGATCGCCTCCAGCTCCTCCTCCGTCTCGATATAATCACCGAGGAGGGAGTCGTCTGGCTCTTCCGGTTCCTGCCCGGGAAATAGCGAGTGTACCTTACGCAGCAGCAGGCGGCTCGCAAAGGAGAAAAATTCCGCCATTTCGTTGAGGGTGGCCCCTTTAGCCTGCACAAGAAAGTTTATATACTGTGTGACCAGCTCCGTTAGATTGAGCTTCAGCGCGTCCATCTCGCGCGACTCCACAAGATGGCAGAGCAGATCCAACGGACCGGAAAAGCTGCCCAGACGGACCTCAAATCCCGCCGCTTTGTTTTCTCCGTTATTTTCTAAAGTCTTTTCCTCTTCCACCGGATTTCCTTAATGTATGAGGTTCATCGCCGAGTAGACGTCTTCCATCGTACCCTCGGCAACCCTGCGCGCGCGCGCCGCCCCCGCCTCAAGTATCTGTTTGAGGTCGTCGGGGCGCTTCGCGAGCTCAGCGCGGCGCTTCTGGATGGGGTCCATCATCTCCGCGAGATGCACCATCAGCTTCTTTTTGCAGTCGACGCAGCCGATGCCGGCGCTCAGGCAGCCCTCGTGGAGCTCCGCGAGCTCCTGCGCGTCCCTGTTGAAGAACTTATGCACGTCCCAGACGGGGCATTTTTCCGGCGTCCCTTTGTCGGTCCGGCGTTCGCGCGCCGGGTCGGTCGTCATCGTGCGCACCTTGCCCCAGATCGTCTCCATATCCTCGGCGATCTGCAGTGAATTACCATAGGACTTGCTCATCTTGCGGCCGTCGGTGCCGGGCATCTTCGCGGCGGGGGTCAGCAGCGTCTCCGGCTCGGGGAAGACCTCGCCGTAGAAGCTGTTGAAGCGGCGCGCGACCTCGCGCGTCAATTCAAGATGAGCGCTCTGATCCTCGCCCACCGGCACACCCCACGACTTGTAGAGCAGGATGTCCCCCGCCATCAGCACTGGATAGCCCAGGAAGGCGTAGGTCGAAAGATCTTTGTTCTGAAGGTTGAGGATCTGTTCCTTATATGTCGGGCAGCGCTGAAGCCATCCAAGCGGCGTGATCATCGAAAGCGCGAGGTGGATCTCCGCGTGCTGCTTGACGTGCGACTGGATGAAGATCGAAGACTTTTCAGGGTCGACGCCGACCGCGAGCCAATCGAGCAGGATCTCATAGCAATTTTCCTTTACCTTGCTGGGATCGGCATAATCGGACATCATCGCGTGCCAGTCGACAATGCCCCAGAAGCAGTTATATTCGTTCTGCAGCTTTACCCAGTTGATGAGCGCCCCCGCCATATGGCCGTAATGGAGCCGCCCGGTTGGCCTCATGCCGCTGAAGATCCTCTTTCTGTCATCCATCTCACAAAACATCCTTTCTATTTACATACGTTACATACAACTTCCGGCCGTTGCCGGATTATTTCCCGCTATACGCGCCCGTGGGTAAAGGGGGCGTTCTTCTCCTCTATCAACAGGACGGGAAGTCCCGTCTCGCATTCGATGACGGTCCGCAGCGCCGGCAAAGAGGCCCGTTCCATCTCGCCGTGGTCGGTACTCACGAGAGAGAGCCCAGCGTCGAGCGCCTCCTGGCGGTGGTGGTAGGCGATATCGGAGGTGATGAAGCAGTCCGCTCCCAGTGAGAGCGCCGCGGGCCAGAATTCCTGACAGGCGCCGCCGCCAAGCGCGATCCTTCTCAGCAGCCGTTCCCCGTCGCCGTAAACGGTAAAATTGGCGAGATGCCACCGTTCACTCAATATATCGGAAAGTTCGCCGAGCCTTATGGGAGAGGCAGGATCTCCAACTGCTCCCATTCCCCAAGCTCCCGACTCCGATGGCGACAGCGGCGCGATATTCTTGAGCCCCAGCAGCGAGGCGAGAGCAAAATTCACGCCCTCGGGTGACGAGTCCCAGTTGGTATGCGCCGCGTATATCGCGACACCGCCGCGAATCGCGGAGAATACCGTCCGTCCGACGTAGCTGTCGTTCACCACCGATTTCAGCGGGTGAAATATAAGCGGATGGTGCGTCACGAGCAGGCCGCAGCCCAGCGCGGAGGCGGCGGAGACCGTATCCGCGGTCGCGTCAAGCGAGAGGGCGATACCGGTCATCTCCGCGCCGGGGTCGCCCACGGCAAGGCCCGGATTATCCCACGGTTCCGCCCAGCTCTTCGGTATTCTTTTTTCTATTCTGGTTATTATCTCAGAAAGTTTCATTTCAGCACCCCGTTTCGTTACATCGAATAATTGTATAACAGCCGAGGGGTAACGTCAAAGCAAAATGCACCGGGCAGGGCCGACGTATCAAAGAGAGTTGGACGCGCGTATAAACGCCGATTTCCTGCTGGCGGGAAAGAGAGATAAATTGTGATTTAGCTTCCGTCCTTATAGCCTCCCTGGCCGCCTCTGAGAGGGAGCCAAAAACCTTTGATAAACCGCTATTTACATCCCACGAAGAAAACCGCTGTTTATCTTCTCTGTCCATTATTGTACGTTTGACCCCATGCCGGTATCCGCCAAACCTCTCACCGTTCTTTGTCAGCAATGTTCTTTTTTAAAGTAAAAGTTCGGAGAAAAAAACTCCTCTCCGAACTCTCTGTTTGCTATGACTGAATTCTGCGGCGTGTAATTTTAAGCCAACTTCTCCGCGATCTGCACCGCGTTGAGCGCCGCGCCCTTTCTCAGGTTGTCTCCGACGACCCACATCGCGAGCGCGTTGTCGAGGCCGGTGTCGCGTCTGATGCGGCCGACGCAGACGTCGTCTTTGCCCGCCGTATCGACTGGCAGCGGGTATTCAGCATTTTTCGGATCGTCGCGCACGACGACGCCGGGGGCTCTGCTCAGTATATCGCGCGCCTCGGCGGGGCTGAGAGGACGCTCAAACTGCGCCGTTACGCTTTCGCCGTGGCAGCGGAAGATGGGAACGCGCACAGTGATGCCGCTGACGCGCAGATCGGGGATGTGCATGATCTTGCGCGATTCGTTGACCATCTTCCACTCCTCCTCGGAGATGCCTTCGTCGTCGAACGCCCCGATATGCGGCAGGAGGTTGAAGGCGATGCTGTGCGGATAGACGTCGTCCTTATATTCCTCGCCTTTGATCGCCGCCTTCGCGCCGTCGCGCAGCGACTCGATCGCCGCTTTGCCGGTACCGGCGACCGACTGATAGGTGCTGATGTTGATGTATTTAAGCCCCGCCGCCTGGTGGAGCGGATAGAGGACGACGACCGCCTGTATCGTCGAACAGTTAGGGTTAGCGATGATCCCCTTGTTCTTCGCCATTGAGACGTCGGCGGCGTTTATCTCGGGAACGATGAGCGGCACTTCGGGGTCCATGCGCCAGGCGGAGCTGTTGTCAATGACGACCGCGCCGCTCGCCGCGGCGACGGGGGCCCACTGCTTGGAGGTCTTGCCTCCCGCCGAAAAGAGCGCGATGTCTACGCCCTTGAACGAATCTTCGCCGACCGCCTGCACCGTTATCTCCTCACCGTTGAAGACGACCTTTTTGCCAGCAGAGCGCGGCGAGGCGAGCGGGACAAGCTCGGAGACGGGGAATTTACGCTGTTCCAGCGTGTAGAGCATTTCGCGCCCGACGAGCCCCGTCGCGCCGAGCACCGCCACTCTCTTGCCGCTCATTAGAAGGCCACCTCGTCGATGAAGTGGTCGTGCAGTTCGCGTACCGCGTCGTCCGCGCGTGAACTGCCGACGACGCAGGTGATGGCCAACGCCGTGGAGGCGATCATCTCAATATTTATTCCCGCCTCGGCGAGGATGTTAAACATCTTCGAGGGAATCTCGGGGTGGTTCGCAATGCCCGCGCCGACGATGGAGACACGCGCGATCTCCGTATCAAAGGAGACGCCCTGCGCGTCTATCTCGCGGCAGAGTTCGCGGCAGACCTGGCTCGCAACCTCGAGGCTCGTCTTTTTGACGAGGAAGCCGATATCGTTGACGCCGCCGCGCATGTAGTTCTGGATGATCATCTCCGCGCCAACACCCTTTTCCGCGAGGTTCGCGAAGAGACGCGCCGCGATGCCGGGGATGTCGGGCACCCCGAGAAGCACCACCTTCGCTACCTTCATATCCTGTATGACTGCCTTTATAATAAGTCCCTCTGTTACCGGATTGCTCATTACCCATGTACCCTCCTCTTCCACAAAGCTTGAACCGACATAAAGCGGTATTTCATAGCGCGCCGCCATCTCGACGCTGCGTGCCTGGAGCACCTTCGCACCCTGCACCGCCATCTCCATGCACTCGTCAAAGCCCAGCTGCGACAGCTTCTTGGGATTCTTCACGATGCGGGGATCGCCAGTCATGATCCCGGTGACGTCCTTGAGCAGCTGGCAGGAGTCCGCGCCGAGCGAAGCCGCGAGCGCGACCGCCGAAAGGTCGGAGCCTCCGCGCCCGAGCGTGATGACGTCGCCGTTGTCGGTGATCGCCTGAAAGCCGGTGATGACGGCGACGGAGCCCTCGTTGATCGTCTTTTCGACGGCGTCGGGCTCTATACGGTAGATACGCCCCTCCATCGGGAAGCCCTTAGCCCTGATGCCGGCCTGGAGGGCGGTAAACGACTGCGCGGGGATTCCGTACTGTTTCAGCGCGAGCGCCAGCAGCGCCACGCTCTGCTGTTCGCCGGTGGCGAGCAGCTGGTCCATCTCGCGGCCGTCTTTTTCCGTCGCGACGTCGCTCGCGAGCGCCAACAGCTCATCAGTCATGTTTCCCATCGCCGAGACGACGACGGCGACGCGGAAACCCTTATCGCGGATCTTTTTTACGATCTGCGCGACATGCCTCATCCTCTCGGAATCGGCGACCGACGAACCGCCGAATTTAAGCACTGTGAGCGGTAATTTTTCCCATTCCATTATCTGCACCCCCCGGCTTTGTCCGCGGTACCCGGTTCACATGAGCAAACGTCGGTATTTCCTTTAGGGGACAAACCTGCGGCGGCTGCCAGAGCCTCCGCAAGCTCCATGCTGACGTCGACGCGCGCGCCCTGGGCGCTTCCGTCAAGGACGAAGAACTGCGAACGCACGCCGTATTCGGTGAAGGTGCGGCACATCGCCTCCGCGACGCGCTGGGTCGTTCCCTTGACGAGCGCGATGACGCTGGGGCCGGAACCGCTGATCGCAACGCTGAGGCATTCGGGCAGCGCCTCGACGCGCGAGAAGATAACCTCGCCGCCCGAGAAAAGTTTACTGCGGTAGGGCTGATGGAGCTTGTCGTCCATCCCCCATTTAAGATAGTCCCACTTGCCGGTGGCCCAGGCCGCCGTGAGCAGCGCCGCGCGCCCGACGTTGAAGACCGCGTCTCCGAAGGGGACCTCTTTGGGCAGCGCCTTGCGCGCGTCCGAGGTTTTGACGCGTTCGTCGGGAACTGCGACGACGCATAACACCTCCGGCGGCAGCGCCGGCAGGTTGACGTAGCGCAGATCCTGTCCGTCCCAGCAGCTCACGACCATGCCGCCAAGATAGCAGGGGGCGACGTTGTCGGGATGGCCCTCGACGACGGTCATCGCGCGCAGCAGCTCGTCCTCGTCGGCCTCGTAGCCGGTGAGGTATTTGGCGATGAGCACGCCCGCGACGACGGCGCCCGCCGAACTTCCTAAGCCGCGGCAGAGCGGGATGATGTTGTGACACCAGAGCGAGAAGCCCGGCCCCTTCACCTTCCAGCGTTCGCATGTATCCTCATAGGCTTTGACGACGAGGTTCGCCTTCGGCGAAGACAGCTCGCGGCTGCCCTCGCCATGCGCCTCGACCTCGTATTCACCCGCGGGGCGCAGCTCTATGACCTTAAATATATTGTAGAGGGAGACCGCCATCCCGATCGCGTCGAAGCCGGAACCGAGGTTCGCGCTGGTGGCGGGCACCCGTAATGTTATGAGAGGGTTCACCTCTTCATCACCTCCAGAAGTTCTTCAAGGCTGTCGCCTATCTCTATCGGACGTCCAACCTGCGACATCGCGGTGTCTGGATCTTTGAGGCCGTTGCCGGTGAGAATCATCACCACGGTGATGCCCTGCGGCAGCCGCCCCTCCTTCTTGAGCTTCACAAGCCCCGCGAGCGGGGCGCAGGAGGCCGGCTCGGCGAATACGCCCCCCTTTGAAGAGAGCAGCAACTGGGCGGCAAGTATCTCTTCGTCGGTAACGGAGTTGAATTCGCCCGCCGACTGCGTGACAGCCTCCTTCGCGAGGTGGGCGCTGACGGGGTTGCCGATACGGATCGCCGTCGCCACCGTCTCGGGATTCGGGCAGGGTTCGCCCGTCACGAGCGGCGCCGCCCCCGCCGCCTGGAAGCCCATCATGCGCGGCAGTTTATCTATCTTTCCCAATTCCTGATACTGTCGGTAACCGGCCCAGTAGGCGCTGATATTTCCCGCGTTGCCGACGGGGATCGCGTGCCAGTCGGGGGCCCTGCCGAGCGATTCGCAGATCTCCCAGGCTCCGCTTCGCTGACCCCAGAGACGATAGGGGTTCACAGAGTTGACGATCGCGTAGCCCTCCTTTTCGGCGGCCTCGCGCGCCATCTCCAGCGCGCGGTCAAAGTTGCCGTTGACGGCGATAACCGTGGCCCCGTACATTAGGGCCTGCGCGAGCTTTCCGAGCGCGACCTTTCCCGCCGGAAGCAGGACGAAGCATGGCACGTTCGCGGCGGCGGCATAGGCCGCGGCGGAGGCGGAGGTGTTTCCCGTGGAGGCGCATACAAGGGCCTTCGCGCCGCCCTCAAGGGCCTTCGCAACGGCCATGACCATACCTCGGTCTTTGAATGAACCGGAGGGGTTGCAGCCCTCAAGTTTTGCCCAAAGCTCTATACCAAGCAGTTTGCTGATATTGTCAAGACGAACAAGCGGCGTCGAACCTTCGCCCAGCGTCAGCTTCGGCGTCTTTTCAGTCACCGGCAGCAGCTCCGAATATCTTTCAATTACTCCCATGATGTTTCCTCCTTTTATGCACTTCGCGCAAGTATAAAAATTGCCGCCTCCGTACCGGCAGTACAGGAGGCGGCATAATAAACGGCGTCGCGGTTCCACTCCATTCGGCCGCGCAAGGACGGCCCTCGTCTGCGCTGTACAGGGCGCACCCTGACGCCTTATCGGCACTGACACCGCTTCGGCATCCGCTCAGGGGTGGTCTTCGAATCCATACCGGCAAAGATCTTTCAGCAATTCGATCTTCTCTCTGTGGAGGTGATGAACTTTACTATCCCCGTCATCGCATCGTGATTATTAAGTTCGTTGGTGGAATTTATACTACTCATTAAGCAAATTGTCAAGCATATTTTTATGTTTGATATTTTTCCCGCTTTCTGTTAGAATTTACAAGAATTTAGAGACACTTCTTATTTAGGTGGGATATCAATGGCTAAAGCGGCAGACGATAAAGTGGTAATGACTCGGGACGGCTATGAAAAGCTGAAAGCGGAACTCGTTTCCCTCCGCGGTGACGGACGTGCGGAGATAGCCGCAAAGCTCGAAGAGGCGCGCGCTTTCGGCGATCTCAGCGAAAACGCGGAATACCACGCGGCAAAGGAAGAGCAGGAAAAGCTTGAGAACCGCGTGCTCCAGCTGGAGTACCAGCTCAGCAAGGCGCAGATAGTGGAGACCGCGGATATCGACACCAGCATCGTCAGCCTAGGCACTACGGTGACGCTCGCGGACCTCGATCTCAAAAAGACCTTCGTATATACGCTAGTGGGCACAGAAGAGGCGGACATTAAGGATAACCGCATCTCCGCGGCAAGCCCCGTCGGCAAGGCCGTGATGGGCAAACGCGCCGACGATGAGGTGATGGTTAGGACCCCCCGCGGCATCCGCCATCTCAAGGTCGTCAAGATTCAGCTGAAGTAGCGTTCCGAAAGAGAAAGACCAAGAGCCTGCGCGATAATTTCACGCAGGCTCTTTTCTCGTTTCAGGAATATTTTCTGATTCTCCTTATCCCCGGTCGATAGCGAATGAAAATCGGCTCACTTCGTCAAGAAACTCGCCGAAAGACAGGCCGTAGGCCTTCGCCGACTTCGGCACAAGGCTCGTCGCGGTCATTCCAGGCGCGGTATTGACCTCAAGAACGTAGAGGTCACCCTCCGGCGTGACGCGGAAATCAACACGGCTGTACGAACGGCAGCCAAGCGACCTGTGCGCTATCACGGCGAGGGCCGCCAACCTGTCGTTGGTCTCCGCCGAAAGGTCGGAGGGGCAGATATACTCCGTACAACCGGAAGTATATTTATTTTTGTAGTCATAGAAGCCGCTCCTCGGTTTGATGTGTATCGCAGGCAGCGCGAATATCCCTCCGCCGAGACTCTCCATCACCGGCACCGTAGCCTCTTCACCCTCGATGAACTCCTCGACGAGCGCCTTCGGCTCCGACTGCCAGGCAAGTTCCAGCGCCGCGCCGTATCCGGCGATATCGGAGAGGATGGTTACGCCGACGGTGCTTCCGCCGCCGTTCGGCTTCACGATTATCTTACCGTATCTGCGAAGATATTCCTCCGCCTGTCCGCGCCCCTCTTCCCCGCGCGTGGCGATGAAGCCGCTGGGTACCTGCAGGCCGGCGTTGGCAAAGATGAGCTTCGCGGCCGTCTTGTCCATCGAGAGCATACATGCCTCCGGACCGGAACCGGTATATGGGATGCCGAAGGCCTCCAGGACCGCCTGTATCCTTCCGTCCTCGCCCCAGCCGCCGTGGAGGGCGATAAAGACGCCGTCAGCCTTATAGCCGGGCCAGTTTTTGACAAATTCGCTTATGGAGGTGATATCGCAGAGTTCGGCCTCGTAACCGAAATCCGCAAGCGCTTTGGCGACAGCCGCCCCCGAGTTCAGCGAAACCTCGCGCTCCGGGCTCACGCCGCCGCACAATACGACTGCTTTCATGATCGTTGCTGCTTCCTCTCACTGTAAATTTTAAAAATCTTCCTTTACGCTCTCGTTGCTGTCCGAACCAAACTCAAGCTTATATTCCGGATAGGCGTTGATATAGAAGGTCAGGCCAAACTCTGTCTTATTTTTCTCATCTGATTTATTGTCGCGGTACCATATCTGCCACGTTATACAGTGCTTATCGTAGGTGAGGGCGTAACGAACAGACGATATCTTGTCGGCCTGCAGGTCATAGTTGCCGCTGACGGCAAAATTCCACTTTTCCCACGAGGCGCCCAGCGGCAGAGGAAAGGAAATGCTCTGGCTGAATGACTCGCTGTCAGAATAATTGTCCCACAGCATCGGGCTTCCTCCGTCCGCCCAGCGGCGGTAGTAGGTGCTCGCGAGGCTGAAGTCGCCGATCTTATAGCTGAAACCGAACCAGGCGTTGGTGACATCCTGCGTCCTGTCCTTATCATAATAGTCGTAGCGCGTATATCTCGCGCCGTAGAAAGGTTTGAATATCCACAGGGACCACTTCGGCTGCCCCTGGTATTCCGCTCCGTAGGCAAGGCGATCCGTCCACTCGCCGTCTTTGGAGAAGTTGTCGCTGTATTTTCCCAAAATGCCGAAGATACGGAACTGCCCGCCGGAGACCCCGTCTTTGAACCAGGGGGTATGCAGATAAAATTCAGGCTTGCGCCAGACGTCGTAGTCGACTGAGACGTCCGGTTCTATCTCGTTACCGACAAGGTCGCGCTCGGCCCACCAAAGTCTCGCTAGCCAGCCGTTTTTCTCATACAGCAGCCCCCACGCCGGACGCCAGAGGGTATCGTCCGTATCTTCATTGTAAAGATGCTTCGCTGAGGCAAAGAGGGACAACGAGTCCATTATCTCATAGTTGTAATTGAATCTTGCCTCCCAGATACCCTTGCTCCAGTAGAGGCCGGCGACGTCAAGCTCTCCTATGTCCCCCATATCGATGGGACCTTTTATACCGAAGCCCATACCCTTATTAGAACTGTAGCGGATTATCGGCATCAGGGCGTCGCGGTTTCTCTTGCTGTTTGCGATATAGTCGAAGGGATAGGCCATGATCAGCGTCTTGCCGATATAAAATTTCGGCTTTTTGATGACCGTGCGCTTACCAGGATAGACGACCACCTTTTTAGAGACAAGACGATAGTGCGGATTTGTGAAATCGCAGGTGGTCGATGTCACGCCGAGCCATTCGGCGACGTCCTCGGATTCGCTCTGCTTCTTCTTTTTTCTCGGCGCACGCACAATGCCAAGCTTGACGGCATCCTCTATCGGCATAAGCCGCACGGTACCGCCCTGCATGTACATCGCCTCGGACTTGCCCGAAACCTGAGTCAGCACGCCGCGGCGCGTCTCCATATTGTATTTTAGATGTTTGCCGGTAAACCTATCGCCGCCGGACATGATTACGACGTTCTCACGGTGGTCGGAGTAGGCGTCCACTATATTTGTATCGGCGTCGTATTCGGCGTAGGGGGCGAAGAGGCGCACCTCTTTGTTTCTTACCTTAACGTTGCCCTCCGCCGTCGCGAGGCCGGTCTTTTCACTGTAGCTGATCTCATCCGCGTCAAGGAATACCTCGTTGGGCGGCTGTTTCGGCGTATCGTCCGCGCCCTCGGACGGTATGTACATCGGGGCCGGTTCGCCCTTGTCGTCGGCAAATGAGGGCGCCGCCTGCGTAAAAAAAATTGCCGCGCAGAAAAGGGCGACAAATAATCCCCTTCCGCCCCTCGTCAGCGATCGCTCCATGTTATAGTCCCTCCGTCTGTAAGCCGGCACTCGCCGCTTTTTGTATCATAGTATCCCTTTTTGCCGTCTATCACCATGCGTCCGTCTGTGAGCCTCACTCCGTCGTCGAAGTGCCACTTTTCGGCCGACGCCTCATATTTGACATTGCCCGACTTGAGGTTATATTCCTTGGCTGCCTCTTTCATCACGCCGTCGGCGCTGGTAAGCGATAGATCGTTGTTTTCGCGGGTAAAGGTCCCGTTGTCGGCGTAAATGTGCGTCACCTTGCCGGTTGGGTCCGTGATCGTCACGTCCATGGAGCTTCCGTAGACGATACCGTCTTTGTGTTCAACGCGCGGCGAGACCAGTTTCCATTTTTTTCCGCTGATCATCCGCTCAATTTCTATATTCTCCACCACCAGATCGGGGATCGGTATCTTGTTCATGGCGCTGAGATGGAGGTCGCGCCAAAGATAAAATGCCCCGACGGCGATCATGAGGATCACCGTCAGGACGGTAAATTTCTTGCGGGATATTTTTCCTTTTAGCACAATCTAACCCTTCTCTAGTTAAGAGGCGCGGACTGAGTCCCCTGCGGTGCGGAATCCTCCGTCTGCGTGATCGGCGTTATCTGCTGCGGTATCTTATATCCGGAAACCATAACGTTATCTACGGTCTGAACGTAGAAGAGGGTACCCTCTTTCAGCTGCTTGTCGTTGCCGCGGATGAGAAATCCTCCGGCAAGGCCGACCGGTCCCAGCAGCAGCGCGCCGCCGAAGCTCGCGCCCGCGGCTCCGATGATGCCGCTGTCTACATCCATCGCCTTTTTAGCGGCTTCGCCGAGATTGACCGGAACCACGGAGGGACCT
>Ga0192261_1078_pt1 | contig 20287 bp, 17 predicted proteins | sample Koala_Koa23_G3_FD_131283 | JGI IMG/M metagenome (GOLD analysis project Ga0192261, IMG submission 131283) | Enriched cells from koala feces incubated with labeled cellulose particles, San Francisco Zoo, California, United States - Koala_Koa2-3_G3 ... | reverse complement strand
GAGTCGTTGGGGTGACAGCTCCCAGGTTTCTTATTTTGAGACGGGGGCCGTAGCCGATGCGCAGGGTTGGACGCTGGCTTCGGGGAAGAAACGGCATCATTCTTCCAAATCACCACGACCGCCAAAACAGTTGGCTCCGGCTTTTACCCAACAACCGGCCAATGGAGAAAATCCCCGGCATTTCTCGCCTGAGGTGGTTTGGGGGCTATGGTTCGATTTCTTCTTCGATAATCGGGAGTATAAAAGTTCGATCAACTGGCCTCAGACCATTTTCGGAACCCGGGTTTCTCCGGAAATTGGGGTGCGTTGGGGGGCTCACTCCATCATGGGAGGGATCAGCTTGTTGGCCGATTTCGGGGCCAAACCGTTTGAAACCGACAACGAACTTTTTGCCTATTATCAATATCATTCGCCTAAGTTTCGGGCGTATGCCGGGGTGATTCCTCGTTATAAGATGATCGGGGAGTATTCTCCGGCGTTCTTCAGCGATTCGGTGAAGTATTTCGATCCCAATCTGACCGGGCTTTTGTTGCAGTATGCCGGTAAAAAGGGGTATGTCGAATTCGGTGCCGACTGGAACAGTAAGTTCGCTGCCGTGACACGTGAAAAATTCTTGTTGTTCTCGGCCGGGCGGATCAATTATAAGTTTCTGTATGCGGGCTATAACCTGAGCATGTATCACCATGCCGGGAATTTCGATACGGATGGGGTTGTGGATAATGTCTTGATCTATCCGTTCATTGGGGTCGATCTGCGGGAAAAAACCGGAATGCAGCAGTTGAACCTGCAGATCGGATGGTTGCAGGCCTTCCAGAACGACCGTAAATACGTGGGCGAATATGTGTCTCCGGGAGGCTTTCAGGCACAGCTTCGGGTGCAGAAATGGAATTTCGGGATCGATAATACGATCTACGTAGGAGATAACCTGATGCCCTATTGGGATGCTCCCGAAGCCGGACTGGATTATGGTCCCGGACTCTATTGGGGGGAACCGTTCTACCGGACCGATAATTTTTACGATCGATTGGAGATCTATTGGCAGCCAATTGCCAACAACCGCATGAGTCTGCGCGTGGCTTCGGTCCACCATTATGACGGAGCCAAATGGGGTTGGCAGCAGAAAGTGCTTTTCCGGGTCAATTTGGGGCAGAACCGTTTGATCGGAAAGCGTAAATAGGTTTCGGCTTGATACAATGAAAGAGGGATGTTCCGTTGGGAGCATCCCTCTTGTGTTTGGCTTCTGTGTTTGGCTTCGACGCGGAATCAGAGCGAGACTTTGGTCAGGCCGTATCCGGCGGCCAGCTTCTCCATCAGGGCATAGGCCTGGTCGAAGTCGTTGGCGATTTCCCCTTCGAGAATCGCCTCCTTGATGGCATCTTTAATGAGTCCCACTTCCCGACACGGTTTGAGTCCGTAGGTCTGCATGATGAGTTCACCGCCGATCGGGGGCTGAAAGTTGCGGATGCGATCTTTTTCTTCGATTTCGCGCAGTTTACGGCGTACCAGCTCGAAGTTGGCCAAGAATCGTTTTACCTTGGCGTTGTTGGCGGAGGTGATGTCGGCCTCGCATAGGCTCATCAGATCGTCGATGTCGTCTCCGGCTTCGAACAGCAACCGGCGTACCGCCGAATCGGTGACTTCGTCTTCTGACAGCACGATGGGACGCAAATGCAGAAAGACCAGTTTCTGCACGTATTTCATGTGCTCGTTCATGGGCAGTTTCAGCCGTCGGAAAAGAGCCGGAACCATTTTCGATCCGGCGACTTCATGACCGTGGAACGTCCATCCGATGCGGGGATCGTAGGCCTTGGTGCGGGGTTTGCCGATGTCATGCAACAGGGCGGTCCACCGCAACCACAGATCGTCGCTTTTGCGGGCGACGTTATCCAATACTTTGAGCGTGTGGTCGAAATTGTCTTTATGGGCTCGGTTGCCGATTTTTTCAACTCCCTTTAGTGCGCTCAATTCCGGAAAGAACAACGGTAACAGCCCGCTGTTCTCCAAAAGGTAGAAACCCAGAGAGGGGGCAGGGGAGAGCATGATCTTGTTGAGTTCGGTCATGATGCGTTCCATGGAGACGATTTCGATGCGGGCCGCATTGCGTCGGATGGCTTCGAATGTTTCGTCTTCGATGTCGAACCCTAACTGAGAGGCGAACCGTATGGCGCGAATCATACGCAGCGGATCGTCCGAGAAGGTGGTGTCTCCATCGCAAGGGGTGCGAATGATGCAACGTTCGAGGTCTTCCATGCCGTTGAACGGGTCGAGTAGCTCTCCGAACGTTTTTTCGTTGAGCGAGAAGGCCATGGCGTTGATCGTGAAGTCACGGCGCAGCTGATCGTCTTCCAGTGTACCGTCTTCGACGATTGGTTTACGTGAGTCGGCGCGATAGGACTCTTTGCGGGCTCCGACGAATTCGACTTCCCAGGCTCCGCAGTGCAGCATGGCGGTGCCGAAATTTTTGAATACCGACACATGGGTCTTCAGTTCCCGACCCAGGGCTTTGGCTACCTCGATGCCGCTTCCGACCACCACTACGTCGATGTCCGTGACCGGTCGGTGCAGAAAATAGTCGCGGACGTAGCCTCCGATGGCGTAGGCTTGTACTCCTTTTTGATCGGCGATTCGACCGATCTGCCGAAAAACGGGATCGGCGAGGGCGTCGGGATAACAGGGGGTCTGGGTGTTCAAAATGGTCAAAGTTTATAAACTGTTTGCTCTTTTGAAAACGGGGCCCTTCGTCGGTTGTGAAGAGACGGGACCAATCCGATTTTGCTGCCTGCAGGTCAAGAAGGTGCTGGTTGCAAAGAGTGAAAACCGTTGCTCGGTGGCTGATGTCGACGAAAAGAAATATCTCAATCAGTGCAGGTCCGAACCCGATTTTATCTGCGAGGATGGCTTTTTATGGGATACTGAAACGTCAGGAAACGTGAAATGATCATCCGAATCAGAATCAGTCAAATGCTGCTCGTTCAGCATGAAATAAAAAGCGTATCTTCATTAAAACTTAAGCTGTCTCAGGTAGAGTTGAATCGTATTTTCGAATCCTAAATAAATGGCGTCCGAAATCAGTGCATGCCCGATGGAGACTTCCAGCAGGTTGGGGATTTCCTGTGCAAAATATTTCAGGTTATCCAAGTTGAGGTCATGGCCGGCATTGAGGCCGAGGCCGTATTTGGCCGCTTCTGCAGCTGTCGCTTTGAAAGGAGCGATGGCTTTTTCGGGATCGGCGGCATAGCCGGTCGCGTACGATTCGGTATAAAGTTCGATGCGGTCGGCCCCTGTCTGAGCGGCATACGGTACCAATTCGGGGTTCGGATCCAGGAAAATCGATGTACGAATACCTTTTTCTTTGAACCGGGCGATCACATCGCTCAGAAAACGTTGGTGGGTGCGTGTATCCCAACCGGCATTCGAGGTGATGGCGTCGTGGGCATCGGGTACCAGCGTTACCTGGGCCGGAACCACTTCCAATACCAAAGCGACAAAACTGTCTGTGGGATTTCCTTCGACATTGAGTTCGGTGGAGATGACTTTTTTCAGATCACGCACGTCCTGATAGCGGATGTGGCGCTCGTCGGGACGAGGATGAACGGTGATTCCTTGAGCCCCGAAACGTTCAGCAGCCAAAGCGGCTTTTACGACATTGGGAATGTCCCCTCCGCGGGAATTCCGCAAGGTGGCAATCTTATTGATATTTACGCTCAGCTTTGTCATAATTTTCGTTATTTTTGCGGGGTAAAGGTAATGATTTTTTGACGAAACTATGCAGATAGCTCTTTATAGTCGTCCCCGACCGAATACCCGTTCCGAAGAGTTGAATCGTTTGTTTGCGGCTTTGTCCGAAAGCGGATTGTCCTTCCAGCTGAACGAGGCTTTCGCTCGTCAGGTGGAGACGCTTTTACCGTTGCGCTTTTCGACGGAACAGCGTTATGAGAAGGCGTCGGAAATCAGTGCTGATACGGCGGTGATGGTCTCCTATGGCGGAGACGGCACCTTTTTGGAGGCCGTGCGTTTGCTCAATGACCGTACGCTGCCGATCATCGGGATCAATTCGGGTCGGTTGGGGTTTCTGGCCAACATCAATCGGCAGGATATGGAGCGGGCTTTTGCCGAAATCAAAAGCGGTCATTATACGTTGGAAGAGCGTTCACTGTTGCAGGTGGAAGGGGATTTTAGCCAGGAACCGGATTATCCCTACGCCTTTAATGAGTTGACCATTCAGCGACAGGGAGCCAGTATGATCATGACCGAGGTGTTTGTCGACGGAGAGTTGATTGCGACTTGTCATGGGGATGGAATGCTGGTGTCGACCCCTTCCGGATCGACCGCTTATTCGCTGAGTGTGGGAGGTCCGATTGTGGCTCCACAGTGTCATTGTCTGATCGTTTCTCCCATAGCTCCCCATAATTTGACGATGCGTCCGGTGGTGATTCCCGATCAGTGTGAGATTACTTTAAAGGTGCACAGTCGGGAAGGTCATTTTTATGTCTCCCTTGATAATCAAAATTATTCAGCCGAGGACGGAGCCTTTTTCAGTATTTCTTGTGCAAAAAAAGCGGTTTTTTTGGTGCATTTGGAAAATATATCGTTTTATGAAACGTTAAGAAATAAAATGATGTGGGGAATGGATAACCGCGATGTGACCCGATAAACCGTTAAAAACAACCTGAACTGTGCAAAAATGAACTATTTTGTGTATAATAATGTTATATTTGCACGTTGAATCCCGAATAAATAAACATGAACCCAATCAATTCCGAACGTATTCCTCGTCACGTTGCAATTATCATGGATGGTAATGGCCGTTGGGCCGAACAACGGGGTATGGAGCGTGTGTATGGACACGTACAAGGCGTGGAAAGCGTTCGCAGGGTCGTCAAGGCCGCTACTCGTTGGGGAATCGAATACCTGACGATCTATGCTTTTTCTACAGAAAATTGGGGCCGACCGACCGAAGAAGTTACGGCTTTGATGGAGTTGCTTTGTGAAAGCAGTATGGGAGAAGCTCCCGCCTTGCAACGAGCCGGTGTGCGGATGCGATTTATCGGTAATAGGGCAGGTCTGTCTGAACGGGTACAGGAGGCTATCCGTCGAAGCGAAGAGATGACGGCCGGCGATACGAAACTGACTCTGCAAATAGCTGTTAATTACAGCTCTCGGTGGGAAATTACCGAAATGGTACGCCAAATGGCCCAAGAGGTTAAATCCGGCGTTCTGACTCCTGAAGAGATTACCCCCGAAAAAATATCCGACCACTTGACGACGGCCGGAGTGCCGGATCCCGATTTGTTGATCCGTACGAGCGGCGAGCATCGGTTGAGTAATTTTTTGCTTTGGCAGCTTTCTTATAGTGAATTGTATTTTACCGACATATTCTGGCCTGATTTTGACGAACAGGCTTTTGATCTGGCAGTGAAGGATTTCCAAAATCGCCAGCGCCGGTATGGATTATTAACAAAATAGAACGAACGGCAGCATGAGAAAGAGATTGAGGGCAGTTATCACCTTCGTTTTCATCGGGATGGGAATAGTAGCTTCAGCTCAAACCGACGTCCAATCCACGCCCCCTCCTGAGGCCGATACTACCCGGCTGGATCCTAATGCTCCGATGATCGATTTTGAGACCCCTAAACAGTATATCGTCAATAAGATACGTGTTAACGGTATCAAGTATCTCGATCCGGAAATTATCGCTTCGACTTCGGGCCTTCAACCGGGAGACATGATCATGATTCCGAGTGACTACATTTCGTCGGCTATTCGGAAGATGTGGGATCAGCACTATTATTCCGATGTGAAGATTGTGGCTGAACCGGTCGGAGACAGTGTGAATCTGGAAATTTTCCTGCAGGAACGTCCTCGTGTGTATCAGTGGAAATATGAAGGAGTCCGCAAAGGGGAGTTGAGTGACCTGCAGAAAAAACTGGATTTGAAACGCGGTGGCGATTTGTCGGATTATGTGCTGAAAAACTCGACAGATCTGATTCGTAAGTTCTATACGGAAAAAGGCTTTCGCAATGTGACGGTAGATGTGCGTCAGGAAAACGATACGACCTTCCAGAATGCCGTGAATGTGACCTTTGTGGTTAATCGTAATTCTCGGGTACGTATCGGAAAAATCGATTTTGAAGGGAATACGGTCTTTACGGATCGCAAGTTGCGTAAAGCCATGAAGAAAACCCATCAGAAGAGTTTCAATATTTTCCGGAGCACCAAACTCAAAGATAAGGATTACGCCGAAGATAAAGAGAATCTGATCGATTATTATAATAATGCACAAGGGTATCGGAATGCCGAGATCCTCAGTGACTCGATCTATCCGATCAATGATAAGCGCATCGGTATTCATATTAAACTCGAAGAGGGAAATAAATTTTATTACCGGAATGTTTCCTGGCTGGGGAACACGGTTTATTCGACCGAGTATCTGAATCGTATCCTGGGTGTGGTGAAAGGGACTCATTACGATCGTAAATCCCTGCATAAACAGTTGGGAATCGGGAAAGAAATGGACCCGGAAGGTTTTTCGGTTTCTTCAGAATATCAGAATAACGGATATATCTTTTCTTCGATCGAACCGACCGAAGTCGTTGTCGCTCCTGACTCGGTGGATTTGGAGATCAAAATCTATGAAGGGAAACAGGCCCGTATCAACGAGGTGAATATCTCCGGGAACCTGCGGGTGGACGAAAAGGTGATTCGTCGGGAATTGTATGTACGTCCCGGGGAACTGTATGACCGTTCGTTGTTGATGCAGACGTTGCGTCAGTTGAGCCAGATGCAGCACTTCAACCCCGAAGCTTTACAGCCGGGCATTATGCCCGTGACCAGTGAACTGGTCGATATCTCCTTCCCTCTGGAAGAACAGGCCAGTGACCAGTTCGAGATCTCCGGCGGTTGGGGGAGCGGTATGTTCGTAGGTTCTATCGGGGTCCGTTTGAATAACTTCTCGGTCCGCAACCTCTTCAAAGCTGATCGCTGGACACCCTATCCTTCGGGCCAGAATCAACAACTCTCCATTCGAGGACAATCTAATGGTACCTATTACAAGGCGATCTCGATGAACTTTGTGGAACCTTGGCTGGGGGGTAAAAAACCGAACTCGTTTACGCTGGGTCTCTATTACTCGGATCAGACCAATGCCTACAATATCTTTCAGGCCGGGACCAAACACTTCCGTACGATTGGAGCCAGCGTGGGTATCGGACGTCGACTCAATTGGCCGGACCGCTTTTTTACGATCTATAACGAAATCTCTTACCAGGCCTACAACCTGAAAGATTGGGATAGCTTCCTGGTAAGCAATGGGACTTCAAATATCATTACGTTGACTACCGTCTTTGGACGAAACACGGTTGATCAGCCGATCTATCCTCGTAGCGGTTCTGATTTCTCGATTAGTTTGTCCTTGACACCTCCGTATTCGTTGTTCGATGGCATCGACTATTCTCGGACGGATTTGACTGACCTGCAGCGCTATCGTTGGATCGAATTCCATAAATGGAAGTTGAATGGTGAATGGTATGTGCCGTTGAGCCGCGACCGTAAATTGGTGATGATGGCTCGGGCTCAGATGGGGTATCTCGGTGCTTATGATAAGAATAAACCTTCGCCTTTCGAAGGGTTTGATGTCGGTGGGGACGGTATGTCTGGATACGATGTGTATGGGGTTGATGTGATCGCCATGCGTGGTTACAGCAACGGTTCGTTGACACCGTACTCTTATAATAATAACGGAGTCGGAAATTATGCGCGTGCGTACAATAAATATACGGTCGAATTGCGTTATCCTTTCATCATGCAACCGTCTTCGACAATTTACGGTCTGATATTCGCAGAAGCGGGAAACGCCTTCGCTACCTGGAAAGATTTTGATCCTTTCCGCGTAAAACGGGCCTTGGGGGTAGGTGTTCGTATTTATCTGCCGATTGTCGGCTTGCTCGGCTTTGACTGGGGGTATGGTTTCGACAACGAAGTGGGGCAGACGGGTCGTCATGGAGGACAGATTCACTTTATGATCGGCCAGCAGTTTTAACCAATAACCTGTATGACTATGAAAAAGCAAATTTTGTTGGTGGCTTTGATGATATTCGCCGTGAGCGGTTTATATGCTCAAAGCTATATGTTTGTGAATTCGGAGACGATTTTCAAATCCCAGACAGATTATAACGCGGCCATCCAACAGCTGGAAGAGCTGACTGCCGCTTATCAGAAGAATATCGATAACGCCTATGCGACCATTGAACAGGCTTACAACAACTATCAGGCTCAGAAGGCTTATTTGTCGGATACACGTCAGGCTGAACGGGAAGAGGAAATTATCAGTATGGAACGTAAAGTGACCGATTATCAGAAAGAAAAATTCGGTCCGGAAGGAGAACTGATGAAAAAACGCTTGGAATTGATCAAACCGATTCAGGAGCGTGTCTTTGGAGCGATCAGTAAATATGCCGAAGCCAATGGGTACACCATGGTCGTGGATATTGTGAATAACCAAACGTTGCTTTATTACTCTCCGGCCTTGAATAAGACGGAAGAAATTATTACCTTGCTTAATCAATAAATCACTTAATGTCTATTTTTATGAAAATTTTTGTGAAACTTTTCTTGGTTGCCGCAGTTTTAGTGATGTGTGGGAATGTCGCTTCTGCTCAGAAATTCGGTACGATCAATGTGCAAGAACTGCTGATGTCCATGCCCGACCGAGATTCGGCTATCTCTAAATTGCAAAAGTTTGAAGAAGAGTTGGGAGGTCAGATGGAAGCTATGCAGGTTGAACTCAACACCAAATATCTGGACTATCAGAAAAAGCAAGATTCCTTGACGACTACGATGCGTCAGCTCAAAGAAAAAGAGTTGGAAGATTATCAGCGTCGTATGCAGGAGTTCCAACAGATGGCACAGCAGGACTATCAGAAAATGCAGCAGGATTTGATGACTCCGGTGATCAATAAGGCTCAGGAATCGATCAAAAAAGTAGGGAAAGCACAAGATCTTACCTTTGTTTTTGATGTTTCCAGTGGTAGCGTGCTTTATCAGGATGAAGCTACTGTAGTCGATATTTTACCGTTGGTTAAACAGGATCTGGGCATTTAATCCCTACGGAGACAAATTTTAAGAACCCGCTAAAAAGCGGGTTCTTTTGTTTTTAGAGGATGGGTATGGTCGAGATAGCTCACAGTAAAGATCGGTGAAAGAGGGTGCCTACAGCTTGCGTTATAGGGCTGGAATATTGAGACGAGGGTTACTGTGGTCTCGGATATATTTTGGGATACTGCTGGAGGAAAGAAGAAAACAGCATGGACCCTTGGTGTTGACAATAAAAAAAGCTTTTCCTAATAAAGGAAAAGCTTTTTATAAAAGTGAGAATAGAAAAAATTATGCTTCAGCTACTACTTCGAATTTAACGGTAGCTTTCACATTGCGGTGCAGTTTAACCGTAGCTTCATACTGACCGATGGTTTTTACCGGATCCAGTACAATGATTTTGCGGTCAACCGTGTATCCTTTTTCTGCGAGAGCTTCAGCGATATTGGCTGAGGTCACCGAACCGAAAATACGACCTTCTTCGGCTTTGGCGGCGATCGACAGATTGATAACATTCAGCTGTGCTGCCAGCGCTTCGGCATCGGCCAGGATTTTGGCTTCTTTGTGAGCGCGTTGTTTCAGATTTTCGGCCAATACTTTGCGGGCAGAAGCGGTTGCGCTTTTGGCGTAGCCCTGCGGAATCAGGTAGTTATTGGCGTAACCGGGGCGAACCTCTACGATGTCGTTGGCATAGCCCAGGTTCTCTACGTCTTTGATCAGAATTACTTGCATGGTTTCTTCCTCCGGTTTTATTATTTGAACATATCGGTTACGAACGGCAGAATAGCCAGGTGACGAGCACGTTTAACGGCCGTAGCCACTTTTTTCTGGAATTTCTGCGAGGTCCCGGTCAGACGGCGGGGCAGAATTTTCCCCTGTTCGTTCAAGAATTTCTTCAGGAATTCGGGATCTTTGTAATCTACGTACTTAATGCCGGCTTTTTTGAAACGGCAGTATTTTTTCTTTTTGACCTCTACGGTAGGAGGATTCAAATATCTGATTTCGGATTGATTCTGTGCCATGGCTTATTCTGCTTTTGCGGTGTTGTTTTTGTTTCTGCGTTTTTCAGCGTATTCGATCGCATATTTGTCCATTTTGAAGGTCAAAAAGCGAATGACGCGTTCGTCGCGGCGGTATTGGGTTTCCAGTTTTTCAACCAGATTACCTTCGCCTTCGAATTCGATGAGAAAATAGAAGCCGGTGGTCTTTTTCTGAATAGGATAGGCCAACTTGCGCAGACCCCAATCCTCTTCGCTGATGATCTGACCGCCGTTTTCGGTGATAACACCGCGGAATTTGCCGACAGCTTCCTGCAGCTGAACGTCCGAAAGTACCGGAGTGGCAATGAAAACGGTTTCGTAACGATTCATAATCAGTTGTTTTTAATAAAAAGGTTTATGAAATGAGCCACAAAGATAAGGATCTTTTGAAAAAAAACAAAACTTTGTTGTTCTTCTTGTTAGAGAACTCCCTGAAGGAAACGAACGTGGCTAAAAATCGCGAGATCTGAAGTATGGCTTCATCGGGTCAGATGCAAACAATCGCCTGGCAATGCGCGGAGTTCAGTTCGGACGACGGACGCACAATAAGACGCCGTGGGAATCACCGATCGGTCGGTTTTTTGAACTACCTGGTTGTCTTGGACTCTTCAGGTGCTGTCTGCAAATATTTGTCGATTTGCTGCATGGCCTTTTCTCTCTGGGAGGGAGGAGCGGCTTGCGTGGATACGATCTTGCCCTGCCGATCCATCAATAGAAAAGCAGGTGTTTCCTGGGTGCGATAGATACGACGAACCGCTTCGCTTTCGGCCATGTTGACGAAATAATTTTCACCTTCGATTCCCATGCGTCGTACGGTCGGTTGCCAATCGTTGTATTCAGAGTCCAGACAGAGATGGACGAATACGACCTCTTTCCCGATGTAAGGTCGGTGCAACGGCCCGCTTTGCAGCAGTTCCCGACGGCAGGAGTCATCGGTAGCGATATACAGATTGATGTAGACGACTTTCCCCGGATAAACCGATCGCAGGTGGTCGAAGAAATCTTCATTGGCCAGTTGTTGGGGATGACGGGAAGAATCGAGGTAGGTCAGGCTCTGCAGGGGAATGCGTTCAGGGGGATTCGATCCGGGCTCCCGTGCCTGTCGAACCTGGGTGGAGAGGTAATCGGCCACATAGGCGTTGGTGAACAGAAAGGTCAGATTAGGTAATACGCTTTCCAAACCGGGTTCATTTCGTTGGCTCCAGATCAGATGGTATAGCATGTGGTCACGACAGAGGGTAGCCTCCTCTTTGGAGGAGATCAGTTTGGCTGCGGCAGTTAGGTAGTCGATCCGTGGACCTCTTAAAACGGATTCTGGAAGATGGGCTTCGATCAAAGCCTGACTGTAATGGGTCAGATAGATCGGGTAGTGGATGCTTTCGAACAGCTTGACGTTGTCGGGCTCGAAAGGAGAGCTTCGGTACATTTGGTAACGCTCTTGCCGGGCCGTTAAGGTGGTGTCTCCTTGTTTGTAGGCATCATATAATTCGGCGACCCGATAAGTGAGATCGATTCCCATATGCCGGACCAATTCTTTGGGCAGCGATTGAGCTTGTGCATAACTGTACAAAGAATCTTTGAGTTGCTGGATGTCCTTTTTTATGTGAATGCATAGAGTGTCGATCGGAACGTCGAGTGCTCGGGTATCCAGAGGGCGTATCAGAGAGTCCATGTGTTGTGCGCATCGGTCAAACGCTTGGTTGACGTTCTGACGATCGCCTGAGAAGGTGATTCCGTTATGATGGCGGTTGAAACGGGAAGCGTCAATGGTGATGTGGATCGAATCACCGGGGACGGCGTAAAATGGAATGAATTCGTCGCCGTATTGCAGTAGGTGGTTCTGGGTGATCAGAATGTCGGCCCGGACTTCGAAACCTCCGGCGGAATCGAGCATACATACCTGTGTTTTTTTATACACCGGATCGGTAAACCATATGCGAACGGCCGAAGGACTTTTAGCGGTGCGATGGATGACTTCTCCGCTCAGTATGGTGGTTTTCGGAATACGTTTGCTGTATTGGCATCCGCTCAGCAAGAGCGGTAAGAGACAGAGCCATAACCCAATTTTTTGCATGGAGCAACGGTTTGAATAGTGGTAGTTGGTAGTCTTTGTGACGGGTGATTACCAAAAGTACGATAAAATAACGACGATTAACAGGGCCGGCAACATGTTGGTGACATTGATTTGTTTAATTTCCAAGATGTTGATTCCAAGTCCCATTAATAAAATACCTCCTACGGAGGTCAGATTGGCCATCATTTCTTCGCTCATATAATGGGTGAGAATGGCGGCCAGTAGGGTAAGTGTGCCTTGATAGATCAGTACCGGAATGGCCGAAAACAGGACGGCGATACCGAAAGAAGCTCCCAAGGCAATGGAGGCGACGGCATCCATGATGGATTTGGTCAGCAGCAGCCGGGGCGTTTCGCCGCTGCCGTCTTCGATGGCGCCCAAAATGGCCATCGACCCGGTACAGAAAAGCATGGAGGCGGTGATAAATCCTTCGGTAAAGCGGGTTGTGCGGGAGGAAGATGAATCGTTCGTCGCGCTGTTGTCGGAGTGCGGTGTACCGCGGTGTTGCCAGCGTTCAGTCAGCTTTCTTAAGTGACGGTCAATGTCGATCCATTGGCCCAGAATGGCTCCCAACACTACGCTGATGACGGCGACCAGCAGATTCTGGGATTGAATAGCCATGGAAATGCCGATGGTCAGGGTCATCAGACCGACTCCCTGAAAAATGATCGAAGTCATTCTTTCAGACAAACGAGACTGAATGAGCATCCCGGCCAGACTGCCGGCCATAATCGCTCCTGTATTGACCAAGGTTCCGAGCATAGTCTGCTGAAGGTTGATTTTATTGGGAACAAATGTAGGAAAAACGGCGTAAATATGTACCTTTGTATCTTTGAAATCAACCTTACCAAATCGAAGATATGAGCGAATTCAAGTATCAGGAGCCATTCCCGCTCTCAGCCGATACCACCCGCTATCGTCTGTTGACCAAAGACTATGTCAAAGTGGTGGAATGCGGTGGCCGCAAGATCCTTCAGGTCGACCCCAAAGGTCTGAAACTGCTTTCTCGTGAGGCATTTGCCGACGTTTCGTTTTATCTGCGCAGCGCTCACTTGCAGAAGCTGCAGAACATCCTTTCCGATCCGGAAGCAACCGACAATGACAAATTCGTGGCTTATACCATGTTGCTTAACCAAACGGTGGCGGCAGAAGGTGAATTGCCGACCTGTCAGGATACCGGAACGGCCATCGTGATCGGTAAAAAAGGCGAAGACGTTTATACCGGGAGCAACGATGCGGAAGCCCTTTCCAAAGGGGTTTACGAAACTTATCGTGATCGTAATTTGCGTTACTCTCAGGTGGTTCCCTTCACGATGTTCGATGAAAAGAACAGCGCTACGAACTTGCCGGCTCAGATCGATCTGTATGCTACGCAGGGGAATGAATATCATTTCCTGTTTATCACCAAAGGGGGTGGTTCGGGGAATAAAACCTTCCTTTATCAGCAAACTAAATCGCTGCTGAATGAAAAAACGCTGACGGCTTTCATCAAATCCAAAATCATGGATTTGGGAACGGCGGCTTGTCCTCCTTATCACTTGGCAGTGGTTATCGGGGGTACTTCGGCCGAAGCCTGTCTGACGACCGTTAAGAAAGCCTCGGCCGGTTATCTGGATCACCTGCCGACCCACGGCAATGAAGGAGGTCAGGCTTTCCGGGATCTGGAATGGGAAGAAAAGATCCTGAAGATTTGCCAGCAGAGCGGGGTAGGTGCCCAGTTCGGCGGTAAATACCTGGTACATGATGTACGGGTGATTCGTCTGCCTCGTCACGCAGCTTCTTGCCCGGTAGGTATCGGGGTAAGCTGCAGCGCCGACCGTAATGTAAAAGGTAAAATTACCGAAGAAGGGATTTTCCTGGAAGAGTTGGAAAAGAATCCGGCTCAATTCTTGCCTTCGACGCCTCCCGATATGAAGCCGGCTGTAGAGCTGGATCTGGATTTGGGTATGGACAAGGTGCGTGAAATCTTGTCGAAATATCCGGTGAAGACGCGTTTCAATGTCAAAGGGACGATGATCGTGGCTCGGGATATTGCGCATGCCCGTATCAAGGCGATGATCGATGAAGGGAAACCGATGCCCGAATACTTCAAGAAACACCCGATCTATTATGCCGGTCCGGCCAAGACGCCGCAAGGTATGGCTTCGGGGAGCTTCGGGCCTACGACGGCCGGGCGTATGGACCCCTATGTGGATGAATTCCAGAGCCTGGGCGGATCGATGGTGATGATCGCCAAGGGAAACCGTTCACAAGCGGTGACCGATGCCTGCCAGAAACACGGTGGGTTCTATCTCGGTTCGATCGGGGGCCCGGCTGCGATTCTGGCCAAGAACAGCATTAAGTCGGTGGAAGTGGTCGACTTCCCGGAATTGGGGATGGAGGCTGTCCGCAAAATTTATGTGGAAAACTTCCCGGCTTTCCTGTTGGTGGACGACAAAGGCAACGATTTCTTCGCCGAATTCAAGAAATAGGTTTTCTTCCCGGAATATGTCGGGAAAATGTGCAGATAAAAGAGACGGCTCCATTGGAGCCGTCTCTTTTATCTGCACATTTTGAGGTCGTCTCTTTTGTCATTAAAAGGGGTGAACGTGTAATTGAAAGAGAGAAGATGACCTTGAATGGACTCGGGTCGCTTCTAACAGTAGGAAGTTATTTGACTTCCCAGGTGTCGCCGCTGTGCAGCAGCTCGTCGACGTTGTGATAGGTGCCATGCGCCCGAACCTCTTCGACCTGATCCCGTAAATTGTCGTCATAAGTGTGGTCCGGAACATCGCGAATCACTCCCAGCGCCACCGGATAGTTCGGATAACTCATGTTGGCCAACATCATATGAATCCCCGGATTGGGCTCGTGGGCGTTGTGAATCAAGATGTCTTCTTCGGTTACTCCGCCTTCGCCGAGGGTGACGACCATCAGTTTCATGCCGATCTGTACCAACCCTTTGTCTCGGTTGCGTCCGAAAATCATTCGTTCGCCATGACGCAGAGTAATGGTACGCTCTTCGCGAAGTTCTTTCGAGAGAGCGAAATCACCGAAAGTCTTATCGTTGAAGATAACGCAGTTTTGCAGAATTTCCACGACAGAGGTGCCGTCATGTTTGGCGGCTGCGACCAGACATTGTTGGGTCAGGGCCAGTTCGACATCGATGCTTCGGGCAAAAAAGGTTCCCCGGGCTCCTAAAACGACTTCTCCGGGATTGAACGGGTGTTCGATCGTTCCGTACGGAGAGGTTTTGGTGATTTTGCCTAATTTGGAGGTGGGGGAGTACTGGCCTTTGGTCAGACCGTATATTTCGTTGTTGAACAGCAGGATGTTGATGTCGATGTTGCGCCGGATGGCATGGATGAAATGGTTGCCTCCGATAGCCAGAGCGTCTCCGTCTCCGGAGATTTGCCAAACCGACAGTTTGGGATTGGCCACCTTGACGCCCGTGGCGATGGCGGTGGCCCGACCATGGATGCCATGGAAGCCATAGGTGTTGACATAATAAGGAAAACGGGATGAACAGCCGATTCCGGATACGAAAGTGAAACGTTCGTGGCGGTAGTGAAGTTCTTCTGCTACCTCAGGCAGGGCTTTGAGTACCGAATTGAGTATGGCGTGGTCTCCGCAACCGGGACACCACTTGACTTCCTGGTCGCTGCGGAAATCAGCAGGCAGGTATTTGTAGGGAGAAGATTCATTCATGACGTTTAGGTTTTTAGTGACTGACGAAAGGCTTCTTGCAGTTCGCTGACGGTAAAGGGCAACCCCTGGACTTTGTTGTATTGGAAGTAGTCGAAACCGGGGCAGACCGTTCGCAGGTAATCGGCCATTTGTCCGGAGTTCAGTTCGCAGACCATGATCCGACGGAACCGGCTGAAGATTTCAGGAATTCCTTTGGGTAGCGGGTGGATGAAGTGGATGTGACAGAGCGAAATTTTTTCCCCTTCGGCTTGTAAAGCCCGCACGGCTGATAACAAATGTCCATAAGTGCCTCCCCAACCGACTACCAATAGCTCTCCTTCCGGTTCCCCGATGACGGTTTGTGGCGGCAGATATTCTTGCACACGGGCTACTTTGGCTGCACGCATTTGGACCATACGTTGATGATTTTCGGGGTCATAGGAAACCGATCCTTTCAGGAAATCTTTTTCCAGTCCGCCGATGCGGTGTTCCAGTCCGTGGGTGCCGGGGAGGGCCCACCGTCGGGCCAATCGTTCGGCATCCCGGGCATAGGGCATGAACCCACCTTCGGGCGCTTGCTCGATAATGGGCGGATGAATGTCCGGATAATCACTCATCGACGGAATGCGCCAGGGTTCCGAACCGTTGGCGATGAATCCGTCTGAGAGCAACAATACGGGTGTCATGTGTTCCATGGCGATTTTGCCGCTCCAGAAGGCGGAGTGAAAACAGTTCGAAGGGGTACTAGCGGCCATCACCACCAGCGGGCATTCGCCATTGCGCCCCCATAGAGCCTGTCCCAGATCGCTTTGTTCGGTTTTGGTGGGGAGACCGGTGGAGGGACCTCCGCGTTGAACGTCGACTACGACCAGCGGTAATTCAGTCATGACGGCCAGTCCGATGGCTTCGGACTTAAGGGAAAGGCCCGGACCCGAAGTGGTCGTTACGGCGAAATGACCGGCAAACGAAGCCCCGATGGCCGTACAAATACCGGCGATTTCATCCTCGGCTTGCAGGGTTTTGGCTCCGAGGTCTTTGCGCTTGGCTAACTCTTCCAGGATGGCCGTGGCCGGAGTGATGGGGTAGGAACCGCAGAAAAGCGGGCGTCCGCTCTTTTCGGAAGCGGCCAGAAAACCCCATGCGATCGCCTGATTGCCGTTGATGCTGCGGTAGAGACCCGGTTCGTTCGGGGCCGGTTTGACGGTGTAGGTGTCGGCAAAAGCGTGAGTGTTGGCACCATAATTATAACCGCCTTTGAGCGCCAGGATATTGGCTTGGGCGATCGCTGGTTTTTTAGCGAATTTGCGGTTCAGAAAATCGATCGTATGGTCAAGATGTCGATCGAACAGGTAGTAACACAATCCTAAGACAAAAATGTTTTTGCACTTCAGGGCGACTTTCAGGTCGAGTTCCAGATCGGCTACCGCATCTCGCGTCATGGAAGAAATGGGCGGGAAAAAGACCGGATGATCGTTCAGACCGAGTTCGGTGATCGGATCGTCGGTTTTGAAGCCGGCTCGTTGAAGATTTTTTTCGTGGAAGGAGTCGCCGTCGCAGATGATCGTAGCCTGGCTCTTCAGCCAGCGGGCGTTGGCTTTCAGTGCGGCCGGATTCATGGCGACCAATATATCGCACAAGTCACCGGGGGTGTTGACCGTATGGTTGGCGAAATGGACCTGAAACCCGGATACCCCGGCAACGGTACCTTGCGGTGCGCGGATTTCGGCCGGATAGTCCGGGAAAGTGGCGATGTCGTTGCCCTGCAGGGCCGAACTGTCGCTGAAAAGGGTGCCGGTCATTTGCATACCATCACCCGAATCGCCCGAAAAACGGATGACCACGTCGTCGAGCTCGGTTCTTGAGGTAGGTGTCATAAGGAAAGCGGTTCTGTTTTACCTAACACAAGGTAGTTTAAATTTGTAACAAAAAGAAATGAATGTAATGGATTTTTGACAAATTTGAGTTGTTAGAGGAAAAGTTTGAAGCCTTTAATCTTGGGACTGAAAAAAGTTTCTGTTGTCGATAATAAGAAGACTGTTGATAAAGAATTTGTGTTTTGTCTTTGTGTAGTTTTGTTTGTTATTAAAAATACATTGAGTGAAAAATAATGGGGTAGTTGATGGGGGTGAAAAACGGAATATGAAAATTGAGGGTACATAACGTAAGCTCTGTTTTGAAAATACAAAAACGTAAAAACGGATAATATTTCCGGTTAGACCTTATTTCTGCCGGAAAAATGATTAAATTTGCACTTTCCAACAGCGGAACTTTTGTAAAATCAGATACTAACCATGAAACAAATCAAATTCGTATCGCCCGCCGAGGCGGTGAAAGTGATCAAGTCGGGCGATCACGTCCACTTGAGCAGTGTGGCCAGTGCCCCCCAGTGTTTGATTAAAGCCATGTGCGATCGGGGACGGAACAAAGAACTCAAAGATGTTCACATCCACCATCTGCACACCGAAGGACCGGCACCTTATGCTGAACCCGAATTCGAAGGCATCTTCCAACTGGATTCGTTCTTCGTCGGAAGCAATGTCCGCAAGGTGACTCAGGCCGGGTATGCTGACTATATTCCCATCTTCCTGAGTGAAACTCAGCGGCTCTATCGTAGCGGTGTACTGCCTTGTAATGTGGCGATGATCCAGGTGTCGCTGCCTGACCAGCACGGCTATGTTTCGTTGGGTACTTCGGTGGATGCTACCTTGGCTGCCGTAGAATGCGCCGATTATGTGATCGCTGTTATCAATAAATATGTACCGCGTTCGTTCGGGGATGCCTTCATCCCGTTGGATGACATCGATATTTTTGTACAGGAAGATTGCCCGCTGCAGGAAGCCCACTTCAGCGTTCCTTCTGAAATCGAAACGAAAATCGGGAACAACTGTGCTGCTCTGATCGAAGACGGAGCTTGCTTGCAGATGGGTATCGGGGCTATCCCGAATGCCGTATTGGCTCAGCTGGGCAACCACAAGGACCTGGGTATTCATACCGAAATGTTTGCCGACGGGGTATTGCCGTTGGTAGAAAAGGGTGTGATCAACGGTCGCAACAAAGCCATTGACAAAGGAAAAATGGTGTCGACCTTCCTGATGGGTTCGCAGAAAGTATATGACTTCATCGACAACAACCCGGGCGTTGCCATGATGGATGTCGGTTATACCAACGACCCCTATATCATTGCCAAGAACCCCAAAGTGACGGCGATCAACTCGGCTCTGCAGGTGGATCTGACCGGTCAGGTATGTGCCGACTCGCGGGGTACCAAATTCTATTCGGGCTTTGGCGGTCAGGTGGACTTCGTTTATGGGGCTTCGTGCTCCAAAGGCGGGAAAGCCATCCTGGCAATGCCGTCCGTAACCAATAAGGGAATCAGCAAAATCGCTCCGGTATTGACCTCGGGTGCCGGGGTTGTCACCACCCGTGCTCACATTCACTGGTTGGTAACCGAATACGGTGCGGTGGATCTCTACGGGAAAACCTTCCAGGAACGGGCTCGTTTGATTATCAGTATCGCTCACCCCGATCATCAGGAAGAACTCGATCGTGCCGCTTTCGAACGTTTCGGGGAACATCACCACTACATCAAAGCAACGACGCCGGTTAAATAATTCGGCTTAGTGTATATAGTAAAGGCTCGATCATGGCGGTCGAGCCTTTTTTATTTATGTGGGTGAGAATTGGATAACCGGGAGGGGCGTTGGACGATATAAACGATTTCTTATTTCTCGGAGAGCGGGTGGTGTTGTTCGAGGTTTTCTCGGAGCGTTTCGCGATCCAGATGGGTGTAGATTTCTGTCGTCAGGATCGATTCATGTCCCAACATCTCCTGTACCTGACGAATGCTGGCGCCCCCTTCGAGCAGGTGAGTGGCGAATGAGTGGCGGAAGGTGTGCGGACTGATCTTTTTATCGATCCCTGCTTTGGCAGCCAGCTCCCGAACAATGTGAAAAATCATGACGCGGGTGAGCCCCTTGCCCTGATTGTTCAGAAACAGGGTGTCGGCGTATTTTTCGTTGACCGGAAGATGGTTGCGTTGTTCCAGATAGAGTCGAATGAGTCGTATGGCGGAGTCACTGATCGGCACCAGTCGTTGTTTGTCGCCTTTGCCGATCACCCGGATGAAACCGTCCTGAAAAAACAGATCGCTGATACGCAGCGTGATCAATTCGCTCACGCGTAGCCCGCAACTGTACAGGGTCTCGATCATGGCCTTGTTGCGGTGCCCGAATCGTTGACTCAGATCGATGGCGTCCAGGATTTGTCCGATCTCTTCGACGCTGAGCACATCGGGCAGTTTGCGGCCGATTTTCGGAGCGTCGATGAACTCGGTGGGCAGCGTTTCGATCCGGTCATTGATCAACAGATAGTTGAAAAAACTCTTGATGCCGCTCAATACACGGGCTTGCGTGCTTTT
>Ga0192261_1077_pt1 | contig 20363 bp, 18 predicted proteins | sample Koala_Koa23_G3_FD_131283 | JGI IMG/M metagenome (GOLD analysis project Ga0192261, IMG submission 131283) | Enriched cells from koala feces incubated with labeled cellulose particles, San Francisco Zoo, California, United States - Koala_Koa2-3_G3 ... | reverse complement strand
TCGTCCATCATATGCGACCTGTCAAAACAGCCTTTCATAAATAGTTATTGTGAGGAAAAGGGACGAATCGTAATGATTCGTCCCTTTTTATGTGGAAAGGAAAGGCGTTGGGTTAAGAAACGCCCAACGCATAGGCGTCTACTTCTTCCATGCCGATCGTGTCGCCGCTGAGAATGACCAGACGTTCGACTACATTACGCAATTCGCGAATGTTGCCCGACCATTCCAGTTTCATCAGGGCTTCTACGGCGGCCGGTTCTATGGCTTTGGGTGGAATCCGGTATTCCGCACAGATCTGATGAATGAAATAGTCGACCAGTATCGGAATGTCGTCGATCCGGTCTTTCAACGCCGGAACCCGGATGATAATGACGCTGAGCCGATGATAGAGGTCTTCCCGGAAGTTGCCGGCGGCGATCTCCCGCTGCAGGTCCTTGTTGGTCGCGGCGATCACCCGGACATTGATGGTGATATCCTTGTCACTGCCTACCCGGGTAATGCGGTGTTCCTGAAGCGCTCTCAGTACTTTGGCCTGAGCGGAAAGACTCATGTCTCCGATCTCATCCAGGAACAACGTACCTCCGTCGGCCTGTTCGAATTTGCCTTTGCGTTGACGGATGGCCGATGTGAACGCTCCTTTTTCGTGACCGAACAATTCGCTTTCGATCAGTTCCGAAGGAATGGCCGCACAGTTGACTTCGATAAACGGTTCTCCGGCTCGGGGACTCTGTTCATGCAGGGCATGGGCCACCAGCTCTTTCCCGGTTCCATTAGGCCCTAAAATCAATACGCGGGCATCCGAAGGGGCAATTTTCCCGATCAGTTTCTTGACATGTTCTATGGCTTGGGATTGACCGATGATTTCGGTATGAGGGGTCGCGCCGATTTTGGGCGCCAAAACCGGAACCCCTATCGCAGAGGGTGCAACCTCTAAAACGGGTTGAATTTTTTCGCGGATTTCTTCTTTGGCTTCTTGGGTTTCTCGGATGGATGCCAATAATTTATTGAGGTCGATCGGTTTGGAAATATAGTCATAGGCTCCATGCCGCATGATGTTGACTGCCGAATCCACACTTTTTAGGTTGGACAGCATAATGAACGGCAGAAGCGGTATCTTGGCATGAGCTTTGGCTAACAGATCGTAGGCATCGCAGTTTTGGATCATCATGTCGCATAACACCACATTGAACGGCTTATGATCGATTTTCGACGCTGCTTCATTTCCGGTCTCAGCCGTGTCGACCACAAATCCTTCATACTCGAGGCGCTCCTTCAAACTGTTTCGAAAGCTGCGTTCTCCATCTACGACTAAAATGCCTAACATAAATAATTGGATAAATCATCTTCTATATTTGGCTAATTGACGAAAATCCATTAGCTTTGTCAACAAAGATACGAAATTTCTTCAGAGTGCCAAGGAGTACAGCTTATCAAAATCCTTGCCACAAAGACCTTAAGTGTCATCTTACAGATCACTGGAATAAGTCTTTTTTGAATACGGATGCGACCAAATGGAATCATTTGGCGGTTGAACCGATTCATTTCGTAGGGTTTTTAACATCTTTTATGGAGAAAAATTATAATTACGAGCGCAAGAAACTGCGGTTGCCGGAATATGGTCGTCATATTCATCAAATGGTCGAATATCTGATGTCTATTCAGGATCGGGAGTTGCGAAACAGTCAGGCGCGCGTGGTGGTCGATATCATGGGCAATCTCAATCCGGTTTTACGGGATACGGCCGATTTCGCTCATAAATTGTGGGATCATCTTTTTATTATTTCCAATTTTCAGCTCGATGTAGACTCTCCTTATCCGCGTCCCAGTTCGGATATGTTAGCTCCCAAACCGGATAAATTGGCCTATCCCGACAAGAAAATCGCTTTTAAACAATACGGCAAAAATATCGAGCATATGTTGAGGAAATTGGCCGAGGAAACGGATGAACCGGCCAAGACGATGACCGCGGTCAATATTGCGAAATACATGAAGGCCAAGTCGTTTGAATACAATCAGGAGCACCCTAACAATGAAGTGATCTTGAATGATATACGGAAAATGTCCAAAGATGCCATCCAAATAGACGAAAACGCGATCAACAGCCTCAAAACCGACTACAAGCAGACTCAGACCGGATATAAAAACCGTAAAAATCATTCGGCTGCAGCCCACTCTTCTGCCAAATTGACAGCCCGTTCGAACAAGTCCAATCAGAAACGCCGTTCCAATAACCGTGCACAATACGGGAAATAGAATCCCCGAAAGTTCGGCTATTTTTATTACATTTGCACCATTGGCCTGAGAATGGTCGAGTTCCGTTCCGGAACGCGCATTCGGATGAAAAAGGCCTGCAAAACCATGGCGGACCATCGTAACATATCCATTCGGAACAAACGGGCGACTTTCGACTACGAAATTCTCGAGACGTATATCGCCGGAATTGTTCTTTCGGGGACGGAAATCAAATCCTTACGGCAGGGCAAAGCCTCGCTGGTGGACTGTTATTGCTATTTTCATAACCACGAACTGTTTGTGCGGGGAATGAATATCGCAGAGTACCATTGGGGAACTTACAACAACCACCTCCCGAAACGCGACCGCAAACTGTTGTTGCAGCATCGGGAGCTGGTCAAATTGGAACGAGCCTTGCAAGACAAAGGTCTGACCGTGGTGGGCATCAAACTGTTTATTAACGAACGGGGATTGGCCAAACTGCAGATCGGTTTGGCTCGAGGGCGTAAGAGTTACGACAAGAGGGAATACCTTAAGGAAAAAGACGCTCGCCGGGAGATGGATCGCCATTGGAAAAAATAGTCGTCCGATCATGAATTGCAAACCGCTGCATATCCATAAAGGCTTCGTGCGATGGGCGATTCTGGCCCTTTTTGCAACGGGAACGTTGAGTCGTTGCGCTCAGATCGGGATGCCTCAGGGTGGACCCCGCGACTCATTGCCGCCCAAAGTGGTCCGTATGGATCCGGCGTTCGGGACGACCGATTTCCAAGGCAAGCGAATTTATATCGAGTTTGACGAATACGTTCAAATCGAAGATCAGCAAAAGGAGTTCTTTACCTCGCCGTTCATGCCCAAGAATCCGTCCTTGGTCATCAAGGGCCGGGGGGTGCAGGTTGATCTGCAGGATACCTTGTTGCCGAACCAAACCTACGCTCTTAATTTCGGAAGTTGTATTACGGATAATAACGAAGGAAATCCTTACGTCGGTTTGCGGTATGTCTTTTCGACCGGTCCTACGGTCGATTCCATGGTGATGTCCGGATATACCATCGATGCGCAGACCTGCGATACGGCCGGCAAGAGCTTTATCCTGTTTTTCGATCCGGCCACCGATTCGGTGCCGGGTTGCGATTCTACGCTCTATAACAGTCAGCCGTTGGCGGTGGGCAGGGCCTTCCCCAATGGGATCTTCCTGGCCCAAAACCTTAAGCCGATCCCTTATCGCATCTTTGCCATGGAGGACAACAACGGCAATCAACGCTATGAACCGGGTGTCGATCGGGTCGCTTTTCTGGACAGCCTTTATAATCCGTTGGAGATGCCGGCCTTTAACGTTTGGTACGACACTTCGCGAAATTATTTGCAGGCCCAGCCGCAGGTGTTGTTGCGCCTGTTTAAGGAACCGCAGGTGAAACGACAGGCTTATCTCTCCAGTAAACGGATTCTGAGCAATAAAATCGAACTCTATTTCGGAGCGCCGTCTCCCCGGATCGAAGAACTGACCCTGGAAGGAATCGATTCGACCCGTATTCAAATCGAGTATCTGACGCATGGTCGCGACAGTATGTATTTGTGGATTGACAGCGCAGGACTTTCCTTGCCGGATACGTTGCGTGGCCGACTGATCTATCACAAACAGGATAGTGTACGCAATTATTTTGTCGATACGGTGGATTTGAAACTCCCCTGGAAAGCCCCGGTGATCAAAGAAAGCAAGAAAAGAGAGAACAGACCCAAGGAGGAAGAGAAGAAGGTCAATCCGTTTAAGGTTTCGGTAACTCCTTCGGGGACGGTGAATCCCGATAAACATATCACATTTTCATTCAGTGCACCGTTGGTTTCCATGGATAGTTCAGCTATTCAGTTGGAGATGTTTTCCGGCGAAGAACCTTCGGGTGTCCGACTGCCGGTCACCTTTACGCAAGATACGTTCAAATTGCGCGATTGGGTATTGAAAGCCGATTGGAAACCCGGAGAAAAGTATCGGTTGCTGATTCCCGAAAAGACCTTCCTGAATGTGAACGGAGAATCGAATGATACGTTGAAAGCCGATTTCGGTATCGAAATGCCGGATAAGTTTGCTACCTTGGTATTTAATATTCAGGGGGAGACGCCTCAAAGCGAATATATCATTGAGTTGATCAATGAGATGGGAGATGTCATCGATCAGCGCAATCACCTGACTACCGGCAGTTATCGTTTCCGGTATATTCCGGCCGGGAATATCCGGGTTCGGGTGGTTCAGGACCGCAATCGGAATGGACAATGGGATACAGGATCGCTGTTGGCTTTGCGGGAACCGGAACGGGTAGAGATGTTCATCGGTCCGGATGGGCAGGAAACCATCGTCGCTAAAGTGAACTGGGAGGTGGAGTATGAGATGAACATGTCTGAAATATTTGCGCCGATGACCATGGAACGCATCGAACAGATGGTGGCGCGCTGGGAAGCCGTTCGGCTGAAAAAAATCGCCGAAGAACGGGCTAAAAATCAACAGACAAATTCGCAGAATACCACCAATAGCGGATATGGCACCCAAAACAGCGGCTACGGTACTTCCGGTTACGGCACTTCCGGCTATGGGAACCAGAATTATGGGTCGCCTTTTTAGTTACGTTATGAGGGGTTTCGTATGGGCCCATGACCCGTCGGACCATGTTTGATGCAGAATAGAACCATGTATAAAGGACTGAGGTTTATAGGAATTCTTCTTTGCCTGTTGGGCGGTTCTTCGCTGTATGCTCAGCACTATATCGGTGTGCGGGGCGGATGGGGCGGCGGCAGTGCCCGTTTTACGCCTCAACAGGAAACGGCCATGCAGTGGGGGTTGTATTCGGGGGGTATCTCTTATAAGTTTTTCAGCGATGTCAAATATGTGGGCGCCATTCAACTCGATCTGCAGTACATCGGGAAAGGGTATGTGACCCTCGAACGCAAAAACGCCGATACCAGTTATCACCGGACGATTAACAGTTTCGAATTGCCGTTCATGTGGCAGCCGCACTTCTATTTCTTTCAGCGTCGTGCTCGGTTTTTCCTCAATCTGGGGGTGCAGTTTTCCTACAATATGGATTCCAAACAGTGGTATGAATCGAAACAACAGGGCGTCTACGATAAGAAAACATATCCCATGAAATTGGTGCGCGATGTACGTTTCGGATATGGACTCTGCGGAGGCGCAGGGATTTCGATCCTTGCAGGACGGTGGGATATTACAATGGAAGCCCGCTATAATTTCGGTTATTCGGATATCCTGCGCTCGAGCATCAAATATGAACTCAATCCGTACACCCAGTCGCCTTTGGATAATCTCAATTTTTCGTTGGGGATTTACTACCGGTTGGGAAAGGGGGGCTTGCGGGCTGCACCCAGCAAACGAATGGCTGTGAAACTGGAGGAAGCAGAGGCTCGTCGTCTCATGCGCCGCCGGGAAAAACAGGGACTTCCTCCGGTGGACAGTGCATTGATGCGGGAGATCGATGATATTCTGAACCGTCCGCTGGTGATTGAAGAACCGATGGAATCTCTGACTGCTCCTGCGGAGTCGGAGCCTGATCGGCCAGCGAACCGTCCGGAGTCGGATCCATCGGCACCGGCGGTGAAGGAGTCTGCTCCGGCCACCGTGGCCTCGTCTGAGCGACCGGATTCTTCTGCCCGGAAGGTCGAAGCCGAAAAAGCGTCGGCAACTGAAGAAACCCGGGGTGTGAAGACTGCCTGAGAAACTTTCTTTGAGCAGGCGGATGTGTAAGGTCCGCAGAGAGGGACGTTGAGTTTCAAAAATCGGGTCTGCTCTCTCAGAAAGGTATCCGGCAAGTCAAGCTGAAAGAACGGTGCTGCAAGTTTGCAGGAAGAGCGGTTCGAGAGAAAGGAGCCGCAAAACGGTATGTTATTCCATAAAGATTTGAATGATTATGAGCAATCAAACCGAATCGACTCGTCAACAGAAAATCGCGCGGCAAATTCAGCGCGATATGGGGGAAATTCTGCGTCGTGAAGCGGCTGGCTTGTTGCACGGTGCGATGGTATCGTGCACTTTGGTGCGGATGAGTCCCGATTTGTCGTTGGCGAAGGTATATCTGAGTATTTTCCCATTCGATAAACACACCGAGGTGATGAACAGCATCAATGAGAATAACTGGATGATTCGGAAAGCCCTCGGGACTCGGGTCAAACACCAATTGCGTCATGTCCCCGAGTTGGCCTTTTATGTCGACGACTCGCTGGAATATATCAGCAGCATCGACAAATTGCTGAAACAATAATCCGACTTTGTCGTCCTTTTTTCGCTTCCCGATGAATCGCCTTTCGTTGTTTTTTGCCCGTAGGTACCTCTTTTCCCGGAAGTCACATTCGGTGATCAATATCGTTTCGGGAGTGAGCGCTTTTGCCATCTCCATTCCGGTGGCGGCCATGGTGATTCTGCTGTCGGTCTTCAACGGGTTCGAAAACCTGATCCAGGGGCTTTACAGTACATTCGATCCCGATGTGGTCATTACTCCGGTGCAGGGAAAAACCTTTGCCGTGGATAGCTTGCCGGCTGCCCGCCTCCAAAGGATCGAAGGCGTCGAAAGGGTCGCTTATGCCCTGGAAGAAAATGCGCTGTTCGAGTACCGCGACCGGCAATATATCGGCATGATGAAAGGCGTGGATTCGCTCTATGGTCAGGTGGTGCCGATGGACAGCATCGTCACGCAAGGTCAGTATCGGTTACGTTTGGGCGATTTTCAGGAAGCGTTGGTCGGACAGGGCGTGGCCTATGCATTGGGGATTCGGGCTTCGCTGAACGATCCGGTCGCCATTTATGTCCCACGACGGGGCAGTTTCTCTCCCCTGCTTCCGATGAGCATCTATCGGCGGGAAACGGTCTATCCTTCCGGCATCTTTATGTTGGATGCGGAATCGGACGGTCAGTATGTTTTCGTTTCGTTGGATTTGGCGCAACGTTTGTTGGATCTGCCGGGGCAGGCTTCGTCCGTAGCCGTCAGACTGCAGCCGGGCGTCTCTCAGGAAATCGTTCAGGAGCGGCTGAAAACCGAAGTGGGGCCGGCCTTCAAAGTCCTGACCCGCTACCAGCAGAATGAATCGTTCTATCGCATCATGATGTACGAAAAATGGGGCATCTATTTTATTATTTTGCTGGTTTTGGTGATTGCCTCGTTCTCGCTGGTGGGCTCGCTGGTGATGCTGATTATCGAAAAACGAAAAGATACGCGTACCTTGGTTACCATGGGGGCTTCGCTGGGACTGATCCGGCGCATTTTCCGCAACGAGGGTTTGCTGATTTATGGGATCGGATCGATGGTCGGCCTGGTATTGGGGCTGATCTTTGCGTTGCTTCAACAGCATTTCGGCTGGATCAGTATGGGAGGCAGCACGTTTTTGGTCGATGCCTATCCGGTGGAGGTGCGTATAGGTGATCTGGGATGGATCGTCCTGACGGTCGGGCTTCTGAGCTGGCTGATCGCGACCTTGACCGTACGGGCCATGATCTCTCCGGAAACCATCCTCCCCGAGTCGCACGAGGATTGATCTCCGGCTCTGCGAGGATCGGCCGGGAACCGTAGACATATCCGCGCGCTTTTCTCTGCCAACGGTTTTTGAAATCGCCCGCTTTTACGTACCTTGCACACATATTTATCCGTTTTCATGAAACGTCTGTTGATTTGTTGGCTGGTATTACCGTTTCTTTTTTCGGCTTGCAACAAGCCCAGAGAGATTCCCGACGATAAATTGATTGCTATTGTCAGTGATCTGTTTCTCGCCAATGCCTATTGGAACTCTGCGCTGATGGCCGATTCGTTGCGGTCGGACAGTGTGGATGTGTATGCCCCGATCTTTGAACGATACGGTTATCGTCCCGAAGACTTTACCCATACCATCGGAACCCTGACCAAACGGAAAAGCGTCGGGCTGACCGATTTGATCGACATGGCGACCGAACGGCTGAAGAAGGAAAGCGCGGGCTATTTTGCCCAGGTGGCCATGATGGATTCGCTGGATCAGATTGCCGCAGAACGTTATAAGCGTGTGGTATATGGTGATACCAGTCTGATGTTGACCCAATTGAGTTATCCGACTCAAGATCCAGATATTACCTTGCCGGTGGAACCGGGTAAGTATCGGGTGGAATATACCTATCTGATCGATACGAGCGATCAGAACTCTTATGTGCAGTACATGCAGTTTTTGTTGGATTCCGCACAGCGTCGCCGCAATTATCTGTATCGCTCGTTCAGCAAAGGACGTTCACGCCGGGAAAAGATCGAAATCGAGGTGCAGGATACCTCTCTGCTTAAATCGTTGAATATCTTCCTGGCTTACAGCAGCGGTCGGGACACCCGCAAAACCCTCGTCAAAATCGATTCGTTGCGGATTACCCGATACCTGCCGACTGAGGAGGCGATGGATTCTCTGACGCGTCGCATTATATATCCATCTCCTGTTCCTGAATATCCTCATGCAGGATTCGACCTGCCCAATACGTCTGATCATGTCCGGACCACAGAGAAAGATTTCGTCACACTTCGCGTGGACACCGCAGGGCTGGCTCTCCCGGCCGATTCTCTCGTTCGATAGCGAGGGCGTGCTGGTGGGGATCGAGACCCCGGAGCAAATTGACAACCATCACCATGTGGAGTTTTTCAGCGGGGTGCTGATTCCCGGGCTGGTCAATGCCCATACCCATACCGAACTCTCCTATCTGCACGGAAAAATCGCTCGAGGGGGTGGTTTTGCGGGTTTCGCGGACGGAATCGCCCGTTGTCGTCATCAAGTTCCGGAAAGCGAACGGGCGGCGGCTGCAGCCTTTCGGGATGCCAAAATGAGCAGTGAAGGCGTGGTGGCCGTAGGGGATATCTGCAACAGCTTGTTTACTTTTGAGGCGAAGGTTCGCAGCCGGCTGTATTATCTGAATTTCATCGAGTATTTCGGGTTGGCCACGGAGGATTTTTCGGCTACCGATGCTGTGGCCGATCGGGCTCAGGCACTGGGCTTGGCGTGGAGCAAAACGCCGCATTCGACCTATTCGCTCAATGACCGGCCGTTCCGGCAGATCGCTCGGGAGGGAAATCCCTTGTCGATCCATTTTATGGAGAGCCGGGCCGAGGCCGAATTGTTCGCTGATCGGGGGCCTTTGTATGAACGGAATCGTCGTTTGGGACTCGAAGTGGATTTCAGAGGGTATGGATCGCCTGCCCGGCGGGTGATGGCGTCGGTTTCTCCTGAAAAGGATGTTTTATTGGTGCACAATACCTTTGTCGAAGAAGAAGATGTTCAGCGTATTGAGTCGTATTTTACCGGAAAGGTGACTTGGGTGTTGTGTCCCCGTTCCAACGAATTTATCGAGGGGGTTTTGCCTCCCTGTGAAATGTTGCGGCGACGAGGTGTACGGATTGCTTTGGGAACCGATAGCCTGGCCAGCAACGACACCCTTTCGCTGATAGAGGAACTCAAACGGTTCAGTGATACCGTGCCGTTGCATGAACGGATCCGATGGGCTACCTTGGGAGGGGCCGAAGCCTTGGGAATCGAATCCTGGGCAGGGAGTTTCGAAATTGGGAAACGTCCGGGAGCCGTCTTGCTCAGCGGAGCCGATCCGCTGACAGAGTCTTTACACGCCGATGCCACGACACGGCGTATTTTATAGCCGATTTTTCTTGGCAAATCCATCTCTTTGTGGGGTCGTTCGTGAGGGGAAGAGGCCCCGAAACAGGCTTTGGAAGAGCCGAAAGAGAGGGAAATTCTATCCGAGTTGTTCGATCATTTCGCGGGAGGTTAGTCCGGTGACGGGATGGCGGTATTCGGGCAGCACTTCGTTGAGCGGGTGGAGTACGAACGCCCGTTGAGCGATCAACGGATGAGGGACCTGTAAACGGGGCAGGTCGATGATGCGGTCACCGTAGAACAGAATGTCAATATCGATCGGTCGGGAGTGATATTGGCGAGGGGCGGTTCCGAGAACTGTGTGGAGAGTAGTGTCGGTCGACGCTACTGCCCGTACCCGTCCCAATTGTCGTTCGATGGCCTGCACGGTATCCAGCAAGGTCAACGGCTCCAATTGTGTTTGCAGCACCAATACTTGGTTTAAAAAGCGTTGCGGAGCGTCGAATCCCCAGGGTTCGGATTCCCATACTCCGGAGCAGGCTTTTTCGGGTCCGATCTGTTCGATCAGGGCTTCCCGAGCCCGAGCTAGGGTTTGAGCGACCGGTCCCAGATTGCCTCCGGTTAATAAAACGACATCGATCATGGTTTTAACGGGCCGATCAGTTTGCTGACGGTCAGGGCAAAATGGGGGAAAATGATTTTGGGATTGCCGTTCTGACCGATCTGTCGGATCACCAGTTCCATCTCGGCCACCAGGCGTTCGACATTGCTGTTATTGACGTAGGGGGCGAAACGTTTGCAGAATTCGTACTCCTTACCGAACAGAAAAGCGATCTCCGTCATTCCGGCGGTCATCATGTAGCTGTCTCGAATCAGTCGAATCGAGTTGATCATCAGGTTTTTCTGTTCTTCCCGACCTAACGAGGCCACCGTTTCGGCCCATTCGAGCAGTTCCATGTGGCGGTTTTCGTAGCTCAGTCGCATCAGCTGTACGAAATAGTCGAAACTGGCTTGATTTTCATCTGAGTTCAGGCTGGCTACCAGCCGCTGAGCTTCGAGCAGACTGCCTCGGGAGAGCCGGGCGATTTTCGGTGCATCGGTTTCCGACACCCTTTTCCCGCGTAAATAGTCGACCAGCACATCGGCTTCGAGTCCCGGAACGTTTACGCTTTGGGTGCGTGACAGGATGGTCGGCAGCAGTTTGTCGGGGGTTTCGCTCACCATCAGGAAGAGGGTTTTCTCCCAAGGTTCTTCAATGATTTTCAATAGTTTGTTGGCAGCCTGTACATTCATGCGCTCGGGAAGCCAGATCAGTACGATCTTATACTCCGATTCAAATGCCTTGAAAGAGAGATTCCGGATGATTTCGTCCGCCTCGAAAGTACTGATATTTCCCTGTTTGTTGTCGATCTCGATGGCCTCGTACCACTGCTGCTCGCTGAAATAACCGCCCGTACGGGTCACGAGCTCCCGCCATTGGGGCATAAAGCGACTACTGAGCGGTTTTTCTCCCGAGGATTTGCCTTTTGGGGTATTGACCGGTACGACGAAATGCAAGTCGGGATGGGCCAATTGCTCGATCTGGTGGCAGGAAGGACATACCCCGCAGGAGTCCCCGTCGTGGCGATGAGGACAGTTGAGGTATTGGGCATAGGCGATGGCCAACGGTAAGGCGCCGACCCCTTCGTGGCCGGTAAAAAGTTGAGCATGACTGATACGACCCGCTTCGACGCTGCGTATCAGATGTGCCTTGACGGTTGCTTGCCCCAAAATCGATTTAAACTGCATCGGATTTTTATTTACTGGATTTGATCGGGGAACGGTTCCGATCGATATGAAAAAGGCTTATTTGGTTCCGGTCGAGCCGAAACCTCCCGTTCCCCGATCTGTTTCGCTCAACTCTTCGACACATTCCCAGGCAATCCGGGTAAATCGGGCGACGACCAGTTGGGCGATACGTTCTCCCGGTTTGAGTTCGAAGTCGTCGTTCGACAGATTGACCAAAATCACCTTGATCTCGCCCCGGTAATCGGGATCGATTGTTCCCGGGGTGTTGACCAGCGAAATCCCGTGACGGGCGGCCAGACCGCTGCGTGGACGGACCTGCATTTCATATCCTTCGGGCAGCTCGACATACAGTCCTGTGGGAACCAGGGCCCGTTGCAGCGGGCGCAGGACGATGGGTTCCTCGATGTTGGCCCGAACATCCAATCCGGCGGCTTGGGCGGTTTCATATTGCGGCAGATCGAAGGCGGAACGGTTAATGACTTTTACTTTCATGATGTGAGGCATTTAAAGTGTACGGCGGCTGGCAGGGTTATCGGCGGATGATCGAGCGCAGCAGGGCGTTCAAGTCGATGTGTTCGCGGCGCAGGGTGTAATAACCGAACAGCAGCAGCAAGACTAAATGTAGTGAATATTTCCATACACCCGGCCAATGCGGGGTCAAAAAAGTAACTCCGTAAAAGAGCGCCCCCACCAGGAAGTATTCCCCGATGCGGCGCAACGGATACGGTGTGGGGTAATGGCGTCGGTTGAGGTAGTAACTCAGTGCCAGCATTACCGTTTCGCACCCCAGACGGGCCCAGGCCGCACCGATATACCCCATCGAAGGAACCATCAGTACATTCAGCATCACCGTAAAGATCAGGCCTGTTCCGGTGATCCAGAGGGCATACCGGGTGTCTCCGGTCTGTTTGTACCAGAAATTGAGGTTAAGGGTCATGCCCGAGAAGATATTGGCCAGCAGAATGACCGGCAGAATCGACATCCCCTGACGGAAATCCGGCCCGACCAACAGGGCGAAAGCATCTTCGAAGAGCATGATCAACAGAAAAATGCCTACGGAAACCAGCGAAAAATATTTGAGCGCTTCGGCGTTGGCTTTCAGAAAATCGTCTTTTTTGAAATTGGCCAGGAAGAACGGCTCGGCGGCATAACGATACATCTGGATAAACAGCAGCAGAATGACGCCCAGTTTGGCGACAGCCCCGTAAATTCCCAGCGCGTCCATGGCTTCATCGGCCGGCATCAGGTATTTGATCATCTGCCGGTCGATGAACATGTTGGCGACCCCAGCCACGCCGCTCACCAGCAACGGGAACGAGTAGGAGAGCATTTTGCGCAGCAATCGTCCGCGAATCACAGGAAGCGTATCCCGATAAGCGGGATAGAGCAGCAACAGGGTGACCAGGCTGGTGATGAAATTCGACACCAGATAGTAGCCGGGTCCATAATTCGGGTCGTATAGTGAGCTCCACATACCGCCGCCTGCGGCCAGTTTCGGGAGACCCAGATAGAGAAACAGCACGATTACCACGTTGAGCAGGACCGAAAAAGTGCGGATCGCGACGAAGCGTTTGGCTTTCCCTTCCTGCCGCAGGCGGGCATACGGGATGGAGGTAATGACATCCAGGGCGATAATCAGACCGACCAACCGGATGTAGGAGGGGTGGTCGGCATAAGCCATGAGCTGGGACAATTGAGGCGTAAAGAGCCAGATCAGTACCGCAAACAGAAGGGCTACGGCCGAAACGGCCCCCCAAGTGGTCGAGAAGACTTCGCGTTTGGCCAATCCTTCGCTTTTGCCGGCAAAACGGAAATAACCGGTTTCCATTCCCATGGTCAGCACGACCATGGCGAAGGGAATCAACGCATACATATCGGTGATAACACCGTATTCGGCGGTAGTCAGCACCCGGGTCAGCAGCGGGGTCAGCAAATAGTTCAGCAGTCGTGAAACAATGCTGCTGATTCCATAAATGGCGGTTTGTCCAGCCAGTTGTCGGATCATTCGGAGTCTTTTTTCTGAGTCGGTCAGGAAATGAGGGTTCCTGCGTGTCGCAAAAATACGAAAAGTCGCGGGATATATTCCAGTCTGAAGGGAACTATTCCGCGACTTTTGACAGGCTCGGAGGGTGTATCTTGTTCGGTGAACCGGGGTTTCACTTCGGAAACCCTGACGACAATTGGATGTGTTCGGAGAGGCTCAAGTCCAGTTGTCGGGACGATCCCGCCGCAGAAGGGTTAAGCCTTTTCCCACTGGGCCCGCAGCAGTTCCAGGGCCACCGGCACGGTTTGGGCCCGATCACCGGTACTTCCGCATTCGAAACTGACATAATAGGGATAGTTCATCTGTTTGAGGGCCCGGAAACCATCCACATAATTATCCACTTCGCCGTCTTCACCCGGCATGCGACGTTTTCCGCGGCTGGCGATATGGACATGGCGTAAATAGGGGCCTCCGCTGTACAAAGCCCCGTAGTCGGAAGTTTCTTCGGCGGTCATGTGCCAGAAATCGCCCATGCATCGGACCCCTTCGCAGGCTGTGTCCCGGCAAATCGAGGCGGCATCGGCCACTTGTCGCAGGTAGAAGGCTTCGGTCCGGTTGAGCGGTTCGAGAATGATCGTCGTACCGTGTTCGAGCGCATATTCACCCAGCAAGGTGAGTTGGTCCACCAGGTAGGCGCGCGTGTCGGCATTGTGAGGCATGACCGGAGTCTGGTGATTGAACGCCGGTACCATGATGACTCCCGTCGAGCCCAGTTCTCCGGCGGCTGCGATGATCGCTTTCATTGTCCGATCGAATTCTTCGCGTACGGCCGGGTCTTCGGCCAGGATGAAACCCGAAAATCCGGCACAAATGGCGCTGACCTGAATGTTTCGGCCGTGTAAAGCCTGTTGCAGCTCATTGATACGGTCGGCCAGTCCCCGACCGCCGGGTTCGAGGCCGACGATGCCGTTGGCCTCCATGAAGTCGAGCTTTTCTGCCAGGGTATCGCCCGGAGCCGTATTTTCCTGAAAGGAGAGTCTTAAGGGGATGGCTGAGGTCGGAGAACTTGTCGTGCAGCTTTTCAGCAGCGAGGCCGGTACCGTGGTCGCCAAAGCCGTCCCTGCTAACGAGGTTTTTAAAAAGGTTCGTCGGTCCATGATGTAGGGGTTTGAGGTTATTGGGAATGCAGCGCCTGGTCCAGTTTTTTCAGAAAGGCTTCGACCGCCGATCGGTCTTGGGGATTCGGGGACCAGGGGGCGATCTCTTCCGGGTGCAGAGGCCGGTAAGGGCCGGGTTTGGTTTCATAAACGACGGTGTCGTTTTCCAGTACCAGCAAGCCGTGCCACTCCCCCGCCGGAATATCGAAACCGTATGTCCCGTCCCGCGGATCGACAATGGTCTGCTGAACGATCTCTCCGGCTTCGTCGAAAATGAAGGAGGCGACGCGGCCGCGCAGCACGATGATACCTTCGTCTTTATCCCGATGGCGGTGAACTGGTAAAAATGTGCCCGGCTCCATGGCATTCAGCAAACGGTGGAACGGATCGTCCACTCGTTGGTGGAAATTATGATTCATTCGGCCCCGTGCCGACGAGCGAGCTTGGCGACTCGTCTCGTCCAACAGGGCTTTGTCAATGATTTTCATGGGTTATTTGCTCTTGGGAGTACCCGGTACAGGAACCTGATACAACGGTTGAGTCAGGTCTACCTTGCCCAGTTGCGGATTTTCCGGGACATAATTCAGCGACGCGGCCGTCATTTCGTCCCACGTCACCAGCTTGCCGCTGTAAGCCGATTCACGAGCCATAATGGCGGCCATGTTGGAGAGTGCGGTTTCTTCGGCCTGCATGATCGGGGTTCCCTGACGGATACAGTTAATCCAGTTGACGTGCTCCAAGACATAGGGATTGGTTTGCTGATACTGGGCTTTTTCGGCTTCCAGATCGTATTGCCAGAGAATATTGCCTTGCAGGTCTTTGATGACACAACGGCCGCTGGCTCCGTCTCCACTCTCCCAGCTGCCACGGGTCCCTTGTATGAATTCGCTGACGTTGTTTGCACAGCCGTCGATTTGGCGGCACATGCTGTGGAAATGCACCCCGTTGTCGCAAACGAAATCGGTGCTGAAGTTATCGAACTGGTCTCCGGTCAAACGACGCTGGCGACTTCCGAAAGAGGTGGCGCTGACCGGTTTATAGCCCGAAAACCACAAAAATACGTCGATGTTATGGACGTGTTGTTCGACGATGTGGTCGCCCGAGAGCCATTTCCAGTTCACCCAGTCGCGGATCATCCATTCCATGTCCGACCATCCTTGTTCGCGGTTTTTGTACCACAGCATGGATTGGTTCCAATAGACATTTCCTCCGGTGATTTCGCCGATCATGCCTTCGAGAACGATTTTCTTGTAGGACTCCACATAGGGGCGTTGGTGATGGCGTTGGGTGCCGGTTACAACACTCAAGCCTTTGGCGCGGGCCTGTTTGGCTGTCGCCATGATGGTGCGGTATCCTTCGGGATCCACCGCAATGGGTTTTTCCAGGAAAGAGTGTACCCCCTTTTCGGTTGCGTATTTGAAATGCAGCGGGCGGAAGGCCGGCGGTGTAGCGACAATGACCACGTCGACCCCCGAGTCGATCACTTTCTGGTAGGCATCGAAGCCGATAAAGCAATTTTCGTCGGAGATAGTTACGTTGTACTGATCTTGCAGTTCGGTGCGCAGGTGTTCCAGGCGGTCGGTGAATACATCGCCCAATGCGGTGATGGTGACGTTGTCGGCGGCTGTCAGGAAATCTTTGGCCGCTCCGGAACCTCGACCGCCACAGCCGATAACTCCGGCTTTGAGCGGTTTGCCGTCGAGAGCCTTGTCCATCAGGTTGGGAATATACACCTCTTCAGGTGATCGTAACGGGGTGTTTTTTGGGGCTTTGTCCGAGCAGGAGGTCAGAATCGTGGGCAGACCCAGGGCGCCGATCACCCCGGCAGTCGCCGAACAGGCGAGAAATTCCCGGCGACTGATGTTCTTTTTTTCGCTCATTTCAATGGTTATTTAGGGTTTTGTCAGGTTAGTCTGGAGGGTTGATTTAGGGCAGGGAGCATCCGTTATTGCGGAGCTTCGTACTCGCATACGACCCGGAACCCGATGGTCCGGATGTCGGAATACCACCAGATACTCTGCGGCTGTTGGGGGTCGGTTTTGAGCCACTGTTTATGGTGGGTGTGGTCACGTGCGGCACAGCGCAGTACGGATGCATCATCGGTAAATTGTCCTCCGCGCACCACATGTTCCTCGCCCGAGGCAGGTCCTTGGGGATCGGTGACTCCATCATTTAATTGGGCGTAGGCATCGGCCGCATACCAGTCGGCGCAATATTCCATGACATTGCCCAACATATTCTTCAGTCCGAACGGGTTAGGTTGGACGGCCGAAGGTTCTTCGGTGCGGTTTTGGTTGTTGTTGGCGTAGATCACGTAGCGGTTGATGGGGGTTGTGTCGGCTTTGAACAACCTGCGCCAGAAACCATCGTTGGAAAATTTCTGGGGGTCTCCCTCGAAGAAATAGGGTGTGGAGGTGCCACCTCGCACGGCATATTCCCATTCGGCTTCGGTGGGCAGGCGGTATTTTTTCCCGGTTTTCTTCGACAACCACAGACAGAAAGTTTCGGCGGCGTAGTGGGTCATGGTAATGGCCGGTCGGTCGCCCCCGCCCCAACCCTGGTCCGGAATGCCGAAAGGAGGGGTGGGTCCGCTGATGGCATCCACGGTCGGATCGGCGTTTTGGGCGAACACCACTTCAGGAGGTGTACGACCTTCCGACATGGTTTCGGCGTAGAAGGCCCAGTATTGGTCCCAAGTCACTTCGGCTTCCCCCATGAAGAACGACGATACGTTCACTTGGCGAACGGGGCCCTCGTCTTCCCGACGGAACGGTTCGTCTGAAGGACTGCCCATGGCGAACGACCCTCCGGGAATGGCCTTCATGTTGAACGAAACGGTGGTGCCCGGGATCCGTTCGGTGAACGATTCGAACCGGTCTACCGGAGTCGCTTCGGTGTAGGGATCTCCCTGCGTTGTTTGTTGAGGAATCCCCTGCATTTGGGAGTGGGTGTAATTCGGGTTATAATGTCCTACGTCGAGGTGGCAGCTGATACATTGCAGATTCAGTTTTTCTTCGTTGGCTTCGTAATAGAGGTGGGCCGTGATGCCTTCATCGGTCAGTCGGGCCGGGAAGAGCTGTTGGTGACAGGCTTTGCAGGATTCGTTGGAGACGATTCCTACGGCATAGTCCAGTTGTTTGCGGCTTTCCCAGTCGAAGCTGCTGCTGTCTTTGGTGTAATAGGACCACAGATCCTTCAGACCCATGCGGGCCTTGGTGGCGAAGTGGTGGAAACTGCCTTTCGGAGGCAGGTGGCAGGCTGCACAATCGGTGATGACGCCGCTTTTGGAGTTATAGTGCGAGGAGAGTTTCCAGCTCTGGTCGGCCTGAGGATGGACGTGGCAAGAGATGCAATATTCGTTGGAAGAGGTTTTCATGTAGACCCGGTTCAGGGCGATGGTGACACTGATACCGATGACCATGCCGATTCCGGCAATCCAGAGGGTACGTTTGAGACGTTTGTTTTTGGGTGTTTCTGACATATTTGGATCGAGGGTTTGCGGGGGATTTTCACCCGCTGAGACAATTAAACAAATGTAAAAAAATAAACCGAATCAGAAAAGACCATATCTGCAAATTCCGGAAGCTTGCGCTCTGTGATCCGGTGTCAATGGCTTTTGCACCCGCTTTCTGTCGGTTGCGCAGGGACGATAAGCAATCATCCGCTCGAACATACAGTCCGAGCGGATGATGAGATGAGGGTTTCTCTTGAGGAAGAGGGACTATGGGCGGAGTTGGGAAGCGGTGTAGACGGCGACCGACAGGGCCGCATAATCTCCGATCTGTTCGCCTAAACCGGCCGGGACTACCCGGCACACGTTTTGGGCGTGGGACAGAGCTTCCCGGCGAATAGTTTCTGCTGCGGTTGGCCACAGCAGGTCGTGAGCTCGGGCAAAAATGCTGCCGATGACGATCACTTCGGGATTGAGTACGTCGATCAGGAGCGAAAGACCCTCGCCCAACAGCTGCCCGCTGATACGGTACACCTCCCGCGCATCGGGATCTCCGGCGGCAGCGGCTTCGGCTACACTTTGGGCCGTAATGCTTTCCAGGGCCGAGGCATCGGGGCAATAGGCGGTATGTTCACCCATTTGGAGACGTTCCATAGCGCGGGTTTTGGCCAGTTGTGCGATGCCTCCTCCGCTGCAAAAGCCTTCGAACGATCCGGCTTTCCCGTATCCTACCGGACCGAACGGGCGCATGGCCATATGACCCACTTCTCCGGCCATGTCGTTGGTTCCGCTGTAAAGGCGACCGTCCAGAATCAGACCGGCCCCCATGCCGGTGCCGAAGGTGAGAAAAACGACATTGTCGGCTCCGCGTCCGGCTCCGAATTTCCATTCGGCCAGTGCACAGGCATTGGCGTCGTTCTGGATGCCGGTCGGAATGCCGAACCGTTTTTCGAACAGCTCTACAATGGGAACGTTATCCCATCCCGGCAGATTGGGCGGCGACATGATCACTCCTCGTTTGCTGTCGAGCGGGCCGCCGCAACTGATGCCGATAGCGCCGACCTGTACAGCGGTCAATCCGTGGGAGGCAAGTATATTTTCGGTTTCAATATAGAATTGTTCCAGCACTTCCTGCCAGGGACGATGGCCTGTTGGGAAACGTTTCTTTTCCAGAATGGTAAGGGTCCCTTCCGGGGGGCATGCTCCCAGCACTACGGCGCATTTCGTTCCGCCGATATCGATGCCGATCATGTATGTTGTTTCCATGCTTTTCAGTTTTAACGGGTTTCTGAGATGGAGAGAACGCCTCAAAGGCAGCCTCTACCTCGTTTGTGTTGAGTAAAAGTACGGATAAGTTTCGGTTTCTCCAATTCGATAGGGAAAATGGAGTAGGTTTCCGAAGCAGAACTTTGGGTGAGCGTTTTCGGGGGAGTTGATTAGAACGGATATCCAATGGCCAGATGGAATCCCAGACCGTCCTTGAAACTGGGGATGTTATAATAGCCCGGTTTGTCAGGATTGGGGTAAGGGGTGTGCAGCCCGATTCCCAGATCGGCGCGCAGCACCAGAAAGTCCAGGTCATAACGCAACCCGAACCCGGTTCCCAGTGCAATTTCGCGCCAGAATCCGCGGGCAGTAAGTTGTCCGCCCGGACGGTCGGGATCGTTTTGGAGCAGCCAGATGTTTCCGGCATCCAGAAATACCGCCCCGTTGAGGGGCCCCATGATCCGGAACCGGAATTCGACATTGGCTTCGAGTTTGAAGTTCCCGGTTTGGTCGAAATAACCGGTTTGGTTGTCGGTTGGAGAGCGATAACTGCCGGGACCTAACGAACGGATGGTGAAGGCCCGGATGCTGTTGGCCCCACCGATATAGAATTGTTCGCTGTAAGGCATGACCTCCGAATTTCCATAGGCGTGTCCGACTCCAACCATTAATCGGGAGGCCAGGGTGTTGTGTTCGCCGATTTGCAGGTAATATTTCAATTCGGTCGTTGCTTTGACAAACTGCGAGAAGCGGTTTCCGAAAATTTGTTTGGTGCCTTTGGATCCGCACATTTCGTACAGGAGGTAGAACAGGTTGCCGGCCGAGGTGAAATTCGATTGCCAGATCAAGCGGTTTCGTCCGTCCCGTCCCATCGGGCGGT
>Ga0192261_1076_pt1 | contig 20732 bp, 15 predicted proteins | sample Koala_Koa23_G3_FD_131283 | JGI IMG/M metagenome (GOLD analysis project Ga0192261, IMG submission 131283) | Enriched cells from koala feces incubated with labeled cellulose particles, San Francisco Zoo, California, United States - Koala_Koa2-3_G3 ... | reverse complement strand
GCTTCCGCGGGCTGACGTTCCACCACTCCACGGTCTTTCTCATCGGCCCCATCTGCTTATTTCCCCGACTCTCGCCCGTTTGCAGGCTCCTCCTGAGAACAAGCTCCGCGCGCCACAACGGCCCTTTCCCTACTCAGGAATAAAAGTCTGTAGAAAAATTTCTAAGCCTTTTCCGTCTCCCGCCAGCCTACCGAAGCCAAAATCTCGTTGACGATCCGATCGGCCGAATCACTGATTCCCAAAGCAAGGATGTTCTTCGACATGCCTTCCAAACGCGCCGGATCCCCCAACAGCACCTCGATCTGCGGGAAGACATCGGTCACGGCCCGCGCATCGGGAATCAACACCGCAGCCCCTTTTTCTTCCAAAGCCCGGGCGTTTTTGGTCTGGTGGTCTTCCGCCACATTCGGCGAAGGCACGAAAATCACCGGTTTGCCCACCAGACACAACTCCGACACCGTACTGGCTCCGGCCCGAGCCACCACAACATCGGCAGCGGCATACGCCAGGTCCATCTGTTCAATATAGGCATTCCGCCAGATACCGTCCGCCGGGCGGCCGGACATAAACTCATCCATTTCCCGTTCGTAATACTTCCCGGTCTGCCAGATCACCTGCAACTTCCCTTCAGCCACGATACGGTCGACGTTGGCTTTCATCATATTGTTCAGAGTACGGGTTCCCAGGCTGCCACCGACCACCAGCACCACCGGTTTATCGGCGCTCAGTCCGAAATATTCCAACGCTTCGCGCCGATAATCACCTTTGCGGGCAAAGCGGTCCCGCAACGGATTCCCCGTCAACACGATCCGGTCTTTCGGGAAGAAACGTTCGGCCCCTTCATAAGCCACACAAATCCGCGTAGCCTTCGAGGCCAACCACTTATTGGCCTTTCCGGCATAGCTGTTCTGTTCCTGAATGATCGTCGGAATTCCCATCAACTGGGCCGCCCACAGCACCGGGGCACTGGCATAGCCCCCGAACCCCACCGCCACGTCGGCTTTGAAATCCTTAATCACCCGACGGGCTTTGAGATACGAGGCCCACAGTTTGAACGGGAAAGCCAGATTCCGCAGGGTCAGGCGCCGTTGCAGACCCGCCACCGGTAGCCCGACAATCCGATACCCCAAAGCGGGAACCTTTTCCATCTCCATTTTGCCTTCGGCCCCCACGAACAACAGTTCGACCCGGTCACCCAAACGGCGTTGCAGGGCCTCGGCCACGGCTACAGCCGGATAGATATGTCCACCCGTTCCGCCACCGCTTAAAATCACGTTCAGTTTATCCATCATGAGCTATTCTAATAAGGATTCGTTCTTGGGGCGATCCAGCGACTGTTCTTTCATCTGACGACTGACCCCCAAGATCATCCCCAGCGCCAAACTGGTAAAAATCACCGACGACCCGCCCAAACTGATCAACGGCAGGGTCTGTCCCGTTACCGGGAAATACCCCACGGAGACCATCATATTACTGATCGCCTGCAAGGTAATCATCAGACTCAGCCCCAGAACCAACAAGCTGGGCAGCGCCGTTCCACAACGCTGAAAGATAACGATTCCTCGGAAGAAAATACAAAGATACAGAAATAAAATCCCCACCGCCCCTACGAATCCATATTCTTCGACAATGAACGCATAGGCAAAGTCGGAATAGGCATGAGGCAGGTTGGAGCGTTGTGTACTGTTACCGGGCCCTTTTCCGGTGATTTGCCCTGAAGCGATCGCGATCATCGCCTGTTCTTTCTGCAGGTTATCGTCATCGCTTTGGGCCTGCACCTGTTCGCTCTGGTTGACGACATCGCCCAACCCCAACCGATTGACCCAAGTATGCGAACGACCGATATTAAAGATATACATCACCGTGACCGCCAACACCATGGCCACGACCACCAGGGCGATCAGCCGCCACAACTCCCGCAATCGTACACGGCCGATATAGAGCATCACGCAACACGTTCCGAAGGTAATGGCCGCCGTCGAGAAGTTCGAGACAAAAATCGCAGCACAGGCCACCGCAATCGGCCCCAACAACGGCAACGTAGTCGACCGCAGAATATCCATATTCTTTTTCGGATTACGGCCCCACCCCCCCGGAGTCAGAGCGGGCAGAATCGGAATCTTGTCAATATAACTCTGACGTTTAGCCAGTTGTTGAGCCAGCAAAGCGATCAGCGTCACCCGCAAAAAATCCGACGGCTGGAAGGTCACGCCGATCAACGGAACCCGGATCCAACGGGCCGCGCTGTTCAGATTGACCCCGATGATGAACGTCAGGGCCATCATTCCCAAGGCCAGCCAAAACATCAGGGTGGTAAAGCGCACGTATTTCTGGTAATTGATTCGGTGGACGGCGATCATGATCAGAAAGCCCAACACGATGAACTTCAGCTGTGAAAAAAAATAATGAGCCGTATCGCCACCGGCTTTTCGATAGGCCATCGAAGCGGTCGAGGAATAGACCACCAACAGCGAAAAAACCGCCAGAAAAGCGATGATAATCCACAGCACCCGATCGCCGCTAAAGAGCCGATCGAAAAATCCTGCCTGAGCTTGAGTCTCTTTTGAAGGGTTCTGTTCGTTCATTCTTTTGAAAATCAAAGGGCTTCCGGATTTCTCCGCCACCCTCCATATGATCCATTTATCAGTCCGTCACCCAACCGGGCTCCATAGTCCACCGTTTCCGTGACCGACCGTTTCCCGCAGTCCATTGTAGCCTACCGATGCTGTAGCCGGCTCTTCTATCCGAGTTTTTCGGCAGGCAAGCCGGAATATTCCGCCGTTTCTGAACTTTGAAGGCTGCACCAGCAATCTCTCTGTCAGTTTCGTCCGAGCCTTCGGATTCCCGCTCCCTTCCGTCTTCCTGTCCGAGAAAGGCCGAACGGTCGATGCTCTCCCCCGCGCTGAAACAACGGTGACGCAACCATCGTCCGCCCCGACTGCAAAATATTCGCCCCGGCCGGCCGCAACGGCACACCTATTTTTTCAATGCCTCAACGGCAGCCTTGAACTGACGGCCCCGGTCTTCGTAATTCTTAAAAAGGTCGAAACTGGCACACGCCGGCGACAACAACACCACATCTCCCGGTTCGGCCACTTCAGCCACCGCCCGCATCGCCTCCTCCAGCGATGCCGTATCGAATACCCGCGGCACCCGACCGGTAAAACTACGCACCAATTTGGCGTTATCAAGGCCCATACATACCAGCGCTTTCACTTTCTCTTCGGCCAACACATAAAGACGATCGTACTCGTTGCCTTTGTCCGTTCCTCCGGCGATCCATATCACCGGACGGGTCATTCCACCCAGGGCATAGAACACCGAATCGACATTGGTCGCCTTGGAGTCGTTGATATACAACACGCCGTTGATTTCACCGCAGGGTTCCAGCCGATGTTCCACTCCGCGGAACGTCCGCAAAGTCCGCGCAATGCTCTCCGGCGCCACCCCGACCGACAGCGCCGCCAATGAAGCCGCCATAACGTTATAGAGGTTATGCACCCCCAGCAACGGCAGCTCGCTCACCGCGATATCCAAACGTCGGCCGTCTGTTTCGGCATGAATCATCCCGTCATGCAAGGTCGCGCTGCATCCGTCCACAGTATAGACTCCGAACGGGAGGGTCTGCATCATCAGCGGATGGCGGCCGAGGTTCTCCTTCGTCACCGGATCGTCGGCGCAATAGATAAAACGATCGTCCGGACGCTGGTTCTGAATAATGCGAAACTTGCTGTCGATATAGTTCTGGAAACAGTAATTATAACGATCGAGATGATCGGGGGTAATGTTCATCAGCACCCCGATATCGGCCCGGAAATCGTACATCCCGTCGAGCTGGAAACTGCTCAGTTCGATCACATACCAATCGTAGGAACGGGTCGCCACGGCCAACGCAAAACTTTCGCCGATGTTGCCCGCCAAGCCCACGTTCAGACCGGCTTGAGAGAGCATCTCATAGATCAGCGTCGTCGTGGTGGTTTTGCCATTGCTGCCCGTGATGCAAATCGTTTTCGCATCGGTATAGGCTCCGGCAAACTCGATCTCCGAAATCACCGGAATACCCTTTTCGCGCACGGCCTTCACCATCGGTGCCTTATCCGGAATCCCGGGGCTTTTCACCACCCGATCGGCCGACAAAATCTTCTCCGGAGTATGTCCGCCCTCTTCATAAGGAACATTCCACTGTTCGAGCAGCGTTTTATATTTGGGGGCAATCTTTCCGGCATCGGACAAAAACACATCCAGCCCCTTGACCCGAGCCAGTACCGCCGAGCCGCAGCCGCTTTCGCCTCCTCCCAATACGACGATTCTTTCCATGACGATTTATCGAATTTTAAGCGTTACCAGCGTAATGGCGGCCAACAACAGCTGCACGATCCAGAAACGAACGACGATTTTCGACTCGAAATAGCCTTTTTTCTGGTAGTGGTGGTGCAGGGGCGACATCAGGAATATCCGTCGGCCCTCGCCATATTTTCGTTTGGTATATTTAAAATAGGTCACCTGAATAATCACCGACAGGCTTTCCACAAAGAAAATCCCGCAAAGGATCGGCAACAACAACTCCTTGCGGATCAGCAGCGCAAACACCGCGATGATCCCCCCGATGGCCAACGATCCCGTATCGCCCATAAAGACCTGCGCGGGATAACAGTTGTACCACAGAAACCCGATCAGGGCCCCGGCAAAGATGGTCGCAAACACCACCAGTTCGCCGCTGGTGGGAATATACATGATATTGAGGTAATCGGCATAGATGACGTTCCCCGACAGGTAAGCCAACGCCCCCAGTACGATCACGATAAAGGCCGAAACCCCCGAGGCCAACCCGTCCAATCCGTCGGTCAGGTTCGCCCCGTTGGAGACCGCCGTAATGACCAGAATGGCCACCAGCACATACACGATCCAACTGAGTTTTTTCACTCGTCGGACCATCCCCCGGCACCAACCAACGATAATCGAACTCGTTATCCTTAATAAACGGGATAGTCGTTTTGTTGCTTTTCTGGGCCGGTCCCATATAGACGGCATTGCGGGCGCCGTTGTTTTCCACATATTCGAGGTGAGTTTCTTCGGCCCGAGTCGCCTGCTTTTCCTTGATGACGATATCGGGGCTCATCCACATCACACACCCCACGATAATCCCCAGGCCCACCTGGCCGACCACCTTGAAGCGCCCTTTGAGACCGTCCTTGTTTTTACGAAACACCTTAATGTAATCATCCAGAAAGCCGATCAGCCCCAACCAGACGGTCGAAATGATCATCAACCAGACATACACGTTGGTCAGGTCGCCGAACAGCAGAATCGGAATCAGGATCGCGGCCAGAATAATCAATCCGCCCATCGTAGGGGTTCCCCGTTTCTGGAGCTGGCCTTCGAGCCCCAGGTTCCGCACCTCTTCCCCGATCTGGTGACGCTGCAAGAGGCGGATAATGCGTCGTCCGAAAATCATCCCGATCGCCAGAGCCAGAATCACCCCCATCGAAGCCCGGAACGACAACGACATAAACATCCCGATACCGGGCACATCAAAATGTTGAGACAGATACTTCAGTAAAAGATATAGCATATCATTAATCGATTAACACCATTGGATTTTCCGGTTGCCGGACCCACTGGCCCAGCAGTTTTTCCGGTTCATCGCCCAGCTGCCGATACCGTTGACGGAAAATATCGCCGATATCGAGCCGCATAATTCCTTTTGAGACACTCACAAACCATTGCGTGCCGATCCACATCGGAGTCGTCGGAGTCTGCACCTCGGCCAGCAGCGTTCCGTTGTCATCCACCAGACACGAGATGTTCTCCCGCCGCAATAACGACAGATTATCCCTTTTGTCCCGCAAATAATACAACGAATCGAGCTCCAGCACTTCGGCAATCTGCTGGTATTTATCCAACAGCAACAGTTTCCTTTTCGTCGTATACACACCCCAGGAATCCAACGAACCCACGACATGCGTGAATTTTCCGGTCCGGGCATCCCGTCTGAAATAGCGTTCCGGATCGACATCCCGGATCACTTCCCCGTATTGGGCCGTATCGATCAACACTTCCCGACCGCTGAGTCCGTCCTGCAAACTCCGGCAATCGATCCGATCCTCCGTCACGAACACCAGACTGTCCATAACGGGTCGGATGGCCCGGATCTGACATTTCCGCTGGTCGATCACGTTAAAGAAAATCGGCTTACCGCTCTGCTGATTATAGGCGGCAAAGAACGGACGCCCATAGGAAGATACTGCCCCTGATATAAACGCAAACCCTCTTCCCACCAAATAAAGGACCGAATCGGAAGGGATTAGTTCGGAATAACTGGCGATATTTTTAGGTAGTTCCCTCTCCCATTGTAACTGACCGTTTCGATCCAAGGCCACCATCCGGTCGGCACAACTGAAATAGATCCGGTCGTCCGTAATTAAAGGCTCCGCATATAAGCCCTGAATCTGGTTAACGCCACCCCAGGTATAGAATCCGGTACCTAAAAAAATGGCACTACTGATACCCAGCAAATTAGACAGAAACCTTCGTCCCCGATCATTTCGTTTAGACGTTACAGCGGCATAGTTCCACCCCTCTCCGGTAGAGAGATTAAATTGATGAAATCCTGACCCAAAAATTAATACAGTCGTATCATTCAGGCGATAAACATCGTTCCAATGTTCATAAGGAAATCGACGTTTCCAGACCCGTTCCCCCGTATTCAAATCGACATAAGAAACCGACTCGCCCCCCGAAGGTGGATAACCCAAACCAAACCGCCGCGTCGAATCCAGGTCTACATACCAGAAAGAATAACGGGCTTCCCAGAGCGGATGACCATTCATCATATCCAGCCGAGATGTCGCTCGTCCATCGTAATAGAGCAGACAATCACCATCCTGGGTAATCCCACTCTGCCCATAAGGATAAATGATGGGGCGACTCCACCGCACCCGGTCTTCCTGCAAATCCAGGAGCAGCAACTGACCCTGACCTTCCAAATATTTACCGTTCGGAGTCACCTCCCGCAACTGCACCGTAGCCGTCTGGGAAACCGAATCGATATAAATATCATCGATCCGTTCTCCGAAATCATACGCCATGCCCGACAAAGGCTGACCGCTGATCAAATTCCGACCCACAGAGATCGGTCTGCTCGTCAGGTACTCGTCTCCTCCCTGCATCACCGTTTCGGCTCCGTCTTCGGATTGGGCCATCACACCCCCTCCGACAACAAACATCGAAACGAACAAAAACAAAAAGAGACGTTTCATAGATGGATAGATTGAAAGGTTTAAACAATAGGTGCTATTTGCATCGCCTTTCTCACCTCTTCCCGGTCATCGAAATGACTCTTCACTCCATCGGCGTCCTGATAGGTTTCATGTCCTTTACCGGCCACCAGAATAATATCCCCCGGACGGGCCAGCGTCACCGCCGTCCGAATAGCCTCCCGGCGATTGGTGATCGCCAGATAACGGTCTCCCGGTTCGAGCCCGGCCTTCATCTGTTCGATGATCGCCTCGGGATCCTCCAGACGGGGATTATCCGAAGTCAGAATCGCCATATCGCCTCCCGAAGCGGCGATGTGAGCCATTTCGGGTCGTTTCGTGGCATCACGGTTACCGCCGCACCCCACCACCACATACAGATGATGGTCGGGCGTCCGTATCTCATTGATGGTGTCGATCACATTCTGCAAGGCATCGGGGGTATGGGCATAATCCACGATGGCGGTCACGCCCTCTTTCGAGCGGATCGCCTCGAAACGGCCATCCACCGGATGCAGTTCGCTCAGAATCCGCAGCACCTCGTCCCGATCGGCTCCTAACAACAGCGCAGCCCCGTAGACACAGGTCAGGTTATAGGCATTGAACCGCCCCAGAAAATTCACCCATACTTCGCGGTCGTTAAGATTCAACAACATCCCATCAATGAGCATCTCCACGATCCGACAGCGGAAATCCGCAAACGACTTCAGGGAATAGGTCTTCACATCGGCCTTCGTATTCTGGACCATCACCATCCCGTTCCGGTCGTCGATATTGGTCAGGGCAAAAGCCCCGCGCGGCAATCCGTCGAAAAAGAGTTTTTTGGCCTTGATGTATTCGGCAAACGTTTTATGATAGTCGAGATGATCGTAGGTAATGTTGCTGAACATTCCTCCGGCAAACGTCAGGCCTGCCGTCCGATGCTGTACCAGCGAATGCGAGCTGACCTCCATGAAACAATAGGCACAACCGGCATCTACCATCTCCGCCAACATTTCATTCAGGCGAATGCTGTCGGGCGTCGTATGGGTCGAATCGATGCGACGGTCGTCGATACGGTAGACCACCGTGGAAATCAGCCCAACCTTATACCCCAGTTTACGGAACAGATCGTACAACAAGGTCGCGGTGGTCGTTTTTCCATTGGTGCCGGTCACCCCGACCAGCTTGAGTTTTTCGCTCGGACGATCGTAAAAGTTCGACGCCATCAACCCCAACGCCACGGTCGAATCGGGCACCCGAACATAGGTCACGCCCGAAGCCCGTTGCTCCGGCAACGTTTCACACACCACAGCCACCGCTCCATTGGCTACGGCCGCTTCGATATAATCGTGTCCGTCGACCCGGGTTCCCCGGGTGGCAAAAAAAAGCGTTCCGGGTCCCACCTGACGGGAATCGAACGCCAAGGCACTCACTCGCACGGAAGCATCCCCCACCAGGTCAATCACTTCCACGCCCTGCAAAAGTTTCGATAACATCGGAATAGAGTATTTCTATTTTACAAATATACGGATTGTCAAGGAACATTTTCCCAAGGAAAGATCATTTAATTGACATCTTATTCACAGAAAAGCCCCCGAAAAGAGTCAACTCTCTTCGGGGGCTGTCACTTTTTCGTATCCGGGCCATTTAACGACGACCTCATAACGATACCGGCACCCAATCCGGCCGCCAGTTTCGAGGCAACAAACGCCACAAGGCTGCTATACAGAAACAGAGCACAAAGACAACCTGAATCCACAGCAGGTTGAGCAGAATCGTGAACGGCCAATGAATATCCGGCACAAACACATTTATCGGCTGTATACCCGAAGTTCTCACAAAAGGATTGGTATAGATTTCCGCCCCAGAATCGAACAACGCTTCCACCCGAATGTACGTATCGGTCGGAGTAAACCGATACGAGGCTTCGGAAACATCACGACATTCAGAGCGAATTTCTCCGTTCTGTCCCACAAAATGGATTTCACGGGCAGGCTCGCTCAAGGCCACGTGAACCGTCCCATTCTCCCGCAAACCGATCGCCCGAATCGTCGGCAGTCCTTCATGCGGACGAGGCCGCTGATTGAGTTCCGGTGACACACGCACCGCATAACTTTGTCCCTTCTTCAAAGACGAAAGGATATGATATTCGTCCAACTCCGGGGTATTGATCATCGTAAAACAGCGCTGGAAAAAGCTGCCGCGAAACGACACCGTATGCGCATCGTCATTGGCAATCAGATTGGCGTAAATCCCCGACGAAAGGGCCCGGTCCCAGCACGGAATCGAATTTTCCGCTCCGTTATCGGGTTTGATTTCCAACAAATCGTAGCCCCGAAGACGTTCATATACCCGATGATCGATTCCCCGCAATTGTCCGGGATGGTTGAGTACCACCACCCGAGCCTGTGAGTGGAGACGCCGGAGGGTATGCTGCAACTGAGAAGGAATCAACGTAAACGGGAAATCCCGCAAAGAGGCATAAGAGGCCCCCATCATCAGGAAATGCGCCTTATTGATTCCCCAACCGAACTCATAGGTCGGAATAAACCCGGCCCGTTCCTGATGAGCATAGTTCAGGTAACAGTGGTCAGACAGACCGATAATATCGTACCCCTGTTGTTGATAGGCGGCAAAAAACTGATCCGGGGTATAGGATTCGTACTTACGTTCGCGTTGATGGGCATGGAAGTTGGCCTTACGCCATTGGGAAGAATCGATATCCCGATACGGATTATAGATACTGTCTCCGGAGAAAGAGCTGCCGGGCGCAAACCGATACACCGGAACCCCCACATAACTAACAACATCCAGCAATAAGACAAACAACAAAAATCCCCCTACATAACGCAATATTCGCCCGACTAGTTTCATCTTATCTCCTTTCCGGAACGCCAATGTTCCGTTCTCGGCAAAGATAAAACTTCTTTCATAAAAATGTTCTCTTCCTCTTTTTTTATGTTCGATTTTTCGTTCGCCCGATCGAACAATAAAAAAAGAGAGAAAGAACACGATTCTCCTTTCTCTCTTTTTCTATGCAGGACACCGGTTTCCTATGAAAGACACCGGAAAAAAATCCTTCTTCCTGCTGTCCTTCCTTTCGAAACGACATGCAGGACGATCTCAAACATCTGTCTTCTGAGTATATTTATGCGATTGGATTCCTGATTCTCCTTCAGGGTCCACACCAGAGGAGTTCAACTCCCATCTTCGCTTTGTCTGCTCTACACCGAAGCACGCACGATTCTGGCCTGTTCCTGAGAGAACGACACCACCGCAGTGATCGGCACAAACCGATGGGGGACATATTCCGCCGCCTGCATCAACATACAGGAACCGCTCCGGGTCGAGAAAATCGTCAGCACCACTCCCGAAGTTTCACTGCGAGGCAACGCGGCTACCGTTTCGGCCTCTCCGGCTTCCAGAGCCTGACACAAAGCCCGTTTATCCTTCTGGTCAAAAAAGCGTTCACTGCGATACAACCGTTCCCCCGTGGATCGATAGTAAGGGCTTGAAGAAGTGAACGCACGAATGGCAGCCACCACACCGACCAAAATCAGGACAATTCCTAAAAACAACAGGACAGCCGACAGGTTCTCCCGATCCTCCAAAACCGTTGCGCTCAGGCTCCAGATCGTCAGAACCACCCCGCACACCCCGATCAGAATCGACAAAACCGGATTTTTCTTGCGACGAACAATGTCCGTATTTACTTGATAGAGTACATCATTGATATTTTCAAAAGTTTCCATAAATATAAATCATCATTTAGTTAGAAAAAAGTGGACACAAAACAGGCATCTTCCCCATCGGGGAAACGCCATTCGCTCCGGCTCCTGTCAGAGAACCGGGGAACTCATTCGTTCAACAGACCACTAAATGATGATTTTGCGCAGAGCGAAGACATAATATCCCGACTCGTCCTGCGCCGCCCGGACCCGGGCTTCCGATTTTCGTTGTACGTGATTTTGTCGCAAACAGACCAATTCCACCATACGGACACTCTCCCCGTAGGTTCCTCGAAGATAAGGATTCCACCGAATAACGGGCAACAACAACCGTCCCGTCTGCTGGGCATACGTGCTGGGCAAACGGTCCCCATTCAGGCTCTGCATGATGAGGCGGCCCAAATCTTCATGCTGCGGAGAAAGAAAACCGACCGCAGATTCGATGGCAACCCCCGATTCCTGTTCAGCAAAGAACGCCTCTGAAGAATCGAGCGCGGTATGCAGCACGCCCCATACGACCAGCAAGAGTCCTACGATATATTTCCACCGATGTTGCACGTTGTTTATTCGATTCTGTTCTTTGGGGTTGATACCCTTCTGCGTATAGCGCACAAATATACCATTTATTTTGAAAACGCAACCGCCAATCTCCGAAATACGATTATACTCTTCCGCTGCTCACCCCCTGGATTTCAGTCTGATTCCCTATCCGAGACTTCAGGCCCGACATGCCGTTTCAAAACTTCCCCGACGGGGACTTTCCCTAAAGTACGAGCTGTGTTACCGCATTCCCTCTCCTAATCCGAAGAATCGGGAATTCCCAACCGCAGAGAGATCACACTGCCCCGGTTCACACGGGTTCCCGGCTTAAACGACTGGCTTTGTACGACTCCCACTCCGCTGAACGAAACCACCAGTCCTGATTTCTCCAACAGATAGATCGCATCCTTGAGCCCCATTCCCACGACATCGGGAACCGTCCCTTCCAGCGGCGTAATAGCCACCGCTTCAGGCGGCAATGTATCCCGAAGTTCGAGGTTCATCCAAGTCGCTCCCCGCGGGACCTCGAGATCGGAGATCCGGAAGCGGCTCGCCACCTGTTTCATCTCCTCTACCCGCCCCGATTTCAGAGGGGGCTGTTCCACGACCTTGTCGCGCCGTTCCGACAGCGGGGTTTGCCACGAAATGCTCTGTGCATACACCCGGTCGGCAATCGCCCGAAATACCGGTCCCGACAACGACGCGCCATAATAAGTTCCCCGACGTCCCGGACCATGATAGGTCTTGATCGCCACGATACAACTGTATCGCGGCTTATCGGCCGGGAAATAACCCACCAACGTCGCCAGATAGTGGCGTCCTCCGAAACGATCCTTGTACCCCCGCCCGCCTTTATAGATTTCGGCCAACGAGATCTGCGCCGTACCGGTTTTCGCCGCCACCTTATAATAAGGGTTTTTCAAAATATAACGGGCGGTACCCTCGTCCACGACGCCTCGCATGGCTTCCTGCACCTGACGAATCACCTCATCCGACCCGATCGAGGAGACCATCACCTCCGTCGGGTAACTCCGCAGGGTCTGACCATACTGTCGCAGCTCGCGCACGAATTTCGGTTTGACCATTTTCCCGTTATTGGCCACCGCATTGTAGAAACTCAGGGTCTTGAGCGGCGACAACCGCAGGGCATACCCATAAGCCATCATCGTCAGCGTGGTCCCGTCCCACCAACGATCTTCGGGTCCGCGAATCACCGCCGGAGCCTCCCCCGCGATCTGCAAATCCATCGGTTTGTCGAGCCCCATCTTGCGCAGATGGTTCACGAAACGTTCGGGTTTATCGCGGAAATATTTATTGACAGCCAGGGCAAAGCCCACATTAGACGACTTTTCGAATACCCCTTTGAGGGTCAGTTCTCCATAATTGTGCGTATCGACCACCTTGGCCCGGCCGATCATGACCGTTCCGGGACGCGTATCGAACTCCTCATCGAGGCTCGCCCCGCCTTCATCCAACAGGGTCATCAACGAGGCCAGTTTAAACGTCGACCCCGGTTCGAAGTTCTTCCCGATGGCGTAATTGAAATCTTCGACATATTTTCCTTCACCCCGGCGGGTCAGGTTGGCGATAGCCCGAATCTCCCCGGTCGAAACCTCCATCAGTACCGCCGTTCCCCAGTCGGCATCGCCGGCAATCAACTGTTTGCGCAGAGCCGTTTCGGCCACATCCTGCACATCGACATCCAGGGTCGTCACCACATCGATACCGTCCACCGGATCGACGCTCAACTCGTCGGGCACCGGAATCCGGAAACTCCCCGAAATACGTTGCATCATCACGTTCCCGTTCACCCCCCGCAAAATGGAGTCGTAAGCTCCCTCGATTCCCAGTTTGGTTCCCGCTTCGTTGACCATCCCGATCGTTCGCGACGCCAGCGACCCGTGAGGCAACAATCGTCGGTTGATCTGCACGGGAATGAATCCGCCACGGTTTTGGCCCAAACGGAAAATGGGAAATTTAGCGATTTCTTTAATCTCCAAATGATTGACACGACGTGGAGAGAGCAACACAAAACGATTTTTCTTTTTGTTGCGGTGGGCGTTCATCAGCTTTTCCCGGTAAGCCGACGCACTGCGATCCCCGAAAAACGTACTCAGGCAATAAGCCAATGAATCAACATTCCGCATAAACGTCGAATCGGCCAGGCCTTGCGCAGCAAAGTCCATCCGCACTTCATAGGTCGGAACCGACGTGGCTAAAATACGGCCATCCCACGAGAGAATATCGCCTCGTTCGGCTTCGATGGTCACCCGTTCATAGGTAATTTTCGTTCCCCGGCTGCGCAGTTCGTCCCCCTTAGGCCCGTACTGGATGTAGAGTATCTTGCCCGCAATCGCAACCCCGATCGAGAAAAACAGCACGTAGAGCACCCGTACCCGTACCAGAATCGCCTTTTTAATATCGGTCTTTTTTTGTTCGGCCATGGGTTACTTATCGATTACTTGAGGGGGTACCAGCGACTCATGCAGGGGAATGCCCCGTTCCTGGAGTTCCCTGACGATCTCGCTCTGACGCGTGGCGGTCATCCGAATGGACGAAAGAGTCAACGACCGGGAACGCAGCTCTTTCAGCTGGGCGGTCAGTTTATCGTGACGGCGATGGAGTTTCTGGATGTGATAACCATTGGCAATATACAGCAGCATGAGCAGCGCCATGAAAAAAATATACGGATAACGGCGACGCACTTCGGCCCGGGTCAGGATATTCCCGGAGAGCACCTGCCCGATGTATTCCTCCAGACGAAACGGACGACGTGCCTTCGGATTCGCCGTCACTTTCTCTTCCGACGAGGATTCCGAATCCGCTTCCGTTGCGGTCTGAGCTTTGCATGCACGGCGTTTTTCCGCTACGGAGGCGGCGGAACGTTCCTCTTCCTCCCGGAACGACGTCTCCCGCAGATCGACCTTCGGGGCGGCCAACCGACGCGAACGCACATTGTCCGAATCGAAAGAATCGGTCACGATCTCTTTTTCATCCTGAGGGTCCATCATTTTCACTTCACTATTTTCTATTCCGGGCCGTTCGTCTTGCTATTCCGGGCCGTTCGTCGGAGTGGAACCGCCTCCGAGAGCAAATGTACGATTATTTCTTCAGGAAAAGCAACGAATCGGTCCCATCGTTTTTCCATTTTCACCCAGACTTTTCAGAAGAAAGAAAGGATCCACACATAGAGCCCGTTTTCATCTCCTGAAGCGCACCACACATCGATCTTTCCACACGCCCCGTCTACGAGAATAGGCTATTCATAGGTTCCCGTTTCCCGCAAATAAACCTCCAGAGGTCGTATCGAATCGGCATAGAGACGCTCTTTGTCCACGCCGAGGCGATCGAACAACCGCATCAGGTTATACCCCGTCGCAAAAAAATATCCCGAATGATCGGTATCGTGCAACCACGTGTCCTGTTCCGAATACCCTCCCAGATGAAATCCGGCTTCGGCTTCGATGTAACGGGCCATCCCCTCCATCAGTTCGAAAAAAGCCTCGTCACGTACCATACTGTCTCCCAACTCCTTCGCCATACGCGCCTTGCGCTCGGCCCGCTGTCTCAAAAAGGTCCGGATGCAGGCCGTCCGAAGAGCCGTATCCTCAGCCGCCAAGGCTTCGAGCAAGGCATTGTTTTCCGCGCGGATAGCCCGATCGAACCACTCCAGACGCTTATGCAGTCGTTCCATATCGGATTCGGCATGCGACGGCAACGCTTCCGCCACCCGTCGGCAAAAATCCCGATGGGCGTATTGATACCCGTGAGCGTACTCGTGCAACACCATCGGAATCCATCCTTCATCCGAAGTCACATCCGGCACCATCCGGGCCACGATCTCCGGTGCAGAGCAAACGACAACCGGCGACAAATAATCGTATCGGGTCGAATCCAAGAATTCGAGGGTAGTCTCCATATGGAATGGCAGCGAGTCGGGCAGCGGCAATTTATAAACGCACAATTCGGGTTCTTCGTGTACGAGCCGCGCTCCGAGCGAATCGCTGAAGATCGGCGACAGATTGACCCCATAGCAGACCGAATCCGTATAATAGAGCATCGGAGCGTCATAGACCGGGTCATTGAACCCGGGCCACACGACGGCGATCTCCTGCCGACAGTCACGCACCGCCCGCAGACGTTCGAGAATTTCTCTTTCCGGCCCTTCCAACATCGGATGCGAGCCACAAGCCGCAAACAAGCAGGCCATGACTGCCAACCCCCATATCTTCATTTCCAATATTTTTATTATCAATTCAGCCTCACCCTTTCCTCCACAAAGACAATTCCTCTGAGACCTCGTTGATCTTCCAATATCGTCTGCCACAAACGATTCTTCAACGAGCGTCCGGCGGTCTCGTCCCAGAATTCTTCTCCCGAAAAGACTTGCGACATATTGCCGTCGATCGCGCTATACTTCATGAGAAAGAGGTGCGGGAACGATCTCCGTCGTATCGAAATTCCCCCATCGCTGCGCCACATACTCCAAAGTATCGACGATCTCGGCCGGATCGTTGGCCGTCACCAGTTTCAGACGCGTAGGTTTGAAATCGGGCAAGCCCTTGAAATAACAGGACAAATGACGGCGCATCTCCAGAACACCTACTTTTTCACCTTTGAATTCCAGGGATTTGGCCAGATGCAGTTTGGCCAGTTCCACCCGTTCGCGCACGGTGGGTTGCGGGAGCAGTTCCCCGGTATCCAGATAGTGACGGATTTCCCGGAAAATCCAGGGACGTCCATAGGTAGCCCGACCGATCATCACTCCGTCGACTCCGTAACGCTCAAAAGCCTGCGCAGCTCCCTGGGCCGAAGCGATGTCTCCGTTCCCGATGATCGGAATATGCATCCGCGGATTGCGTTTCACTTCGCCGATGAGGGTCCAGTCGGCCTCGCCCCGGTATAACTGCGCCCGGGTACGTCCATGAATGGTCAGGGCCGCGATGCCCACATTCTGCAAACGTTCGGCGATCTCGACGATGTTTTTGGAATCTTCGTCCCAACCCAACCGCGTTTTGACCGTCACCGGCAACGACACCGCCTCCACAATCCGACGGGTCATCTCCACCATTTTGGGCACATCGCGCATCATGCCGCTTCCGGCCCCGCGCGTGGCGATCTTCCGCACCGGACACCCGAAGTTGATATCGATCAGGTCCGGCCCGGCCGCCTCAGCCACCCGGGCCGCTTCGACCATCGGTTCGATTTCGTGCCCGTAAAGTTGAATGCCCACGGGTCGTTCATAATCGTAAATCTTGAGTTTGGCCAGGCTTTTGGCGGCATCGCGGATCAGTCCGTCACTGGAAATAAACTCCGTATAGACCACATCGGCCCCGTAACGTTTGCACATGAAACGAAACGAAGGGTCGGTCACATCCTCCATCGGAGCCAGAAACAACGGCTTATCGCCCAGTTCTATGTCGGCAATTTTCACGTTTATTGGGATTTTCCGCACAAAAATAGCTATCTTTACCGACAAAATTGCAAGCATTATACCCATGGACATCGAAAAATTCCTGCTCGACAAGGTGACGGCAACCGTCACCTCTCTATATGGCGAAGTGGCTCCCGAAGCCATTCAGCTGCAAAAAACCCGCAAAGAATTCGAAGGCGACATGACGCTGGTCGTTTTCCCGCTGCTGCGCGCCAGCCGCAAAAAACCGGAACAGACCGCCGAAGAGATCGGTCAGGCGTTGGTCGCCTCTACACCCGAGATCGCCAGCTACAACGTCATCAAGGGCTTTCTGAACCTCTCGCTGAGCGGAGCCTTCTGGGGACAGCAATTATCGGACATCCTCGCCAACCCGACCTTCGGTCAGGGCACCCCCACCGGACGCCACATCATGGTGGAATACTCCTCGCCCAACACCAACAAACCCCTCCATCTGGGGCATATCCGCAATAATCTGCTGGGGTATTCAGTCGCCCGCATTCTGGAGGCCGACGGCAACCGGGTCATGAAAGTCAATCTGGTGAACGACCGGGGAATTCACATCTGCAAGTCGATGTTGGCCTGGCAGCTCTTCGGCAACGGTGAGACGCCGGCTTCGTCGGGCATGAAGGGCGACCACCTGGTGGGAAAATATTACGTAGCCTTCGACAAGGCCTATAAAGAACAGATCAAGGAGCTGATGGCTCAGGGTATGGACGAAGACACCGCCAAAAAAGAAGCTCCCATCATGAAGCAGGCCCAGGAAATGCTGCGCAAATGGGAAGCCAAAGACCCCGAAATCTACGGACTGTGGCAGACCATGAACGGGTGGGTCTACGAAGGTTTCGACAAAACCTACCAGGAAATGGGGGTCAGCTTCGACAAGGTGTACTACGAATCGCAAACCTACCTGCTGGGAAAATCCATCGTGCAGGAAGGGCTCGATAAGGGAATCTTTTTCCGCAAGGAGGACGGTTCGGTATGGATCGACCTGAGCGCCGACGGGCTCGACCAGAAACTGCTGCTGCGCGGCGACGGTACCTCGGTCTACATGACCCAGGACCTGGGAACGGCCTACACCCGTTTTAAAGAAGAGAACCTCGACGACATGATCTATGTGGTGGGCAACGAACAAAACTACCACTTCCAGGTACTGAAACTCATCCTCAGCAAACTGGGTTATGAATGGGCCGACCACATCACCCACCTCTCCTACGGCATGGTGGAACTGCCCGAAGGCAAGATGAAGTCGCGCGAAGGGACGGTGGTCGATGCCGACGACCTGATCGAAGCGATGGTGGAAACGGCCCGTGAGATGTCGCAGGAACTGGGTAAACTGGACGGTCTGAGTCAGGAAGAGATCCACGACATTTGCCATATGGTCGGTTTGGGTGCCCTCAAATACTTCATTCTGAAGGTCGACCCGCGCAAAACCATGCTCTTCGACCCCAAAGAATCCATTGATTTCAACGGCAACACCGGCCCCTTCATCCAATATACCCACGCCCGTATCAAATCGGTGCTGCGCAAAGCCGCCGAAGCGGGTATCGTACCGGCTACCCAGATCAACGGTTCGCTGTTGGTACCCGAAGAAACGGCTCTCATCCAGATGCTGACCGAATATCCGGCTACGGTGAAAGCCGCCGCTGCCAACTTCTCGCCGGCCCTGATCGCAAACTATGTATATGAACTGGCCAAAGGATACAACGGTTACTACCACGACTTCCCGATCATGCGCGAAAGCGATCCGGCCAAACAGGCCCTGCGCCTGGCTCTTTCAGCCACGGTAGCCCGCATCATCGCCTCGGGGATGGCCCTGCTGGGTATCGGGGTACCCGAACGGATGTAGCCCTCAAGGCTTTCCCGGAGGCGGAGACGTTTTCCTGAAGAATCGGTGCTGACGCCCACGATAATTCAAGAGCGTAAATCTTCCTAATCCGTCTCCATTCAAGGTCCGGAAACTTCATGCAACGACCTGTCCTTTCACGGAGGCCAGGTCGTTGCATCCGATTCCCAATCAATGAGGGGGTGGGGAAGAAAGGTGGCCTGCACATCATCCTGCCAAGCCTGTCCGATCCCGGACCTCCTCAACGCCGCAAACTCTCGGAATTGTCCAGAGGGAACCTCCGAAACCGATTGCATCACTCGAAGCGACGAAACATGACCGACTTCGCAAATTCCGGCGGCACTCACGCCGTCTATCTATAAACAGTTCACCCATGGGTATCGTCAAGCGGGACAGCATTTCGATCACCATCCTCTCCTATGCCGGAGCGGCCATCGGTTATGTGAACAAAATTCTGCTTTTTCCTAACTTTCTGAGTGAGGAACAGGTAGGGTTGACCAGCATTCTGGTTTCGCTGGCGATGATCTATGCCCAACTGTCGGCCTTAGGCATCAACTCCACGGTCGTCAAATTCTTCCCGTTTTTCCGTACGCCCGACCGTCGCCACAACGGGCTGTTTTTCTGGTCGGCTTTGGGTATCAGCGTGGGCTTCGTGCTCTTTACCCTGCTCTTTCTGTGGTTCAAAGAGCCGGTCATGCACTACTTCGCCAAAGAATCCCCGCTGTTGTCAGAATACTATCTGCTGCTGATTCCCCTGGGGCTCACCACCCTGTTCTACAATTTCTTCAGCAGCTGGTTGCAAGCGTTTTTCAAGACCGTCATTTCCACCGCCGTCTACGATGTCCTGCTGAGACTGCTGATGACCCTCGAAATTTCCCTCTACGCCTTCGGGCTGATCGACTTCGAACAGTTCATCATCATCTATGTCCTCATCTACTTCGTTCCCACGATCATTCTGCTGATCTATACCGCCTGGCTCCGGCAAATCAGTCTGCGCCCGGCCTTTACCTCCCGCACCCGAACACTGGTCGCCATCGCCGGCACGTACGGTTTGTGGCAATACCTCGGCGGCGCTTCGGTCTATATCACCAATGTGATCGACCAAACCATGCTGGCCGGTATTCAGGGATTGGTTCAAGGAGGAATCTATGCCGTCATGATGTACATGGTCAGCGCCATGATGATCCCCAACCGTTCGGTCATCAAGGTGTCGACCCCCATCGTCGCCAACCTGTGGAAAGAACGGGCCATGACCCGCATGCAGGAGATGCATCGCGAAGTGTCGCAAATGAACCTCATTATCGGCTGCTATATTTTCCTGGCCATCTGGATCAACCTCAACAACATCTTCAGCCTGATGCCCGACTCCTATGCTGCCGGTCGCTATGTATTTCTGTACCTGGGGCTGGGACGCATTTTCGAAATGTATTCCGGACTGACGGGCGTGATTCTGATCACCTCCAAACGATACCGCTACGATTTCACGTTCTCCATCCTGCTCGTATTTATGACCGTCGGCACCAATGCCCTACTGATCCCCTCTCTGGGCATGAACGGCGCCGCTCTGGCCACCATGATTACGGTCATCGTCTACAACCTGCTGCGCATTCTGTTCGTGTGGAAATTCTTCCGTTTGCAACCGTTCGGACGGGGAGATCTCTGCATTCTGGGACTGACCCTGGCCGGGGCCCTGATCTCTGCCGCCATTCCTCAAATGGGAGGATGGTGGCTGGATGCCCCGATCCGCACACTGCTGTTGTCGGCCCTGTTCGGATTGCCGATCTACCTGCTGAAACTCTCCCCTGCCCTCAATCTGACCCTGGAGAACTGGTTCCGGCGCCTTGTCGCCTGCTTCCGGAATCGATAACGTTCCCAGATACCCGCAGCCGGCGACCCTTGTCTGCCGATCTTCACCCCGTTTTACCCCTCGTCCGGCAGCTATTGGATTC
>Ga0192261_1075_pt1 | contig 20751 bp, 19 predicted proteins | sample Koala_Koa23_G3_FD_131283 | JGI IMG/M metagenome (GOLD analysis project Ga0192261, IMG submission 131283) | Enriched cells from koala feces incubated with labeled cellulose particles, San Francisco Zoo, California, United States - Koala_Koa2-3_G3 ... | reverse complement strand
AGGGAAAAATTGGGCGGCAGCGGCAAGGGACATGCGCTTGCCTTCCCGGTAGCGATCCCCGACCAGAACGGCGCCTTCACGATGACGACCCGTCTCGAGCTTGAGCCGGGAGCCTCCGTAGGCTACCATCTGCACGCCGACAATGAAGAAGTGTATTTTATTATGAGCGGCGAAGGGCTCTACACGGAAGAGAACGAGACCCAGCATGTAAAGGCCGGCGACATCATGCTATGCCGTATGGGACGTTCCCACGGCATCGAAAACTCCGGAAAAGAGACGCTGGTGGTGGGAGCGGCAATCGCAAAGCGCGGATAGTTATCTTAGCAGGAATAGAGACCGCCGCCGCAGCCGGCATCGTACCGCGGCGGTGATTTTTTTATACGATCGGACAGTTGGAGGTCAGGTCAAACGTATAAGCCAACCATAGTCAGTGCCGCCTGATGGCATAATTTTTTATAGATTTCACAACGTTCACCGGAAATTACCCTAATAATAAAATGACGCTATTTTCATCCTGTAAATTGTTCACCGCAGTCTATAACTACCGTGTGAATGCGGAAAATACCGCCGCCAGGCATCGCGAGGCTTAATATTCATCAAAAGACTTGCTGTTTTCCCAAGGATGGAGGGGCGTACCTATTAAAATCCCGAGGAAAAATGGAGCGGCGCTCATCCATCCGCGGCAAATCTGCGTACTTTTGGAATCATTCATAGAAATTTCCGTGATTTTGGAGATTATTTACCTGTTACGGCGAAGTAAATATCACCTAACTTACGACTATTTTCCCATCGCCAATAGAAGTCGAATAAATTAAAGTGCGTAATTTTTGCACCGACTTATCTACAAAGTTATCCACAAAATGTGGACACTTATGTGCTCAAACCAATATTTTGGCGCAGATAGAGGAGAAAACGACCTGTAGTTCTGCCAATTTATGTGTATAAGTCTGGCAAAAGGGTGAATTTCCATGTGGATATATGCATGATATGCTTAATTCATTATTTATGTGAAATGGCCTTTTTAGATTTTTTTATAAAAAGGGGAGCGCGGCCCTCCATTTAACAGGGGCCGCGCTCCGTATTGGTCTTTAAAAAACTTGGGTTATGCTACTTCGATCTTCTTCGCGCTCTCCCAGAGGCCATGGATGTTGCAGTAGCTCACCGCGATAAATGTTCCCGGCTTTGTCAGCTTGACTCTCACGCAGCTTGCGGGATCGGCCGCAACGCATCCGGGCGTCTCAAGATTCATCGTGTCGTCGTGGGCGCTGTAGTTGAATCTGGCAACTTCGACGACGGGAGCCGCACCCTCCGGCTTAAAGTAAAGCTGAATCCAGCTGATGTGATGGAGTGGGGTGTTGGGGTGCTTGATCTCCTGTCCCACCATTACCTTAACAAGCGCCTCTTCTCCGGCCTTTATCTTTTCGGGGGCCTCTATTGTCGGCACGTGCTTCTCAGCCTTAAAATCTCCGTCTTTGATTACTTCTCCGATTTTCATTTCTATTCCTCCATTTTTAGATTTTTATATTCTTTTTTAATTGCCTGCGTTAATAATATCATAAACTCTATCTTTTGTGTATATAAGAGTAAAAATACATAGTTTTTTCTTATTTTTAGCAGAATTATCAGTATAATGGCCTACTTATTATTAATTGGAGGCTCTCTTTGCCAGTTTTTCCAGCGATAGCTTGACTCTAGCCATCCGCAGCGCAAGCTCCTCCGAGATCCCCGACTCTTCAAAATCACGCCTCTCCGCCTCGACATCCTCGTCGGAGAGAACTAACGGCGCGCGTCTTTTGTATGAAGGCAGCGGCTCTTGGGCCTGCGAGCGGCGGACTATGGGGCCTACGCGAAAATCAACCTTAATTTTTTTACAGCCAAAGAAGGCGGCGACACGCTTCTCTATCTGCGCGCGGCGGAATCGTACTGCGGAGAGGATGCTCTGTTCGGAAACATTTACGGTGAGCGTCATTATCTCTTCGGAATACTCACACTGGGCCGGCTGGCTCTTTTGAGCCAAAGGCGAACCGGCGATCTCCTCCCAGCGCTCTTCCAACTCGGCGAGTTTGACGGACAGCGTCAGCTGCGCCCACCTTTCGGCGTCGGCCATGGACTTAGCATGGTTCCCTATTCCCGCTCTGACGATATCGCCGGCGGCTCTCGCGCCGTCAATCTTTTTCATGCCGCTGCCTGCGTCCGTTTTCTATCGCGACCCAGAGAAGCTGGATATCGGTAGGCGGCACTCCGGGGATGCGAGAGGCCTGTCCCAGCGTCGCCGGCCTGATTTTTTCCAGCTTGCCGCGCCCCTCTGCGGAGAGCCCATGAACATCGCCGAAATCAATATAAGACGGTATCTTCAGCAGTTCCATGCGCCTGAATTTATCGACCTGTCTGTGCTGGCGGCTGATGTAGCCCTCATACTTAAGCTCATTCGCAATCTTCTCGCCGCACTCCGGATCAAGTTCCGATCCCGTAAGTTCGGCGACGAAAGACCAGCTGACTTCTGGACGCCGCAGTAGGTTTTTCGCCGATATACCCTCGCTGAGCGGCGACGACGGCATCGCGGCCAGCCTCTCATTAACCTCGGCGGCGGGCGGGATTTTTAACTCTTCCAGACGTCTCTCCTCAGCCTCAGTCGCTTCGGCCATTTTTTGGAAAGACTCATATTTCTCATCCGATAAAAGCCCGATACGATGCCCAGTCCCGCAGAGGCGGTCGGCGGCGTTGTCGTGACGCAGAAGCAGCCTGTACTCGCAGCGGCTTGTAAGCATACGGTAAGGTTCGCTGGTCCCCTTGGTCACGAGGTCGTCTATAAGCACGCCTATATAGGCCTCGTCACGCCGCAGAACAAAGGGCTCGGAGCCCTGCACGCGCAGCGCCGCGTTGATGCCGGCGATCAGCCCCTGAGCCGCCGCCTCTTCATATCCCGAGGTGCCGTTTATCTGTCCCGCGAGGAAGAGGTTTTTTATCGTTTTTGTCTCCAGCCACGGATTGAGCTGTGTAGGGACGACGAAATCATATTCTATGGCGTAGCCTGGACGCAGAATATGGGCACTCTCGCAGCCCTTTATCGTCTTTATGCTCTCAAACTGTGCCTCAAGACACATCGAAGTGGAAAAGTTCTGAACATAGACCTCCTTGCCCTCAGAGGTTATCGGTTCGAGAAAGATGGGATGGGTATCCTTTTCGGGGAACTTTATTATCTTGTCGTCGATGGAGGGGCAATATCTGGGCCCTTCCGTCCCAAGCTTACCCATGTAGAGCGGAGATTCGGAAAAATATTTTCTGATTATTCTGTGAGTTTCCGCGTTTGTACGCGTCAGCCCGCAGACCATTTCGTCATATTTTTTCTTTACTCCAAAATGTGAAAAGGCCTGCGGCTCCTCAATGCTGCGCTGGCAGTCGAGAGCCTCCCAGTCTATTGTGTCGAAGTGAAGCCTCGGCGTCGTGTCCGTGCGCAGACGCCCTATCTCAAGGCCGCTTCTGCGCAGGTTTCTCGCGAACTCGGTTGAGGCGACCATACCCAAAGGGCCGGATTTATGGGATGTCATTCCGATATGTATCTTGGAATCGAGGTACGTACCGGTGGCGAGTATCACGCAGTCCGCGAAGAATACCTGTCCCGTCTTTATTTTGACGCCGCGCGCCTCGCCGTGCTCGATGATCAGCTCCGCCGCCTGCGCCTGATGCAGTTCAATATTTTTCTCCGTCAGCAGAGCCGTGCGGTAATGATCGCTGTAGCGCCGAGGGCTGCACTGGGCGCGCAGCGTGCGCACCGCCGCCCCCTTGGAGGTGTTGAGCCAGCGCAGATGGCGCGTGGCGCTGTCCGCCGCCGCGGCGCATTCGCCGCCGAGGGCGTCGATCTCCCGCACCATATGGCCCTTGGCGGGTCCGCCGATCGAGGGATTGCAGGGCATCATCGCGATACTGTCGAGGTAGAGGCAGATCATGAGCGTGCGCGCCCCCATCCTCGCCGCGGCGAGCGCCGCCTCGCATCCGGCGTGTCCTGCCCCGATAGTGATTACGTCATATCTGTCGTTTATTAACATTTTACGCCTTTCATGATTTAAAAATATTTATCCTAATTCTCGTAGCTCTCCGTCACTCTTCCCTCCGACACCCTGTGGATGAGTCCGGGAAATTTTTCGACAAACGGCTCCGCCGTCGCCGCGAATACCTGCGTATCCCTGGATAGCAGAGACTCAAAGAGAAGCGTCCGTCCTGATGAATCAAGCTCCGCGGTCACCTCGTCGAGCAGAAGGACGGGGTCGCGTCCTATCTTTCTCTTCACGCCGTCGGCGGCGGCGAGCATCATCGCGATCGCCGTGCGCCGGCGCAGACCGCGGCTCAAAGCCTCGGAGGCCGGTCTTTCGCCGGCCATGATAATAATATCGTCGCGGTGCGGCCCCACTATGGGAAATTTCACCGCCGCCTCGCGGCCGCGGTTTGCAATGACCGCCTTCGCGTAATCGTTCTCGCAGTCCTCGTCGAAACCGGCTCCGCCCCTTTTCAGCGACAGCGTGATCTTCACCGGCGTGAGATCCGCCATCCCCTCGAGACATGAAGAGAGCAGCTTTACGCCCTCCAAACGCATCCGCCATATCCAGGCGGCAAGCGGCAGCAGCGCCCGGTCGGCGATCATCGCCGGCATACCGCGTTTAAGAAATACCGCCTTCTGGCGGACGCCGCGCCTGTACTCGGCCAGACGCATCGCGTAGGAGGGAACGATCAGCGCCAGCAGCATATCCAGCAGCCGGCGGCGGAAGGCGGAAGAGCCCTCTACGATAGACATGTCGTCGGGAAGGAAGGTGAGCACCGGTATATTCCAGCGCAGATCCGCGGCGGTCACGGATTTATCATCCAGCCGCAGCATATAGCGGCGCGATATTTTCACACGGATTATCCCGCCTGATTCAAGCTCGCCGGTAAGCTGCACCTCGGAAGAGCCGCTGCCCCAGGTAGGCATTGAGAGAGTCTTAGCGCCGCGTTCGAGCGGCCCCCATCCGGAGACGATATTTATCCCCTCAAGGATATTGGTCTTGCCAGCGCCATTCTCGCCGGTAAGTAAATTCAGCCCCGGGGACCATCTCATCTCCCGGGGCTCAAGATTCTTAAAATTATTGAACCGAACCCGGCTAAATCCCATCCGCTCCGTTTTGCTCCGTATCAAACATCCTGAGTTCATCCTCAGAGAGGTTGATCGGCGCGATGAGACATAAGAAATCGTCGCTGTCACTGCGTTTTACCGCCATATGGCCGGCCTGGCCGTTGAAAGAAAGCTTCACCTCGGGATCTCTCATCACCTTGAGGGCTTCCAGGAAAAACTTTGAGTTTACGGCGATCCTCAGCTTTTCGCCCTCCGCCTCCGCGCCGATCTCTTCCTTGGCCTGTCCGAAATCGGGGGCCTTACCGCGCAATACCATCTCCGAGCCGGGAATGATGTCCAGAACTACCATGCGGTTAAAGTCCCGAACGATGACGTCCACTCGTTCAAGGGCGGATATAAGCCCTCCCCTGTCGGTAACGACGTTGAGGGTGCTGTTCTTCGGCAGTATTTTTTCATAGGGGGGGAATTTTGATTCCACGCGGCGGACGGTGAATTCCAGCGTCTCGGTCTTGAAGTAGAACTGCGCGCTGTCAAAGAGCACCTTTACCTCCGTCTCCGGGTTCAGCGAGCCGAGTATCCTCTGAAGCTCCTTTACCCCCTTCATCGGCAGCAGCGCCGTCGCCGCTTCGGCCCCGTCGGTCACCACCGCTGAGGATAGCGCGAGTCTGCGCGTATCCGTAGAGACGATGTTCAGTCTGTTCTGCGTTATCTGCAGATTTGCGGAGGAGAGATAGAGCGGGAATTCCTCACCGGTCGAGGCCGCGAGCGTTCCCTCTTCGATAACCTTAGCGAGCTCCGCCGCCGATATGCGGCAGAAGAGATCAGCGCTGTCCGATGACGGCAGTACGGGAAATTCGCGTACCGGATAGCTGGAGAAGTTGTATTTGCTTCTGCCGGCTCTCAGAATCACCTTTCCTTCGTTTACCTCGATGGTGAATTCCTCACCGGGAGCCTTCTTGAAGAGGTCGCTGACCATTTTGATCGGGAAAACGGCCTCTCCTGGTTCTGTTACGGTAACGCCGGATGCAAAGCAGATTATCGATGTCTTTATATCGGTCGCCTGCAGCAGTACCGATTCAAAGTCCGCCTTAACGAGGATTGACGAGAGTATGCTCACCGATCCTGAAGCGGATGTGCTTCTCTCAGCGAGACCCCAGCTTGCAAGGAACTGCTTTTTGTTGATTGTAAGCTTCATGTACGAGCCCTCCTATTAATACACCTTTTTTATAAATAAAATCGTATTCGTCGTCGTAGGGGCTGTGGAAATGTGGAAAAGTATATTTCCACCCGCTCTGACGCAATTTTTCGATGTGCAAAAGATTTTCATTAATTCACAAACTTATTCACACTATCCACAATTTTTGTGTGGAAAATCTGTAAAATAAAACTGCCCACAAATCAATGCACCAATTTTACGCAAAAAACTATAACTTATTCACAATGTTATCCACAAAAGAGCGCACTCGAAGGTCCGTCTTGATAAGCTCTGCAATCTTCTTGCAGGCGTGGATAACGACCGTATGATCCTTTTTGTTGAAGGCGTAGGCAATCTGGATCAGCGCCTCGCTTGTCTTATTGCGCGCCACATACATCGCGGCCTGACGCGCGAGGGCCAGGTCGGCGGTCCGCTTCTTCGATAGCAGCTCTTCGACGGTGAAGCCGAAAGATTCGGCCGTCAGCTGCTGGATAAGGCCGATACTCACGGTTCCGAGCGGATGTTCTTTGATCAAATCCTTTAGCCATACGCTTGCGTTCTCGATGTTGATCGGCTCGTGGTTGAGATCCGAACAGGCGACGATCCTGTTCAGTGAGCCTTCGAGTTCGCGGATGTTGCTTGGAATATTCTGCGCGATGAACATGATGACATCTTCAGGGATGTTCATGTACTTTTTTATCTCGGCTTTTTTCTGGAGTATGGCGACGCGAGTTTCCAGATCCGGCGGCTGGATATCGGTTACCAGGCCCCATTCGAAACGTGAAACAAGTCTGTCGGCGATACCCTCGATGTCCTTAGGCGGTCTGTCGGCGCTTATGATTATCTGTTTCTTCGCGTCGTGCAGGGTGTTGAAGGTCCAGAAAAATTCTTCCTGCGTCTGCTCCTTGCCGGCTATGAACTGCACGTCGTCTATCATCAGCACGTCAAGTTCGCGGTACCTCGCGCGGAATTCCTGATTTGTGTTGTTCCTGATCGCGGTGATCAGATCGTTGGTGAACTTTTCCGCGCTGACATAAAGTATTTTTGTATTATTGTTCGTAGCCGCTATATGGTGCCCGATGGCGTGCATAAGGTGCGTCTTGCCAAGTCCGACCTTTCCCCAGATGAAGAAGGGATTGTAGGTATTTCCCGGGGACTCGGCGACCGCCAGACTCGCGGCGTGGGGGAGCCTGTTTGACTTTCCCACGACGAATGTCGAGAAGACATAATTCGGATTAAGGCCGTTACGTCCCGCCGACGGCTTTGGCTGCGGGCTCTTAGGCTGCGGTTCCTGCACTCTTGTGGACTCGGGCTGGTCGGAGGATATCTTGAGCTTGATATCCGTACCGAAGCTTGTCTCGATGAGCAGCTCCTTCATCCTTGCGAGGTATCTCGACTTTATCTGATCCATCGCAAATTGAGTGGCGACGTCAAGTACAAGCACGCCGTCTTCAAGCGATAGGGGCATACAAGTCTGAAGATATATCTCCGCAGTCTTATCTTCGGCCCCCATCTTTTCCATGCAGTACTTATAGTATTCTTTCCAAATAATGTCTAAATCCATTCGGTTCACTCCAACAGAAGATAAAATAGATATTCTTCCAACTAGAGATTTTATCATGAATCAGCTAAAGACCAAAAAATAAATTTCAATGATTTTTGGGAATACCCAATGGGAATATTTTTTTCAGCCAGGCATAAAGAAGATTTCAAGTCAATAGGATAATCGAAGTTTTAGAAAGAAATACACAAAAGTTATTCACATATACACATTGAGAAACACAAAAATATTAACAGCGTACAAAAGTCAGTTGTAGAGCCAAAGACTGCGGAAAGATGTAAAAATCTGAAAATTTGATGATAGCTGATGATACTCTTTTTTTACTGAAAAGTATCAATAAAAAAATCGTTGTGAGTAAATGTGTATAACGTGAATAATTTATAAAGTATTTGTAACAATAATATTAATAATATATAAATACGGTTTTACATAAATGTAATAGAGGGATAGGAAAAGGTGATGAGATGGGGAAAAACTGAGTAAAACAAAAAATTATCCACATGATGTGTATAAATTTTGTGTGTAATTTAGTGGAATTCAGAAAACTAAGGCTGTTTTTATCAAAACAGCTCCCCTGTATTTGATATTTAGTGTAAATACTATTAGACCAAAGCTGACTATAGTAAACTTAAATATAAAAAAAGAGACTGTTGATATCCGTTGAAAATCAATAGTCTCTTTTTTTGTCGTTTGCGTGAATAATGTCAGCCTATTATCAGCGGTTCCAGCGCCAGACATTGCCTCCGTCTATCTTTTTTGGCTCTCCGGTCAGCAGCGCCTCGCCGTTTTTCATCGTCATGCGGCTGAAGCTGACGGGAAACGGTATCTTGGCGAATGGAAGCAGCGGGTTAACCCTGCCGGTCACCAGCTCGGTGATATTCTCAGGCTGTTTTATCCCTTGTGCGTAGATCACCGTATCTTCGAGGTATACCCCGTCCTGTTTCAGTCCCAGTTTTCCCTCCGCCTTCAGATCGAGATTTATCTTTATTATCACCACGTCAGCCTCAAATTTCCCCTCGGCGCTGTAGCCCTGAGGATAAAATTTGAAACGCAGCTCGGAAAAGCCCCCCGTGCTCTTTCCGGAGGCGAAATAGTCGTTCACGTCGCGTTCTCTTAATACTATTTCTCCGCGTGATGATGTGATGCGGTTTGAAAGCTCCATACCGCCACCGTCTTGGATATTGGCGGGCAGCTCCGCAAGCTCGGCGGCGAGCTTCATAGATTCTATTCTGATCCCAGATATCATGGCGCCGGCACACTCTATCCAGGCCAGTTTTCCGCCGTCCGCGACTGTGACCTCTATGCGTTCCGGCGAAAGCTGCTCGCGGACGAGAGTTCCTATTTCGCGCGCAGCCTCCGTCTCTCGTTCTCCCGCAAAGGATTGTGCCGCCGGGATTATCGCCAGCGCCAGCGCGCAGATAAGCGCTTTTTTTATCTTCATTCAGGTATTGCCTCCTTAAAGCTTGGTATTGCTATATGCAATGATTTTAAGCCATAAAATATTTTTGTAACAGGGCGAAAAAGAGAGAGAAAAAATTTGTATTTTTTTTGTTTATGATATATCATCTGATATATCTAGAAGATGTAGGAAAATAATTGGTCGTTATTGGCTTTTTATGGTATCGTATAAAAGAGACAGTAAAGATATTTGGAGTTTTGAAATATGAGCTTGCTTGAACTTTTTGTCTTCTTTTTTAGAATAAGCGCCGTCACCTTCGGAGGCGGTATTGTGATTCTCGGCATGGTGCAGCTGGAGGAAGAAAAGCGGCGTGACATCGACCCGGAGGTCTTTGCCGACATGGTCAGCCTCGCGGCTTCGATGCCGGGCCCCATAGCCGTCTCCATCTCCTGGCTCATGGGACGCCATTACCGTGGGCTTATCGGCAGCATCGTCGCCGTTGCCGGCGCTATATTGCCGCCGTTCCTTATAATACTTTTCTTATCTCCATTTATAATAAAGTATTCCGACGTACCGGCGGTCAAGGGATTTTTCCGCGGTGTCCTTGCCGGTACGAGCGCGATAATCGTCCTTGTTATTATCGATAATGTAAAAAACGCCCTCTTTGGAAAATGGTGGAACCTCGTTCCGTATCTGCTGGTGATCTCACTGATCGGCGTCCTCAATTTGCACCCCCTCCTGGTCATGGCCGCGGTCATCGCGATGCAGTTCGTCCATGAAAGGATTACGGCAAAATGACGAGGATACCGCAGCTTATCTTTGCCTTTATGCAGATTGGGATAACGGCCTTTGGCGGCGGCCTTTCTACACTGCCGCTGATAGAATACCAGCTTGTAACGAAAAACGGCTGGATGGGTGTTGAGGAGTTCAATCAGATGGTGGCCGTATCACAGGTCACTCCAGGGCCGATAGCGATCAACGCCGCGACCTTCGCCGGCTACCAGCAGGCCGGTTTCTGGGGGTCGTTGACCTCTACGCTCGCTCTTGTAGCCGCGCCGCTTTTAGCACTTTCCATCATACTTTTTCTGCTTCAGCGTGTGAGTCCGGAGAAGAGTAAGAACTTTAAATTGATGCTTCGCCCTGTTGTAGCCGGACTTTTGACCCTTTCGATAATATCGCCGTTTACCTCGACATGGAATAACGGTGTCATGGCGATCGCCCTCTTTGCCGCGGGGGTCGGACTTGTCAAATACAGTAAGTTCTTTAAAGAAAATCCGGCGGCGATGCTTATAATATTTGGAATATTTGGAGCAATTTTTCTGCGCTGAGGTTAACTATAAAAATAAATTTTAATTTATATTTTAAAAAATAGCAGAAATTTTGCTGTCTGATATATCAGATTTTTAAAAAAGACGCTTTTTAATTTTCAACAAAGCCGGGGCTGCGCTCGTGAAACAACGGTGGCCAATATATTTGATATAGACTGATTTTTGGCTTGTTGTAAGCGTTTTTTGTACATTGACAAAAAAATAGAGGATATAAATTTTACGTCTGTATTTGATACAGGGTTGCAAGTAACTTAAATTACATTTTACTTGATGAAACACTGGTGGAAATCAGACGCGGCAGAGCATTGTGTAAAAAAGATTGACTAAATAAGATGTTTGTTGTAATTTATTTCCTAGCAACTGCATTTTTTTACTAGTTTACACATTGCATATTTTACGCTGGAGAAGGAGGAAAGTTCTTAAGGCTACGTGTAATGTAAGCGCTTTTTCTTTTGAAACAAAAACTAAACAGAGTCTCAAAAAGGTTCGATTCTGAAGGGAGAGTTTTTCGTGAAGAAATTTGCACTTATGTTTGCAGTAATGTTCCTGTTTGTAGCTATGATAAGCCCCGCAACTGCCGCGCCGACGGTGTTCCGTTTCGCCGGCCAGTCTCCGCCGGATCATATGGCGACGAAGATGATGGAGCAGATGGCTAAGGAGATCAACGAGGGCACGCAGGGCCGCGTCGAGGTCAAAGTCTATCCGGCGAGCCAGCTTGGCAATTACACCCTTGTTATGGAAGAGATGATCCGCGGTACCGTCGATATGGCCTGTATGTCGGTCGCTACGGACTTCGATCCGCGTCTTGAGATTCTTTACGCCAACGGATATGTTACGGGTTATGACTCCGCTAAAAAGGCCTTTGACCCCGATGCGTGGCTTCCTAAGAAGCTCAACGAATTCCTTACCCCCCTCGGCGTCCGCCTCATCGGCTCCTATATCGAGGGCTTTATCGGCATAGCCTCGGCGAAAGAGGCGAAGGCTCCCCTGGATCCGAAGGTTGACAAAGGCCTTCTCACCCGTGTTCCGAACATGGTCTGCTATACGGCCGGCGCGAAGGAAATGGGATATCGTCCCATCACCATCCCCTATCCCGATGTCTATCAGTCAATGCAGACCGGCGTCTGTGATGCCGCCGACGGCTATCCGACGGCTGCCGCCTACACCATCCTCGGCGATGTCATTAAGTATTGGTACGCTACGAACTACTCGATGGAATACCTCGCCTATATGGTAAGCGATAAATCATGGAAGAAGCTAAGCCCCGAAGATCAGAAGGTATTCCTCGATGTCGCCAAGAAGTACACGCTGAAGTCGATAGACAACGCGAAGGCGGAAGACGAGAAGTACATGCAGCTTATGGAAAAGAAGGGCATCAAGGTTTACAGATACACTGAAGAGCAGCTGCGCCCCATCAAAGAGGCCTGCATGAACTCTTGGGAAGAGATCGGTAAAGCCGGCGCCGGTACGGAGCTGATGAAGGAGTTCAAGCAGCATCTCGGTAATATTTAGTCGTAATAATATCAGGCATTCAACAGCGATGCTTAACATGCGTTAACGAGAAAGCCCGAGGGGCGCCGTCCCCTCTGGGCTTTTCCGTCTCTGAAAGGAGTACCACAAATGTCAATTGATGAAATAAAGGTCGAACAGACGATACCGTCCGATCTTGAAGACATCCAGCCAAATGTAAGACCCCCAAAATGTCTCTTTGACAAAATCACCGTTAGTTTATATTCGATCATCTGTTTTGTGATGTCAATGCTTCTTACCGTAATCATCAGCGCGGCGACGATAATGCGCTACGTATTTGAGATGGATCTCTACGGTTATGAAGAGTGGATCAAAATATTTGCCTTCTGGCTCTACTTTATGGGCGCCGGATATGGGGCCTTCGCCGGTACCCATGTCTCCGCCGACCTTGTCCAGTCTTATGTTAAGGAGGGAGTTCTCAAGAGGCTCCTGATTTTCATAAAGACCGTTATAACGCTTGGAGTGACCCTTCTTTTTACAAAGTATGGCTGGGATTATCTTATCTTCGGATTCCTCGGCCCTCTGGGGACCGGCGTCGCGCTCCCGCGTACGGTTGCCTGGAGAATACCCCTCTGGACGGCTTATCTGTCGATATTCCTCGGTCTCGTTTCAATGTCTTACTATTTCATGTGGGACATGATCAGGGCGGGAAAGATACTCTTCTCTGGAGGTAAAAAGTAATGATCTATGTAGCACTTATAATACTCATTTCCGCGCTCGTCATCGGCGTTCCCGTGCCAGTCAGCTTCATGGCCTCCTGCGCCTGGCTGATATTCTTCGGCGGCCCGAACATGGAGGGCTATCAGGCGACGCAGCTGCTTCCCTACGGCTTCACGCAGATGAACTCCGTCTCGCTCATCGCGATCGCGATGTTCATCCTTTCCGGCGGCATCATGGAGCGCGGGCGCATCGCGGAAAAGCTCATCGACATGGTCGATGTCTTTGTCGGCCACATCAAGGGCGGGCTTGGCATCGTCGGTACAGTCTCCTGCGCGGTATTCGGCTCTATCTGCGGCGCCGCCTGCGCGACGCTCTCCTGCATCGGCGCGATCATGTTCCCGCGTTTCAAACAGGGCGGATACCCGATGGGACACGCCTGCGCGCTGATGGCCAACGCTTCGCTGCTGGGGCTGCTCATTCCCCCCAACGCGACGCTTATCATCTTTGCCTGGATCAGCGGCATCTCCGTTCTCGCCTGCTTCCTTTCGACGATCGGACCGGGAATCGTCACCACGATATTGATCTCCGCCGTCAACGTCTGGATGCTGCGCGATAACAAGCAGGTCTTTGTCACAAAGAAGCGTACCGGCGCGGAACGTTTGAAGATGTTCCGTGAACGCGGACGCCTCGCGATTCCGGCCCTCTTTATGCCGGTCATGGTCCTCGGTGGTATCTACGGCGGCATCATGACGACGACCGAGGCCTCCGCTCTTGCCGTCCTCTACTGCATACCGATTGGACTTTTCGTCTATAAGGGACTTACATGGAAGACCCTCTACCTGATCGTGGTGGAATGCTCCATCACAACGGGCGTCATTATGGTAATGCTCTATTCCGTCTCGATGCTCTCAAGACTCTATATCCTTGAAGACCTCCCCGGAAAGGTGCTTTACCTCTTCTACTCGATCTCAACGAACAAATGGGTAATCATGTTCATGATCAATATATTCCTTGTCCTTATGGGAATGCTCATGGACGACATCAGCGTCGTCGTTCTGACCACGCCGATCCTGCTCCCGATCATTATGGAGCTGGGCATCAATCCGGTCCACTACGCGGCGGTCGTCGGCGTCAACACGGCTCTCGGGTGTATTACGCCGCCCGCGGCGCCGGTCCTTTACCTCAGCGGGCGTGTTGGGGGCGCCTCTATCAACGAGATAATGAAGCCGGCACTCACCTTCATGGTGCTCTGCTGGATTCCTGTACTTCTCGTCACCGCCTACATCCCGAAGCTTGTCCTCTTCCTGCCGCACTTGATTCTTGGTATTCCCTGGTAAGAACAGCGGCGGTAGAAATATTAAAAGAGAGAAATGCTGCCGGCAGCAAACGCGCCGGCAGCATTTTTTATTACCTCCTAATACGGACAGGCGCTTTTTTTATTGAAGGCGAACGGCTATAATACGATAAGCGATAAAGGAAGAAAAGGACGAAAATAAAATGTTTTACAGAGATCTTTTTGCGTCATTGTGTTTTATCTTTTTTGGCATCGCGCTTGCCACCCATCACCCATATTTTTACTTTGGGGCGATGATGTGCGGCTGTCTCTCAACTACGGCTAAGAGAAAGATGTGGCAGAACCCTAGCTGGTCTGACGCGATCTACGACAGGATAGAGGGCTGGCTGGATGATAAGGTGGAGGGCCAGAGGACGGAGTTTAAAGAGGACGAAGAGATAAAGCCGCTGCCGCCGCTGGATAAATAGGCTTTAAGGGCCGTAAACAGGGAAATGTGATTTTTTGTAGGGCCCCCTCGGCATCGTACCTTCACTTTTCGGCATATTTAGATGAATAAGCTCGGTTTCATATTTATGGCAAAGTTGTAAGAACCGCCCTCGTTTTAGTTTAACGAAGGCGGTTCTTTTTATCTTTAGTTGTAATGGATGCGCTTCTTAATATGCTTTAAACGTATGGAATGTAATTTAATATAGGTATTTGATATTATGAACAATTACTTATATCTTAGCAGCAAAAGAGGAGGGTGCCGCACCGACCCGCGATAAAAGATAAATGCCGGCATCACCCTGTAAAACATAGCGACAGATAAAATATATTTGCCGAGAGGGAGAAAAATATGAGCAGGAAGATTTTGATTGTCTGTACCAGCCCGCGCAGAAGCGGCAATTCCGAGATGTTGGCCGATGAGTTTGCCAGAGGAGCGCAGGAGGCGGGGCATGAGGTGAAGAAGGTTTGTCTCTATGACAGGAACATCGGCTTTTGCCAAGGCTGTCTTGCCTGCCAAAGGAACATGAAATGTGTGCTGAATGACGACGCCAACGCCGTCGTTGAACAGATGGGGCGCTCCGAGGTGCTGGTATTTGCCACACCGGTCTATTTTTATGGGATGTCGGGACAGATGAAGACGTTGCTTGACAGAAGCAACCCGCTCTTCCCCGCGGAGTATGCCTTCCGCGATATTTACCTGCTGGCCGCCGCCGCTGATACCGACGAGAGGGCCGTCGAAGGCGTGGTTACGGGAATCAATGGCTGGATCGAGTGTTTTGAAGAGAGCAGGCTTGCCGATGTTCTCTGCGGGACTGGTGCCGATGAAATAGGAACTATACTGAACAATCGACCGGCGCTGGATAGGGCGTACGAGATGGGCAAAGCCGTTCGCTAACGCAGGACGACGGTTCGAGTGGACATGTCAAAGTTTGCCCGCCGTGAGCCGCATTATGTAAACGGCCTTTTAGAGGCGGCTGCGGATAAACGAAAAACGGCATAGCTGGGACTATGTCGTTTTTCGTTATAGTATGATTTTGTTAAGACAGAAGCGGCGGCCCCGCTACAGAGGGACGGCCGCTCTATAAATTCAGTACAGGTCTTACTGCGCCGGTGCCGCGCTATCCTGTGCGGTAACTGCCGGCCTCGGCGGCCTGGCGTCGGCGATGGCTTTGACCGGGCACTTCGATACACAGAGACCGCAGTTAACGCATTTACCGGCATCAATTACGGCGAGGCTGCCCTTCATCTCGATCGCCTCTTTGGGGCAGGCCTTCACGCAGAGCGTACAGCCGATGCAGCCCACGGAGCAGACCTTCTTCACGAACGGGCCTTTGAGCGGATTGCTGCAGGCGACCTGGACCTTTGACTTCTTCGGCACTATGGCAATGACCCCGCGGGGGCATTCCGCGGCGCAGCTGCCGCAGCCGACGCATTTTTCGCGGTCCACGACGGCGAGTCCGTCAACTATCTTGATCGCGTCAAAGGCACAGACCTTTACACAGGTCCCGAAGCCCATGCAGCCGTAGGCGCATGACGAAGGTCCCCTGCCGGGAACCACGGCCGCCTCGCGGCAGTCTTCCGCCCCCTGATAGACGCAGTCCTTGACTGTTTTGCCCAAGGAACCCTGGCACTTCACGAAGGCTATCTGCGGCTCCGCCGATTCTGCGGCCACGCCCATGATATCGGCGATCTTCGCCGCGACCTCGGGGCCCGCGGCGGCGCAGAGGGTGAGCTTTGCCGCGCCGGAGGCGCAGGCCTCCGCGTAGCCGTCACATCCGGGGAAACCGCATCCGCCGCAGTTCGCGCCCGGCAGCAGCGCGCGGATATCGGCCTGGCGCTGGTCGACTTCAACGTAGAATTTTTTTGAGGCGAAGGCGAGGAGGCTGCCAAAGACGACTCCAAGGCCTCCCATTACAAGCGCGGGATAGATCATTCCATTCATTTTAAGCGTCCCTCCCTATTTGATGAGCCCGGTAAAGCCCATGAAGGCGATCGACATGAGTCCAGCCGTCACAAGGGCGATCGGCAGCCCGCGCAGGCAACGCGGCATCTCCGTGCTCATCTCAATGCGCTCGCGGATTCCGGCCATGAGGACGATCGCAAGCAGGAAGCCGGCCGAGGAGCCGAGGGCGTTGACGATCGACTCGACGAGCGTGTACTTTTCGTTCATATTGATGACCGCGACGCCGAGAACGGCGCAGTTTGTCGTGATCAGCGGCAGGAAGATGCCGAGCGATTTGTAAAGGGCCGGCATCACCTTTTTGAGCACGATCTCAACGAACTGCACGAGAGCCGCGATGATGAGGATGAACGAGAGTGTGTAAAGATACTCCAGTCCAAGCGGCACAAGGATAAATGTGTAGGCGAGCCAGGTCATGATCGCCGCGAAGGTGGTAACGAAGATGACGGCGACTCCCATGCCCTTGGCCGTCTCAAGCTGGCTTGAAACGCCGAGGAATGGGCAGCAGCCGAGGAACCTCGCCAGCAGTATGTTGTTTACGAATATCGCGCTGATGAAGAGAGCCAGAAGCGACATTATTTACCAGCCTCCTTTTGCGGAGACGAACCGGCGGGCGAGGCCGGAGCCGTCTCTTTGGCGCAGACGACGGAAGAGTTGCCGCCGCCGCAGATATTCTTCAAAGCGCATCCGCTGCAGGCCGAGAGCTGTTCCCAGCCGTCGTATGAGGAGATAGCACCGCCATTTTCCCTCTCCTCTTTCTTGATCTGCCTGTTGCGGAAGAGTCCCATCAGTATCCCGAGGGTGATAAAACCGCCGGGGGCCAGGATCGCGAGCAGCGCCGGCTGGTAGAAGGAGGAGGAAAGGATCGTCGCCCCAAATACCGTGCCGTTGCCGATAAGTTCGCGGATAGAGCCGATCAGGACCAACGCCAGCGTAAAGCCCAGTCCCATGCCGATGCCGTCGAAGAGCGACGCTACGACGCCGTTTTTGAAGGCGAAGGCCTCGGCGCGCGCGAGGATTATGCAGTTGACGACGATCAGGGGGATGAAAATCCCCAGCGATTTGTTGAGCGCCGGCGCGTAGGCCGAGATGAGCAGCTGTACGACGGTAACGAATCCCGCGATGACGACGATGAAGGCCGGGATACGGATCTCGTCGGGGATGAATTTGCGTATCGCCGACACCGCGATATTGGAGCCCATGAGGACCGCCGTCGCGGCCAGCCCCATACCAAGCCCGTTGACGGCGCTTGAGGTTACCGCAAGCGTCGGACAGAGCCCGAGAACGAGCACGAATGTCGGGTTTTCGGTCAGTATGCCGTTTTTAAGCAGTTTGAGAGGATTTATCATCAGTTGGCCTCCTCGCTTGTTTTGGAATCGGAAGCCGCTCCGCCGGTCATATCCGCCTGAGCGCCGCCGCTGAAGTCAGCTTTCCAGTAGGCAAGCGCTTCGTTGACCCCGGCGACTACCGCGCTGGAGGTAATCGTTGCTCCCGAGATTGCCTGGATCTGGTCCTCCGCCTCGGCGGGAGTCTTTGTTACGAAGAGCTTTTCGATCAGCTTGTCTTTGAACTGTCCCGCAAAAGGCTCCTCCACCGCCTTGGCTCCGAGCCCCGGCGTCTCGCTGTGGCTGAGGATCTTGATGTCCATGACGCGCCCCTCGTTTGAGATACCGACGATCAGCTCTATGGGTCCGCCGTAGCCCTTCGGCGTGACGGTGAAGTTGTAGCCGACGGTCTTGCCGCCGCTGCTTCCCTCATAGATCTCCTTGATGATCCCCGCGTTCTCCGACGGCTGGAGCCTTTTGAACTCCGTCGCGCCGGGAAGGGTCGCCGCGAGCGCCTCGTTCTTCTCGCGCGCCTGTGCCTCGCGGATCGGTTCAAGCGTGATTGTGTGTACCGCGCCGAGGATCAGGCCGGTGACGGCGGTGATGACGAACAAAACTAACCCGAGTTTTATGATCTTACCCATGCTTTTTCACCTCTCCGAAAATGCGCGGCTTGGTGACGCGGTCGATGAGCGGCACCGTCAGGTTCATGATCAGTATCGAATAGGATACTCCCTCCGGATAGCCGCCCCAGGTGCGGATCAGCGAGGTAAGCAGTCCGCAGCCGACGGCGAAGATCATCTGCCCGCGCAGCGTGATGGGGGTCGTCGTGTAGTCGGTGGCCATGAAGATGGCGCCGAGGAAGAGTCCGCCGGCGAGTATCTCATAGACCGGGCCGACTGGCCTGCCGAAAACCGTGCAGAGCGCGGCGACCACCGCTATATAGATCACCGGCACCTGCCATTTGATGATGTCTTTATAGAGAAGAAGGGCGAAGCCGACGAGCAGCGCAAGGGCCGAGGTCTCGCCGATACAGCCGCCGATATTGCCGACGAAGAGATTCGTTAGGCTCGGGAGCTTGTCCAGACTTCCCGCCTTTATAAGGGCCAGCGGCGTCGCGCCGGAGACGCCGTCAAGCGTCCAGGTCGTCATCGGCACGGGCCAGCTGGTGAGCATCATCGCGCGCGCCGCGAGGGCCGGGTTTACGATGTTGCAGCCAAGACCGCCGAAGAACTGCTTGACGACGATTATCGCGAAGAGGCTGCCAAGCACCGCCATCCAGAAGGGAATGGTCGGCGGCAGGTTATAGGCCAGCAGAAGCCCCGTCACCGCCGCGGAGAGGTCGCCCGCCGTTATCGTCCTCTTTGTGCACCTCTCCCAGAGGTACTCGAAGGCGACGCAGGAGACGACGCAGACCGCCATCACCGCTGCGGCGCGGAGGCCGAAGAAATATATGCCCGCGAGCCCCGCGGGAGCGAGAGCCGCCAGCACCCAGCCCATGATGGTCCTCGTATCGAGCGGGGAGTGTATATGCGGCGAACTTGATACTACCAATAGACGTTCCATTATTTTGCAGCCGCCTTTCTGCGCATCGCCATCACGGAGGCCTTGCCGTCGCGGCAGCCCTGTGTCAGCGGACGGTTCGCGGGGCACATGTAGGTGCAGCTCCCGCACTCTATGCAGTTCATGCCGCCCTCCTCCTCAAAACGGGTGTAGAGACGCTCCAGTACGAGCGGTTCCAGCACGTTGGGTATCAGCCCCATCGGGCAGGCCGAGACACAGCGTCCGCACCGGAGGCAGGGGGTGATCGGCTTCAGCATCGCCGACTTCGCCGTGAGGGCGAGGATGCCGGAGGTGCCCTTCACCACCGGCACGTCAATGGAGCGCATCGAAATACCCATCATCGGGCCGCCGGAGAGGATCTTGACGGGCTGCTCCTTAAAGCCGCCGCAGAGATCGACCAGCTCGCGCACAGAGGTGCCGAGCGGGACTTTGATATTCTTGGGGTGGGCGACGGCGTCGCCGGTGACGGTGACGATACGCGTCGTCGCGGGGTTTCCCTCCGCGATCGCCCGGTAGATCTGAAAGACGGTGCGCACGTTGAGTATGATGCAGCCGACATCGGCGGGAAGCGCCGTCATGATATATTCCTGGCCGGTTATCGCCTCGATCAGCATCTTCTCCGCGCCCTGCGGATATTTGACCGCCAGCGGCTGTACGATAATATTCTCCGCGCCAAGCTTCGCGACGAGATCGTTCATCACGGAGATCGCCTGCGGCTTGTTGTTCTCGATTGCGATTACGCCCTTCGCCTCGGGGAAGATGCGCATCACGAGCTGCAGCCCCTTTACCACCTTTTCCGCGCCCTCGAGCATCAGCCGGTTGTCGCAGTTAAGGTAGGGTTCGCACTCTACGCCGTTGACGATGAGCCAGTTTATCTTCTTATCGGGCGGTGGGGAGAGTTTGACGGCGGTTGGGAAGGTCGCGCCGCCGAAGCCTACGATGCCGGCCTCACGAATGCGTTTGATATATTCCTTCGGGTCGGCGCTCTCGTAATTTTCCAGCGGCTTCCACTCGGGAGCCGTCTCATAAAGGCCGTCGTTTTCCACGACCACGCAGTTTTCGAGCATTCCCGGCGTCGTCATTCTCATCGTGACGTCCTTTACCGTTCCGGAGACGCTTGAAAGAATCGGAGCGGAGACGAAGGCGTCGTTGTTGCCGAGGCGGGTGCCGACGAGGACCCTATCTCCCTTCGCGACGACGGGCGAACATGGCGCGCCTAAGTTCTGCGCCATCGGAAAGACAAGCTCACCCTTCGGAAGATAGGATTCGATCTCTTCGTTTACGGTCAGATCTTTGTTCTGGGTCGGATGGATGCCTCCCCAGAAGGTTGGAAGCCTCATAAAATC
>Ga0192261_1074_pt1 | contig 20792 bp, 19 predicted proteins | sample Koala_Koa23_G3_FD_131283 | JGI IMG/M metagenome (GOLD analysis project Ga0192261, IMG submission 131283) | Enriched cells from koala feces incubated with labeled cellulose particles, San Francisco Zoo, California, United States - Koala_Koa2-3_G3 ... | reverse complement strand
ACCGTTTCGAGAGCGGGCAAGCCTTGAAGAGCAGGGTCGAATGATTGAAGAGGCGGGGCTGACCGGTGTCATTACCCCCAACGAAGGGTATTCCCGCGAGCACCTGCAACTCATGTTGGAGCAAAAAGGTGAAGAAATCTGGCGGCAAAACGTTTCTTCCCGCGCTTCCGGCTTTGTCAACAATGCGGCAGGTTTTGCCGGTGGACTTGCGGGGAGCTTTGTTGACCCCATAAATATAGGCTCCGCTTTTGTTCCCGGCCTCGCTTTTCGTGGCGGCATCTCGGCATTACGCGCCATTCCCGCGACCCGTGCGGTGGGGACTTCTCTCTTGGCTCGAAATACGGCTCGCCAAACGGCGATCGCTTCCGCAACCGGCTGGACGCGCGCAGGCCTTCTTGTACGACAAGGGGCTGTGGAGGGGGCGATCGGCGCGGCCATGATTGAGCCGCTTGTTTATTCAGGGATGACCGCTGCGCAGGCCGATTATTCCTTGGCTGACTCTCTTATGAATATTGCCTTTGGCTCCATGATGGGCGCGACGCTCCACCCAATCGCGGGAATGGTTCATCATTGGCGGCATCCGAACGCGACCCCCGATTCTATTCATGCCACCGATTGGTACCGACAGGATTTTGAACGGCGTAATTTTGAAGCACGGATGCGAGCGAATCCGAACCTTGATGAAAGTTTGGCCCGCCAATGGGCACAGGCCGATGCCGCGCTTTTTGACGCCAACGCCAGGCGGTGGGCCGCTGATACGGGCCGGTCAGCCATCGATTATTATGAGCGCAATCCCGTGGAGTTTCGCGGAGACGCTACCGGACCGGCAAGCGAAGGGCTTTCCGTGAGAAGCGCGGAAGCCCCCCGTGCGGAAGGAAGCCCGCCGCGGGCGCGGGGAGCAGTCTCCTTTGACGAAGGGAAGGCTGTCATCACCTTCTTTCAAAATTCCGATGCGACTACCGCCCCGCATGAGATGTTTCATATTTTTCGGCGGGAAATGGCGGATGCCGCTCATGCGCCCGGCGCGTCCGACACTATCCGCGCCCGCTATGCGCAGATGGAAGATTTTGTCGGAGCAAAGCCAGGAAAGGCATGGACAAGAAGCCAAGAAGAAAAATTTGCACGGGCCGGGGAAGCGTTTCTTATGGAAGGCCGGGCTCCATCTCCCGCACTGCAGCCCGCCTTTGACTCCATGAAGGGCTTCTTTCTTGATGTCTACTCGAGCGCGGATGCGGCGGGCCTTGAAATCTCCCCGCAAATGAGAAACGTTTTCAACGACATGTTGACTGTGCCATTCAGTGAAGCGGAACGAAATTTCACCTATGCCGTGGGCGATATTCTGACACGTGAACCTGAGGTTGCGATTGCCGCTGAAGCCAAGAGAATAATGCCGGATGCGGAGGTTGCGCGAGCCGCCGGAACGCCGGAAGCCGTCGAGCTTCGCGAAGGCATCCAAAATGCGGATGCGGACTTTACTGCATTTGTTTCACGTGAAGAGAACCTTTCAGAGGGCGCACGGAACATCATAGCCGAGGCTGAACCCATAATCGCCGAGTCTGATGCCGCGTTGGCTCAATTTGATGTCGCCGACGCCGTAACGCCGGAAATCCTTGACGCCGTAAAGCGGGGCGAGGCGCGGGAAGCTCTTTCCTTGGCTTCTCCCGACGCCGAAAGGCTTGCTCCTGAGGACATTACAACGCTCTATGAATCGGCCGTCGAAAAGCGCGCCGCAGGCATGGATGACGGCGAAATTCTTAACGCTATAGCAGAGGAGATTAATAGAGACCGAATTGTCGAGCTTGCCCGAAACCGAGCCCTGAAGCTGCAGCGCAACCGGAATGTGGAAAACCTGGGGTATGTACTGAATACCTTCAGGGGCAAAGAGGGTGAAGGCATCTCGGCTCTTCTTGTTGGCTCCAAATATGTCCGCGAGGGCAGCCACATGTCTGTTGATTCCCTGGGCGTCGGGCTTTCCGGCCAGTACAGGGGAGAGCTTGCGGCGGAATTAAACAGGCTTTCCCCCGCACATTTCCAGGCATTTCGCACAAATACCTTGCAGCAGGAAATTATGCGCGCCCTCTATACCATTAACAACCCTGACGCGCCAAAATACAATGGCCCCAAAATGGCCATGGAAATCGCTGAAGTGGTATATCGTATCCAGGAAAAAGCCAGGTTAAAAGAAAACCGTGCCGGAGCTTGGATCGGGCGTCTCCCCGGCTATATTGCGCGGCAAACTCATGACGCCTATCGTATTCGCAAGGGCGGTAGTCAAGCCTGGACGAGTTTCATGAATGAAAACCTTGACTGGGCCAAAACGGCGGATGGAGCATATCTGAATGACCTCGCCGGACGCGAAAAGTTTTTGCAGGATTCGTACAGCACTATGTCCACGGGCTTGCATGTCCAGCACAACACTATGACGAACGAGCTGGCGCGGACTAGTCGCATTGGCAGCGCGGCGGCCCGAGTCAGCCATGAACGGGTGTTCATTTTTAAGGACGCCGACGCCTGGTTTAACTATCAGGAGAAATATGGCACCGGAACGCTTTCGGACACTATCCTGAATAGCCTTGATCGGGCGGCTAAAAACACCGCGCTTATGCAGGTCCTAGGCCCAAGCCCGCAGGCGGGGCTTGAGGCCTTGCAACGTGAAGCCCAGAACGCGCTTTTAAAGGCGGGAGATGACAAGGGCGCCAGAGCGGTGAAGAGCGGACGCATCCGCGACCAAATGAAAGAGGTTGACAATACCATCAATATCGAGGGGAACCCCACGCTCGCACGAGTCGCCCGCAATATCCGCGTCCTTGAAAACGTAACCAAGCTTGGCGGTGCGGTCATCTCCGCCTTTTCCGATATCCCGAACCTGGCCGGAGCCCTTGCCTACCGCGGTGCCGGTGGCTGGTGTGAAAATATGCTCACCGGCATTCGCGGGCTTTTAAAGGGCCGTGGCAGTGCGGAACAACAGCGCATCCTTGCCTCACTTGGCGTGTACTTTGACTCCACGATGCAGACAATGGCAGCCCGCATGTCGAACGGCGGCCTGGACGCGGGGGGTATTAACAACAGGCTGAACGGGATTCAAAACCTTTTCTTCCGCCTCTCCGGTCTTTCTTGGTGGACGGATACGCAAAAGGCCTCGGCGGGGTTAACGCTTTCGCACGATTTAGCCAGACAAAAAAATAACTCCTGGGCGAGGCTCGCACATAAACGGCAACGCGCTCTTTCGCTCTACGGCATTGATGAAGGAAAGTGGGAAATCATTCGGCGCGGTGAAACGAAGGCGGCAGACGGGCAGCACTATCTGACACCCGATGGCATTGAAACCGTACCGGATGAAATGTTCGCGAATTATTTACGAAGCCAAGGAAAAGAGGTGACCCCTTCTTCTATCTTGGCTTTGCGCGAGGAAATTCAAGATCAGTTCCGAACCTATTTTTCAGACGGTATCGGCGATGCGGTTATTGAGTCATCCGCTAAAACTCGCGCCATGCTTCGACAGGGAACCAGCGCGGGAACACTTCCGGGGGAATTTCTCCGCTTCATTACGCAATTTAAATCTTTCGGTTTTGAATATGCGAACCGTTTTCTGTCACGGGAAGTGTATGGGTATGGCGCAAATAGTTTTACTGAGGGATTAGCGGGGCAGTTTGTACGCAACCAATATGGCGAGAGCGGGCACCTAATGCGACAGATTGCCGCAATGACGCTTTTTGGGTATCTTTCCCACAGCGTCAAACAATTGGCTGCAGGGAAAACACCGCGTGACCCCGCAGACGCGCGCACATGGGTGCAGGCTTTAACACAAGGCGGCGGGCTCGGTATTTACGGAGACTTTCTTTTTAGCGAATTAGGGAACGCCAAGAACCTATATTTATGGGGTCAACAAAGCTCCCCACAAGCCCGCCGGCAAAACCCGCCGCATTGTTGATGAAGCCGGAAGCACGGGAAGAAACGTTTTGCCTCCAAATTTCTTCACCTTTTTGTTTCAGCAAGAGCTGCAGGTGCCCGCGGGAATACCCTTCGTTAGGGGCAATGATACCGGTTAACCCCGCCTCTTCTATCATTCGACCCTGCTCTTCAAGGCTTGCCCGTTCTCGAAACGGCTCAAACCGGCTATAGAGATTTCGCGCTCCTTGCAAGGGGTTCGTGGCCAAAGCATGAGAAAACCCATTGGCAAAAAAGTCGAGCGTCCCGGGCTCCCACATGTCTGCTGAAAGAGGGACAATCTGTTTAAGCTCCGGCGTTTCCGTGAAGAAGGGCATTACCGTTTTCTCCTAAAAAGCCTGGGGTAATCAAGGGCTACAGACTCATCGAATTCTTCACCAAGAGCCTCCCGCGCGCCTTCAACGCCACGGAACGTAATCATCCGGGTTGTCAAAACGCGACGGGCTTCCACTTCACGGTCAGTCAAGTGGGGAGCCAAGGAGGAAAAATCATCCCAGGTTCTCTCTATCGGCTCGCCGTTTTTATCGCGAACAAGGACGCCGTGAATGAAAAGTCGTGCTGCACTTTCATCTTCGTTAACCAACCATTCGCCATTATCCTGAAGATCGCGCTGCATGGCCTGCAGCTGTTCTTCACGACTTCCGCCTTCTCTTACGGGGTAGAGCGTGTGCAAGAGATGTTCTTCAATATCTTCAGGATTTCCGGCAACACTATTAAGCGAGCGGCGACTCCCTTGCATAACGGCGGCCGCGTCGACTGCTTTTCCTTGGCTATCCATTTTAGGGATGCGCAAAGAACCGCTAACGGTATACCTGTCGGTGAATCGCGCTGCCGCATCTGAAACAGCATCCCTGGTGTTTTTCCCGTCTCGCATATACAGAAGGGCAAGAACACGAACGGAATCTTGCAGGCTTACCGCCGCGTCCGTATGATAGCCAAAGGTTTGCGCGAATTCATCGGTCCCGGAACGCAAGCGGTCTTCAAAATCCGTATTGGCCGAGCCCGTAAGCCCTAATACGTTTTTTGTATTTTTGACAAATTCGGGGTCTCGTAGAGCGTTCCACAATCGATCGCCATCACCGGCATTTCGTATCATATAGGCGTGTTGCGCCGCCGCCGGAAGGTTCCCGCCTTGTTTGGAAAAGAGTTGCCGTGAAACGTCAAGGCCATAAGAGCCCACGCTCTCCATAACTCGTGTGAGACTTTCCAGGGGGGTGCCGGAAGCATTAATTGTGGCGGCCATATTCATAATATCCGCTTGTGAAAAAAGGCGCGTAAGTGGCATGCCACGTTTCCCAGCCGCTGCTGCCGATACTTGTGCGTAGGCCTGAACGCTGTCGGAGTTCATGTTATTAAACATAGCTTCCCGCGCCCGTGCGACATCTTCATCGCGAGAGATGAGATAGGCTGCGGGATCCTGCGCGCGGGCAATCAATTCCTGGTTCATCGCGTTCGCCACCAATCCGTAAACAGAGTCCTTAATTTTGCTGCCGGGTCCTGCGCCGGGACGGTTGTCGACAATCCAGCGGTTAATATTCTCATTCGTCATATCCTTCATATCGCGAAGATGAGAATTTGCTTCCCTGGCCTCCGTATACTTAAGGTATTCCCTTTCGCCGCGTTCTTCGCCGTAAGTGTCTATAAATTCAGATTTTACAAAATTGCGATATCCTGAAATATCTTTTCCTTGCAGCGCGTCGTTTTGGAAGTCGTTCTGAAGGTTCGTAAACGCAACCGCGTTTTCACCCTTCCGCTGTTTTTCGGCATTAACAAGGGCATTGCGCATCCAGACTTCGTCTTTCGTTGTCAGTTGGTTTTCACCGGAAGGCATTGAGCCAAGGAGAGAATCAACATACCGCAGTGTTTCGTTTGGAATCTTCGCCGGATCCGCCCCCGCGGACAACCACTTCTTGACATTCCCTGGGCCCCAATTGTAAGCCATGAGCGCAAGGCGTTCGTCACCATTAAAGGTGCCAAGCATTTTTTTAAGGTACTGCGTGCCAGCGCGGATATTCTGTTCCGGGTCGAAAACATCCGTAACGCCCATTTCCTTGGCTGTTGCAGGCATAAGCTGCATGAAACCGCGCGCACCTGCCTTCGATACGGCATTGGGATCACCGCGACTTTCTTGCCAGATGACGGCCTGCACGAGCTCGGGGTCGACCCCTTCTTCCTTGGCTATTCTTTCCGCTGTAGCAACAACGCCTTCAGGAAGCGGTGGATGCGGGCGGACAGTATTGCCGCCTTTGCCTAAAGCATCATTTAAAACCCTTCGAGCGGAGCCAATATCTTTATTGGCAAGAGCCATGGTGAATGCGCCGCGCTTCGCGCCGCTGGTGATTTCTTTGAATGCGGCCGTCTTTGCCTCTTCGCCAAATCCTTGACGGTCAAGCTTACGCCCTTGTGAAGAAAGGGCTTCCCCTATCCAGCGGTTTAGCTCCTCAGGGTCGTTATAATTTTGCGCGGCCATGTTGAGGGCGTTTTCGGTTGCCGCATCATCATTGCGGTCTTCAAAGAGACGCAACTGGTTCATGGAGTGCTGTTGGAGCTTGATGGACTCGCGTGAAGTAAAGTCACGCATTTTCCGTTCATACAGCCGCATAGCCAAGGGATTAAGCTGCTTTCCCGCTTCATCGCGTAAGCCTTGTGCTTCGGATCCAAATTCTTCCGCGACAGAGAAAGAACTTTCACCTTGACGGGAAAGATACCCGTTTTCGCCGGAGGCGGATTGATTGAGCTGTTGGATATGAAGAGTGGAAAGCTCTTCGGCTTTGGCGGCAGAATAGTGTATATAAGCTTCCGCTCCGGCTCGGCCAAGCGCGGAGAGCCCCGCGCCAAAGTGGCCCATACTCCGCCAGTAGTCCTGGCTTGCCTGGTTAACAGCTGCGGAGCCGGCGGCGGCGATGCGGACGGGAGAATCGTCAAGACGGGCGGTCGTGCGCGAAACATACGGAGCTTCGCTTTGCTGTGGCCGCCGAATGTTCGGGGAACGCCCCCTGATGGTCATGCCCTCATAAACCGGCATTTAGTACTCCAATGGTTCATACGCGGTGTCCGCTTCTGTATTAAACTTCAACCCCGCGTGATATTCTTCAGTTGTTATGGGCGCGGCGTTAAACCAACAAAGAGCCAGGCTGTCGCTTTTATCCGGCGACCGGCCTATTTTTTCTTTGATTTTGTCTTTCTTGAGCAACAGCATTTTCCCTGTTGAAGTAAATTCATATTCTTGCGCGGCAAGCTCTTCAGCCAAGGAAGGGTCATCGGGGAGTTTCCCGCCGGCTTTAAGCCAGTCCGCCAGCTCTGTATACATCTCGGCCCGCCGGTTCACAAATTTGTCCGCCTTTATCGCCCTGGCCGAAGCTAAGGCTTCCGCCACGGGTATCCCGAGCTCTCTAAGCCTATCAACAAGTCCGGCTCCTACGCCAATCGCGTCCACGAACAGCACGGCGGGTTTCTTCTCATTATAAAGCGAAATGACACGCCCGCACAAATCAGTTAAGCTTAATCCTTTGTATATCAGCTGCGGATGAACAACGAGCCCTTGCCTGAGGGTAATGACGGAGCTGTCATCCCCGTAGCGAGCCACGTCCACACCGACTATCAACGGCGAATCCTTCCAGATATGTTCCGGGCATTCTCTTCCCATGGCTTCTTGGATTAAAGCCAAGGGAATAAGCGCCGTCGCTGCGGCAACATTAAAGTCGCACAGAAATTCACGGGCAAAGGCATCCGGCCCCAGCTCGGTCTTAATTCGCTCTACTTCCTCAGGGTCAAGCACGTTCGTTTTGGTGATCGGGTATGAGGCCGCGAACCAATCCGTGTTTTCCTCCTTTTGAGCCAAGGAAAAAAGGTCACGAAAAAGATTGGGCCCCTGCGGCGTGCCGATGAAGAGACAACGCCCGTCGCGGTCTGCCAGACTCGGGCGGACAACTTCCTGCCAGACTTCAGCCTTGCACTGAGCGACCTCATCCATTACTACGAAGTCATAATAAAGCCCCCGCAGCGCGTCAGGATTATCCGCGCCAAACAGGCGGATTTTGGCCGAGCCGTTACAGGACGGCAAGGTTATCGATAATTCAGACTCATTAACGGTTCGGGGGAGTACCGCCGTGTAATGCTTTGCATATTCCCAGGCGATACTCTTTGCTTGTGTTCGAAACGGCGCGATAAAAGCAAAATGCCCAAAAGGCTTATCACAAAGCAGCGCCTGTTTTATCAGGTGGTTGATAGCCATGACCGTTTTCCCCGCGCGGCGATGCATGACAAAAACGCAAAAGCGAAACTTTTCCAAGGCTTCGTGCAGTTCAGGAAAGCGCGGAGTATATTGAATTATGACTTCCCGCTGTTTCATTTAGTCCTCAACGCGGATTTCAGCTAACCTTTTGGTACAAAGGGGGTTCGTATATTCTCAATTGGGGCCCTTGCCCCAAGTCGTTCCAATTGAAGCTATGCCTCCTGCCGCCGTTCCAAGTGCTTCCCAAATGGCTCCCCTGGAAGAATTACGCGCGGCTTTCCGATAGCTTGACGCTTGCGCGCGATACGCATTAGCAGTATTCTCGTAGTTCCAAGCTTCAATTTCCTGAGCATATGCCCGGTCAATCCCTTGGTTGTACGCGTTAATTGCGCTAATTTCGCCGGAACTGGCGGTATCGGCCAAAACGTCGAGGAAACTACCCTGGTCAACGGCTACCCCGCTTCCGCCCATTTGAGCCCGTTGTTGCCCGATTACCCGCGCGGCTTCAAGGCGTTTGGTCTGCATTTCTTCATAGCCCTGCCTGCGTTCGGCGGACGCCTGTTCCTCGGCAAGGCGCTGGTTGGCTGAAGCGATAGCAGCCTGCTGTTCAGCAGCGGAGGCTTGCGATCTGTAATTTGCGGCTTGAGCCTGAGCCTGGTTATAGCTGGATACCGTTTGTATCGTGGCTGCAACGCCCATAGCGATGAGGGTTCCAATCGCCATATAATCTCCTCTCTTTTGCCAAGCCCTTGTGGCGCCTGAGCGATCATCGCGTTTCCCCAAAATCAATATCAGCGGTGATGCTAAGCACCCTGAGCGGTGTCGGCTTGTCTGTCTTTATGTACAATGAGCTATCTTCTTCTTGACCACTAGGGACAATGACCTCGACCGTCCCACTGAAAGGCGGAACAGGTTCTCCATAGTTTTCGGGGAGAAACGGGGCCTCAAAAAATTCGGCTTCTTTATAAGCGGAGCGGTCAACCAGCCAGCCGCTTTTGGTCGCGGCGTATTCAAAATCAACGCTTCTGTGCACGCGGATGCTGGTTTTCCCCAATGCCCGCCGAAGGCCCACGGATGAACCGGAGTCATTTTCAGAGTCAATTGGCAACGGAGCCATGACAGATGTGAACGGCAACCCGACAATGACCTTACCGGGAACGCCGTATTGCAGCGTAAGCCTCCCTTTGCTATCCGTCGGCTCTTCGGGCGTCTCTGCGGTAAAATCACCACCTAAGCTACCGTCATCCCCCTCGCCGTCGCCGTCGCCGTCATCTTCAGGCGGAGTAATAATAACATCGTCGTCATCGGGTTCGTTCGGCTCACCCGGCTCCGGCTCGGGCTCGGGCTCCGACGCGTCCGGCCCGGGCTCGGGCGCGTCCGGATCGGTAACACCATGCCCTATTTCCGGACTGCCGACATTCAAAACAGATACCGTTTTGCCGACGAGATGAGCCAAGGAAGAAGATTCCAGCTCGCTTTCTCCTTGGCTATTGTCTAATATCACGCCGCAGTCCACGAAGAACGCGTCTTCAATGGCCGTGTTATCATCAAAGCGCGGAGCGAAACGTTCAAGAAAATAGTACTCCTGGCCTCTGATCTCGCGCTTCACCAACAGGACAATTTCATCTCCTTTTTCCCCACAAAGCGAAATAATGGAAACAAACTTGCCCTCTGTGACGTGACGGCTCCACCCATAGATATTCTGCTCGCGATTGTAAGTACAACAAATGAGGACCCCGTCCTCGCGCACGGCCCAGATACGCGGCTCGGGAGACTGCGTAAAACACCACTGCCGAATGGGGGAGTCCTCCACCATGTGCGGGGCAAGGAGCGTTAAGTCGTTCCCTGAATAAGAATCGTTCTCCCAGTTGTAGGCAAGTTCTATGACGCGAGAGCCATTTCGGCGCACATGCAAAATAGCGTTGCCAACGAGCAGCGGCATCACCCCGCGACTTCCCCAGGAAGATTGCAGGTTGATTTGCACGTCCTCCGGCGTCAAAGCCGCGCCGGAGCTTGAAGCCGTAAACTCCCCGCCGGTCGTTCCGACGAAAAGATTCCCGAAGGATTTGAGCCACATAACATCGTCAATGGAACCAGTGGCCATTCGGTATTCAATCGGGTCGTCATCCTGCAGCGGACGGGATTTTCGAAAGGACTCGAAGTCGCTTGTCCTGGAGGCATAGACCGTAGTCGGTTCATTTCTTGTGCCGCCGAGCCACATGCGCTGCTGATGAAACGTAACCGTACCAGGGTGGTTATTATCCGCAAACGGGTCCCAGTCCTCCTTCGGCGTCATGCTCGTATCGGGCTCGAAGTTCTGGTCAACAAAACAATAAACGTTGCCGCAAGTTGTGCCAATAAAACCATAATACCCCGCGCTGTCACGATAGACGTTATAATATTCGGGACTAGAACCAGAGCCGTTGGTGTCACTCCAGGTCCAACAAAAGGTTACCAAATCGCCGACAATCCAGTCAGTGGGATAGCGGAAGGTGATTTGACATTCGTTACTCGCCGTTGACTCCACTCCATCCGAATCCACGGCGGAAACTTTGTAACCAAGGCGAGAAGTTTCGTTGAGACAGTACTCATAGCAGCAGCGCGTACTACCGCAGGTATAATATTCATAACCGCGCCTAACAGAAATGCCGGAAGCTTCCGGCGCGGCGATTGACTGATTAAGCGTAACTTCTTCAATAGCCCAGGTGTAGTCCGGGTACGTTCCCGAGCGCGTGATTTTTTGCAAAGGATAATCGCGGTGAGCAAGGTATAAAACGTCCCCGACCTGGGCATAGGCAATACGAGGAAGGTCGTCCAAAGAATAAGGCGTGGCGGAGTCGTAAGAAATTTCGGCTGACAAATCTTCCGTGTCGTCTTCACCGGTCGATATTCGCCGCACAAGAATCTTATCTGCTTGAAAAATAAGAATGTAGTTTTCGCTTGCCTCGGAATTAAAAGAGAATGGCAGAAGAAATGCTTCGTCCTCGCCGAAGTCTTCCATGAAAAGTGTGCCGGGTCGCCGCTCAATATCGCCAATCGTATTGACAACCATGTTCTCGCACAGCTGTAAAAAAGTACCGGCTTTTTGCAGATCATATCGGGCGGCCAAGGAAGCGGAAACTTCACCGCCGGTAAAAGACCGAAAAGTTATGCGCGCCATTTCACACTAAGAACCATAATGGTTTTTTTTTGGCTTGCCGCAGGCAGCGGCTTAATTTGTTATCCGAAATAAACTATAGAAAATATTCCTCCCTGTCAAGAAAAAGATTGACAAGCTCGCTTTTCTTCTATATTTTCATAAAAAAATTGTACCCTAAGGATAGAGGAAAATGCCCAGCACCAGCGGACGTCTCTCTATATACAACATGGCTTTGGGATTCATTGGAACGCGAACCATCGCCAGCGCCAACGAGAACACGCCGGAAGCCATCCAGTGCGAGCTTTTTTGGGACAACGCCCGCAGAGCCGCCCTACGCGACTACCCCTACCCCTTTGCCCAAGCGCGAATAAATCTCGCCCTGCTCGCCAACTTCCCCGAAGAATACGAAAACGAATGGCAATACGCGTATTCCTGGCCAAATAAAGCCCTCAAGGTGCATAGGATTCATAGCCAAGGGAAAGAAAACCGGCTGCACAAAGAACAATACGCCGTGCGCGTAATTGACGATATTACAGCGATTTTATGTAATGTGAAAGACGCCCAGGCGGAAATAACACAGGATATAACCGAGGTTAGCCTCTGGGACGACATGTTTGTAGCTAGTATGGCGCGAAAACTGGCGTGCTTGATTGCCGTGCCGATCCTCAAAAACAACAGTCAAAAGGTGAACGAAGTCGAGCAGCTATACGCCATGCAGCTGCAAAACATGCGCTCCCAATCAGCGAGCGAAGAAGAGGAAGCTCAATTGGAGGTCCCCGATAGTTGGCTTTTGGCCCGAGGCGGCTGGCATGGGTAGTATCTTCTCCTGGCTTTTCGACAATATTTCAAGCGCGCTCATAGCCGCGCTGCTTATTGCCTGCCTGGCTCTTGCCTCTCTGTATAAATGTACGCGTGATGAACGCGATGTGGCATTGCAAAACGCGGCCATAGCTATAGAAACTAACAAAGCCAACAAAGAGACTATAGGTACTCTTGAGACGGAAATTGTGAAACGCGATGAACTTGCCGCAGCCTGGCAAGAAGAATTAGCCAAGGAAAGAAAGGCGCGAGATGACGCGCGTAGAGAGCTTAACGCGTTGCTGGAGCAAAATGAGAGCGTTCGCGATTGGGGCTCTGAGCGGGTGCCTGATGATGTGTGGGGCTTGCTCAAGTAAGCTGCAGGTGATAACGGTAACCGATACTGTTTATATTCGCCCACCCGAATATCTGCTCGAGCCATGTGCAAAAACCGTGCCACCGATAAGCGGAACAAATCGGGACTTGTTACAATTCGCCATTGACCTCGGACTGGATCTTGACGCGTGCAATGAACGAATCAAGCTCATAAAAGAGTGGAACGCACAATGACAAACCGGTATACCGGCGCAAAAAAGCTACCCCTGGACCCGGGATGGTCCTTCCGCTGTATGACGGATGAAGAATGCGAGGCGGCGTACCATAGGCTGATGAAAGAACGCCTCATGTGGGCGTATTGGCCACAGCATGGGGATAACTCCACATTAGAGCACTGGATGGCCGTGGCAACAAACCCCGAAACTTTTCCTATGGCTTTTTTGTGCAACGAGGAGCTGGTGGGATTTTCGCAAAACTTTCCGGCCTACTACATGAGCCGATGCATGACGGTCAATCCGGTAATGTTCCGAAAGTTTTTCCCCCTTGGCTCCGTAGGATTCTGGAACGCCAGCGCATGGGCTCTTAACGAGCTTGATTGCACCTCACTCCTGGGGTATACGCCCGTTCGGAATCGACATATTGCAGTAATGCTTGAAAATATCGGGTACAACATTATAGGGGAAATCCCTGAATTTATTTATTATGCGCGGCTAAAGCGATATGATGACGCATATGTATCGATAGCTACGAGAGAAAGTTTAACCAAGGCCAGGGAGGAAAGGCATGAAAATCTACAATAAAATCGTCTGGGACTTTGAAACCCTCGAGGTTCTTGAAGAAGACTCTTTTGAATATAACGGCCCCGTAGCTTGGTGTGGCGGTGGTGGCGGAGGAAAGGGCAAGAGTAGCAGCAGCACCGACTACGTGGTTACTGAAACCCCCACGAAACAGTCCTCCAAGTCCGTTTCCGCCGGTGCGACGGCAGCCGCAGCCACACAGCGTGAAAAGGCTTCCAAGAACAGAGGTGTGGCGGCAAGTATCTTGACGCAAAGAAGGCAGAACACGAGTGGTAACGCAGGATTGACTAGCCAAAATAGTGGCTCTTCGACTTTGGGGTAAAAATGCCTACCGCGGGCATTTAAGCCTTGCGGCCCTGGGCAAGCCAAGGAAAAAAAAGTGCCCTTCGATATTACACGCTTGCAAACGAGATACGAGGAGCTTCGGCTTGAAAGATCGGGGTTCACCGAAGTCTACCGCGAGGTCACGCGGCTCTTCGCCCCTGGCCGCTATAGGGATGATACCACAAGTGACTATCATCTCCGGCCATACCCTATAGACTCCAAGCTCGTGAACTCCACCGGCGTTCTCGCTTTGCGCGCAATGGCCGCAGGGCTCCACGGCGGCATGACAAGTCCGGTCCGCCCCTGGTTCCGTCTCGTTTTGCAGGGTGACCCCGCCGAAGTTCCCGAGGGTCTTAATGCCTGGCTTGACCTCACCACGCAGGTCATGCAGGCCGTTTTGCACCAATCAAATTTTTACTCGGCCGTACACGGCCTTTATGCCGACCTTGGTGCATTCGGAACGGGGCTACTCGTTGAAACCGCCGATGAAGACGGGGTGCATTTTCATCTGTGCAATCCCGGCGAATTCGTAATAGATATCAATAGCAATAATGAAATCGACACCTTCTACCGCCGCATGCACATGACCGCGCGGCAGATTGTCGACAAGTTTGACAACAAGAACATACCGGACTTCATCAAGGGGCAGTGTGAACATACGCGCAACGTAACCGCGCGCTATGACGTCATCCACGCGGTCTTTCCCAGGAACGAGTTTAAAACACTGGGGCGAGTGGCATCAACCGACAAGCCCTACGCGTCCGTGTATTTTCTCCTTGGCTCATCTTCTTCCAGCACAGGGGAACTTACCGGCCTTGGCGGGAAACCTTCCATTCTCGAAGAAGGCGGCTATGATATGTTCCCCGCCTTCGCCCCGCGCTGGGATATCTCAAATTCCGACCGCTACGGGATAAGCCCGGCCATGCAGGTATTGCCTGACTGCAAAATGCTCCAGGCGATGACCACGACATTGCGAAAACTCCAGCATAAGGCCGCCGACCCGCCACTAGTAGTAGACCAATCGCTCCGCGCTACCGGCGTGCGTTTAACCCCTGGCGGCCTTTCCTATTTCGACTCAACCCGCACGGGGGTAACGCCGGTTGCGCCCATCCATCAGCCGGACGCGCAAACGCTGCAATATTCCATGCAGGCCATTCAGGAAGTAGAAGAAATCATCAACGACGGAATGTATGTCGAACTGTTCCGCACCTTCCTTGATGACGAACGCCATAACGTCACGGCCACGGAAATCTCGGCGCGCCAATCGGAAAAACTTGTCCTGCTCGGCCCCGTTCTGGAACGGCTCCACAAAGAACTCTTGCAGCCGGTCATTCAACGTACTTTTGCCCTTATGCGCGAATGGGGCGCACTCCCGCCTCCGCCGAACAACGTTGATATCATTAATGTTGATGTCGCCTTTGAAAGCGTGCTGGCGCAAGCGCAGCGGGCGAGCCTTAGCGCAAATATTGAACAAGGTGTTGTTTTTGTTGGGAATCTGGCACAAATGGCTCCTGAAGCCCTTGACCTGCTTAACGCCGACAATACGGTCCGTGCATACCTTGACAGAATCGCCGCTCCGGGGGGCATGCTCCGCGAGCAAAGCGAAGTAACGGCCATCCGGCAACAGCGCGCTGAACAACAGGCGCAGCAACAACAAATGGCTATGGAAAACCAGGCGTTGGCGGAGGCCGGCGCCTTGGCTGACGCGGCCAAAACAATGGGTGAGACAAGACTAGGCCAGGGGTCCGTGCTTGATAACCTGCTCGGCGGAGTACAATAAACCTGCGGTGCTTAAGCCAAGCCAAGGGAAAAGCCATGCCTGCGGCAGGCCAAGAGGAGCCTAGCGGCGATTGAGCTATGGAAGGATACAAACGCGAAAATCTCATAACCGCCGTTGACCAGCTCGGCAGAAGCTCCGTAGGGCGGGAATTTCTTCTCTGGCTTCTCAACGAAGCGGAGGTCTTCACGGCGGACTTCCCACAGAACGAAAAACGCACTACATGGCAAGCCGGCCGTCGCGCGCTGGGACTGCAGGTTCTTGAACTGTGCGCCAGGGCTGGGAATCTCGGGACGGTGCTCATAGCCGAAGCTCTGTACGAAAAAAGCTCAGACGTCGCTAGCCCACTGCAGGCGCCGCAGGAAGCCAAGGAAGAAGAAAATGACTGACGCGCAGCTGACAAGATTAATCGACGCCCTGGACAGAATAGCGGCCGCGCTTGAGAGCTTCTCTTTGGCCGGCCGTTCCGGCGAAATTTCCGGGGATATAAGCGCGAGCGGCGTCACGCCAAAGCCCCCGATTAAAGTAACGGCGCCCAGACGGCAAGTAACAAGTAAAACTACATTAAGCAGGAGAAAATAGTCATGGCTGAAATGGAAGGCGCAAACGCCGGTTTGGCCGAAGAAAGTATTGTCGGCAGTATGGCGGAGGCAAACGAAGGGATTGCTACCGCTGCCGTCCCCGAAGGCGCAGGACTGGTATCGAATGCTCAAGCGCCGTTGGGCTCTCCCCAGCCCGCGGCCAGCGAGCCGTATACCCTTGAAATGAATGACGAAGATTTGCCGCTTTTAAAGCAGCAGCTGGAAAGCTTTACCGGCACCTGCCGTGAGCTTGGCCTTTCAAAGAGCCAGGCGGAACAGGTATTGGCCTGGCAGAAAGACCGTCTGCGCGAGGCCGAAACGGAAACGCAGCGCAACACTGAAATGGTTGTGCGTGAATGGAACACAGAAATCCGAAATGATGCTGAATTCGGCGGTATCAGGTATACCCGCACGATAGCCGACGCTCGCGCAGCTCTCGCAACCTTTGACCCTGACGGCAGTCTTCGCCAGCTTTTGAAGGATACCTACGGCGAGTACCACCCCGATGTTATTCGTTTCGCGGCCAGGGTCGGACGGGCAATTTCTGAACACAAATTTGTCGAAGGAAACGCGGGGCCGGAGCCGAAACAAACCCCGCTGGCGGAACGGTTTTATGGACGCGACGGCGCAACAGTAATGCATGGCATTTAACCGCTCAGTCGCCGCTGGGCCCATAAAGACAGAAAGCCAAGGAAAGAAGTATGGTCGGCAGTGAAGAATACCTCACACTGTTCTCACTCCGGCAATGAATAGGGGAAGACACCAACATACAAGAGAAAGCACTGCATTATAACTTGGCGCGCGAGAGGGCGGCTATAACTTTAATGCAATAACAATATAACAAGATTATAACAGGAGAAATAACATGGCTTACGAACCAGGTGGGGTCGGCACTCTTGCTGAACTCCAGGAATTCTATAGGTCGATGAAGATAGACACCACGACCATTGAGTTGATGAATCAAGTCAATGACATCCTCAGCGACATTCCTTTCCGCGAAGCTAACTCTATCAAGGGGCACGAAACGCGTGTCCGCACCGGCCTTCCTGATGTCTACTTTAGGCGTCTGTACCGCGGCACCCCGCTTTCGCGCTCGCAGTACAGCCGCGTTGTGGAAGGCATTGGCATGCTCGAAGCCCGAATGGAGTTAGACGTTAAAGAGAAAGAGCTTTACGGCGCGACCTTCAACGCCTATCGCCTGCAAGAAGGCAAGGCGTTTATGGAAGCCCTGCGGCAGAAAGCCGCTGAACTGATGTTCTACGGCGATCATAACACTCTTGCTGATGAATTCGACGGCTTTGCTACCCGCTACAATGACCTTGGCAACCCGCACGTCATTAACGCCGGTGGGGAAGGCAGCACTAACACCTCCATGTACCTCGTGGCCTGGGGCCCTGATACCGTGCATGGCATTTTTCCGAAAGAATCCATCGGCGGGCTCAAACACACCGACCTGGGCATGTATGTAACCACCGACTCGGAAGCGCGGAAGTTTGAAGTCTTCGGCGACCTCTGGAGCTGGAATGTCGGCCTTGCCGTTCGCGACTGGCGCGCGGTGGTGCGTATCTGCAACATCCCCGTGGAACATCTCTATGAAGACCGCGTGATTGCAGATGAAGATAGCACAAACGGCGCGCTACTGAACCCCGACTATGTTGATTTCAGGAAGCTTGTTATCCAGGCGAAGAACCTTATTCCGAACCAGTACCGCAATCGCACGATTCTGTACTGCAACGAAGAGGTCATGACCGCGCTGGAAGTGCAGGCGTCGGACAGCAAGAATGTTTTCTTACATTACGGAGACCTCTTTAACTCGAAAAGCATTCCATACATTCACTCAATACCCATTCGGCAATGTGATGTAATCAAAAACACCGAGGAGAAAGTGGTAAAGGCCAGTAGCTAATTGGCTGTTTAATCCAAACTATAACACATAAGGTACTGAAATGATTATCGATAGCAATTTGGTATTCTTTGACGGCGCGACGAAAGACAACGCAACCAGCGGCGGCCAGGTCGAAGCCGGCAAGTCCGACTGGGTGCCGCTGACTGGCTTTCTGAACCCCGGCCAAGTCGGGCCCATCCCGATTCACATTTGCCTGTCGGGCGGGCTGCAAAGTGGGGAAAGCCTTACCTTCACCTTGAAAATGGCGGACGGCAAGGAAAAGCCGACAGACGAAGGCGAAGAAGCCGGCTCTATGGAGGTTAAAGGTCCCGTGAGGCCCGGCGGCACGGTTGCCTGGCGGTTTATCCCGCGCGGCGTGACCAAGCCGTGGTTGAAGCTGGAACTTACGGAAGGGGATGACCTGACCAGCACCGGCTCGGTTTTCGCCGCGATTGTCCGCGAAGACCTGACCGGCAGCTACCAGGATAACACTGACCTGCTTATTGACAAGGGCAAGCCGCAGTATCAGGCGACTGCCTAAGAATAAGCCAAGGGAAAAGCCAAGGGAAGAAAGCGCCCCCGCCTCTTCCTTTGGCTCTCTCTTGCTTGCCGCGGGCATATGCAATTTCTCACCACCCTTTATAACGAACTCATCACCGAGGGCGGTCTTAAAGCCGCTCTCGGGCTCCTCTGGTCGTTTATCCTCACGGGCGCGGGGTATCCTGAAACAGCCATTGAAGCGCTCGTCTACCTTCTTGTCGCCGACTTTATCCTTGGCTTTTCTCGCGCCTGGCGAGATTGCACCCTTCGCGGAGATAAAATTCGCCACGGAGCGTACAAATTCGTGGCCTACTGGGTCGCTATCGCCCTCTTTGTACAGGTGGACAAAACCCTCATAAACGCGTTGCCGGTGGAAATTTCGCTAGCAAACCTGCTCATAGCATACCTTGGGGTGAACGAAGCGCTTTCTTGCCTGGCGCATCTCTCCGCATTCGGACTGCCAGTGCCGGAGCATTTAGTGAAACGGCTGACAAAATATAAGGAAAGGCTGGAAGAGAATGAGCCAGGAAAAAAGTAAGAGACGCGGCCGCCCGCCCAAATATCCGCGCGTTGATATTGATAATCAACTGCCTGCGGCACACTTAAACCCGGCGGAGCCCTTAAGCCCAGCGGCGTCTGAGCCGGCGTTTGAGCCGGTGATTGAGCGACGGGGCATCGCTGATCTGGATGCAGGTGAACGGCTGCAGATGCGCTGCAAATACGTCATCGGAGAAAAGACCCGCGATATCGCTGAGTATTTTGGCGTGAAAGAAACGGCCATCCTCAGTTTAGCCAAGAGAGAAAACTGGGCGGCAGACCCTATTGCATTGCAGTGCCGCGTGGAAGAAAAGCTCGTGCCCGGCCTAGAGACGGCGAAGGATTTAGAAGCTAAAATGGCCGCGCTAGAAGACGAAGCGGAGCGGCGAATGCTCATTGTCCAGCGGCACCGCACAGAGTGGCTGCGGTATGAAGACGATATCCTTGGACCGGCAAAAGAAGCCAAGGAAGAAAAACAGGCGCGCACGGCGAAGCTCCTGGGCGAAGCTATCCGCGTGAAGCAGCAGGGCGAACGCGCCGCCTGGGGTATGGATGGCGGGCTGGAGCTGGCCAGCAACGGGCCGCTTATCGTAAGGTGGGGTACGCCTGCAGCGGGCTAACTTTAATCCTGCCGGAGGCTCAAGCCCTTCGGCGTCTGAGAATGAGGGAAACATGAGCCAAGAAAAAATTCCCACATACGAAAGCGTTCGCGACGATATCCTTGCGCTGCTCATGGAGTTCGAGGGATGCCGCCTGACGGCCTACAAGTGCTCCGCTGGCGTCAACACAATCGGCTGGGGCCACACAGCTGGCGTCAAAGAAGGGGACAGGATAAGCCAAGAAGAAGCCGACAAGATGCTCGCTGAAGACGCCCGAGCATATTATGAAGACATGCTAAGGCTGGTGACAGTGCCCCTTACGGGCGGAATGGCGGCGGCCCTGACCAGTTTTTGCTATAACCTAGGCGCAAGCTACTGCAAAACCTGCTCGCTTTTCAAGGAGCTGAACAATGGGAATTACGCCGCTGCAGCAGGGAGATTCGGTGACTATGTCTATGCGGGCGGAATGAAGCTCGCAGGGCTTGTCAAGAGGAGAGCCAAGGAAAAAGAAATGTTCGAGCGGGATGGGTTCCCCAGCTCAAACGCCGCTGGGCTTGAATGACAGCTCAAACGCCGCTGGGCTTGCAAGTCCTTAAAAAATTGAGCCAAGGAAAAAGACAGGCGCGTCATCTCTTTCCTTGGCTTTCTCTTAAGCCCAACCGGCGTTTGAGGTTGTTTGAATCCGTCGCGCAATCACCTCGGTCGCGGGAAACCCGCCGGTTTCGCGCGAGCGCAGAAATCCCTCAACAAGAACCTCTGTACCTGCAAAAAGTGTACCTTCGGGAGCGGCACTTTCCGCCACGTTGTTAAACGCGGCCACGCGATGCACCTCCTTTCTTGTCGTCATCTCGCCGTTGCGATTCTTAAAGTTCTCCGCGGTAACAAGCGCGAAACTTAAAATCGCGCCACCATTGGCGAGCGTTTTTAACGGAGCGTCGTCGCGCACCTCGCCTATCAGTTTCACGTCATTCAAATACATTTGTCACCTCTCCTCTTGCTCAATCGCCGCGAGGGCTCTCTTAAGCCGAACCGGCGTTTGAGGTTTGCCTACCGCGGGCGTATACGTTCTGGCTTTACAAGAAATATCCCCTTTTGTTCGATTTTTCCAAAACTTATCGGGACGTTGTATACCGTTGGGGCGGAAGGGTTTTGAATAACCCCGTATGGCGTTACGGTTGCCGTCGGCGCGTTGGGCACCCCCATTGGAACGTATATAGTCTCACTACTTCCCCCCTTACCGTTTGCCCATAAAACTAAATCCGCGCCTACCTCTTTGCCTTTGTTTTTAAACCCACTC
>Ga0192261_1073_pt1 | contig 21029 bp, 17 predicted proteins | sample Koala_Koa23_G3_FD_131283 | JGI IMG/M metagenome (GOLD analysis project Ga0192261, IMG submission 131283) | Enriched cells from koala feces incubated with labeled cellulose particles, San Francisco Zoo, California, United States - Koala_Koa2-3_G3 ... | reverse complement strand
ATCGAGCGTGAAAGCGTTTTCGTGGATACGCTGAACCTGGAAATGAGCAAGGTGATCGTCGGCCAGAAACACCTGGTGGATACCCTGCTGATCGGCCTGCTGTCCGACGGACACATTTTGTTGGAAGGAGTTCCGGGTCTGGCCAAAACCTTGGCCATCACCACGCTGGCTAAAGCGGTGGATGCCCGTTTCAGCCGTATTCAGTTTACGCCCGACCTGTTGCCGGCCGACCTGCTGGGTACGCTGATCTACTCCCAGAAAACCGAAGAATTCGTGGTGAAGAAGGGGCCTATTTTCGCGAACTTTATCCTGGCGGATGAAATCAACCGTTCTCCGGCCAAGGTACAGAGCGCCCTGCTGGAAGCCATGCAGGAAAAGCAGGTTACCATCGGCGATACGACCTATCCGCTGCCTCGGCCTTTCCTGGTGTTGGCGACGCAGAACCCCCTGGAACAGGAAGGAACCTATCCGCTGCCTGAAGCCCAGGTGGACCGTTTCATGCTGAAGGTGCTGATTACCTATCCCAAGAAACAGGAAGAACGCGATATCATGCGCCTGAACCTCGACGGAGGCGGCATGCCCCAACCCAATAAGGTGATCTCGCCCGAAGATGTGATGAAGGCCCGGGCCGTGGTGCACGATGTCTATATGGACGAAAAGATCGAAAAATACATCGTGGACATCATTTTCGCCACGCGTGAACCTTCGGAATACAACCTTCAGAAACTCGTGCCGCTGATCAGTTATGGCGGATCGCCGCGTGCGAGCATTTCGCTGGCCAAGGCGGCCAAAAGCTATGCCTTCATCAAACGCCGCGGGTATGTGATTCCGGAAGACGTGCGGGCCGTTTGTCACGACGTGTTGCGTCACCGCATTGGTCTGACTTACGAAGCCGAAGCCGAAAATGTCTCGACCGAAGAGATCATTACCGAAATTTTGAATAATGTGGAAGTGCCCTAAATCGGGGCTTTCCTTTTGTTTTGGCTCCGGGGCCTCCGAACGAAGGTCCGGGAGCGGACGGTGCGTCGGGAAAGAACGCATAGTGATTTCTGTTCCGTGATACCATGACCGAAAACAGTAACGACATACTCAAACAGGTCCGCAAGATCGAGATCAAAACCCGGGGATTGAGCAACGAAATCTTCGCCGGCAAGTACCATAGTGCCTTTAAGGGACGGGGGATGGCTTTCAGCGAAGTGCGTGAATACCAGGTGGGGGATGACATCCGTGACATCGATTGGCATGTGACGGCCCGCAGTCGTTCGCCTCACGTCAAGACCTACGAAGAAGAGCGCGAACTGACCATGATGCTGTTGGTGGATGTCAGCGGCTCGCGTCTGTTCGGAACGACCGACAAGATCAAAAAAAACATGATCACCGAGATTGCGGCGGTATTGGCCTTCTCGGCGGCTCAGAACAACGATAAAATCGGGTGCATCTTTTTCAGTGACCGGGTGGAAAAATTCATCCCGCCGAAAAAGGGACGTGCCCATGTGCTGATGATCATCCGCGAACTGATCGATTTCAAACCGGAACATCTCGGGACGTCGGTGGGCGAAGGATTGCGCTACCTGACCAATATCCTGAAAAAGCGTTGTACGGCGTTTGTGTTGTCGGACTTCATGGATGTGGACCAACAGCAGGGCGCCCGTTTCGAAGAGGCGATGAAAATCGCTTCGGGGAAACACGATCTGGTGGGCATTCGGATTTATGACCGTCGTGAAGTGGAGTTGCCCGATGTGGGAGTGCTGGAGATGCAAGATGCCGAAACCGGTCAGCGGGTGTGGATCGATACCTCTTCGCGTTCCGTGCGGCAGGCCTATGCCGATCATTGGACCCGCATGCAGGAGGTGATCGGCCGGACGTTGAACCGTTGCCGGGTGGATAATGTGATGGTCGCTACGGGAGAAGATTACGTTGCCTCGCTGATGCAACTCTTCAGACGACGCTAAGTCTTTTTCGCTGAAACGGTCGTCTGTTTTATGGAATCCACGGGGGCGTAACCGGGAAACGGGGTGCAGGAGAGTGGTTGAGCGGTGACGATCGGGGGAGCGTGAGGATAAGGGGAGAGAAAAGATGAGAGGACAAGAGTGGAGGTAGGAGAGGTAGGAAGAGAATGGGACCTCGAAGAGACCATGCTCTGGAGAAAGGCCTCGGAAGAGGCGCACAAGATAGATAGACGGAGAATCAATTTATGAATCGAATCCGAACCATAGGAATTTGGGGCTGTGTGTGCGGCTTGCTGTGCCTGATCCGACCGGCGGATCTGACGGCACAAAGCGGGGCGGATCGGACACAGCCTCGCAAGGCGACGGCTGACGTAACGACCGACTCGTTACGTCGGAACAGCAATGCACCTCGGGTGCGGGCCCATTTGTCGACCGACAGCATTCTGTTGGGCGATCGCTTCCGGCTGAGCGTGGAGGTGGATAAGGACCTGATGCAGGTGGTGGAGTTCCCGACTTTCGACAACGGACGACTGGCCGATTCGATCGAAATCGTGAGCGAAGGAGCGGTGGATACCCTCGCTCAGGAGGGGCGTCGTCTCAAACTCAAACGCGAGTATGAACTGACGTGTTTCGAACCGGCGATCTATCGGATGGGCCGTTTCCCGCTGCTCTATATCGACAAGAATCTGGTCGATACGCTGTGGTCGGAAGATTCGCTGCAGCTGACCGTACAGACCATCGAAATCGATACCACGACCCAGCAAATCTATGACATCAAACCGCCGATCAAAACCCCGTTGTGCTTCGGGGAGATCAGCGGGTATCTGTTGCGGATCCTGTTGGGTCTGATTGTGTTGGGGGTCATTGCCTATGTGCTGATCCGGCGTCTGCAACGCAAACCGTTGTTGGGCGGAACTCCGGCACCGGAGGATCCGCCTCATGTGGCGGCCATCAAGTCGCTGGAAAAACTGCACGCCCAGAAACTCTGGCAGAGCGGCAAACAGAAACAGTATTATACGCGGTTGACCGATATTCTGAGAGCTTATATGCAGCGTCGTTACGGTTTCCGGGCGATGGAGTATACGTCGGCCGAAATTCTGACGAAACTGCGGAACGAAGAGCTGTCCGAACGAGCCCGCAAGCGGATCGAAAATCTGTTGCCGTTGTCGGATTTTGTGAAGTTTGCTAAATATGTGCCTGATGCTCAGCAGAATGAAGATGCATATCAGGACGCCTATTATTTTGTGGAAGAGACCAAAGAGTCGGAACGCGAACAGGCTCTGGGCAGTGATACGCTGGAACGTTCCGAAGGGATCGAAATGACGACCCCCGTCAACAAACGGACGGCTGCGGCTCAACCGACCGAAAAGTCTCAGGAGACCGGAGGAAAGGAGGTACGCTCATGAAGGGATGGAAAGTGATCGGGTTGTTGCTTTTGCTGGGCGGGGTGGCCGGTACGGTATCGGCGCAGAAGTACCCCGAACGCAAAGAGATCCGTCAGGGCAATAAACGCTATGACAAGGGCGATTATCCCGGAGCCGAGCTTTTCTATTTGAGGGCTTTGGAGGCGAAACCCTCTTCGGTGGAGGGGGCGAACAACCTGGCGGGAGCGCTCTACAAGCAGGGCCGTTATGAAGAGGCGGCCAAGGCGGCCGGAGCGGCAGCTCGGGACTCTTTGGCCGGGGAGTATGCCTCGGGGGCGTTTTATAACGAAGGGAATGCCTATTTTCAGCAACGAAAACTGAATGAGGCGATCGAAGCCTATAAAAATGCACTCAGACGCAATCCCGACGATCAGCAGGCGAAGTTCAATTTGGCGTATGCCTTGAAGTTGCGGGATAAGGATAAGAATGGTGGCGGTGGCGGCGGTCAGAACAATCAGAACCAAAATCAGGACCAGAACCAGGACCAGAATCAAGGACAGAATCAAAACCAGGGTCAGAACCAAAATAATCAAGATCAGAATCAGGACCAGAATAAGAACCAGAACCAGGATCAAAATCAAAATGATTCCAAGGATGGGTCTCAGAATCCCGATTCGCAGAAAAAGCCCGGACAGGGCGGTCAGTCTCCGCAGCAGGGCGGCATGAGCCCTCAGGAAGCGGAACAGATGCTGGACGCCATCCAGGGCGCAGAGGATAATACCAAAAAGAAGGTGGATGCCCAGAAAGTGAGGGCCGTGGGCCGCTCCGGGAAAAACTGGTAGTCCGGTTTTTGGAGGGGGCGCTCCGGGGGAAGCGGGAAGCCCGCTCTTTTCCGAAAAGCCCGCTTGTTCTCGAGAAGGATGCTCCGGGATTCCCGGGATCCTCCGGGTGCCAAACGTTTAGAATAAAGAACGCAATTAGGATCGAATTCCGTGGATATAGTCAGATTTGTCAATCCCCATTTGTTGTGGCTGTTGTGGGTGTTGGTGCCCTGGGTGGCCTATTACATCTATCGCTGTCGTCAGGGCGGGGCTACCCTGCGTATCTCGACCGTGGAGGGGGTGAAGAAGTTGCCCCATTCGCTGAAGTATTACCTGCGTCATTTGCCTTTTGTGTTGAGGTGTCTGGCCGTGGCGGCTCTGATTGTGGCCTTGGCTCGCCCCCAAAGCTCCCAAAGCCACTCCAACAGCACGACCGAAGGGATCGACATCGTTTTGTCGCTCGATATTTCGGGCAGTATGTTGGCCCGAGATTTCCAGCCCGATCGGATTACGGCCGCGAAAGAGGTGGCCGCCCGCTTTATCAACGACCGTCCCAATGACCGGATCGGACTGGTGGTGTTTGCCGGGGAAAGTTTTACGCAAAGCCCCTTGACGACCGATAAGGCGTCTTTATTGACGTTGTTGGCCGGGGTGAAGAGCGGTATCATCGAGGACGGGACCGCTATCGGGAACGGATTGGGTACTGCCCTGAACCGTTTGCGGGAGAGTCAGGCGAAAAGCAAAGTGGTGATCCTGCTCACCGATGGGGTGAACAACAGCGGGCAGATCGCTCCGCTGACGGCTGCCGATATCGCTCAGAGTCTCGGTATCCGGGTCTATACCATCGGGGTGGGCAGTATGGGAACGGCTCCTTATCCGATGTTGGATATGTGGGGCAATATTTCCTTCCAGCCGATGAAGGTGGAGATCGACGAGGAGGTGCTGCAACAAATTGCCGATAAAACCGGAGGACGTTACTTCCGGGCGACCGATAAAGCGACACTGGAAGCGATCTACGACGAAATCAACGAACTGGAAACGACGAAAGTCGAAGTGGAAAACTTCACCCGTTATGATGAACGTTTTGCACCTTTCGCTTTGTTGGCTTTGGGTCTGCTGTTGGTCGAATTTTTATTGAAGACGCTCTATTTGAGACGGATTCCGTAACGACAGAAAGCCGGATGGACCTCAGGGGAACGGTCGCATCCGACGAAACAGAGTTCCCCGATTCGTAATGACGAAACTGTTGCCTGAAAAAAATGTTCAGATTTGCGACTCCCGAATATTTCTATTTGCTGCTGGTATTGCCGCTGTTGGTGATCCTTTATCTCTATGCGGTGCGCTGCCGCCGTCGGGCTCTGGATCGTTTCGGTCTCAGAAGTACGCTCCGGGAACTGATGCCCGAAGCCTCCCCCCGCAGGGTGCGGAACAAATTCATTCTCTTTGTCATTGCCTGGGGACTGATTGTCGGAGCGCTGGCCCGGCCCCAGTTCGGCAGTAAACTCAAGGAGGAAACCCGTCGGGGAATCGAGATCATGTTGGCGGTGGACGTCTCCAACAGTATGTTGGCCCAGGATTTCGAACCGAACCGCCTGGAAAGGACCAAATATGCGATCAGCCGACTGACCGAACAACTGACCGAAGATCGGATCGGGTTGATCGTCTTTGCCGGTGACGCCTACATGCAGCTGCCCATTACGTCGGACTATGTGATCGCCCGCAGTTTCGCCAACAGCATTTCAACGGATATGGTTTCTCGTCAGGGAACGGCCATCGGGGCGGCCATCGATCTGGCGGCGAATTCTTTCTCGTCGGGCAGTGAAGGCAGCCGGGTGCTGATCATCATTTCGGACGGGGAAAACCACGAGGACGATGCCATTGCCGCGGCTGAAGTGGCTGCCGCCCAAGGTATAAAGATTTATACCATCGGGATCGGTACTCCCGAGGGAGCCCCGATTTCGATCGGCGGGGAGTTCATCAAGGACGAACAGGAGAACATGGTGGTTTCCAAGCTGGATGAGAATACCTTGGAGCAGATTGCCGTTTCGACCGGAGGTTCGTATATCCGGGCGACGAATCGCAGTTTGGGGCTGGACGAAATCATCAAACAGATCAATGAGGTGGAAAAGAAAGAGTTGACCACCCAGATTTTCGAAGATTTCGATGAACAGTTTTCCTCCTTATTGTGGATTGCGCTGGCTCTGTTGTGGATCGAAGGGCTGATGTTAAGTCGCAAAAACCGAATTTTGTCCCGTTTTTCGATTTTTAAATCTTCGGATCGCGAAAATCGGTAGATTGACCGGACCTTTTATATAGGAAGCCGACTTCTGAAAACAGAAGCCGGCTTTTTTAGCGTTCAGAGTCTTGGCCGACCGGGAATGTGCGCTTCGGAAATGGAACGAGCGAGGAGAAAACGGGATGCGTGGTTTTTTGACCACCGGATGCTGGTTAGGAAAGATCTTTTTACGCCAGACGTCTCTGAACGGGAAAGAACATTGTACCATGGACTCTTTGTCGGCACGGCAGGAAAACCGCAGAATTGTAACTTTTCGGTTGCAACTCCGTTATAAGAAACATATAGCGGATTTTGAGGCAGAGAAAATATTCCTCGCTTCCAGTATATTAAGGCGTGAAAAATCGAAAAATGGAAGGATCTGCTGCTTGATTTTCGAAGATCTACAAAAGAAGATATGAAAAATTTGACCCGATTGATCGTGTGGGGAGTCGTGTTGACGATGGCTGGTTTGGCGGGAGGCTGTTCTTCTGCCAAACGGGATATGCCTGAAGTCAACCAACGAGTGGATGTTTGGCTGCAGGCTACACAAGTCGGAAGCTCCGATCCCGGTACCAAAACATTTATCGGGGGAGAGCAACTCAATAAAGTGTATTGGTCGGAACGGGATACGATTTCTCTGTATTGGAGTCCCTCCGGTAATGCGGGCAATCTGAGTGGTGAACAACGTTTCTATTGTTATCAATATGCTCCGTCGCAGGCTACGTTTGCCGCACAAATGGAAGCACTGACCGAAGGTTCCTATGATTATTATGCCGCTTTTCCGCGGCCCGCTTCGGTCGAAGGGACACGGGCTACCTATCAGTTGCCCGCTGAACAGGACGGTACGTATGATGGCCAAAGCGGAGGCCCGAAAGCTTCTTATACGGGCAATCTCGATTTTATGGTGGCAGAACCGTTGATGGGTCAGCCGGGATTGAGTGGGGATCAGACTCTGGCGATGCAATTTGTGCATCAGTGCCATGTGATGCGGATTCAGGTGCCTACGGGGCGCAATCAGTGGGGGGCCAACATTCGAAAGTTGCGGGTGGAATTTCCGTCGGCCGTGGTGGGGGATATGACGGTGGATATGGCGAATCCGGATGCGGCTCCGACGCTCGCTGCGGGAGGGAATGTGGTTACGGCAATTTTGGATCAGACCTTTGGTGAGTCGGAAGAAGATGACCCCGATGGAGAGTATGTGTGGCTTTTCCTGTGTCCGGGAACGATTACGGGTGAGGTTCGTTTTACGGCTTACGATGAAAACGGCTATCAGTCGCAATCGCTCAGTGTTTTTATGGACAAGACCCTCGAAAAGGGGCGTGTTACGCCGATCAACCTGACCATTCCTAATGAACTGCCGGTGACGTGGATCGATTTTTCGATCGTGGGAAACAACCTGGGGGAAGAACCTCAGTCGTTTACCGTGACGGCTCCCGAAGGCGCTACTTTCCGCAACGGAACGAATACACAGACTTTTACCGTCAATGACCGGAATCTTTATTCGCTGGGTTTTTACAACGAATACGACGGGATCGACAACGGTTCGGCGATGCGTAGTGGTCCGATGACGATTACCTATGATTCGGAACATGCTATCGTGTCGGAAGAGCAGACCCTCACTGCATTTACCGTGGAAGGTCATACTTCGATGTCACTCACTGTACCTTACTTGCTAGCGGAAGATTTTAGTGACGCAGGTGGATCGGATCGGAATGACGATACCAAAGAGTTGAGCGAATACAATTTGCCGGAGTGGTCGGGATCTCGTTTTGGATTGGAGGCCAATACTTCAGCTATGATTTTTAGCTATAAAGGAACTTCTACTTCTAGTATCGATGATGATAGGGGTCGTTTGGATACCCCTTTGTTAACCGGATTGAAGGAGGGGAAAAGTGTTTCGCTTCGGGTACAGTATAATGTGAGTGGGACAAAAGCAGAAGGAACTGATGGGTGGGGGTTGTGGGAGCCGAAAATCATGTATTCGAAATATGAGTTTGGGACGGATACCAAAACAGGACCTCTCAATGGAGATGACCAGGCTATAGAATCGGTGTTTTATGAAGAGAAACCGGGTGTCGATGGCAGTTATACGAATATCCCCTATGCTCGGGATATCGTTGTAACGGGATGTACCAATCGTCATCGACTGTCTTGGCGTACGTCTTTTAGTATTGAGGGAGGAAGTAATTTGTCTGTGATTACGAGGGAATATGTGTATGTTTATCTCGACAACATTCGGGTGTCGATCGTTCCTTAAAGAGGAATGGAAAATTTGGATTTATGAAAAAGTGCATACTGTTTCTTAATATGTTGAGTTTGGCGTTGGCAGGCTGTGGAAAATCTCCGGAACCCGCTCCTGAGGATACGCAACGCGGGTCAATTGTATTCGAGTGTTCGGTTTCGTCTCAAGTGTCTGTGGTCGCTTCCGGGACGAAAGCCGATCCGGCAACCCGGGAATTGCCTGCTTCATGTTTGCCGACCTCTGAACAGATGGCCCTGCATATATGTGGGTGTTCTTCCTCATTCGAAAGCCATTATGAAACGATGGCCGATTACGATCAACCTTTGTTGGATCCGGGGGATTATACAATCGAGTTCTCTTACGGGGATCCTGAAGCGGAGGGCCCGGATGCCGCTTGTTTTTCCGGGACATCGACCTGTACGGTCGTGGCACGTACAACGGTTACTCATCCGGTGGTCCATACGTTGGCCAATGCACTGTATACGGTCGAGTTGTCTGATTGGTTCAAAAACTATTACAGCGAGTATCATGTGAGTGTTCATACCGAGTCGGGTTATCAGAGTGATCACACCAGTGACGAGGAGACCACACGGGCCTCGACTGAGCCGACGCCGATTTTCGTGAAGCCGTCGACTAAGCTCTATTTGAGTGGAACGGCTGTCAAGACCAATGGGGTTCAAGTCGAAATTCCCAAAACCGAAATCGGCACGACGGTGGCCCGTACCTGGCATACAATTCGGGTCGATGCCGGGTCGACCGGTCAAGCCAGTCTGACCTTGTTGCTTGATGATAAGCCGACCGCGATAGAAACCATAGAAATTGAATTGAATCCGGAAATATAGCTCTATTGAGGTGCAAATGACAGTGTATATGATGAAATCATGGTTACATATTTTAGGGATCGTTTGTTGGGTCCTGCTGGCAGGATGTAAAGATGAAACCCCATGGTATTTGCCAAAAGAAGGAGAGACGAGTGAGGGGGTTGGCTATTTGGTGATCTCGGGTTTGACCGTTTCGGTGGCGGATGACGAAGTGATTACTTCTGAAACTGAACCATCGGAGCTTTCTGCCCGGACGCCGGTCACAAAAGCGATGACTGCTGAAGCCGAAACGATCGGATCGGCCGAGGAGGGCGCACAGACACGAGCTTCCTCTGTCTTGAACGATGCCGGGGACGATTATGTGGTGACGATCCGCAACGATAAAACTTCCGATGAACTCCAATATACGTATGGAGAACTGAAACAAACTGAAAATCAAAAAATTCCTCTGTAGCCTGGTTCCTATACCATTTCGGCTGAATCGTCGGATTATGCTGACTATGTGGCCGGGACGAATTATGCGAATTGGGATATGCCGGTTTATGTGGGGTCGGTAACTAAAAATATTGTTAAGGAGACTGAAACGACGGTGGATGATTTGGTATGTACGCTGGGAAATATCAAAACAACGGTGGCGATTTCTCCCGACTTGCAAAGTCTGTTTATTTCGGATAATCAGGCTACGGAACAGTTGCCGGCCCTGACTGTCACCTTGTCGATCGGAGGAAACCAACTGACCTATGGCCGTCAGCAAATGAATGATGAGTCTAAAGGTTATTTCAAGGCGGTTGAAAATTCCAATACGATTACGGTGACTCTTTCCGGGGCTTATAATAAAGCGGCGGGCAATGCCGTTCCTGAATATGTGCCGATTCAATGGACGCGTGAAATCTCCGATTGCCAGGCCGGACAGTGGCGTAAAATCTCGATTAATGTGGTTGGAGCCACCCAGGGAGATGTCGAGTTCCAGATGAGCGTCGAAAACTGGGTCTACGATGAGAAGATCAATGTCGATGTGATGCAGTTTCTGTCGGCGATCGGCGAAGAGACGATTCCGGATGAAGATATGTCCGATCCGAATTCTCCGGTGGTGACCCTTGATGGCGCCGATATCGCTCAAGGATATACCATCAGTCAGGACATGTTCGATGAGTTGTTGGGTAAATGGAATCAAAACCTTCGGGTAGTGATGACTCCGCAGAGTGGGGTGACAGTACGTTCAGCGAAATTGGTATTCGCTTCGGATAATGCCGATTTTCTGACGGCACTGAGTTCGGCCGGTTATCCTGACCAAACCGTGTCGGTTTGGCCGCAAAATGCAAACTTGAATGCTTATTTGCTGATCCAGGAAAATGGATCGACGGGGGAACTGACCGCTACAGTGACCGATCCGGGGATGACGGCTTTGTTCGGATATAAAGGAACCCATACGATCAAATTCGTGGTGGCCGATGTTCAGGGCCGAACCTCGTATACTACCTTGACGATTCGAGTGACCGAAGGCGGATCGGTGGGATCGGCTCCTGAAGTCAGATGGACCAATAAGGCCGGAACGTTTACCTACGATTTCGATACTCGGTATCCGATCAGCGATTCCGATCCTGAAGTAAAGATTTCGGTCACCTCTGCGACGGGTATTGTGGGCTTTACGGTCGACATCGACAGCGAAACGTTGACCCCCTCTGAATTGCAGGGCCTGAATTTGTCGACCCACATGGATCTGGTGAATCCCGGAGAATATAAAACGCCATTGGAAAATCTGCATTTCCCCACCGGAGATGCCGTCGCCGGTCAAAAAGCGTTGGAATTCGACATCTCTCAATTCATGCCCTTGTTGAAGATCCTGGGTCCCGGTAACAGCGACTTCAAACTGACGGTAACCGATGCCGGAGGTGTAACGGTGAAAACCATTATGCTGAATGTTCCTCAAGAATAGTGTGGCTATGAATAGATCGGTAAGGTGTTTCCGTTGGATTGTAAGCGTGATGTCGCTCGTTTTGCTGAGTGCGTGTGCGAAAGAGTCGCCTGAACTTCGTACGGAACAGAGCGGAAATCTTCGCTTGAAGATCATGGTCGGGGGAAACGAGGTGTCGGCCAGTACGAAGACGGGTACGGAAGAGGAGTATCCTTGGAATATCAGTACGCTTTGGATTTATAAAGTCGAATCGGATGGCGCCGGAGGAACGGCCGAAGGATTGATCCGTAAATACAAACCGGCCACTTCGGTGCCGGACGATCTCTATCTGGCGGCAGGAAGTTATAAAGTTGTGGTTGAGGCGGGTAGTGGTAGCGAAGCTACCTTTACGGATAAAACCTTTGCCGGTGAAACTTCGTTTGACTTAGCTGAACAGGAGACCAAAGTCGTTGAAGTCACTTGTAAGATCACGAATGTGGCCGTGCGGGTACAGTTCGACGCTTCGGTCGCTCAGAAATTCGATCAGGGTTATCAGGTCTATGTGAGTGCTGCGGATAACTTTTCGAGGGAGGATGCCGAAAATAATCGGGTTCCTACGTTGCAGTATACGAGCGATACGACCGGATTTTTTCTGTTACCGGAGGGTGTTTCGAAATTGAGCTGGGAATTTACGGGGGAAAGCTCCGATCCGACCATTAACCAGAACAATACGAAAACCGGACAGATCGATCAGCCTCAGAACGGGATGCAATATACGCTGAACTTTACCTATTCGAAAACCCCAGACGGCTATCTGACCGTGTCGGTCAAGGTGCAGGAGTATAAGGAAGAGAAGAATGATTCCTTTGTTTTCAGTCCCGAACCGACCCTGATCGGGAAAGGATTCGATATTGAAGAGGTTACCGGTTATTATGCCGATCCGATCAACTTTAACGTCTCTTCGATCAATCCGTTGTCTGTGTTGAAGATGACGGTGAAGGGGACGGGGAGTGTTTATGAAGTTTTGCGGGACGGCAAAGTAGTGACTGAAACGGAAGCCCTGGGTATAACCTATACTGCTACCGATGCCACAAAAGGGGAGTTGTCGTTGACGTCGGCCTTTTTGGATCAGTTGTCCGGAGGCATTCAGTCGCTCGATTTTGAGATGACCGATAATGCGTTGGTGTCCAGTTCGGCCACGGCGCAGATTGCGATCGCTTCTGCACCGGAAGTCGTTGCTCAGGACTTGTGGTTCGGAACAGCCGAACTGAGTGCGGTGGTGACCAATCCGGCCGCTGCAACGGTTTCCATGAAGTATCGTGTACAGGGAGAGGGGGACTGGATGACCGTCACGGCGCAGAAAAATAGCGATGGATATACCTATACAGCTCAGGTCTCCGATCTGAAACCGAGTCGTACTTATGAATGCCAGGTGCTGGAAAATGGAGCGGACAATGGGCTGGAAGCAACGTTGACGACGGAAGCAGGGGTGCAGATTCCCAATGCCGGATTCGAAGAGTGGCACCAGGACGGGAAACCGTGGTATCCCTATGCGGCCGGAGGAACGGAGTTCTGGGGTACGGGGAATCCCGGATCTACGACTTTAAGTGCCGATGACAATGTCACGACGCGGGCGGCAGATCCGCGTCCGGGTTCGTCCGGGCAGTATTCTGCTCAGTTGGCCTCCCGGGAAGTGGGACTGTTTGGAATTACGAAACTGGCGGCGGGGAATATTTTTGTCGGATCTTTCGGGGGAACGTCCGGAACCAACGGAACGGTGAATATGGGACGGAGCTTCACATTTAATGCTAAGCCGAAAGCGTTGCGGATATGGTATAAAGGGACGTTGGTGGGAAGCGATAAAAGTCGGTTGTTTGTCTGCCTGACGAATATGACCAAAGCCGGGTGTACCTATCATGCCGTCAATACCGGCAATACGGCGGCTACTACGTTCGATCCGAGCGATGAATTTCTGTATACGGACAAGCAAAATCCTTCGACTTTGGAGGGGCATATCCTTGGGTACGGTGACCTGATGATCGAACAGTCGCAAGGAGAGTGGACGATGGTCGAGATACCGATCACGTATCGGGACCAGTATGCGGCGGAAAAACCCAATGTGTTGATCCTGACGGCTTCTGCTAGTTATCGGGGAGATTATTTTGAAGGATCGGCAGGAACGACGCTTTATCTGGATGATATTGAATTTGTTTACGAATAAACTCTGCAGTGAAAAAAAAGATAGCCTTTTTTATTGGCTTGTATGTTGTCGGGGCGGGGTGTCTCCATGCCAATGACTTCCGGTCGGAGGATAGTCAGGCCGGCAGAACGCTGGTCGAGGCCGATACTTTGCTTTTGGGAGATCGAAGCGGTGAACCGGCCGACGGGCAAGTTGGAATCGACGGGGTGACATCGATGCCCGACCTTTCCGTTTCCCGGATAACCTCGTCCGAATACGCTTTGGATCAACCTATGAGTAGGGGCGTAGTCGGGGCGAAGAAAAGGGACAAACGGAAATTTGAGGTGCTGCCGGCCGATTCGATTCGGGAACGCAAACGGCAACGAGGCCTGACTTCGATGTCGAACATGTTCGTTCCTCAGGAACAGTGGGTTACCGGAATCAACGCTTCGTTTTCGACCCATTCGAACGACAATTATACGTTTGTCGTGGTCGAAGGAATTAACTCCGAAGGGTATTCGGTCAATGTGTCGCCGTTGTTGGGATATGCTTTCCGAAACAATATGGTGATCGGGGCCCGGTTCATCTATTCCCGAACTTTCCAGTCGATCGATAAGGGAGGGGTGCAGCTCGGAGATGAAGATACGGGCATCGATCTGCAAATCGACACGTTTTATTCCATTAAACACACTTATCAGACGTCGTTAGTCTGGCGACAGTATATCCCTTTGGGACAGAGTAAACGATTCGCGCTGTTCAATGAGATGCAGTTGGCGATGGGAAGCTCTCAGGCTAAATTTGCAGAGGGGAGTCCGGTGCGGGGAACCTATGAAACCGGACGACTCTTTTCGTTGGGGATTACGCCCGGGCTGGTGGCCTTTGCGACCAATAACATGGCCATCGAGCTGAATGTCGGAATCATGGGGGTCACCTATAGTAAAGTGAGGCAGATACATAATCAGGTGACGGTCGGAACCCGAAAGTCCAGTATGATGAATTTTAAAGTGAATATTTTTTCCATCGGGATAGGTGTGGCCTTCTATCTCTAACCGAAATGCTATGAGGAAAGTATGTATATATATATGGTGGGGGATCATCACTCTTTGTTCGGCCGGAGAGGTCGGGGCGGTGGTTCGTCAATCGGATCTGGAGACTGTTTCTGCCGGAGGTCGTCGGGTATCGGCGGAAACGACGGCAAGGGTCTCGACCGAGGAACTTTCGTCGTTGGCAGGACGGGATACGCTGGGGTTGTTGACGGTCGAGTCCGATACGCTGGTAGGAAATGAAGATCCCGGATATGGGTTCGAGCAGGCCGATTCGGTTGTATCGGATCGGGAAAAACGGAAACGGCATGCAGCGGCCGATTCTTCGCGCCGACGGAACCGCACGGCCCTGGTGCCGCTCGATGCACCGGTGCCATCGTTGGATTCGTTGCCCCGGACCTCGTTGGCGTTGGATTCGTTGTCGATGAACGAACGACCGGCAGACTCTTTGCCGCAGGAGACTTTGTTGCAGGATACTGTGTCGGTGGAACAGGATTCTCTGGCGAAAAATTCGCCTCAGCGTGCGCGGTTCTTGCCGACCCGACGTCGGATGGACCGGGAGATCAATCAGAACCGTTTTATCTTTAAACGGGAGGTGTCGGTCGGTCTGACGGTTTCGTATGGGGTTATCTCCAGCGACGATACCGATTTCATGCTTTTGCTCGACAATATGGATTTTAGCGGGAGCGTTTTTACGATTAATCCCTCGGTCGGGTATTTTATTAAGGATAATCTGAGTGTGGGGGTGCGTTTCGGATATTCGAAAACAAAGGGAGATGTCAATAGCCTGGGGTTGAATCTGGGCTCGTCGAACGACCTCGACATCTCGTTGTCGGACCTCCATCTGACCAATAACGCGGCTTCGGCCGGGATATTTATGCGCTCTTATGCCGGTATCGACGCCAAAGGCCATTTCGGGCTGTTCGCCGAGCTGGAACTCTCCTATAAAAACGGAGAGATGGTCTTTTCCTACAAATCCAATGAGCAGATTAAGTATACCCGCAGCAATACGCAACAATATAAGTTTTCATTCAATCCGGGTTGTGCCGTATTTATCTTTCCGAATGTGTGCAGCACCCTTTCTTTCGGGCTGGGGGGGTTGCAGTACACCAAAATCAAACAGACGGACAGCGAGGGCAATATCATCGGTCAGAGAGATGCTGCCAAAATGCGTTTCCGCCTGAATTTGCTCAATATTCGGATCGGGCTCAATATTCTTTTATAATGTATGGTGAATAAAATCAGTCGTTATTTTTGCTATATCGCCCTGTTTCTGTTGCCTTCTTGCATCAAAAACGACCTGCCTTATCCGGTCGTGGAGATCAGTATCCTGGAGGTGACGGGAGAGGGTTTTACCTGCGAGGCATCCGACATCGATACCAAAAATCGGGTCGTGACCTTGCATCTCGATGAAACAACCGATATCAGCCGGGTGCCGATCTCGCAGATTTCCATTACCGAAGGAGGCCAGGCTTCGGTTCCGCTCTCCGGAGAGTTTGACTTGCGGAGCGATCTGCCCATCACCCTGTCGCTCTATCAGGAGTATGTGTGGACCCTGAAGGCCGATCAGCCGATCGAACGTATCTTTACCGTTGAATCGCAGATCGGAGCGGCGGAATTTGACGTTGAGAACCATATCGCAACGGTCCACGTTCCGGAAGGGACCGATATGAACAACATTAAGATTACGGAGCTCAAACTCGGTCCGAAGGATATCACTACCATGGAGCCGGATCCCAGCACCCTGACTTCCTTTGAAACCTATCGGACGGTGACGATTCGTTATCACGATTTTGAAGAGAAGTGGTCGCTGTATGTGATTCCGACCGAAATTACCGCCGAGTTTACGCAGGTCGATGCCTGGACGCGGCTGATCTGGCTCTATGCGTCGGGACGCAGCGGAACGGAACTCGGATTCCGTTATCGGAAACAGAACGATACGGAATGGATTACCGTACCTTCGGATCAGGTGACGGTGTCGGGAGGAGCCTTTTCGACCTGTCTTTCGGGGCTCGAACCGGAACAGACCTATGAAGTGGTCTCCTATTCCGGAGAGGATGAGTCGGAAATTCAAACGGTGACCACCGGTTCGGAAACGCCTTTGACCAATGGGGGCTTCGAACAGTGGTGCGAGGAAAAAGGGATTGTCTATCCGGGACCTTCGTTGGATGAGGCCTATTGGGGAACCGGGAATCCGGGGGCGTCGATCGCGAATGCGACCCTGACCGATAAGGTAGCCGATCCGCGTCCGGGCAGCAGCGGGATGTATGCCGCTCAGCTCGAATCCAAGCTGGCCGGGGTGGCCGGAATCGGCAAGCTGGCCGCCGGAAACCTCTTTATCGGCAAATATGTGGGGACGCGGGGTACGAACGGGATTGTCGGTTTCGGACGTCCGTTTACGCAGCGGCCGGTGGCTCTGAAAGGTTGGGTGAAATATACCCAAGGAACGATCACCGATGTGGGAACTACCCAGCCGACGGGGATGACCATTGCCAAAGGAGATCCGGATAATGGAATTATCTATGTGGCATTGGGAACCTGGACTCCCGAAGAGTATGGATATTGTGCTCAGGAGTCCGGAGACAATAAGGTGCTGGGAACGGCAGAAGTTCCCATCTGCGTTGATACACGCGATAAGAACACTTTCTTCAATCCGAACAGCGAAGCGGTAATTGCTTATGGCGAGCTGGTGCTCGACCGGACGATCGGTCAGTGGCAGGAGTTCACGATCAAGCTCAATTACAACGCGACGAATTTGGTGCCGACTCATCTCGTGGTGGTATGTTCCGCTTCCCGCTATGGGGATTACTATATTGGCAGCCGCGATAGCAAGATGTGGGTGGACGATTTCGAACTGGTGTACGATGCCGTGGAATAACTCTGGGTCGCAGCGGCAGAGAACGATTCTCGAGACGTCGTGGCAAAGGAGTGTGCATGGCTTTGAGCCCGGAGAAACGTGATCCGGTCAGTCGGACGCGAGAAATTTCGTTTCCGTCGGATGAAAAAATGGGCGGAACCGGTGCGATATTCAAAAAAAGTTTTTATATTTGCAAACAAAGAGAGGGGGGAGGAGATCCCGCCTAAATAAAAGAGAACGATGAATCTTTTTTCGGCAAATACTTGGTGGTGGCGCTCACAACTTATTTAAAGGGTGAGTAGCTGACCTGTGCCGAAAGATTGCATATATCCGAACAAGGGCTGTCGAACTCACGACAGCCCTTGTTGGTTTACCGGCCGTTCTGTTCGGCGCAGCTGACTCCGCCTTCCGGAAATGCCGCGAACAAGGGCCCTGCTTTGCGGTGATCTCCTCTCGATCGGAACCGGCCGGATGAATGCCGGCGGCGAATCCTCCGAATAGACCGCTGAAGACTCAACGGATGCCGGGAAAAGATCGTCCGATACCCGAGGAATATTTCCGAAAGATTGGAAGAAGGAAACCAGACTGCCGATCCTTCCTCTCGATGAGAATGAATGTATAATCTTTAATATCTGAAAACGATGAGCAATCGAATCAAACGCTATTTTCTGCCCGAGGATCAGATCCCGACGCAATGGTATAACATTCAGGCCGACATGGTCAATAAGCCCCTGCCGCCCCTGAATCCTGCCACCCGTGAGCCGCTCAAACCGGAAGATCTCTATCCAATTTTCGCCAAAGAACTGGTGCATCAGGAACTGAATCAGACCGACGCCTGGATCGATATTCCGGAAGAGGTGCGCGAACTGTATAAAAATTACCGGAGTACACCGTTGGTGCGGGCCTATGGTCTGGAAAAGGCTTTGGGAACACCGGCCCATATTTACTTCAAGAATGAAAGTGTCAGCCCGGTGGGTTCGCATAAGCTGAATTCGGCCCTGGCACAGGCTTACTACTGCAAAAAAGAAGGTGTCACCAACATTACGACTGAAACCGGAGCCGGACAGTGGGGGGCCGCCCTTTCCTATGCGGCCAAGGCTTTCGGGTTGGAACTGGCCGTCTATATGGTGAAGGTCAGCTATGAACAGAAACCCTACCGCCGTTCGATCATGCAGACGTTCGGGGCGCAGGTGACCGCTTCGCCGTCGATGTCGACCAAAGCCGGCCGTAAGATACTGACCGACCATCCCAACTATCAGGGCTCTTTGGGTACCGCTATTTCGGAAGCCATTGAGTTGGCTACGACGGTGCCGAATTGTAAGTATACCCTGGGTTCGGTGCTCAATCACGTGGCCCTGCATCAGACGGTAATCGGTCTGGAAGCCGAAAAGCAGATGGCGATGGCCGGAGAATATCCCGATGTGGTGGTGGCCTGCTTCGGAGGCGGGTCGAACTTCGGCGGGATCGCTTTCCCCTTCATGCGCCACACGATCAAAGAGGGACGTAAAACCCGCTATGTGGCGGCAGAACCCGCTTCGTGTCCCAAGCTGACGCGCGGGAAATTCCTCTATGACTTCGGGGATGAAGCCGGTTATACGCCGCTGTTGCCGATGTTTACCCTCGGTCATAATTTCGCACCGGCCCACATTCACGCCGGAGGATTGCGCTACCACGGTGCCGGGGTGATCGTTTCCCAGTTGCTCAAAGACGGGCTGATGGAAGCGGTCGACATCGACCAGCTGGATAGTTTTGCCGCCGGATGTCTGTTTGCTCAGACCGAAGGAATCATTCCGGCTCCCGAATCTTCGCACGCCATTGCCGCCACGATCCGCGAAGCCAATCGTTGCAAGGAAACCGGCGAAGAAAAAGTGATTTTGTTCAACCTGTCGGGTCACGGTCTGATCGACATGGCCTCGTACGACAAATACCTGTCGGGAGACCTGCAGAACTATACGCTCTCCGACGAACAGATCGCCGAAAACCTGAAAGATGTAAAATAAGACGCTGAGTCGTTTTGCCGCAAGAGCCCGCATCGATCGATGCGGGCTCTTGCTGTACAGGGGCAGCATTTGTAACGGAGACAGGGAACTCCGGTTGAGGATGAGTTGTGCAGGGGAAGGAAATAGGGTGGAGCGGAAATCCGTCCGGTGGGTCGGAGCGCATTGAAAAAACGAGGCCGGTTTTGGTATAATCCAATAATTTTCTTTAATTTTGTTTGGATGGCTGATTCAGACAGATACGCTGAATGGACCCGTCGCAGACAGAAGGTGGCAGCCTGAGGGAAAATGAACTCGCACCTTCGTCTGATTTCCGGAACCTTTGTCTTCCTAAAACATAAAACCTAACCTATGGACAGAAGAGAATTTTTGAAGAGATCCCTGCTCGCTTCCGCCGGCGCTCTGGTGGGAGGAAGCCTGTTGGTGGATTCGGTCTCGGCCCGTGAAAGGGGAGAAAAGATCATCGGTCTGCAGCTCTATTCTCTGCGCGATGCGATGAAAAAGAATGTGCCCGGAACCCTGAAAAAGGTTTCGAATATGGGCTATGCTATCTTGGAAACCGCCGGGTACGGAGACGGGAAACTCTATGGATATACCCCTGCTGAATTCCGGAAAATGGTCGAAGACCTGGGAATGCAGGTCTCGGGGGCCCACCTCGGATCGAATTACTCCAAGGAAACCGAACGTGAAGTGCTAGACTGGTGGCGTGTGGCGTTGGATGCACAGGCTGAAGCCGGGTGCAATTATGTCGTGCAGGCCTCTTACCCCATCGGCGACCAACTGGACGACATCAAACTCTATTGCGATTATTTCAATAAGGTAGGTGAACTGGCCAAAGCGCGCGGTATGCGTTTCGGACTGCACAACCACGCCAAAGAGTTTGAAAAACGCGGCGGAGAAGTGATCTTCGATTACATGGTGGCCAATACCGATCCCAATAACGTGATGTTTGAGCTGGATGTGTATTGGGCGACCAAAGGAGGTGTGGATCCGGTGGCCTACATCAATAAATACCAGGGGCGGATTCCGTTGTTGCACATCAAGGATGAAACCGCTATCGGAGCCAGCGGTGAAATCGATTTCGCTCCGATTTTCGAAGCGGCTTACAACAATGGGATGGAATCCTATTTCGTGGAAGTGGAACGCTATGACGCCACGCCTGAAAAGGATGTGCAGAAAAGCTATGAGTTCCTGAACGCAGCTCCTTACGTACGATAAACCTGATTAGAAACCTAAAGAATCAATAAAATGGCAGAAAAAATTAGCCGTCGCGATTTCCTTCGCACCAGCGCCGTGGGTACGGTCGCTGCCGCCGGATTGACCGTTGTTCCCGGTTCGGTTCTCGGTAAAAAAGTGGGCAAAACCGCCCCCAGTGATAAACTCAATATCGCCGGCGTCGGCGTCGGTGGCCGTGGAGCCGGGGTGTTGAAGGGTCTCGAAAGTCAAAATATCGTCGCCCTGTGCGATACCGACTGGAAATATGCTCAAAAAACGTTCGAACGTTATCCGGGAGCTCGCCGCTTCTGGGATTACCGGGTGATGCTGGAACAGATGAACAAGGATATCGATGCCGTGGTGGTGGCTACC